>Ga0209567_10001702_pt1 | contig 11039 bp, 12 predicted proteins | sample COG_12_FD_184756 | JGI IMG/M metagenome (GOLD analysis project Ga0209567, IMG submission 184756) | Pelagic marine sediment microbial communities from the LTER site Helgoland, North Sea, for post-phytoplankton bloom and carbon turnover... | ecosystem: Environmental > Aquatic > Marine > Neritic...
AGGGGGCCGGCACAAGGGCCGCCCCCTCGTGCACCCCCACCAACCATGCGGACGTTTCTGGTCACAGCACTAGCAACCCAACCGCAGCACAGGTCCGGGCTCCCGAGTTGGCCTCGGGGCCGCATCGCGTTCGCCTTCAGATGGGGCGTAGCGTCGGATAGCTGAAGTCCCAGATCTCGTGTTCGAGGGCGGCGTTGATTTTGTCGTCGGTCATGGCGTCGGCGGCGCCGCCATCGATGGCGGCGCGGGCGACCACAAAAGCGATCCGGCGGGTGATTGACCGCAGCTCGGCCAGGGGTGGATACAGCCTGCCCTCGGCCAGGTCGGCGTCCGACACCTGGGCGGCCAACTCGTCGGCGGCGGCCGCGAACATCGCATCGGTGACCCGGGCTGCCTTGCTGACAATCGCACCCAAGCCGACGCCGGGGAACACGTACACGTTGTTGCACTGCGGCACGGGAATGCTGCGGCCTCCGTAGTCGACGGGCGAGAACGGGCTGCCGGTTGCCATGAAGGCCTTGCCGGCGGTCCACGCGAAGACGTCGGCTGGGACGGCCTCCGTCTTGCTGGTCGGATTTGAGAGGGCCATCACCAGCGGCCGTTCCACATGATGGGCGGCCGCCTTGACCGCCGCCTCATCGAACAGCCCGGGCTGGCCGGTGGTGCCAATCAAGACGGTGGGTCGCAGCGCCTCGATGACGGCCGGCAAATCCGCCGCAACGTCACCGGTCAGGCCTGCCTCATTGGCGAGGCCGGCGGGCCAGGCCAGCTGTCGCTTGTAGGCCTCGAGTCCGTCGCGCTCTTTCACAACCAAACCCTGAGTGTCCAACAGCGCGATGCGGCGGTACAGGTCGTCGCCCGTCACACCGGCCGTTTCGAGGATGTGATGGATCTGGCGGGCGACCCCGATCCCGGCGGCTCCAGACCCGACGAGCACTATCCGTTGGTCCGCCAGCTTGGTTCCCGTGGCACGGCCGTAGGCGAGCACGCCGGCGACCACCACCGCTGCCGTACCCTGGATGTCATCGTTGAACGATGGCAACTCCTCGCGGTAGCGATCGAGCAGAGTGAAGGCGTTGGCCTTCTTGAAGTCCTCCCACTGCAGCAACGCCTCGGGGAAGCGGCGGCGTACCGCATCGACGAACTCGTCGATGATCTCGTAGTACTCGTCGCCGCGCAGCCGTGGGTGGCGCCAGCCGATGTAGAGCTCGTCGTCGAGTAGCTGTTGGTTGTCGGTCCCTACGTCGAGGCTGATGGGCAGCGTGTAAGCCGGATGGATGCCGGCGCCGAGGGTGTAAAGCGCCAGCTTGCCGATCGGGATCACCATGCCGCCGGCGCCCTGATCCCCCAGACCGAGGATGCGCTCGTTGTCGGTGACGACGATCAGCCGCACTTCCTCGTTGCGGGCGTGGGCGAGCACATCGAACATCCTGCCCTTGTGGGCCGGGGTGATCCAGAGCCCGCGGCCGCGTCGGAACAGGTGGCTGTATTTGACCGCGGCCTCGCCAACGGTGGGGGTGTAGACGATGGGGAGGAGTTCCTCGACGTGGTCGCCGAGCACCTGGTAGTACAGCGTCTCGTTGCGGTCTTGGAGGGCCGCCATGCTGACGTACATGTCGAGCGGGTGGTGGCCCTTTTCGGTGATGGTCTCGTAGGCCCGCTGCCGTTGGCGATCGCGGTCGGTGACCCGGTAGGGAATCATCCCCTCCAGTTCGAAGAGCATTCGTTCCTCGGGAGAGAAGGCGGTCCCCTTGTTGAGGAGCGAGTCGGTGATGATGGCGCTGCCTCGTTTCCAGACGTCGGCGGCGATCCACTCTCCGTCGGGGCTGCGCTCGATGCGGTATTTCATGGGGTCGGTCCTCCAGGGCGCGGTGACTCACCAGTCACCTGCCACGGTGCGCCAGCGGCGACAGCAGCGCCAGGGCCGGAGGTCCGTGGCAGCGCCGCGTCTGTCACAAAACGAACGTTCGTTTGTTATGGTGGGGGTGAACCCGCCCCCGGATGAAGCGAGCCACTGTGACGATGACCGGACAAGAGCGCTTTGACGCCGTCATCGATGCCGATGAGAAGATCGAACCGACGGATTGGATGCCGGACGGCTACCGCAAGACGTTGATTCGTCAGATTGCCCAGCATGCCCATTCCGAGGTGATCGGCATGCAACCCGAAGGCAACTGGATCACCCGGGCACCGAGCCTGAAGCGCAAGGCCATCCTCATGGCCAAAGTCCAAGATGAGGCCGGCCACGGCCTCTATCTCTACTCGGCCGCCGAGACGTTGGGAACCTCACGCGACGAATTGGTCGACTTGCTCCACACCGGGAGGCAGAAGTACTCATCGATCTTCAACTACCCAACGCTCAACTGGGCCGACATTGGAGCCATCGGCTGGCTGGTCGACGGCGCAGCCATCACTAACCAGGTGGCGCTCACCCGGACCTCGTTTGGTCCCTATTCGCGGGCCATGGTCAGGATCTGCAAAGAGGAATCGTTCCACCAGCGCCAGGGGTACGAGCTGCTCCTGACGTTGTGCCGGGGGAGCGAGGAGCAGAGGGCCATGGCCCAGGACGCGGTCAACCGCTGGTGGTGGCCTTCGCTGATGATGTTCGGGCCCAGCGACAACGACTCGCCGCACACTGCGCAGTCGATGGCGTGGAAGGTCAAGCGTGTGACCAACGACGACCTTCGTCAGCAGTTCGTCGACATGACGGTGCCGCAGTGCGAGTTCCTCGGTCTGACGGTTCCCGACCCCGATCTGGAGTGGAACGAGGAGCGCGGCCACTATGACTTTGGGGCGATCGACTGGGCCGAATTCTGGAACGTCGTCAAGGGCAACGGACCGATGAATCGGGAGCGGATGGCCCACAAGAACCGGGCCTGGGATGAGGGCGAATGGGTGCGGCAGGCAGCCACCGCCCATGCCGCCAAACAAGCCGCCCGCCGGCTCGAGCAGAAGAGCGCCTGAGGGAGACCACCGATGAGCTACGACGTACCGCAGATCCCCGGAGAAGAAGAGCTCGAGGTTGCCGCCTCGGACACTCGTCAGTGGCCGATGTGGGAGGTGTTCGTCCGGCAGCGGCGCGGTCTGAGCCACGTCCACGCCGGCAGCCTGCATGCCCCCGATGCCGAGTCGGCGCTGCAGAACGCTCGCGACGTCTACACCCGCCGCGCCGAGGGGGTCAGCATCTGGGTGGTGCCGTCGAGCGCCATCACAGCCACCGACCCCGACGATGTCGATGCCATGTTCGACCCGTTCGACGAGCAGCCCTACCGGCACGCCACCTACTACGAGATCCCCGACGAAGTGGGGAAGATGTGACTGGGTCCGAGCCTGTTGTTGCCCGTGAGCCGCAGGGCCCGACCGGTGAGGTAGAGGCGACGCTGCTCACGTATCTGCTGCGCCACGCCGACGACAACCTCGTTCTGGCCCAGCGCCTGGGGGAGTGGATCTCGAACGGACCCGAACTCGAGGAGGACATCGCGCTGGCCAACGTCGGGATCGACTTCCTCGGCCAAGCGCGCGCCATCTACACCTATGCCGCCGGTGCTGAGGGTGCGGGGCGGACGGAGGACGACCTTGCGATGCTGCGTCCCGAGCGCGAGTTCACCAACTGTTTGCTGGTCGAGCAACCCAACGGCGACTTCGCCCACACCATGGCTCGCCAGCTGTTTTTCGACGTCTATCAGCTGTCGTTGTGGGATGCACTGAGCCGATCGGACGATGTGACCCTGGCCGGGATCGCAGCCAAGGCGCTCAAAGAGGCGCGCTACCACTTCCGCCATTCGAGCATGTGGGTGATCCGACTCGGCGATGGTACCGAGGAGAGCCACCGCCGGATGCAGGACGGAGTCGATGCCATGTGGCGGTTCACCGCGGAGTTGTTCACCGGCGATGCAGTCGACGCCGTCATGGTCGATCAAGGGATCGGTGTGGACCCCGCAACGTTTGCAGCCGCCTGGCGCGACCGGATCGATGAGGTGCTCGCGGCGGGCACGCTCCGGGTGCCCGAAGACCCGTATCAACGGATGGGCGGGCGCACCGGGTTCCACACCGAGCACCTTGGCCACCTGCTCTCGGAGCTGCAGTGGATGCAGCGCACCTATCCGGGTCTGGAGTGGTGATCGTGGGCGACACCACTGCGACCTCACCCGAGATCGCAGCGGTGCGCGCCGTGCTCGAACAGGTGGTCGATCCCGAGATTCCGGTGCTCACCATCGACGACATTGGGATCCTGCGCGGGATCGAGTTTGAGGGATCCACCGTGGTCGTCACCATCACCCCTACCTACTCGGGATGCCCCGCGATGGACCTCATCAAGGACGAGGTCACGTCGGCCCTAGGCGCGGCCGGCTATGACGCAGTCGACATTCGCACGGTGTTTTCCCCGGCGTGGACCACCGACTGGATGTCGCCAGAAGCGAAACGGAAGCTCAGCGAGTATGGGATTGCGCCGCCTCAGTCAACCGGTGCGGAACGCGCCCCGGTGTTGTGTCCGCGCTGTTCCGCGGCAACGACCCACATTGTCAGCGAGTTCGGGTCGACCGCGTGCAAGGCTCTGCTGGTGTGTGACGCCTGCGGCGAGCCATTCGACTACTTCAAGGAGATCTGATGGTGGCTGCCCCTGTCTTCCATCCGTTGCGGGTCGCCGACGTACGACCTGAGACCGATGATGCGGTGTCGATTACGTTCGAGGTGCCCGACGACCTTGCCGCCGAGTACCGCTACTTGCCAGGTCAGCACGTGACGTTGCGGGCGTTGGTCGACGGTGAGGACGTTCGTCGTAGCTACTCGATCTGTGCAAACGCCAATGACGGTGTGCTGCGGGTTGGGGTCAAGAGGCTCCCCGGCGGCGTCTTCTCCACCTACGCCACGACGGCGCTGGCGGCCGGAGACACCCTTGAGGTCATGCCGCCCGTCGGCGAGTTCACCATCAGCCCAGACCCGGCCAACGCCAGGCACTATGGGGCGGTGGCTGCCGGCAGTGGGATCACACCGGTGCTGGCCCTGGTTGCCACCGTCCTCGAGGCTGAACCGCAGAGCCGCTTCACGTTGCTCTTCGGCAACCGGGCAGCTCGCAGCATCATGTTTCTCGAAGAGTTGGAAGGGCTGAAAGACCGCTATCCCGATCGTTTCCATCTCATCCACGTGTTGAGCCGGGAAAGCGGCGCGGTACCGATGTTCTCCGGCCGCCTCGATGCCGAACGTCTCACCCAGTTGTTCGACGTCATCGTCGACACCGATACCGTCGACGCTTGGTACCTCTGTGGTCCTTTCCAGATGGTGCAGGCGGCCAGGCGAGTGCTCGAGGCCCGTGGGGTTCAACCGTCGGCCATCCATGACGAGTTGTTCTTTGCCGGCCCGCTCGATGCGGCCGACCTGCCGCCTGAGCCGATGGATGAAGCCGGTGCGGTCACGATCACGTTCACGGTCGATGGCCGCTCCTCGACGACACGAATGCGGCCCGAGACCTCGATTCTGGACGCCGCGTTGCGGGTCCGGGGCGAGCTGCCCTACTCGTGCAAGGGTGGGATGTGCGCCAGCTGCAAGGCGCGAGTCGTGGAGGGAACCGTCGAGATGGACAAGAACTACGCCCTGGTCGAGGACGACCTCAACGCCGGGTTTGTGCTCACCTGCCAATCTCATCCGACTTCTGACGCCGTCGTTGTGGACTTCGACCAGCGATGACCAGGACCACTCGCGAGGACGTGGTTACGGCTGCCGGCCGTCTGTTTGCCGCCGACGGTTACGACGGCACGTCGATGCGCGATCTCGGGCGCGAGGTCGGATTGCTCGGCTCGTCGCTGTATGCCCACGTCGAGGGCAAGCAGGAGTTGCTCGTCGAGATCGTCATGCGTGGCAGCGTGCTGTTCGAAGACTCGGCGCGGGAGGCTCTGGAGACCCCGGGCACTGCCCGCGACCAGCTGCGTGCTTTCATCGCCGGACATGTCGGCGTGGTGCTCGGCCACCTGGACGTGGCTCGTACCTTCCTGAATGAGGCCCAGGCCCTCGACCCCGGGCATCGGGCGCAGGTGATCGCGGCCCGCGACACCTACGAGGGGACCTTGCGTGAGATCTTGGCCGCCGGCATCGACGATGGATCGTTCCGTTCCGGGCTCGACCCCAAGCTCGAGGGGATCTTCATCCTTTCGATTCTCAACGCGATCGACCGTTGGTACCAAGCGGACGGTGCGATCACCGCCGCGTCGCTGGTTGATGAACTCTACGGATTTGTGCTCGCCGGTTTGTCCTGATCATCGGAGGATGCCGCCGTTGGGGCCGCCTGTGATGGGTTGACGCGTTCGGTGATCGTTCGGGTGAGTACCGCTCCGGCCAGCAGGATCTGGGCGATGTAGTAGATCCAGATCAGGACCATCACCACGGAAGTTGCGGCCCCGGCCATCGACGAGGTCGAGTAGCGGCTGAGGTAGGCGCCGATCACCCAACTGCCGATAGCCATGGCGCCCGCGGTGACCGTGGCGCTGATCACAGTCGCCTTCCACGACACGTTCGTCTTCGGGAGGATCTTGAATAGCACGGCAAGCACTCCGATGCCCAGAGCCCACGAGGCCAGGGTGCCGACGAGGTCGGCGAGGGACTCCAGAACCGTGAACTGGCCGGGAATCAACTGCTCGGCGAGGCCGGCAATCGACTGGATCACGAGGCCGACTACCAGAAGCGAGCCCAGCAACAGAACCACGAGATAGGCCAGACCGTAGCGCCGAATGAGGCTATGCAACCCATGTGTCTTTGGCTGGTTCCAGATCACGTTGAGGGCATCCTGGAGGGCCACAAACACAAGCGAGGCGGCGACGATGAGAGAGATGATCCCGATCAAGCCGAGGCTGGTGGTGGTGTCGCCACTGTCGAGAATCTCGGTGATCTTGTCGGCGATGTCAGTTGCCTCTTGCTGACCGAATATCGATTCCATCTGTTCTGCAAGGAACTGCTGGACATCAGCCTGTGAGAAGACCACCTGGGCGAGCGCCACGGCGAGGGTGGCCAGGGGGACAACGGCGAAGATGCCGTAGTAGGCCAGACCGGCGCCGAGGCGGATGGTGCGTTCCTCGTACCAGATGTTGTAGGAATCGCGCAGCAAGTAGAACAACCAACGCAGCAGCGAGACCGGTCCGCGCACGTCGACGTGTTCGCTCTGGCTCGTACCCATGATGCTCCTGCTGCGTGGAGTCGCGATCGGACAATAGAGCGTGGCTGCTACGTTCCGGCCGATGAGTGGTGTCGCGGTGCCTGAGCGTCCGGCGTCGTACTGGCTGCGGCGGTTCGTCGTTGTCACGTTTGTCGTGCTCTCGGTCACCGCCATCGTCCGCGGCTACTTCGGGCCGCCACCCGTATTCGCCTGGCGCATGTTTCCCGAAGCCAGCGTGTGGCAGGCGGAGATCTACCGCGTCGACGATGCCGGTGATCGGATCGATGTCCGCGACTCATGGCCGGGCGGCTACACCTGGCCCACCCTGGTGCAAGGCAAAGGCCTCGGCAATCCGTTCGACGAGAGCGGTGCCGTGTACGGCGTCGATTCCACGTTGCATCTGCTCCAGGGCTCGTTGGACTGGGTGGCGGCAAACACTCCCGACGACCATGAGACGGTGCGGCTCGAGGCAGTGGTCACTTACCGCCACAACGGGCGCCAACCGGTCGTGGTGGTGCTCCATTCCGAGGAGCGCTCATGAGTTGGCTGCGGCGAATCAACGACGCCATCGACGAGATCGTCGACTATCGCGCCCTGGTTCCGCTGCGGATCGCCGCCGGTCCGCTGGTGTTGCTGCACCTGCGCCCTTTGCTGGAACTGGCCGCCGACGGCGTCACCTACCGCGACCGGTTCTGGATGCCGTTTGTGTCGTGGTTCCCCGCGGTGTCCGGCGACGTGTACGTCGTGCTTCTCTGGGCCGCCGCGTTCTTTGCGGTGTTGATGTCGATCGGGCTCTTCACCCGAGTCGCTACGGCTACGACGGCGGCTATCGTCGGCTACAACCTGTTCGTCAGCCAGGTGCACTACCACCACAACCGCACGTTCCTGTTTGTGTTGCTCATCGGGTTGGCGGTGGTGCCGGTCGGTCGAGTCTTCTCCCTGGATGCCCTGCTGGCGCGGCGCCGTGGCAAGCCGCTGCCACCTCCGACCGCACGCCGCTGGCCACTCATGTTGCTGCGATTCCAGGTCGCAGCGGTCTACTTCGCCTCAGGGTTCAGCAAGTTGGTCGACCCCGACTGGTTCGGAGGCACCGTCACCCGCATCAGAGTCGAGTGGTATTCAGCCGACGCCGTTGCCGCCGGAGTGCCGGAACGGTGGGTCGACCTGTTCGGCTCGTCCGGTTTCCACGCCGGGTTCGCCAAGGTCGTTGTGCTCACCGAACTCTTCATCGCGATCGGTCTGCTCACCCCCCGGTTGCGAGCGACCGCCATCTGGGTGGCGATTCCCTTCCATGTTGCGATCCAGATCAGCGCCAGCGTCCAGGTGTTCACGTTTGCCGCGTTGACTGCGCTCGTGATCTGGGTCGCACCGACGCTCGAACGGCGGCGTCTTGTGATTGGGCAACGGCGGCGATGGTTTGCCGTCGCGGTGCGCTGGCTCGACTGGACCGGTCGGTTTGCGGTGGAGACCGCGGGGGGCGGCGACGTCGAAATGCATGACCCGGTCCGCGGTCGGCTGGTGGGTGGTTCCGCCGTAGCGCGGACGCTGTCGCTGTTGCCCCTCAGCTTCTGGCTGGCGGCGCCGGTCGATGCCGCGACGCGTCGTGCCGTCGGGCCAACGTCGGCCTCTGATTCGGCTCGCTAGCCCAGGTCGCCTTCGGTAGGGATGGCATCGGGGGAGTACCGGCTCCCGATGTTCCACAGCATCCAGCCGAGCCCACGTTGCTCCGCCTCCATGATCTCGGCGCGCACCTGCGACGGTGTGTAGAAGAAGGCTTGGAGCCAGGGCCGCAGCAGCGTCGTGGCGGCCATGCGGGGAAGACCGTCGTCGAGTGTCGCCGCGGCGACGGCGGCGGGGTGGTCGTTGGGATTGTCGAAGCCGAGCCACCCTTCGCGGTAGTGGCTGGGGTAGACCATGGGACTCAGCGCGTCCACGACGGCAGAGAGCTCCTCAGGTCGCTGGCCGATGCCTTGGTCGTTGGGCGACGACATCACGATCCCGAAGACATCGGCCGAGACGGCACATCCCATTGGATGGAGCCGGTCACGCGCCTCGGCGAGGAAGGCGCCGATGGCCTCCAAACGCTCCTCCTGGGTCGTGGGACGATTGCGGCTCGCCTCGTCGGCCGACCGCCCGCTCGGGAAACGCACGTAGTCAAACTGGACCTCGTCGAACCCCAGTTCGCAGGCCTCGACCGCGAGGGCGAGTGGATAGGCCCAGGTATCCCGCACGATGGGGTCGAGCCAGGCCCACGCCAACTGTTGCTCTGGGTGGGCGCGGACTGCCGCGGGATCTTCGAAGACGACGACGCGGGTGATCGTGTAGAGCCCATGGTCCTGGGCAGCTTCGAGGCGGGCGACGGGATCGTACGCCACCTCGACGGCGTCGATATCGGCGGCTTCCCGCACCGTCGTGGCGTAGGTGACCGCGCCACCTTCCCGCTTGGTGTCGAAGATGAACGTGTTGAGAGCAGTGGTGTCGGCGAGGTCGAGCAGCGCAGCGAAGGTAGCGTCGTCACCGGCGGCACCGTCGGAGACTCGGATGCCGCGCACCAACCGGGGCTCCAGCACGACCACCAGGGGCCGGCCGGGTTCCCAATCGAGCGTGGCGGGCTTCCAGGCTGGACGGGTCACGGTGATCGGTCCGGCCGTCACCTGCGATAGCGAAAAGCGACCGTCGCGGCCGGTAACGGCTGTTGCCTCGCCTACGGCCACGGTCGCGTCGTCGAGCGGGTTCCCGTCGGGGGTCGTGACGATCCCAGAGACATCGAATCGAGGCACCGTGATCGTCGTGGTCGTGGGTGCCGGTGGAGCCGAGGTGGTTGTCGTTGTGGTGGTGGCCGCCTGCGTGGTGGCCGGCGGTCGAGAAACCGGGATCGTCGTTGACTCGGAATCTCCAGCGGCGGTTGCGGTGCAACCAGAGATCATGGCGGCAACCAGAACGAGTGGGAAGAGGCCGCTGCGACCGGAGACTGTCATGGCGACCTCGATGGTACCGGTAGACGGAGAATCCGCTTGGCGGTTTCGCGTCGAGGGACCGGGTTGCCCCGGTCCCTCGAGCAATCACGATCGAAGCTCCGTCAGCTGGAGTGGCCCTTTCCGAGTAACGGACAGAGGAAGAAGGTGTCGCCCTCGTTCATGACGTTGTCGCCGTTCATGTCAACCCACCAGCGTCCTCCGAAATAGCCGGGATCGCCAGGGCCGAACTCGGTGTACGGACCGTTGGGTCCGACCTCGAGCTTCTGGAACGGCCCATTGGCCGGCAGCGAGCCAAGGAGGATGGATTCGTAGGTCAGGTCTTGGCTGGTGACGTAGATCTGTGCTCGTCCCGGCGGTGTCGAGTCCGGCTTGCCGGCTAACGCCGGAGCCGCAATCGCTACGAGCAAGGCGCCCATCAGTAGCGCAGTGGTCAGCACTCTCCGCATTGTCTTTCCTTTCGAGATGTTCCGCCCCTCCGGCGGCTCCCGGTCACATTGGACGCCCGGAATGAACCACCACGGAACCACAGCCGAACAAATGGTGAACTCTGCGCTGCGAGCGGGGTGTGCTCACGACCTGTCGCAGATAGGGTTGGGGATACGGCAGAGAGCAAGGAGGACCGGTGGCTCACGAGTTCCGGCTCCCCGACATCGGGGAGGGCTTAGTCGACGCGGAGATCGTCCGATGGCACGTTGCGGTGGGTGATGTGGTCTCCGCCGATGACGTCCTGGTTGAGATCGAGACGGCGAAGGCCGTCGTTGAGATCCCATCGCCGCACGCGGGGACCGTGCTGCGGCTCGGTGGTGACGAGGGTGCCACGATCGAAGTCGGCGGGGTGCTCGTGGTCATCGGCGACGAGGGCGAGCCGGCCGATGAGGGTGCTACTGCGATCCCGGACGGCACGGTTGTTCCGGCAG
>Ga0209567_10001705_pt1 | contig 11019 bp, 12 predicted proteins | sample COG_12_FD_184756 | JGI IMG/M metagenome (GOLD analysis project Ga0209567, IMG submission 184756) | Pelagic marine sediment microbial communities from the LTER site Helgoland, North Sea, for post-phytoplankton bloom and carbon turnover... | ecosystem: Environmental > Aquatic > Marine > Neritic...
TGGTCTTCTTTCTTTTTGTCTTTGCGGGTTGCCATGTAGATGGCGACGAAACAACCCAGCGCGACGATAACGGCAAATGCCGAAACAGCTACATCCATGATGATCCTCCTGCCTGAACGTGTCAGTAGTATAGCCGCAGCAGGCGAGCGGTGCCGCGTCAGGTCGGTGGACGCGCAGCCAACTGCAGCGTGGCCATCACCGTCACCATTCCGATCAGCCCGAAGACTCGTAGTAACGGGACCGCATAACGCCAGTCATCCGAACAGCGATCCGCGAAAACGGCGCATGCCGCGAACGCGGCAACGGCGATGCTGGTCCGCAGATTCATGGCATCCGGATACCAGGCAGCCTGGCAGGCATGCAGAAAGAGCGCGCCAAGTACGATCGTGTTGGTGGCCATGTTGCAGAAAAAAAGTTGCCCCGGAAAGCCTATCAGCTTTCCGGGGCAGATCGTTTTTTCCCGGGGTTTTCCCGGATCGGGCTCTTCCCGGATCAGGGATTAGTTTCTTCCTTACGGAATCAGTCTGCCTGTGCCGACGCAGCGGGGGGGAGGATGACGGCATCGATGACGTGGATGACGCCGTTACTCGTCATGACGTCCGCAGCCACGACGTTCGCGCCGTTGACCGTCACGCCCGAAGACGAGCCGACCACGTCGATCGTCGCACCCTGCAGCGTCGCAGGCTGGGCACCGGAGCCGATATCGGCGGCCATGATCTTGCCCGAGACGACGTGATACAGGAGCACCGCCTGCAGCTGTGCCTGGTTTTCGGGCTTCAGCAGATTCTCGACCGTGCCGGCCGGAAGCGCGGCGAAGGCATCGTCCGTGGGCGCGAAAACGGTGAACGGACCTTCACCCTTCAACGCTTCGACGAGTTCGGCTGCCTGAACGGCGGCAACCAGCGTATTGAATGTGCCAGCCGAGACGGCCGTGTCGACGATGTCCTGCTTGGCGGCAGCGTGCCCGCCAGCCAGAGCTGGTCCGGCGATTGCCAGCGCAAGGGTGAGAAATGCAGCAGGTAGTGCGAGTTTCATTGGGATTCTCCGTGAGTCTGGTTCGTTTATTCGGTGAATTGAATAATAGGATTCGCGGCAGCGGTGCGACCGGATTCATCGGATTAAAGGAAATTTCGGTTAGTATCGACATGCTATGGATGCATCAGTCATTCGTTCATTCGTCCCGGCGAGCTAGTCCTTTGGCACCATGAACCGGCGCCGCACACCGATACTGGCCATTTTGCTGGCGCCGATCGCGGTGCTGCTGCTGCTGCAGCTTTGGTCCCGGGCGCTCGTCCCGCTGTATCGAACGGTCTGGTATAGCGACACGGTTATGGAGTGGCGACTCGGCAGTGACCGCCCGGAAACGCGTATCAAAGCATCTCAGGACGCGGTATCCCGGCGGAGCGAGGATCAACAACTGCTCGACGAGTTGATCGTGCGGATGCAGACGGATGAGTCGCTCGAGGTGCGACGCACAGCGGCCAGGTCCGTCGGCGGCATCGGTTCGCAACGGCCGTTGCACGCGGATGCAGTCGACGCGCTGGGCGAGCTGGTGCTGACCGCGGACGATGACGCGCTGCTGTCAGCAGCGCTAGACGCGGTCGGCATGTCCGCGGCGAATAATCGCTACCCGGATCGGGTCGTCGCGCGCATCGGGGCCATTCTCGACGAGAAGCATCTCGACTGGCTATATCGGCAGGCCGCGATGGCGCTGGGCAAGATCGGCGCGGCTCAATCGTTGCCCGATGCCGTCGTCACGAACATGAACGCACTGTTTGTCGCGCCGCTACGCCGCGGCGAGCGCGAGTACCTGGCCGAGGCATTCGTCGAATCATCGAAGGGGCGTGGGCTACCCGAGACGACTCTCAAGGTCCTCGCCGACGCCTTCGATCAGGAGACGAACCGGCGCATACGCATTGGGATCATCTATGCACTCGCGCATTCGGCTCGCGGCTATCCGCCCGCGACTGACCTGATTTCGGCGGCGACCAGCGATGCAGACCGTGATGTGGCGAGGGCCGCGCAGCACGGTCTGCGCGTCGTCGAGGCGGACCGCAACTTCGCGGGCAAGGAGCCGCTGGCGGTGGCACTGGACCGGTCGCAGCCGAGCGAAGTTCGCGTGCAAGCCTTGCAGATTCTGCGCAGTTCGAAGGTCGATCCGGCAGCTTACGAGGTCATCGTGTCACTGTCGCGCGACATCGACCCCGAGGTCGCAATCGCCGCGTTTGGGATGTTCCAATACCTGGCGCCCACGCCCGGCGATGACTTCGACCGGAACGTGCGATTCCCGGCGTTGTACCAGGGTATGCGCGCCTCCGACCCGCCGATTCGCCGGGCCGCCTATGGTGCGTTGTCGACGATGACGGTGCATCGACCGGAGTATCTGCGCGCCGCCGAGTTCCCGTCGTTACTCGATTCCGGCGCGCGCGATCCGGACGCCAGGGTTCGAGTCCTGGTTCTCGTTGCGCTGTTGCGCGACGCGGATGGTACCGCCGAACGCGACGCCGTCATCGAGCGTGGCCTGAGCGACCCGGATCCGATTGTCCGCGGCAACATCGTCAGCTGGCTCGGGTCGCCGAAAATACGCACGGGCAGCCGGCGGGCATTCATCGAACGGGCGATGCAGGATCCTGACCCCGATGTTCGTGCAACGGCGTTGTCAGCGGCGGGAGACTACGAGTCACGCAAGCGCGCCTGGCCGATAGAGCTCTGGCAGCTCCTGCGGGACGGGGAGTTCGGTCGGGTCGGCATGACAATCCTGGTCGGCGTGACCGTCGCGACGCCGATACTGATCGGCGTCGTCTTTCTGCTCTATTTCGTCGCGCGGTTGCTGACCTACCTATACGAGCGCCGGCCGCGCTCGCTCGCAGTGGTCGGCGTGATCGCTGCGTGGATCGCCGCCAGTTACGGCATTTTCATGCTGTATTTCGTCGCCGCACTGGCCGGAAATAGTGACTCAGGCGAGGTAGCCATCGTGGCCGCAGTCCTGTGGGCGGCGATCGCCGCTTATGGCGCGTTAGGCTGGGGATTGCATTACTGGGTGCGGCGCTAGTCTGCGTCCGCGACGTCCGTGCTTTCCCCGGCGGCGATACGTTCCGCGACCAAAGCCGCAAACTCCGGACGCCAGTCGGGTTCGTTCTCCTGCAACCAGTCTTTGACGCCGCGCAGACGAATCAACCGATCCAGCATTCGTTGACCGCCGACGATCTCGCCGATGGCCCCCCATTGCTCGATAGTCATGGCTCGGTCTCCTCTTTCCGGAGACCCGATTATGCGCCCGGACGATGTGGCGCTGCGATTTGGTGGTAACCTGACCGCACAACCAGCCACGCCGGGCGCCGGGGGCGAAAACATGCCTGCAATCATCACCGGCTGGGGGCGCTGTGCGCCGCCCGCCGTCATGACCAATGACGATATCGCGACGATACTCGATACCAACGACGAGTGGATCGTCGAGCGAACCGGCATTCATCAGCGTCATGTGTCACACGTCGGCAGCGGCGAGCTGGCCCGGGTAGCGGCTTCGCGCGCGATCGCGGCCGCCGGCAAGGAACCGAACGACGTCGATGCGATCATCTTCGCGAGCGTCAGTCCGGAACTCCTCGTCCCGAGTACGGCATCGATCGTGCAGAAGCGGCTCGGCATCAAGGATGTCGCCGCGATGGACCTGAACGTCGGTTGCAGCGGCTTCGTCTACGGGCTCGCGCTCGCGAACGGCCTGATCGCGACCGGCGTCAGCAAGTGCGTATTGCTCGTGGCTGCCGAACGATTGAGCTGGTACCTGGACTGGACCGACCGCAATACCGCCGTGCTGTTCGGCGACGGTTCCGGCGCCGTGATCATGGAGCAGGGTGCCGATGACGAGGGCGTATTGGCCGTCGATATCGGCAACAACGGCGCTGCAGCCGGTGCGCTGATGGTCGATAACTTCGGCACGGCGATCGACCGGCTGCAGCACGACATGCTGGAGCTGACCTTTAACTTCGATGGCCGCGAAATCTTCAAGCGCGCCACCCTCGGCATGATGCTGTCGTCGAACAACGTGCTGGAAGAAACGGGCAAGACCATCGACGATGTCGACATCGTGATCCCGCATCAGGCGAACCTGCGCATTATCCAGGCCGTCGGCCACAAGCTCGGCGTCGATCCGGAAAAGGTCTTCACGAATGTCGATCGTTTCGGGAACACCTCCGCGGCTTCGATCCCGATCGCACTGTCGGAGGCGATGGACGGTGGCCGCATCGAGCCGGGTAGCCTGATCCTGATGCCCGCGTTCGGTGCGGGTCTGAGCCGCGGCGCGGCGCTGATCCGATGGGGCCAGCGTATAGAGCCGCTCGGCGAATCCGATGCCGAACTGCCGTCGAGCGACGCGACCGCCGTCGAGCTGATGCGCCCGGTCGCCGACGTGCAGATTGCTCGCGCCAGGGCGGGTTCATGAACGGAACTAAGAACTTCAGAATGCCGGTCACGCTGATAGCCGCACTGGTCCTGCTACTCGGTTGCAGCACCGATGACGGTGCGCCGGCGAAGTCTGATGCGGAGAAGCAGCAGGCGCTCCAGGAGTCCGCGTTCGGTGACATGTCGAGCACGCTGGAACGCGCCAAAGAGGTCGAGGACCTCAGCGCCGATCGCAAGCGTCAGCTCGACGAGGCGATGGATAAGTAGTTGCCCACTGTGCCGCTTAAATACTGAGAGTTTTTTTCTTGTCAAGCGGTCAAGTTATGCGGCTTTATCCACATTGATGCGCAAAAATACCCGTATTCTCTGGGTAGTGTGTCTTGGCTTGTGCCTCAAAAAACTCTCCCGCTCGCGCAAATCCGCGCAAATCCGCACTCACAGCGCGAAGTTGATTCGAGTAGCTACTTCCCTTGTCCGCTAACAGGTGCAGAGCGGACGACCAGATGTTAAGGATTCGGCTCAACTGGATATCCGCTTCCGGCCAGAAAGAGACATTCGTCGGACAAAGAAAACCCGGCGCAAGGCCGGGTTCTCTCTGCGTCCAGTCTTCCGGTCAGGCTGTCCTGCGTCTCATCCAGCCGAGCAACCCGAGCGCCGAGCCGAATAGCCACGCGGCGGCGGGAATCGGGATGACCCCAACATCACCGTCGTGCACGGCCCAGCTTCTATTTGTCGAATCCCACGGCACGCCTGCGGTACCGCCGGCGTAGTCCTGAAGTCCGATACCGAAAGCGAAGACATAAGGCAAAAATACTTGAACCGAGGGATCCCACGCGGACCAATACGCAGTGAATATGGGTGTGTCAATATCGAACGTGGACTGAATATCCACGAAAGGACCCGAGTTGCTCAGTCCATAGCCCGGTTGAGGATAATTGCCCGAGGTGTCGTAGATCGACGTGCTGCCCAGCGTGTTGTAGAACATGCGGGCCATTTCGCTGCCCTGGCTGCCCGCATATAACGTGCCCGGGGCGCTGATGTTGTATCCAATATCGGTTGACCCATCGTACGAAAGAGTTTCGTCCGGCGAGCCGCTAACCTGTCCGTCTACTCTACGTGATATCGGAAAGCGACATTCAGATTGCCTCCAGATATGCAGCAATATCTTTGCATGTGCCAAAAGAGAACGTGTAAGGGTTCGATGAAAAAACCCAATTACTCGAATCAACATTTTTCGTTTGAATTTTTCAGTTGTTTATTGATTGTGCTTCTGCTGACGAACTCTCCGGTTCTGGCTGGGGTGTCCGATCCACCGCCGGGTTACGAGGAAATAGTCGGACTCGCAGAGGATAAGTGGGATAAAGGAGACTTGGTTGCGGCGGACAGTATGTACCGCCAGGCTTTTTCTCAAATGCTAGCGGCGAACGACGTCACCGAGCGTAAACTGGCGCATCAGTTGTCACATTACGCGCAACTTCTAAACGAGTTTGGGCAACCAGATCAGACCCAGCTTGCAGTTTCGGAGTCGCTGTATCTCTATACAGAAACAAAAAGGGAGAAGCCTGCGGAGTACGTGTTCGCAATAGTCGTACTCGCGGAATCGTACGAACTTCTCAAAAACCTTGATGAAGCTGAACAGATCTATTCGATAGCAATCGAACAGGAAAGGGATCTATCAGTTAAGAACTTGAACAATGTCGCCCTTGGGTACGCGGGATTGGCTCGCATCAATGCGCGGCGTGGCGACAAGAATAAGGCGTCGAAGTTCTATCGAAAATCCCAGCACTATTACAAGCTTTAAAACGCAAAAAAATCAATCTGGACTCATATTCAGGTGGGACAATCCAGATACGGCTTTACCGCATCGAGCACGCTAAGCGGATCACCGATAAACCACCAGTGATCAGTACCATCGAGCGCAATGAACTCGCTGTTCGGAATTGCGGCAGCCATGTCTCTGCCGGCGCGCCAGTCTACTAACTTGTCGCCGGTTCGGTGTAACACGAGCGTTGGGCATTGGATTTTCGGCAGTGTGTCGCGTACGTCGACGTCGCGCGCGACCTCGAGAATTCCCTTGACGCTGCCGGGCGTTGCGGACGCACGCAAGTAGCGCGCCCAGCTGTCTCTGAACATTGGGTCTTGCGCGTGGCTCGGCGAAAATAGTTCCAGCGATGCCGGTCCGCCCCAATGGTCGACCATGTGGGTCAGCCACGCATCGTGCTGCTCGCGACTCAGCATGTAGGGGTAGTCATCATTCTTGAGTCCTTTTGCGTAGGCGCCGTACAGAATCAGCGCCGAGACGCGCCCGGGATATTGCGCCGCGAGCAGGCAGGCGGCTGGCGTGCTTTCGGAGACAGCGAAGATGATCGCCTGCTCCGAGCCGGCCGCATCCAGTACGGCAAGCATGTCACGCACGGAGTCTTTGATCGTCGGTGCTTGCCCGACGCGATCCGATAGTCCGACGCCGCGCTTGTCGAACGTGATCAAGCGTCGCCCGTAGGCGAGTTGAGCATCGAAATCGGCGACCGGCTGCACGCGGTAGCGCAAGTCGAGATGGGACACGAACCCCAGTGAAAACAGGATATCGGGTTTCCCGTCGCCGATCGTACGCCAGGCGATATGTACGTCGTCGTTGTGCGCGAAATGTACGTCGGACAAGTTTTCGACGAGAAATACGCCACCGACCGGCTCGAGCACGTCGGCGATGAAACGGAAGCCCTTGCGCGGCACGGTGCGAATGATCTTCGGCTCGTGCGCGTCGTCTTCGAGGGCCCTGCGCGCCTTCATGATCGTGCGCGAAAGCGATGCCTCGGTGACGATGATATCGGGCCACAGGGCTTCCTGTAGTTCATTCTTGGAGATAACGCGACCGCGATGATCGAGCAGGTACGCAATGAGATCAAAGACCTTCGGTTCGGTCTCGCGAACGACACCACCGACCCACAATTCGCGCTTATCAGGATCAAGCGCCCGGTCGGCGAAGCGGAAACTGCTTGGGCTTGGCCTCGACATCGTGGGGTCAAGAATACCGGACGAGACTGCCCTCAGAGCCATTTTTCGTCCATTTGGTTGCCTTGGTCACGAAAAAGTCATGGTTTGATCAAGATCCGGTCAGGACTCTGTAAGGGCGCAGGCGCAAAGTAGAGCCATGGACCACAGGGGTCTAATCGCGAACCCGCAGGAGGACAACCACATGAACACGCAACTTTTTTCGCGCAAGACCGCCACGTTTTTAGCTGCTATCGTCGGATTGATCTTGGTCTCCACGACGGCGCAGGCTGACCGGCAGTCCCCCTGGTTGTCGCCGGCATTATACGGCGATGATCTCGATCGCTGTACGATCGAGCTGCGAACCGAACTGGACACGACCGGCGCAACCAGTTTGCAACATACCGTGACCGACATCGACAAGATCGGCGCCTGGTATGTCTTCGACATTGAGACCAAATTTGCCGATGACACAGGGACGGTCATTCGTCGGGCGAAGACGCGCTGTAAGTCTCACCGCTTTAGAGAGCACACCGCCGTGGAAGTGATGTACCAGTCTCCGGTCAGCAACGCGCGTCTCGCGTCGACCACCATTGATTAAAAGCCACCTAATGCCCAAAACACTTGCGCCTAGCAGCGGGCATCGGGTGTGTCGGAACAAGGTGCTTTCCGGTATCCGAAAATGTTCGGTCAACAAGTGCCGGGCAATGGAGTGCTGCGGTTGTACCGATTCCCGCTTCATTTTGGCTATTCGGCTCCGCGCTCGGCTTTTTGGGCTGGATAAAACGCCGGTTTTTCTAAATCGTATGTCTGCTTTTGGCTGCGAACTCGACCGGTGAGCGCAACACTTAGACTCTCTAGCGATAGAGGGGAGTATGTTGCTTATGAAATACCGGACGAGGATTTACAACAGCGAAGCTGACAAGGCGCTGATGTGGGATCGCTGGCAGGCAGGCGACTCGCTGCATGAGATTGCCCGACTCTTTGATCGACCCCGATTCGCCGGCTGGTTCGTGCCGCGGGCGATTTCGAGCGCAGGTACCGAGAAACAGAAAACCCCGCTTGGAGGAACGGGGTTTTCGGTGTGGTATCGGATTAAGGGGGTAGCCCGATGACGTTGAGTTCACTATAGCCAAACCCGTCTAGCGAGAGCCTGTCCAAGGCATTAAACCGCTGCAATGTTGCGGCTCCTCTTGATCAACCCGAGCAACCGGAGCGCCGGGTCGAAAAAGTTTCAGGTGTCCCGATTGGTGCCCTTTCCCTTGATAGAGCCGCGAACATGGGGTGCTTGCTATCACCCACAGTAGATAAATTGACTGATCGCCTGACGCCGATCAGGCCTGATAGTCGAATCCTCCCGCGTTGCTGACGACGCGCAATACCGTCGGCCCGGCGAAGTGGGCGCCGAGCAACTCGGTGTCGGTGTCGGCGATTCGTGCCAGCAGCTTCCTGCGCGTCGCACGTGCCATGTCTGGATCCCCATCGAACTGGCTGGACCAGTCCGGCCGCTCGATCTGCACCGGATGGTGGACAACGTCACCGCTCATCACGGCACGTTTGCCACCATCTTCGAGGTCGATCACCACGTTCCCAGGCGTATGCCCGGGCGCCGGCCTGAGCCGGATGCCGGGCAGGACCTCGTGATCGCTCGCCACGCGGTCGACGCGGCCATGCTCGATGATCGGCAGCACGCTCTCGTGCCAGACGTGCCGGTACATGTTGTCGGGTTCCGTCGCGTGGAAGTTTTCCCAGTAACCGATCTCGTCGGACGCCAGCAGGTAGCGCGCGTTCTTGAAGGTCGGCACCCAGCGGCCACTGTCGAGCCGGGTATTCCATCCGACGTGATCGCCATGCAGGTGCGTGCAGCAGACAAAGTCGATGTCATCGGGGGTCAGATCCGCAGCCGCCAGGCGTTTGATGTATGGGAATTCCTGTTGGTGCCACTCCGCCAGCGTCGGATAGGTCTTGTGATTGCCGACACAGCTGTCGACCAGCAGGTTCCCGTGCGACGTGCGCACGACGAAGCTGTGGAACGACATGATCAGCGTGCCGGCCGCGACGTTGACGAAGCGTTCGTCGCGTGCCGTGCGGGTCGCGGCAAATTCTTCCGGCGTCGCGTCGGGCAGCAATACGAAGTTCAGCTCACGATGCGGCCACTCGAATTCCTGTACGCGGCGAATGTCGAATGGGCCGGGTAGCTTCATCGAACCGTTCTCAACGCCGGCGTCCTCCAACGCCACGGCCGCCGCCACGGCCGCTGCCGCGCGAAGCGTTGTAGTTCGTTGTGCGCTGGGTGCCGCGCTGCCTGGAGTCGTAGCTGCGGTCCAGCTGATCGCGTGAGCTGCGTTGCTGATTGGAAGACATATCGCGTGCGGTATCGCGCTGCGCGGTCGACATGTCACGCGACCCGGAACGGTCGGCCGTCGACATATCACGGGAGCCGTCACGATCCGGTTGCGTCGTGGCACGGTCACGCGCGTCGTTCGGGGAGTTTTCCCAGCCCTTGTCGGTGCGCTGTTGCCAGCCCTGGTCGGTCTTGCGGTGCACGTCGCCGTTACGGTCCGCGTAGACGTTGTTCTGACGATTGCCGGCCTTTTGCCCGCGCGTGCGGCTGTCCATCTTGTCCGCACGCACCTGCGTACCGCGCGCCTTATTGTTCTGGCTGCGGTACAGGTTATTGCGTGTCGAATTTCGCTGGCCGGCCCGATAACCCGCGCGAGCGCCGGCCCGGTAACCGCGCCTATAGCCATGGCGATAGCCGCGGCGGTAGCCGCGATAACGGCCGGGGCCCCACCAGCCGCCGCGATACCAGCTGCCACCGCCGATCACGAACGTGAACGGCCCGTTCGAGTAACTCAGGCCGAAGCTCCAGCCGGTCCAAGGGTTGTAGCGCACGTGGAAACCCCAGGTCGCCGGACGCGGGTAGTACCAGCGGCCATACCAGCCCGGGTAATACCAGCCCGTGCCGTACACGACCGTCGTGTTGTAGACGTAGGTGCCGGTGTAACCCGAGGTATAGCCGACATTCACCTCTTCGTCGTTATAGTTGTATACCTTGACGAAGGTCACGTAGTACATCGGCGACTCGGGCGGGATCGAATAGATCTCGTCCGGCACCTCGGTCGCGGCCTGCCACTTGCCCTGCGGATTCCCGGCGACGAACCAGACGCCTTCATCGACGGCGAAGTAGGCCGATTCATACCTGATCACCGGCGTCGGCGAGTTGACGGCGTAGGTCAGGGACGTGCCGTCGATCGGCTGGAAGTCGGGCTCGCCGTCGTATTCGACTTCCAGCGTCGCGGTCTTGCGATTCACGACCGCCGTCTGTGGGATCTCCGCATCGAGCACGGCTTCGCTTGCGAGTTCGGTGCCGGGTACGGCATAGAGCACCGTCCCCATATCGTTCTCCTCGGGAATCTTCGCGAAGTCGGCCGGCAGCTCCTCGCCGGCCACATAGGTCCACGGCCCTTCCAGTGAATCCGCCATGTACCAGCGCCCCGACAGCAGCACGTAGGTGTTGAGGCCATTCAGGTCGAGCAGCACATCGCTGTCGGTGTTGCTCACATACATCAACTCGGTGCCGTCGATCGGCGTGTACTCGGGGTCGCCGGTGCTCGAGATCAGTTCGGTCGG
>Ga0209567_10001706_pt1 | contig 11018 bp, 8 predicted proteins | sample COG_12_FD_184756 | JGI IMG/M metagenome (GOLD analysis project Ga0209567, IMG submission 184756) | Pelagic marine sediment microbial communities from the LTER site Helgoland, North Sea, for post-phytoplankton bloom and carbon turnover... | ecosystem: Environmental > Aquatic > Marine > Neritic...
GTTCCAGTCAGGCGAATCTCTTCGCATCTGTTGCCGCCGGAATGGGAGCGCTGTGGGGCCCGCTTCACGGTGGAGCCAATCAGGCGGTCATCGAAATGCTGCAGACCATTCACGATGACGAAAATGCCACCCCGGCGTCGATCATGGCTCGCGCCAAGGACAAGGACGATCCATTCCGGTTGATGGGTTTTGGTCACCGCGTCTACAAGAACTACGACCCGCGGGCTCGACTGTTGAAGGGGTTCGCCGACGACGTGCTCGCAAAGGCCGGCAACGATCCCCTGCTCGAGATCGCCCGGGGACTCGAAACGCTGGCGCTCGAGGACGACTACTTCGTCAGCCGCAACCTCTATCCCAACGTCGACTTCTATTCGGGCATCCTGTTCCGAGCGCTCGGCTTCCCGCCGCGGATGTTCACCGTGCTGTTCGCCATCGGCCGCCTCCCCGGTTGGATCGCCAACTGGAAAGAGATGAGCGACGACCCGATGACCCGTATCGCTCGGCCCCGGCAGCTGTACCAGGGTCATCCGGCTCGACCGTTTGTTGCCATCGAGGACCGCGAGGCTCTCGAAACGGTCTCGTCGGCTCCGGAGTCCTAAGGAGACTGTTGAGCCACGCCAGTTTGGGCTTGCTGCGAGGTCCACGACCGGACGTTGGCTCGCCTGGGCAACTCCCTACGGCGTCTGTTCAACACCCTCCTAGAGCTCTTCCGGAGGGATCGGCTCGATGTACTGGCCGACAACCTCGCCGCTGACGCCGTCGACTCGCACCAGGCCACGTTCGCTCGGCGGCTCGTCGGCTGAGAAGACGAGCACGTTCCAGACGGGGCTGGCACGCCAGCCGACGAAGCCAACGGCCGCTGAGGCGTGGCCGACCGGGAACGCAGTTTCGCGGTTGGCCGTTTCGAGCGCCTGGCTTTCGCGCACTGCGAGATGGCGGCCGGCTACGAGGTGGTAGCCCGCGATGACCAGGAACGCGACGACGATGACCCACATCCCGCGGGGAAGACCCGCAGCGATCCCCAAAGCGGTGATGACGGCGGCTCCCACGTAGACGAGACCGGCCCGGCGCCGGCGCGCGGTGTCCGGAACCGCATAGGGGCCGAACACATTTGCGTCGAGATCGTCGGGCATCTGGGCCGCCTCGGCGATCTCCGCGGGCACCTCGATCCGGGGCAGTTCGGGCCGTTCCGGCCGATGATCCGTCACGCGGGAGCCGGGTCTTCGCTCTGCAGGGCCTGATCCTGCAACGCCTCGTGCAGGATGGTCGGATCGACGACCACATCGCCCCGCCTGCGGTGCCAACGGTCCCATAGCACGAGCATGCTCGGCAGTACCAAGACCGCCGCCAGCAGCGCGAGCAGGATGGTGTAGGCAATGACGAACCCGAACTGGCGGAAGGGAATCGTCGTCGAGGTGACGAGTATCCCGAACCCGGCGATGGTTGTCAGCGCCGAGCCGGCAAGTGCCCCTCCGGTGAAGGTGAGCGTGTGTTCGATCGCGTCGTTCTCGTCCGGCCATTCCAACCGTTCTTCGAGATAGCGGTGGGTCACGTGGATCATGTACGGGATCCCGATGCCGATTCCTAGGGCGGAGATCGTTGCCGTAACCGGCCCAAACGGAATCTCGAAGGCTGCCATCAAACCGAACACCATCACCACCACCATCGCAACTGGGAGGGTCGTGATCACGCCAAGCATGGGCCGGCGCGACTCAAACCAGAAGTTGATCACGAGCAACAGCAGTGCGGCAGTGAGGGTCAGCAGAAGCGACGACACCTGTGAGTCCCGCAGCGTTGTGACCACGAGGTTGTTGATGATGAAGTTGGACGTTGTGATCGACTCGAGACCCGCCTCGGCGGTGGGAGCGAATGCGGCGTTGAGACCATCGGCGAGGTCGGCAGCACCATCCTCCCCAGCGGTGGTGTCGATGTTGTACAACGCAGCGTCATACGCACCGCTGGTGGCGGCAAGCACAGCAGCCATCTCGACCGGATGACGGGTGACGGCTTCGTCGTACAGGGGCGTCAGATCTGTTCCATCGGGGAAACGCCGTTCTGCGTTGACGCCGAGCTCTACGGCGAGGTTGAAGAGCACGTCGTCAACCGTTTCTGCGCCTGGATTGAAGAACTGGAACATCGTTCCCATGAAGGTCTGACCGAGCGGGAACCGTCCCCCGGCATCCGTCTCGATGACCTGCACCGTCGGAACGTCAGCGGCGGCCAGATAGGAATCGAGCATCGTGTTCCAGGCTGCCCCCGTCGCGACGTCACCCTTCACGAGGACCGAGGTCGTCTCCGGGAAGTCGAATCGCTCGTCAACCGTGACTGCGGTGTCCCGCAGCGGAGAGGTGGTAGGAACGAAGTCGAGGAATGAGAACTTGGTCGACAGATTCGTCATGCTGAAGGCGGCGACGCCCGTCAGCAGCAGTGCCACGATCAATGTGCCGACGGCGAAATGCCGGGGCAGCCATGCGGTCCGGCCGATCAGCTTTGGGAGGGCCCGACTCTCGCCGCTTTCGAGGCTCTCGCTGTCGAGGCGATCGTGGCGTTCGGCGCGCCGATCGAGGACCTCCCTGACCGCGGGTACGAAGGTGAGCATCAGCAGGAAGGACGCGACGATGCCGACGGCAGCAAGCTCGCCGAATTCGGCAAGCGCCGGAATGTCGTTGGTCACGTTGGTCAAGAATCCGACGGCCGTTGTGAGCGTTGCCAGCACGAGGGCGATCCCCACCGTGCGAATCGCCGTCCTGGTCGCGATGTCTACGGTCCGACCCGCGTGGATCTCCTGGCGATAGCGAGTGTTCATGTGGATGGCGTAGTCGACGCCAAGGCCGATCAGGAGGATGGGCAGGATCTGCACCAACTGCGACTGATCCTCGAACCTGAGGTAGCCGTAGCCGTTCATCCACTGGATCGCGAAGCCGATCGTGACAAACGTGAGGAGGGTGTCCGAGGTAGTGCGCCGCAGTTTCCGGCTACCGGCACTCCACAGAACGAACGCAAGAACGTAGAACAGGACGGCAGTCAGCAATACCGGGCCGAGTTCGGCCTCGCCCCACGCCTCGGGGAAGATGTCCGGGAAGAGCAACGCCAGTCCGGGGGCAACGGCAACGCCGGCGCCGATGACCATGAGCACCACACCGGCCGCGAACAACACCCGGTCCCTCACCGTTGAAGGACGAACCAGGAAAATGATGGCCAGGACAAGCAGAATGATCAGCGCCGCCGCCGCGAGGAGACGGAGCACTTCCTCCTGGAAGTCGTCGCCCGACGCGAAGATCAACTCCACGCTGAAGGGTTCGAAGGTGATCGAGGAAGGAGTTTCGGTCGCCTCCACAACCGTGGCAATCGAGAGCGCCCGGGCGGCGCTCTCATCAAAGTCTTCACTGGCCGAATAGGCAACGGCCGTCAAGCCCAACTCAGCGCTTGCCGTGGTTGCATCAGCGTCATCGGAGAGGAGAGCCGTAAGAAACGTTCGGAACTCCGGCGGTACCTGCTCGAGCCCAGCGCGGTACAGCGCCTTTACTTCTTCATCACTCGTGGGGATCGGCGCACCGGCCTGGATTGCAAACTGGACTGGCGCCAGATGGGAGAGAATCGCGGGTGACTGCGCTGTATCTACCAGCAGGGCGGCGGCCTCGCTCCCGCGCAACGATTCCTCCAACGCGTTTGCAGCAATCAGCGCATCCAGGGTGATCACATCGCCGGTGTCGCTACTCGTCAGCACTTGCATTCGCGAAACCGCACCGAAGGTGGCAGTGATCTCAGCCGAAGCCGTCAGTTCTGGTGCCTCAGGAGCAAAGGATTCGTTCTGGTCTTCCGCCGGTTGGAACTGACCACCGAAGCTGCCGAGAACCAGGGTGATGACGATCGCAATGGCGATGACTACCCACGGCATCTTGCCTACGGCGGCAGCCAGGGTGTTGACGATGGCCTTCAAGTTGCGAGCTCCTTAGGGACTTGTGCGGCAGCGCGAGAAGGGAAGTCCTCGAGCCGCGCTGAGTGGAGCTGACGACGCTAGCAACATCGTCGCAAGTAGTGGTCCACTATCAGCGCGGCGGTCGACAGAGTTCTGCGAGTTCGCCGATCGCCTCGGCCACAGGCACGCCACGGCGTTCGTGCTCCTCACCGCGGAGCCGCAGACCCAAGGTCCTCGACTCGACGTCCTTGTCGCCGACGACGATCACGGCGGGGTTCTTGTGCGTGATGGCACGCCTGATCTTCTCGCCCACGGTGTCGTCGTGGTCGTCAACCTCGACTCGAAGCCCGGCCACCACCATTTCCGCCTGCAGGGACCGGGCGTAGTCGTTGTGGCGGTCGGCGACCGGAACGATCGTGGCCTGAACCGGCGAAAGCCACCCAGGGAAGGCTCCCGCATGGTGCTCGACCAAGATGCCGACAAACCGCTCGATGGAGCCCATCAACGCCCGATGGATCATCACAGGCCGCTCCCGGGTGTTCTCGTCGGTTGCGTAGACCAAGTCGAAATTGACCGGCTGGGCGAAGTCGACCTGGAGCGTTGACAGTTGCCACCGGCGCCCGATGGCGTCGCGCACGTGCACATCGATCTTCGGGCCGTAGAACGCTCCCTCACCTTCAGCGACTTCATAGGGCAACCCGGCAACGTCGAGCGCTTTGGCCAGCGCCGCCTCGGCCTTGTCCCACAGGTCCGGATCACCGACGAACTTGTCCGGGCGGGTCGATAGGTCCGCCTCGAACTCCTCGAAGCCGAAGTCGCGCAATACCATCAGCGTGAAGTCGAGCAGACCCTGGAGTTCTTCGCCGATCTGGGACTCCATCGCGAAGATGTGGGAGTCGTCTTGGGTGAAGCCCCGAGCCCGCAACAGACCGTGGACCACGCCGGACCGCTCGTAGCGGTAGACCGTCCCAAGTTCGAACAATCTCAGCGGAAGCTCGCGATAACTGCGCCCTCTGCTTCCAAAGATGAGAATGTGGAACGGGCAGTTCATCGGCTTCATGCGGTATTCGGTGTGCTCGTCGAGCACCATCCCCGGATACATACCCTCGGCGTAGAAATCGAGGTGCCCGGAGGTCTGCCACAGATCCGCCTTGGCAACATGCGGTGATGCCACGATCTCGTAGCCGTGCGCCAGGTGGGTCCTTCGGCTGTAGTCCTCGATAACGGTACGCAGCAGCCCACCCTTGGGATGCCAGACCGCAAGGCCACTGCCCAACTCCGGTGGAAATGAGAACAGCTCGAGCTCATGGCCCAGCTTGCGGTGGTCGCGTCGCTCGGCCTCCTCGAGTCGGAAGAGATAGGCCTCGAGCTCCTTGGCCGATTCCCATGCCGTCCCGTAGATCCGCTGCAGCTGTGGGTTGTGCTCGTCACCGCGCCAGTAGGCACCGCTGGTCCGCATCAGCTTGACCGCCTTGAGTTTCCCTGTGGAGGCCACGTGGGGGCCACGACACAGGTCGACAAATCCCAGGTTGCGGTACACGCTGACCTCTGACCCCCCGGCCCCTTCCGCCTCATCGACGCCCTGAATGATCTCGGCTTTGAAGGGCTGGTCGACGAATACTTCGAGCGCTTCTGGCACGGTCAGCACCTCACGCTCGAACGGCTGATTCTCCGCGATGATCTCTGCCATACGCACTTCGATCGCCTCGAGGTCGTCGGGGTCGAACGGGCGGCCGATGTCGAAGTCGTAGTAGAAGCCATCGGTGATGGGTGGTCCGATGGCGAACTTGGCACCCGGGTAGAGGTCCAAGACCGCCTGGGCCATGACGTGGGCTGCCGAGTGACGAAGGACGTGCCGGCCATCTTCCGTCGTGTCGGTGATCACCGCAAACGCGCCGTCAGATGGGATCGGATGATCCAGGTCGACGAAGGCACCGTCCAGCTTGGCGGCAACCGCGGCCTTGGCAAGCCGGGGGCCGATACTGGCGGCAACCTCGGCACCGGTGACGCCATCGGGGTACTTCCGGACGGAGCCATCGGGGAAGGTCAGGTGTACGGACACGATGTTTCCTCTCGCGAATCAGGGCCGCAAAGAGTACTTCGGAATTACCCCACCACCGACCGATAGATGAGACAATGACGTCCAGCAAGATGAGTCGAGGCAGATTCCATGGTGCAACCACTTGACGTCGCGGATCGGTTGTCCCGCGGCGGCCGCATCCACGAACTCAGCTCAGGGGGCAAAGCACTCGGCATGAACCGGGTCTACCGGCTGTTCAGCGACAGTGGTTCCCGCGTCCTGAAGATCTACGGTACCCAAGCCCGTGAGCGCCGCGAGCGCCACGCGCTCGACGCCCTCTCCGACGTCGAGGGTCTCCCGACGGTTGTCGACCGTGGGGCCGACGGCGAACTGCACTGGGCCCTTTTTGCCGATGCGGGCAAATGGAGCATCGGCACGTTGCCTGAGAACCCCGGTCTGTCTCGCAAGTCCGGGGAGATCCTGCGAAACGTCCACGACTCATCGGCAGGCTTGATGTCGAACCTATCGCGTGGCATCGATCAGGACTGGGTCGCCGTCGACTTCGTTTCGACATTCAGGCGTCTGGAGCGCTACCGCCGCAAGCTCGGCATCTCTGCCGACCTCATCGAGCAGGCGCGCCAGATCAGGCCGCCATTTGCCTCCGAGCCGCGCTCGTCACACACCAATCCCGAGCCCGAGAACCTCATCGTCGATGACCTCGGTAACATCACGTTGATCAACTGGGAATGGGCGACATTGGCACCGCCCGAATGGGACCTCTCCAAGGCGGCCTGGCTGATCGGGATCAAGTCTGGACCGTCGGCATCTCGTTCGCTGATGGAGGGATATGGACGCGCCTTGGACCCAATTCAACTCGACCGCTGGACGGTCTACCACGCCGGGATGATGCTGGTATTCGAGGCGGAGAACACGCTGCGATCTGGCACCGGCGGATTCGAGTACCTCGTCGCCGAGTTGCAGCGAAGCATCACCGGCGCCATCGGCCCCGCCCCGGCCGAAGCCTGAGCTGCCGTCAGCCTCGGAAATCCGCGAAAAACTGGCTTAGTGCCTCTACGCTCCCATGCGTAGTCGATACGGGAGAATGCCGTGGTAGAGGTTCTCGTAGCCGGAGCACTCGTGGCCGGAGGAGTTGCCGTAGTAGCCCGTCGGAACACCGACGGTTTCCTGACCTCCGGGTCCCACTCCCAACAGGTCTTCATCGACTCCGATTTTCAAACCGACCTCCCCTGCCCCTGGTGCAATGCCCAAACCCGCGAAGAGGACCCCCGCTGCCCCAGCTGCGGGCAGCGATTTGGATGACGGGGTATTCGCGGTTTGAGCGAGGGCGGTGCCCGCGCCATCGGGCTTGACCTGGGGCTAGTGGAGTCCGGCACATCGACCGCGGCTCAGCCCGGCAGTCTCACCCGTCGCCGAGTTCGTACTGGCGGTTGGTCCACACCGGCCGAAAGCCAAGGTCTGAGTACAGCCACATGGCGGCCTCGTTGGCGCCATCGACATAGAGCATTCCTGTGGTAGCGCCCGTTCGATAGAGGTGCTGCAGGCCATGGATGACCAATCCCCGCCCCAGGCCCCGACCCTGGGCATGTGGTGATACCCCGATGATGTAGATCTCCCCCACCCCGTCGGCGTGGTGCTTGGTCCAGCACGATCCAAGGAACTCTGAGCCCTCCCACGCCATCAGCAGGTCGGCAGCGTTGAACCACGGCCGGTGGAGCCGCTCCTCGAGATCGGCGACCGTCAAGGCGCCGTTCTCCGGGTGGCCGGCAAAGGCGGCGTTGTTGACGGCCAACCAGGCCTTCTCATCACGCCCAACAGCAAAGGGCTTGATGACGACACCCGGCATGATGTCCGCCGTGGCGGCGACCGGGAGTGGGCATTCGAGACGGTGCAGTTCGCGGGTCGGCGTGTGCCCGGCGCGTACGAGGGCCGCCTCCAGTTCGCCGTGCCACGCCCAGATCACAAACCTTTCACCCTTCGGCACCAATGCCGCCGCAGCGGTGACCAGCGGGTCGTAGATCGCCGCGGTGCGATGGTCGGGATCGACCGCGACCTCGATCGCCCAATGCGGCGGTGACTCGACACTCCCGCCGGAGTGATGAGCAACCTGGGCGTAGCCGATGGCGGCGCCGTCCACCGTGGCAACGATTCCGGCCGCCTCCCTAGGACTTCCCCGACGCATCATCTGGTACTCGGTCATCGCGGCCGTGCCGTCTGCCGCCTCTATCGTCGCAAAGAGTGCCTCGAGGTCGAAGCTATCGGTTGGGGTGCCCAGTTCCATCACCCGGCACACTAGGTGCGCGAGAGCAGATCTACCCATGATCGCCCGGACGACCCGATCCGCCGTATGCTGTCGACTCGTGAGCAGAGTTGGCCTCATCCTGGGTGGCGGCGGCGTGACGGGCGCGTCGTACCACTTTGGCGTCCTCATGTCGCTCAGAATGGCCACCGGGTGGGACCCGAACGATGCCGAGGTCATCATCGGCACGTCGGCAGGTGCGTTCACGGCCGCGATGGTGCGGGGCAAGCGCCTCGACGTTGGCACCCTTGTCGGTGACTCCCATACCCGCGAGGACGTCACCGAACGTATGCGCCGACTCATCTTTCGCCGGTCTCGTCGCCCACGCGGGATGGTCAGGTGGGTACGGCGTGGCATCCTGCCGGGTCTGACCCGCCCGGACCTGAACTTGGTGCTGGGCAGCCCCGGCATGTACCGAACCGACGGCATTGTCGAGTGGGTCGAGGGCTCGTTGGGCTCGATGGCAAATGAATGGCCGGACGCCTCGACGGTGATCGTTGCGTACGACCTCGACGCTAGGGAGCGAGCGCCATTCGGAACCGAGGCGACACCCGACGTTGCCATCAAACACGCCGTCGCCGCATCCGTAGCGGTGCCGTTCGTCTTCGAACCCGTCAAGATCGAAGGCCGCTGGTACGCCGACGGGGGCGTAGTGAGCGGTACGAGTGCCGATCTGGTGCTCGCCAACCCAGACCCACTCGACCTGCTGATCGTGGTTGCCCCCTTGGCAGCTTCCGAGTCTCGTCCGGGCGCCAGGTTCTACGAGGATCTGTTCGATCGGGTCGGACGAGCTGCCCTCGCCGCCGAGTTGCGGCGTATCCGTGAGGAATGGCCACATACCGAGATCATCGTCTTGCGACCCGACGACCGCATTCTCGCCATCACGCGCCCAAACCCGATGTCGGCGAGTGCTGCGGTTCCGACATTCGTGCGGACGCTGCGGTCGCTAAAGGATGAGTTGAGTCATCCGGAGACGTGGCGGGTGCTGGAGCGACACCTGGTGCATCCGCGGCGTTCCGTCGGCTTGTGACGGCGGAGGTCACAACCGAGTCAGGTGATCTCGCGCAACTGGTTGAGTAGCCGGTCAACCGCTTCGGGCAGCATTTCCCGCTGGCCCGGTGAGCCGTTGTCGGCATTGTCGGCCGAGGTGTCGGCGCCGGACACGACCACTTGGAGCTGGGGCTCAGCCCACGACCCATCATCGTCGGGTTCATCTTCGGCCAGCATCGCCGCGGCGTGGGCCAGGTCACCGAGAGCGCCACTCGCCATGCCCTTCATCAGGTTCTCGGTGCGCCGGACCACTGCTTTGAGTTGCTCGATACGTAGCTCGAGCGAAGCAACCTCGTCGTGGGCCCGAGTCACCATCTGGTCGGCGGACCTCTTGGTCTTGGTCGTGATGGCCTCGGCGTCTCGCTGCGCCGCAGCGATCAGCCCTTCTGCTTCGTCCTGTGCAGCGCGTCGTAGAGCCTCAACCTCGAGGTTGGCCGACGACATCATGTCTTCCTTGGCCCGAACGGCCGACATCATGGTCAGCTTGATAGCCTCATCGGTCGGTGCCTTGGATCTAGCGGCAGCCGCCAGTTCGGCGTGGGCAACCTCGAGGGCCTTTGCAGCGGCGGCCAGAACCGCGTTGACTTGCTGCGGGTCATAGCCGCGAATGACAGCGCGAAACGATTGGCTTCTGATGTCTGCTGGAGACAACTCCACAACCGGCCCCTTCGCCGAACGAATCCTTCGCTCATCCCCGATGTTTGACAACGATTGCACCACACGGAGGACTGCGCTCGAGTGTACGAAACCGCCCCGACCGCGGTCAATGGGTCGCCCGACCCGGAATGGACCAAATAGGTCGCCCGACCCGTAGACGACCACTTGGCGTCCCAGTACGCTGACACGCAGAGTGGTTGAAGATCTGTCGAGACCACACATGACCAGCCGGTAGGGGTACCGACATGAAGCTTGCCCAAAACCTCATGACCTGGATCGGAGCAAAGCTCCGCACCGACGAGGGTGCGAACCTCGTCGAGTACGCAATCCTCGTCGCCCTCATTGCTGCCGTGGTGATCATCGCGGTCACGGCCGTCGGCAGAGAGACTCTGTCGAACGTATTCCCCGTCACGTCCGGCCTTTAGGCGCACCAACCTTCCCCTCGTAACGTCCTGGTTCTAGCGCGCCCAGGCGGCGCCGAGCAAAAAACCACTGTGATTCGCGGTGAATCGCGCTAACTTGCCCTCCAGCGAGGCCGAAGCTGCCTCGCTTCGTTTATGGAGGAGGAGGCTTTCCGAATGACCAAGAAACTTCTGTTGGTCGTGTTCGCATTTGCTCTCGTTGCAGCCGCTTGTGGCGACGACGACGGCTCGAGCGCCACCACAACAGCAGGTGCAACGGAGTCGACAACGACCACCACTGCTGCTGAGACAACTACCACGGCCGCCGAGACAACCACAACCGCAGCGGCAGAGACGACAACCACTGCGGCGGCACCTTCCGACCCAGGTGAGCTCGTGGTCGGCTACGTGTTGCCCCAGACCGGCCAGCTTGCCGCCATCGTCGACGCATTGGTGAAACCGCTGGAGATGGGTGCCGAGGAGATCATTGCAGCCGGTGGTCAGATCAAGCTCATCCCGGGCGACAGCGGTAGCGATCCCGCCGTGGCATCTGCCACCACGGACCAACTGCTCGCCGATGACGTGGATGCCATTGTCGGCGCCGCCGCCTCGACCGTCTCACTGTCAATCATCGACAAGATCACTGGGTCTCAG
>Ga0209567_10001707_pt1 | contig 11013 bp, 9 predicted proteins | sample COG_12_FD_184756 | JGI IMG/M metagenome (GOLD analysis project Ga0209567, IMG submission 184756) | Pelagic marine sediment microbial communities from the LTER site Helgoland, North Sea, for post-phytoplankton bloom and carbon turnover... | ecosystem: Environmental > Aquatic > Marine > Neritic...
TTCAACGACTATTATCGGTTTGATCTTGAGCCCAAGCATGAAGATCACACCCTTAATGCCAAACCAAATTTCAGAATCGGTGATGATGATTATTTTAGGTCTGTCACTGATTGGTGTGGCTCGAATTTTGCGGGCTGAAAGTATACGTATTTAAAAAAGAGTATGCCGTAAACAGGGCAGAACCATTTATTTGGTTCTGCCTTTTCTATGTGACCTGACCATAATAAGTTATAAATTTTGCTGGCCTTTGGCTGCCCCATCACTGATTAACCTTTGCAGTTATAAATACAACCTGCCGACTCGCTGCCCTAAATTAAGAGGTCTCTATGGCCGGCATCGGCCCGATTTAAAAAGCATTTCAGCGTTTTTTACTAAAATACGGGCTTTGGGGCAGCAGGCCGTCAACAAAAGGCGGTATTTAAAAAATCACATCATCATTTCCAGCAGAAGGGGTGACAAAAATGGGCACACCTCTTGAAGATAAATCATCGGTGAGCGACATCCGCAAACGATTTGACGGGGATGTCGAGCGATTTTCCAATCTTGAGACCGGAACAGCAACAATAGTGGATGCATCCCTGGTGATGGAGCTGATAACGCAGGCGGCCCTGAAGTCGACCCCCAATATTCAACGCGTCCTGGATATCGGCTGCGGTGCAGGCAATACCACCTTAAAGCTATGTGAATATGTTTCCCCTTTTGATTGTGATCTGGTTGATCTGAGCTTACCCATGCTGGAAAAGGCCCATGAACGGATTGCAGCCGTCAACGCCGGCAAAATCAGAATATGGCAGGGCGATTTTCGCGAAATCAATTTGCCCGCGCACGGTTTTGATGTCATCCTGGCAGCAGCTGTCTTGCATCATTTGCGGGATAACCCGGATTGGCAAAAAACCTTTAAAAAGATTTATCAATTGACTGCCCCCGGCGGCAGCGTGTGGATTACCGATCTGGTGGCTCAGGAAACTGAACCCGTTCAGGCGCTGATATGGCAACGGTATGGCGAATACCTTTGCGCTCTGGGGGGCGAAGAATATCAACAAAAAGTCTTTGATTACATCGACAGGGAAGATTCACCGCGGCCGGTGACCTACCAGCTGGATTTGCTTCACAAAGTCGGCTATGATCAGGTCGAGCTTCTGCATAAAAACACCTGTTTTGCGGCTTTTGGTGCCATTAAAACCGCACGTTAACTAACAGATGGGCACAACCAAATCACTGCTTTTGTATTTCTTCTGCCTGCTGGGGCTGGCCGGTTTTGGCATCATTATTTTTGAAATTTTTAAAAAATGGCAATTCATCAGCACAGGTCTGAGTCCCATATGGATTATCGTACCCATTTGGATGTTATTTTGCGCCAAGCAAGCCACAAAGTCACACTATTGGACAAACAAGTTTAATTTATCGCCAATTGTCGTCAAGCGCATCACGATCTTTTTAAATCTCATTCTGATCATGCTGGGCTTATTGGCTTTGATCAGCCTGCCCTTTCTGTGGTTCGGTGTCATTGAAGAACTCGGGATGCAAAATCGCTAAACCGTTGGCTGGAAATAGTTTTAAGTGTGAGACCAATGATTGATTTTTGAGTTACAGGTTCTCTGCTGCGCGTTTGACCTCGACGTAATAAGCCGCTGCCAGGGCCGCCGTACAGCCGTCGGCAGCCGCCAGTACAATTTGGCGCCCGTATTTTTCCCTTAAATCTCCGACGGCAAAGACGCCGGGCAAATTGGTCTCACATTTCCCGTCGGTACAGACATACCCGTCTGAATTGACTCTGGTGCCCGCTGGGACCAGCTGGTTGTTGGGATCAAAACCAATAAAAATAAAAACGCCATCCGTGGATAGTTGCCGTGTTTCACCGGTCCGGGTGTTTTGCAGATCGACGGCGCTAACCTGGTCGCCATGCGACCGGATGGCGGTGACAACCGAATCCCAGAGAATTTCAATTTTCTTATCAGCCTGAATACGCTCTTGTAAAATCATGCTGGCCCGCAGCGCATCCCGTCGATGAACCAGATAGACCTTAGACGCAATTTTGGATAGATACAGGGCCTCTTCAGCAGCGGTGTCACCACCACCGACAACCACCACGGCTTTGTTTCTGAAAAAAAAGCCATCGCAAACCGCGCAGTAAGAAACGCCTTTGCCGTAAAATTCATCTTCGCCGGAAATGTTGAGTTTGCGTGGCTGGCCACCGGAGGCCAGAATGACCGCATGGGATTTCAGGTGTTCTTTATGATCCAGCTGCACGGTGTGCCAGTCAAGGCCCGGTTCCACAGCGGTGACTTCCCGGGACAGAACTTCCAGGTTATAGGATTTGGCATGATCCAGAAATTTGTCAGACAGATCGTAGCCGTTTATGTTTTTAAACCCGGGATAGTTTTCAACCGCATCTGTTAACGTCATCTGGCCGCCCGCAGATCCTTTTTCAATCAAAACGGTACGCATCGATGCTCTGAGGGCATATATTCCGGCCGACAGACCGGCAGGACCACCACCAATAATAATCATGTCATAATATTCACGATTTGCCATACGCTTCACCTCCATTTAGCGGCCCCGCAAGCATTTCAGGGGTTCGTTGTTGATGCGGCTAGGGGATGCCGTCAAACTGAATTTTATATACAAATCTGAAATAATTTATAATATTGAAGAATGCGGACCGATAAGGGACTGCCTGATCAATTTGTATATAGGATTGTTATAGCCAAAAATAAATTAAATTTCAAATATTTATCACCACCTCTCATCAACTGGCCTTATGGAAATCCAGGTTAAATGTTGATGAGATATTGACCTCAGCTCTGAAATTGGTGTAATTTAAAATACTTTTACACTAAAAAATCGAATTTTCATATTTTGCGGAATCCAGCGACCATCAGAACCGATGGTCTGACTTTATTTACCTGATGCTGCAGTCTGCGCATCACAAATGTTTCTTGCTTAATGTTGTGGTTTAAAAAAAAGCTGCAAAGGTTTGGTAATGAACAATTTTATCGAACAATTAACAGATATTGTTGACCAAATAAGATCTCTGCGTGAAATCATTATCACCAATATCGTTTTGATCGGTCAGACACCTGCGCCGACTTTCAGAGAAAAAAAGCGCAGTAAATTATTCATGGAACGCCTGGCCGAGTTCCAGGTGGATGAAATCACCACCGATGGTTATCGCAACCCGATTGGCATTATTCGCGGAACAGATGCCAGCAAGCCGCCTATTTTTGTGCTGGCCCACATGGATACCTTTTGCGATAAAGATCGACCGTTGAATTACATGATCAAGGCAGACACGATCACTGGCGCCGGGCTATTAGACAATTCATTGGGCGTGGGCGTGATGACATCTTTACCGGCTATATTTAAAAAATTGGAGCTTAAATTTGAATCCGATATCGTGCTAGCCGGCACCATCCAGTCCATTGGCAATGGTAACCTGCGGGGCGTCAGACATCTGTTAAAAACATGGCCCACGCCCATCAGGGGCGGCGTATGTGTAGAAGGTATTGAACTGGGCCGACTCAATTACTACTCAGATGGAATGATCCGTGGCGAAATTGGGTGCACGATTTCTGACGAAAGCAATCGCCTGAGCGAATATACACCCAATGCGATTATCATCATAAATGAGGTCATCAACAACATACTGAATCTGAAACTCGCCCAGCGGCCCCGATCGCGAATTGTAATCGGCCGCATCAATGGCGGTGCCAATCATGGACGATTGGCCCCCGAGGCGAATCTGGGATTCGAGATACGCAGCGATTCCTACAGGGTTGTCAAAGACCTATTCGCTGAAATCAGAGATATTGTTGAAGGTATCGGTCACCGATACGAAGCCGAGATTAATCTAAAAACGATCAGTAACTTGAAGGCGGCGCGTCTCAAACATAACCACCCGCTGGTTAAACAGGCTGCCGCTATTTTAAATGCGCTGGGGATAAAACCGGTCACCAAGCCGACTGAATCGGCGCTTTCGATATTTCTTTCCCGAAAGATTCCGGCAGTTACCTTGGGTGTTACCTATGGAGAAAACCGCTATAAAGATAATGCCACCATGGAAATTGAACCGATGTATAAGGGGATCGCGCAGATTATTGGTGTGCTAAAGGCGATCGACAGTGGGGTATGTGATGAGCAATAACTGGCTTGACAAAAATACATTTCACTATTCGGATTTTAAGGATTTGAACCGGTTGGTTGCAGAAAAGGAAAAAAAAGGCCTTAAAATCTCATTGTGTCTGCCGACCCTCAATGAAGAAAAGACGATTGCCAAAGAAATTATCATTATGAGATCAGAATTGATGACCCGTTATCCGCTATTGGATGAAATCGTGGTTGTCGATTCCGGTTCTAGCGATCAGACCCGTGAAATCGCGCGGTCTTACGGTGCTGATGTTTTCCAGGCCAGCGATATTTTATCCCAGCTGGAGCAATTTAAAGGCAAAGGCGAAAATCTTTGGAAGGCGCTCTATATTACCAAAGGGGATATCATCATTTACCTGGACGCCGACATTAAGAACATTCACCATCGCTTCGCCTATGGCCTGCTGGGCCCATTGCTGCTGTACGATAACATCAGATTCGTAAAGGCTTTTTATGACCGGCCGATTTCAATCGGCAAGAAAAAGATGCGCCCGACCGGTGGCGGCCGCGTCACAGAACTTGTCATCCGACCCCTGTTTTCCTTGTTTTTCCCGGAGCTCACCCAGCTGATTCAGCCACTTTCCGGAGAATATGCCGGTTTTCGCGAAGTTTTTGAACGTATACCGTTTCCGATCGGCTATGGTGTTGAAACCAGCATGAATATGGATATTTACGAAAAATGGGGCCTGGATGTCATGGCACAGGTAGATCTGGACCGCCGCATCCATCGGAATCAGGATACGAAAGCACTGGGCCGGATGGCCTTTGTGATACTCAAAACCTTTATCAATCGCAAAATACGACTGGGATTAATCGATTTAAAAGACGACCTGTATGATGAAATGATTCAATATAATCTCGTTCGTGACCAATATGAGCCCGATATTTTTAAAATCGAAGATTACGAGCGGCCTCCGATAATTGAAATCCCCGATTACCGCGAAAAGTTTAAAGTCGACCGCCCAAAGGTACAAAAATACCAGCAAGCCTGATTGCAAAAAGATTTGGCAATGACTACCGAAAACGATTTAAAACTCATCGATAACTGCAACCGCCACCTGAACTATCTGCGCATATCCATCACCGATCGTTGTAATTTACAATGCCGCTATTGCGTGCCGCAGGAACTCATCCCAAAACTGTCCCACACGGATATCCTGACCTACGAAGAAATTTTAAGGGTCGTGCGGGTTGCCACCCGACTGGGCATATCAAAAGTGCGCGTTACCGGTGGCGAACCGTTGGTTCGCAAAGGTGTTTATGATTTTTTGCAACAACTGGTGACCAGTGAAGGCCTCAAGGACGTATCCTTGACAACCAACGGTGTTTTGCTGCACGCTAACCTCACTAAAATTCAGTCTGCCGGCATATCCAGAATCAATATCAGCCTGGACACCCTCGATCGGCAAAAATTTCACGACATCACCGGTTTTGATGATTTTAAACAGGTCTGGCAGGGAATCCTGAAGGCACACCGGATGGGCTTTTATCCGATCAAGCTCAACATTGTGGCGCTGCGCGGCGTTAATGATATGGAACTGGTTGAAATGGCGCGTCTCTCATTACGATTCCCCTTTCACATTCGCTTTATTGAATACATGCCCATCGGCCGGGCCGATTTTAGACCGGAGTCACTTTTACTGGTGCCGGAAATAAAAGATCAAATCGGCGTTTTGGGAAATCTGATAGCGGTCCAGGAAGACAGGCACGATGGCCCGGCCCAGCGCTATCGATACCCGGATGCTAAAGGTGAGGTCGGTTTTATTCCGGCAATCAGCCAGCACTTCTGTAACAAATGCAATCGCCTGCGGTTAACCGCCAGCGGTCAACTCAGACCCTGTTTGTTGAGTGACCATCAGGAAGATTTGAAAAAAGTTCTCCGGGAAAATGGTTCTGACCGGGACCTGGCGGATATATTTATCAGGTCCGTGAATTATAAACCATCAGATCATAACCTGGTCTCCCAGAAGCCTGCCCATGTTTGTGGGCAGATGCGGGCCATCGGAGGATAAAAAAAGCCCGGATCGCAGCAGTGGGAGGCTACATTTACTCGCGCACATTCTATGGATGCAATCCGGGCTTAAGGCGATAAGCCTGAAGCGGTTGGTGGTGATCACTGAGGATGCCACAACGTATCACAGGCTTATAAAAACAAGCAATTACCAAAACCAACCCGACAGGTCAAGTTTTTTTTTAACACGGGTGCATTTTTTTAACTTAAATTAATCAGCAACATTTCTGCGATGGAGGGTCTTATGGAAATCATCACCGTAAAAATTGAAAACCCCGACGGGCTCAATTTTATCCTGGGCCAATCGCACTTCATCAAAACGGTTGAAGACATTTACGAGATAATGATTACCACTGTCCCCATGGCTAAATTTGCCGTGGCATTCTGTGAGGCTTCCGATAAATGCCTGATCCGGCATGCGGCAACTGATGAAGCCCTGCTGAAACTGGCCCAGCAAAATGCGCTCAACCTTTCTGCCGGGCACAGCTTTATTATTTTTTTGAAAGACCTTTTCCCCATTAATGTGCTCAATGCGCTAAAAAATGTCCCCGAGGTCTGTCGCATCTTTTGTGCAACGGCCAACCCGGTGGAAGTCATCGTAGCGGAAACCGAGCTGGGGCGCGGAATTTTGGGGGTCATTGATGGGTTCAAGTCTAAAGGCATAGAGGATGAAGCGGAGATAGAAGTCCGCAAAGAATTTCTTAGAAAGATCGGCTACAAACTATAAGACCCTAAAACCAAGCTAACACTTTGAAAACACTTCTATTATAGAAATATTAGGGGACGCTTTTTTTCTTTGACATTCGCAGGAATACGGTTTATTTAACAGCTTGAATCCATCCTTTGTATGGTGTCTCGGCCAACACCATACGGTTCAAATAATGTTGTCCTAAAGAAATGTGCCACGCAGGGTAAAGGGGGGAAAGAATGATTGGATCCGAGCAACGTGATGCGACCCGCGTAAAACACAAAGCCAACATCCTGCTTGAAAATTTGCCGGCAGGCACCCACCACAAAGCCAAAATGTACAATTACAGTCGCGGCGGTATGTATTTTGAATCAGATTATGCTCCGCTGCCCGGCACTGAAATCTATATTGGCATCGAACGCTCTCCGTATGATGACAGCCCCGATATCTATCGGGTTCAGGTTCAATGGCGACGAGAACTGGCCGCTTCAAACTCCAGTTACACATTCGGCGTCGGTGTTAAATATCATTGTCCGATCGAATCCTAATACCGTAAAAGCGAACACCCGATCCCTTAGTCAAACATCAACATACAGCGCCCGGACTTTTATGAGTCCCTGGTTGCGTCCCAACAGCCAGCCGAATGGATTTAATGCCCCAATCATCAATGCCTGATGCGTTTTTGTCCCCTTACACACCGGGACCCCAATAAAAAACCTCACCGAATGCTATAGCCCAGTCAAGGCCTATCACTCCGGGTAATAGGTGTTTGTGACCGTGATAGAATTAATATTAAATTATTTCAACAGAGTATGACAATTTTTATTTAATATTGTTTGACTGAGCGCAACAAATTCTTACTTTATAAATGTTTAAAATAAGCTCTGACAAATGTGGGTTCGGCAGCAATTTAAACCATTAGACAGGAAAGGATCTAACATGGAGGTAAAAGATTACTGTAAGGCAATGTTGGCTGAGGTGTCTGCGTGGAAAGAAAAACTTGAGGCAATGAAAAAGGTAGCCGACAGCTATGGAACTGAGCAAAAAGAAAAGATACTTCCCCTGGTCGGACAAATAGAACAGGAGGTCGTCACTGCGCAAATGCGCGTGCAGAAGCTTGAAACAGAGTGCCCTTCTGACTGGTCGCCCTTAAAGAATGAATTGGATGATCTATTTGGCACCATCGGAAGCAGTGTCGACCGCGCCTGGCGCGACCTGGCTCCGGGTGAAGTTGGCGGTTAGCAGATAATCGGAGGAGGGGTTTTGACCTCTCCTCTGAAAGCAATTAGCCCATCTGGTCGTTACCTGTCCATTTTGACGCTCTATTTCTGCTCTAACATGGTTGAGGAGTCGAGCCGCTCCTTAGATAATCATACCCGAATCCAAGACCTTAACCATCCCCGGCTACTCATTAATGCAAATATCTGTCTTCGCCAAGCCGTGATTGTCGCAGAGACCTGCTCCGCTTTTTTCAGGCATGCCTCTGGTGGTTTTTCAGATGGTGTATCAAACTATTTGCAATTGTGGCCGTTGACTGCACAATTCCGCGCGCCATACTTGCATCAATGATCTGACCTCTGGTCATGGCGCCAACAGCATAAATTGCACTTGACTGATTTGTCTTACCGCCAGAATCCCGTCGAATAATACAATGCGTCCGGGGATCGATCCGCACGCTTCCCGTTTTGTAAACAAGTGAATTCGATTCCTGTTGACCGGCTGACAGGGTGGCCTGTATTTTTCCGGATTGGACATGCTGGCTTTCTTCATTTTGAACGATACGCCGCTTCACTAGATTCTGCATCAATAATGAAGGATCGGATTGAATGGATTTCGCCTGCCCGCGAGCATCAACAACATAGTGATACGCATCCCGTTGTCGTCCACCGGCACTGTTTTGGTAAAGAAATTCGTAGATGCCTTTTGAATCATTTTTAACAAACTGGTAATTTCTTCCCAGTTTGAGAACCTCAACAAGTCCGCACCGCATGAGTGCCAGCAGTTTTTCAGCATTGATGGCAGGCTGGGTGGCGGCATGGGTAAAGAAAACCGAGGTATATTCTTTATCGAAATGCTTTCTGTCTTCTAACGATAACCTCAGATAAATTTCTCTGATCATGTCAAAAGACTGGTGCAGAACGGTTTGCCAGATGAGATCACCATCAGGCCCGTCTCCAATTCTGGCGTCTTTCAGATATTGCTGCAGTAAATCAGCAGGTGCGCCGGTTGGATTGATAACTGCTTGCCAATTGATGCTGTGCCCATATGCGGCTTTTAGCTCAGAATTGAGTAAATCTAAAACGGCTTCGAGCTTCACATATCCCCGGTTTTCCAAGATCAGGCGTTCCAGATTTTCACGCGTCAGAAATGTGTTGCGGTAGCCGCCCATCTTGCCTCTGACTTTCGGCAACAATCCCCTCCGGGAATAGAGCGCAAACCGTCTTGGATCGGCAGACGGCACAAAGACCAGTCGATTCGCATCATCCCGAATAAAATGCCCATCCGAAGTAAGCGTCAGTACAACCTCTATAGCACTTAAGCTGGTTCCAATAACGGCGATCTTTTCACCTTGCGGAATCTTTTGGCGCAAATTTTTGGCCGGCCAGGGCGAAGGAAAGTAGGCCGTACCCACCATTTGTTTAAACCAGTGGCCTGTGGCAACTAAGACGCGATCGGCAACGCACTGAAAAATGGATCCCGATACAAGATTCTTGACGGTCAGGCAGATCTGATTGCGCTTGTCCTCAAGGTCAATAACCTCCGACTGCGCATGAAGCGTAACCGTCAGGCCCAGCTCTTGCGCTTTTTGATATGCTTCTTGAAATTTTTCTTTCAGATATGCGCCCATTGCCGCCCGCGGATAATGGTTACATCGATCCGGATTATCAGACACATCATCTAAGTCTGGCCAAAGGGCTTTGAGGTCATGTTGATGCGCGCTTGCCCATTCCTGAAAATCGGATGGATTTTCCAGTCGGATCCCCATGTCCTTGGCACACATGTTCGTAATATGAAAAGGCAAGACATTACGGTCACTATGGGGAAAGCCGGGTCCAAACGTTTCTTGTTTTTCAAAAATCTGAATGTGAACCTTGGTGAGGTTCAGCAAATTCGGATCAATTTCATCACGCACTTTATCGATAAACTGAGAAAACATAGCGGTTGCAGTCAAACCACCGCCAATGATGGCAAAAGTAAAACCCATTTAAATCTTACTCCTGATCTGAAATTGAGGCGGTTCTTAAAAGCGTTGCCCGCATAACCGTAACGGCCTGACCCGAAAGGTAAACCCGATTGTCTCCGACCCGCACCTTGACGACACCGCCCCGCTTGGATGCCTGATAGCCGACGAGCTTATTTTTGCCGAGTTTTTTGGCCCAGTAGGGGCCCAGGCAACAGTGCGCCGAGCCGGTGACCGGATCCTCATTAATGCCGGCTGCCGGTGCAAAGAAACGCGAAATAAAATCATATTGATCTGAATCAGACGAGCTGGTGACGATAAATCCGCGACTGGAAACGTGGTCTAAAAGCGAAAAATTAGGTGCCATTGCCCGAATCGTTTCAGCGGATTCAAATTCCAGAATAAAATCAAAACGATTTCGGCCCACATACCGGGCCGGCCCTCCAAAGGCGTTGATCATATCTACTGAAAATTCGGCCTGGGTTTCAGGTTCGGCCGGAAAGTCCATCTCGATCCAGGCATCTTTGCGTACGGCGCTCAACAGACCGCTTCTGGTGTGAAAGCGAGCCGGGCTGTCCGGCGCAAGAACCCCCTGCTCCCACAGAATATGGGCACTGGCCAGGGTGGCATGCCCGCATAATTCCACTTCGACTGCGGGGGTAAACCAGCGCAGCTGAAAACCGTCATCTTGTTCAACCAGAAAGGCGGTTTCGGACAGGTTCATTTCAGCGGCCATCAGTTGCATCCAGTGTTCGTCGGCGGGTTCCGGCAGCACACAAACTCCAGCCGGATTGCCGGCAAAAGGTGTGTCCGTAAAGGCATCAACTTGAAATATCTCTTGAGTCATTTTATTTCCCCACGATTTTTTTTAGTTTTTTTTGAAAGTGAAGTTGCAGATAAGACTGTTTGAGCAGACAAAACCTGAACGTTTGAACCCTGCCTGCCCTCCGAATCCTGAAAAGCGAAGAAGGGAATCCTGCCTTAGGT
>Ga0209567_10001708_pt1 | contig 11011 bp, 8 predicted proteins | sample COG_12_FD_184756 | JGI IMG/M metagenome (GOLD analysis project Ga0209567, IMG submission 184756) | Pelagic marine sediment microbial communities from the LTER site Helgoland, North Sea, for post-phytoplankton bloom and carbon turnover... | ecosystem: Environmental > Aquatic > Marine > Neritic...
CTGCGTTGTGATCTGGAAAACACGATCCGGTGATCCGAACCGGTCTATCAACCGCTTGAACAAGTGGTTGCCGATGCCGGCAACATTTTTAAGACAAAACCACGGTAGAAGGTTATCCATCTCGTTAAAAACCCCCTGTGAAAGGGGGAGCAGTCGGGCGCAAACAAATTGTCATATCTGAGATAATTTTAAAGTCAGTTTATATCAATGTCAATTCGATATTCCTCTGTCCATAGCCTTCCAATATGAAAATTTTATATCGGGTTTATGGATAGCGTCATTGGGGATTGATCATTTCTTTTTTCCGCGTCCCTGCCAGGCCAGTAAGATGGGGCTTGCCACATAGATGGAAGAATATGTGCCTGCCAGGATGCCGACAATCAAGGCAAAGGCAAAATCGTGAATAATGCCCCCCCCGAGAACAAAAAGCGTAACCACGACCACAAGAGTCGTCAATGAGGTTAAAATTGTTCTGCTGAGGGTTTCGTTGATCGACCGGTTGACAACAAAATCCAGCGGTTTTTTATGAAATTTTTTCAGATTTTCACGGATACGATCAAAGACGATGATGGTGTCATTTAAGGAATAGCCCACGATTGTCAGCAACGCGGCGATAATCGGCAGGGTAAACTCCTTATCAAAAATAGAAAAGATGCCAATGGTAATGATAACATCATGCATCAACGCAACAATGGCTCCCATGGCGTATTTGAGTTCGAGAAACCAGAAAACCACCAACGTGACGAGCAGCGCCGCGCCGATCAGAAATGGAATGCTGACATGAAACAAATCGAAAAGATAGACCGCCCCGATAAGCGCGGCGGCAACCACACCGCTCAAAATCCATTTCAGTTCAAAGCGCCCGGATATGTAAATGGTTATAAACAGCAGGGCATAGAAGATGGCAAACAAGGCCTTTTCACGCAGATCTTTACCCACCTGAGGGCCTACCATTTCTACCCGCCGAATTTCCACTTCATTACCAGTGGATTCCTGCAGCGCATTTTTCAAATCCGCTCCGAAACCTTCACCGCTGCTGTATGAGATTTCTGTTCGAATGAGAAATTCATTGTCCAATTCCTGGCCGAATTGCTGCACAGACGATTTTCCCAGACCGATTGTGTTAAGGCCAGTTTTAATCGCATTGATTTGAACCGGTGTTTTAAACTTTATTTGGACCAATGTCCCGCCGGCAAAATCAATGCCAAGCCTGGGGCCACCATGAAAAATCAATGACAAAACACTAATAGCCACAAAAGCAAAAGACAGAACAAAGGCGATCTTCTTTTTACCGATAAAATCAATGTTGATGTCAGGTTTGATGAACCGCATGAAGTCTTCTCTTTCAATACCCGCTTGCGCCAGACGTGCGCTGCAGTGGTTGATGTTAACGGTGGAGCCTCAGGGCCCGACACCTGTTTAATTTCTGACGTTACGTACGGCTGCCACAACCGTCATTTTTCTGTCCGGAAAAACGGTTCCTTATTTAAATGCTGAGTGCTTTGGCTTTGCGGCCGGCCAGAATATAATTGAAAATCAGGCGCGACAGCACCAATGCGGTGAACATGCTGGCAATCACGCCCAGACTCAAGGTAACCGCGAATCCTTTTACGGGTCCGGTTCCGAATTGGAATAGCACGATGGCCGCAATCAAGGTGGTCACATTGGCATCGAGAATCGTCAAGGTGGCGCGATCAAAACCGGCGTCAACCGCGGCTCTGGGCGTACGTCCCAGGGCCAGTTCTTCCCGGATGCGCTCAAATATGATTACATTGGCATCCACGGCCATGCCAATCGTAAGGATAATGCCGGCGATCCCTGGAAGTGTTAAGGTGGCGCTGGCCGCTGCCAGCCCGGCGGCAATCAGAATAATATTCAATATCAGGGCTATATCAGCAATAATACCGGCGCCTTTGTAATACACCATCATGAACAGCACCACCAGGATTCCGCCGATCAGCATGGAAATTAGCCCTTTGCGAATCGAGTCAGCCCCGAGTGAAGGGCCCACTGTGCGTTCCTCCAATATGTTAACCGGAGCCGGCAGGGCACCGGCCCGTAGCACAATGGCCAGGTCTTTGGCTTCTTCAAGGGTAAAATTACCTGTGATGCGTGCCTGGCCGCCGGCAATCTTTTCCTGAATGACAGGTGCCGAAGCCACTGTATTATCGAGAACGATTGCCAGCCGTTTGTTCACATTTTCGCCTGTGATGCGTTCAAAATCCCGCGCCCCTTTTTTATCGAAATTAATGGACACAAAAGGGATGTTAAACTGATCGAAATCGACCCGCGCATTGGTCAGGTTGGCACCGGTCAGCAGCGTTCGTTTTTTCAGCAAAAAAGGCACTTTTGAAACCTGACCGGTTTCAGCATCTGTTTCGACCCGATAGAGTATTTCCCTGCCGGCCGGGGCACTGTCTTTTTCAAGCGCTCTGGCATCCTGGGTGTCATCCACCAGTTTGAATTCCAAAAGGGCGGTACGGCCGATTAAGTCTTTAGCACGGTCGGCGTCTTTGATTCCCGGCAGTTGAATTAATATTCGTCTTTGTCCTTGACGACGAATATCGGGCTCGGCCACACCAAATTGGTCGATGCGATTGCGGATGGTTTCCAGTGCCTGATCGACTGCCAGCTTTTCAACGTTTTCGGCTTCTGCAGGTGGCAGCTGCAGGATGATGTTGATGGTGCCGCCGGATACGTTTTGGGTGCTTTTGAGCGGATCAAACGCCTCTTTGACGAGCGCGTTGAATTTTTCAGCAATTTGGGGATCCTGGATGGTGGCGACAATTTTGTTTCCTTCCTTGCGATCCAAAGAAACGCCGCGCAGGCGTTCTTCCCTGAGCTGATCACGAATTTCCTGCATGATCCGCTCCACCTGTCCATCCACGGCTTTGGCCGTGTCGACTTCCAGTACCAAATGCATCCCGCCCTGCAGGTCCAGCCCCAGGTTAATTTGCTTGTGCGGCCATAAAGCCGGCTCAACGGTTGGAAGCACATAAATAACCGCTGTTACAATGATTGCAAAAACTAAAATCAGTTTCCATGAAAAATTTTTCAATGCTGATATCCTTACCTGTTCAGTGCTAACCGCTATATAAGCCTCAGGTGCAAACAGCGTTCAGAGGGCTCCGCTGCGGGCAGCATAAATCAGTTCGCTAAATAGACAAATGGTTGAATGGCTAAACGCCTGTTTCCGGCTTAGCGTTTAACGATTCAACCATTAACATTGTCCTCAATCGCATTTGAAATGAATCCACTGCGAATGTTGTTGTTATTTTTTTGGCGGTTGCGGCTGGGAAGACGGCTGAGCCATGGCCGATACGTTGGTGCGCGCAACTTTGACTCTGACTTTGTCCGCTATTTCGAGCGTTAATGTCGTATCATCTATTCCGGTGATGCGACCGTGCAAGCCGCCGCTGGTGATAACGCGGTCTCCCTTTTTTAGGCTCGATATCATACTGCGGTGATCTTTTTGTCTTTTTTGCTGGGGTCGGATCAATAGAAAATAAAAAATAACGAACATCAGGATGATTGGGATAAACCCGCCAAACCCGGCTATGCCTTCTCCTTCGGCGCCACCCCCCCCCATTGCATAAGCGATGTCAATCAAAATAATACCTCCTCTAATCGAGATAAAACCCGCTGAACTGGATTGATGTCTCGACCTTTGCGTTGTGGCCTACCGAACATAACAAACGGTAGACTCAATATTAACAATTTTAGCGCACTTTTTAAGGATTGCAAGTTTAAGTGCCAAATAACCATACATCTTGAGATAAATTGAGCCACCAGATACAGCAATATAAAAAGGCTGTCAATATCGAATTCAGGTATTCGTTTAAGGTTTTTTGTGATCCTGATAGCTGATATTGCTGTCTCCCGGGGTCATGGACAAATCGCCTTCGATTTTGACACTCAAGTTGCGGCGCTCCTCCAACTCTGCGATTTCTTTTCGTTTTTTATTTAACAGGTAATCCGCTACATCCACCGGAACAATACCGATTACAGCGGTGATTCCCGGTTTAAGGGTTTCTAAGCTGAGTTTGCGAAGAAATCCAACAGCCAGGGTTTCGGTTGATGCCACCAAACCTTTGCCTTTGCAGTAGCGACAGGGATGGTAGCTGCCAAATTCAATCGAAGGCCGAATCCGCTGGCGGGACATTTCCAGCATCCCAAATCTTGAAATCTTGCCGACTTTCGTTTTGGCTTTGTCGTCAGCGGCAAAACGCCGCAGGTGGCGCTCAACTTCGGAACGATGTTTGGGTTCGCGCATATCAATAAAATCGATGACAATCAGCCCGCCCAGATCTCTTAGGCGCAACTGGCGGGCAGCTTCTTCTGCTGCCTCGCGGTTGGTCAACAAGGCGGTTTTTTCAATGGACCGTTCATGCTTGCTTTTGCCGGAGTTGACATCGATGGAGACCAGGGCCTCGGTTTGTTCAATCACGATGGATCCGCCTGATTTTAGATTGATGCGGCTCTCAAAAATGAGTGCGATCTGGTCTTCAATCCCAAATTGCGTAAATATCGGCTTGGCGCCTTTATACAATCGAACGATTTTATGGTGCTTGCGGGAAATAATTTTAATAAAGTTTTTGACCTCCTGAAACACCGAGGGCTCATCGATCAAAATTTCGGTCACCTCCGGTGTGAAGTAATCACGGATGGACCGTAAAACAAGATGTCTTTCGCGGTATAGCAGGGCCGGGGCCGTTTCCTGCATGACACTTTTTTTGATTGTTTTCCATAGTCGCAGCAAATATCTTAAATCGCGGATCAACAGGGTTTTGGTACAATGCATCCCAACCGTGCGCACGATCAATCCGAAGCCTTCTGGTATTTTTAACTTGTCAAGGAGGTCCTTCAGGCGGCTGCGTTCATCTTCATCGTCAATCTTACGGGAAATACCGTGCTTATCGTTTCCGGGCATGAGTACCAGATGGCGGCCCGCCAGGGATACAAAAGTGGTCAGCATGGCGCCCTTTTTCATAAAGGGTTCTTTGGTGACCTGCACCATGACTTCCTGTCCGCGTCTGACAAGCTTTTCGATCGAGGAGTCGCCATCTTCATTCTCACGGAAATAATCGCTGTGAATTTCGTGCTGCTGCAAAAAACCATGACGCTCGGCGCCATAATCCACAAACACGGCCTGAAGGCTGGGTTCGATTCTGGATATGATTCCTTTGTAAATGTTGCCCTGGGTAATTTCCCGAGAAGCGCTTTCAACATAAAACTCTTCCAGTTTACTTGCTTTTACCGCTGCAACCCTACATTCTTCCGGATCAATAGCATTAATGAGGATTTTAATACCCATAAAGAGATACCCTTTTTATATCTAAAATCAACTGAAAATCTACGATGCATGCAGAGCCTATAAAAACCAAATCGGCTTTGGAATAATGGAATAGTGGAATGATGGATTCCAATATTCCTAATCGAGCGAAGCGTCGAGCTATTGTATTGCCTGAATATGCAATTGTCAGTAACAAGTCAAACGATTTCTGGCTGCCGGATCTATTTCGGTCAGTGCAGGCAGGCGCCCATCCTTTGATGTCGGAGATATCGCTGAGTTGACGGACTATCTTGCTATTGTTATCATTTTGTGGCAAGGAAGACTTCGACATGCTTGTGGCAGAATAAAAACCCGGCTTGTAGAGGTGGAGGTAATGGACTCGAAATACGACCCTAAAAAAATTGAACCTAAATGGCAGGCTTACTGGGAGTCCACCCAGCTTTTTAAAGTCAAGGAGGATCCGGATAAGAAGAAATATTATCTTCTGGAAATGTTTCCATATCCCTCCGGGCACATTCATATAGGGCATGTTCGCAACTACACTATCGGTGATGTTGTTGCGCGCTATAAAAGGATGCGCGGATTTAACGTCCTGCATCCCATGGGCTGGGACGCATTTGGTATGCCGGCCGAAAATGCGGCAATTGCCCACAAGACCCATCCTGCCAAATGGACCTATGCCAACATTGATGCGATGCGCGCGCAATTAAAGAAGCTCGGTTTTTCATATGACTGGGACCGGGAAATTGCAACCTGCCGCCCGGAATACTACCGGTGGGAGCAGTGGCTTTTTCTTAAAATGTATGCCAAAGGCATGGCCTACCGAAAAGAATCCTCTGTCAATTGGTGTCACTCCTGCCAGACAGTTCTGGCTAACGAACAGGTCGAAGCGGGTATGTGCTGGCGCTGCGGGGAGCCGGTGCGTCAAAAAAAACTGGCGCAATGGTTTTTCAGAACCACCGATTACGCTGACGATTTACTGACCCATTCCGATCAATTGCCCGGGTGGCCGGAAAAAGTGATCATCATGCAAAAAAACTGGATCGGCAAAAGTTTTGGGGCTGAAATCCGATTCCCGGTTGAAGACCAGGACGTCGTCATCCCGGTATTTACCACCCGCCATGACACTGTTTTTGGTGCGACCTTCATGTCCCTGGCGCCGGAACATCCGCTCACCTTGCAGCTGTCGAGCGGAACGCCACAGGAAAAATCCGTGCGGGAGTTTGTCGAACGAATGTCTATGCAGGATCGCTCTGACAAAGCCATAGAGGAATATGAAAAAGAAGGTGTGTTTGTTGGGGTTCACTGTATCAATCCTTTAAACGGTGCCCGCATGCCGATTTATACAGCCAATTTTGCGCTGATGGAATACGGAACCGGTGCCGTTATGGCAGTCCCTGCACATGATCAGCGCGATTTTGATTTTGCCAAAAAATACGATTTAGGCATCGTGGTTGTGGTCAAACCGCCGGATGAAGATTTAGATGGCGCCAGCATGACGGAAGCCTATACAGAAGACGGCATCATGGTGAATTCCGGTGAATTTGACGGCCTGAATAATCGGGTGGCAATGGATGCGATTGCGGCCTTTTTGGAAAAAAACAACCTGGGGCAAAAAGAAGTTAGTTTTCGACTGCGCGATTGGGGCATTTCCAGACAACGCTACTGGGGGGCTCCGATTCCCATTATCCATTGCGACAGCTGTGGTGTCGTGCCGGTAGCGGAATCAGATTTGCCCGTGGTCCTGCCAGAAGATGTTGAATTGCTCGAAGGCGGTAAATCGCCGCTATCCCAGCTAGACGCATTTGTAAAGACCACATGTCCCGCATGCAGCGATCCGAATGCCCGCAGGGAAACCGACACCATGGATACATTCGTTGAATCGTCCTGGTATTTCGACCGCTATTGCAGTCCGAATTTTGATAGCGGAATGTTCGATTTAAAGGCAGTGGATTACTGGATGCCGGTGGATCAGTATATAGGCGGTGTTGAACATGCGATTTTGCATCTGCTTTACTCGCGGTATTACACACGGGTATTGAACGATCAGGGATTGGTCAACTTTAAAGAGCCTTTTACGCGCCTATTGACACAGGGAATGGTTTGTAAAGAAACGGTTTCCTGCTCTAGGCATGGCTATCTGCTGCCGGACGAAGTCAAAGAAGATAACGATCAGCTAATGTGCAGCCATTGTGACCAGCCAGCGGTCGTAGGCCGCGTGGAAAAGATGTCCAAATCCAAAAAGAATGTCATTGATCCGAATATTTTATTGGAAAAATACGGTGCTGACACCACCCGTTTTTTCTGCCTGTTTGCGGCTCCGCCGGAGCGGGATCTGGAATGGAGCGAGCAGGGTGTTGAAGGGGGTTACCGATTTTTAAACCGCGTCTGGCGCCTGACTGCAGAGTGGATGGATCGGGTTAAATTAGCGGTCTCATTTGACGGCGACCCGGATACGCTGGAAAGCGCCGTCAGACAACTGTACAAAAAAACACATCAAACCATCATGAAAGTCACGCGCGATATTGAGGATCGTTACCACTTTAATACGGCCATCAGTGCGGTTATGGAGTTATTCAATACGATGTCTGCCATCGACAACACCAACGACGAACCCCAAACGGTATCGGTTATGCGATTGGCGGTCGAGTCTCTGACGCTTTTGCTGGCCCCCATCGTTCCCCATTTTGCTGAGGAGTTGTGGAAATCCCTGGGACACTCATCCAGTGTTCTGCTCACAGCATGGCCTTCTTACCTGGAAGCGGCTCTGGAGAAAGATGATTTGTTGATCGTCATTCAGGTAAACGGCAAGCTGCGCAGTAAATTCTCTGTGGCCGTAGACACGCCGGAAGAAACCATCAAGCAGCAGGCGCTTGAAGATCCGCGCATTGAGAAATTCACCGAGGGCAAAGCGGTCAAAAAGGTAATTTACGTCAAGGATAAACTGGTCAATATCGTAGTCTAATTTATAGGTGTCAGGTTTCGGGTGTCAGGTTTCAGGGACGAATCGAAGGGCTGATCCCCGAATCCAGCCTTTTCCTGACACCTGAACACTGACACCTGAAACCTGACCCGGGTGAGATGCATTTGAATATAAGCAAGGTTGGCCTAATCATTGTGTTGACAGTAATGCTGTGCGGGGCCTGCGGTTACCGGTTTGCCGGGCAGGGCGGATTTCCTGGTGATACCGAGCGCCTTTTCGTAACCGTTCTGGAAAATAAAACCCAGGAAACCGGGGTGGAAAGCATCATCACTGCCGCGCTGCTCTCTGAATTGACCTTGCGCAAAACACATCGTCTGGCCGGTGGGCTGGCAGATGCCGATGTGGTGCTGAGCGGTACCGTCAAACACGTAAACATCAGTACCATTTCGGTCAGCGAACCCACAGTCGCCAATGAGCGGCGTGTCACCGTAACGGTCGCACTAATGCTGAGGAAAACCGACGGCAGCACCGTCTGGGCACGGGAGAATATTTCAGATTTTGAAGCGTACCTGGTAGACGTAAATCAGGAAATAAACGATGCAAATCGTAGAAATGCGATAAGGAAATTGTCAAAACGCATCGCTGAGCAAGTCGTTAACCGCTTCAGCGACGATTTCTAAGGGTGGGCAAGCAAAAAAAGCAGATCGCTAAAAAACAACAATCGTATTCACCAGTTTGGACAGGCGCGATATCTTGCGGGCAGCTGTTTTTTTGTGAATGACACCTTTTTTGACGGCTTTGTCAATCAAGGATTGGGCCGCATCCATTTTGGCCTTCGCTTCTTCTTTTGCGGTTTCAGCAGAAGCCTGGCGGACATCTTTGGTTATTTTCTTGATGCGGGTTTTGACCGCTTTGTTGCGAAGCCGCTGTTTTTCGTTCTGGCGGGCACGTTTTTCAGCCGATTTATGATTTGCCAAAGTTTTAACTCCTTTTTTGCATATAGTCCCAGCGTCAATACACACGATAGATTGCCATAAACGATAATATTTATAAAACACGAATCCGAATGTCAAGTGATTTTCTCCAAATTCAGCCATGTCCGAAAAATCCCGGGTGATTAAGGCAGCCGGCGTTGTCGGAGCTGCCACATTACTGAGCCGAATTCTGGGATTTTTTCGCGATGCGGTGATTGCCTGGTATTTTGGCGCCGGTCACTATTCAGACGCTTTTATCGCCGCCTTTAGAATACCCAATCTGCTACGAAAATTATTGGGTGAAGGTTCCATCAGCAATGCGTTTGTGCCGGTATTGACCGACTATCTGGCCATCGATGGCAGGGAAGAAGCATTTCGTCTGGCACGCTCTGCCCTGTGGGTATTATCGATTATCCTGGTGGTGATTTCTTTAATCGGAATCCTCCTCGCACCCCTGATCGTCAAATTCATTGCTCCCGGCTTTATTAGCACACCGGATAAATTGGCGCTTACCATTACACTGACCCGCATTATGTTTCCCTATATTTTCTTTATTGGCCTGGTGGCTCTGTGCATGGGGATTCTGAACGTATTCGGGCACTTTGCCGCACCTGCGCTGGCCCCGGTGCTGCTGAATCTAGCCATCATTTTTTCAGTTTTTTTTCTATGCCCGCACCTCAATACACCGGTTCTGGGTCTGGCCATTGGCGTGATGATCGGTGGCATCCTGCAACTGTTTCTGCAGTTGCCGGTCATGGCAGGTCACGGTTTCAATTTTTGGCAAAAAGCAAAAATTGGGCATCCCGGCTTAAAAAAAATGAGTCGGCTCATGCCGCCCGTTATCCTCGGGGGAGCCGTTTACCAGATCAATGTGCTGGTCGGAACGCTGCTAGGATCTTTTCTACCCGAAGGCAGCGTGTCCGTTTTGTATTTTGCAGACCGATTGGTTCAATTTCCTCTGGGCATATTTGCGATTGCAGCGGCAACAGCGGTTCTGCCAAGTCTTTCGCGACAGGCATCCCTAAACGATCTTAACGCTTTAAAAGACACTTTTGGCTACGCTGTTCGATTGACGCTATTTTTGACGATTCCCTCTATGATCGGATTAATTGTCCTGCGCGTACCGATCATTACCATGCTGTTTCAAAGGGGTGAATTTAGTTTGCAAGCCACGCTGTTGACTGCCCAGGCACTTTTATACTATGCTATAGGTCTATGGGCCTTTTCGGCGGTGCGAATCGTAGCGGCAACCTTCTTTGCACTTAAAGATACCCGTACGCCGATGGTTATGGCAACCATTTCCATCCTGGCCAATATCGGGCTTGGGGTTGTTTTGATGAAACCGCTGGCCCACGCGGGACTTGCGCTGGCGACATCGCTAGCTTCCGTATTAAACCTTGCCCTCCTGGTGCTCGCCCTGCGTAAAAAACTCGGTTCTCTGGGATGGCGGGGCATCGCACAATCCGCGTTGAAAACACTGGGCAGCGCTGTCGTCATGGGTGCAGCTGTCTGGGTTGCGGCAACATAAGTAGAGATTTTATTTGCATCGCTGACCGAGATACCTTCTTGGCGAGGAAGACAACCCGAGAGCAAAATGATTATGAGGATTATGATCACTCCCCGTTTCATGCCGTTGCTCCTTTCTGATCGATCCCATTTTATGGCATTAATTCATTCTTAAGTGTACACGTTTCGGGAACTGCGTCAACGGTTTATCAGTTACCAGTAAATAATTGATATTAAGAGATATTGCAAGTTGCAATTCAAATTCAACAAATTATGGGATAGAAATACTTTGTTTTGGCTAGTTACCGGATATTT
>Ga0209567_10001709_pt1 | contig 11007 bp, 10 predicted proteins | sample COG_12_FD_184756 | JGI IMG/M metagenome (GOLD analysis project Ga0209567, IMG submission 184756) | Pelagic marine sediment microbial communities from the LTER site Helgoland, North Sea, for post-phytoplankton bloom and carbon turnover... | ecosystem: Environmental > Aquatic > Marine > Neritic...
ACGCGCCGTAGCCCGCGTCGGTCGCGGTGAAGACGATCGTGAGGTTGTCGCCCGCGGCGGTGCCTGTGCCGTCGAGCACACCTGGCAGAGTTCCGAAGTCGAGGTCCACCTCCGCATTCGCGACGCCGGCGAGGTCGAATCGACCCGCGCTAGCATCCGTCGGTGCCACGGTAGCGTTCACGCCCGGGAAAACGCCGGTTCCGAAATCGAGGTCCGGACCAGCCGTCACGGTGAGCGGCGTCAGCACGGTAGCCGTTGCCTGGATGGTAGCGCTGTTCGGCTGGGCCATAAGAGCCGCCGGGAACACCACAAACGCAGCCATCGCGACGAGAGTCGCAATCCTGTTTCGCATCACACAGCCCCCTGTATGAAAGTGCAGGACAAGATGTCTGGCCGCAGTGGCCAGCTATGTAGGTCTCAGGAGGGGGCAAGCCAGGTACCAATCAGCCCGCAGAAAGGGGGCGTGAGGGGTGTGCCGTAGGCATTCGTCCTACAACGGACATTTTGTAACAGACTACGCACTGTAGGACGGGGTGTGGGGAAAATCCCGTCAGCAAAGACCCATCGGTGTGACAGCCAACGGCTGATACCGACGTAAGGAGATTAACCCCGTACGGTAGTCCGGGCTGTTCCCGATCAGCCGCGTACCGGACTACATGGATACGCTCAGAGGGGTCGAAACGCTGTGTTATGCAAGCTCGCTTGCAACTTGCCGGCAAACTCGCGGAGGGACATTCCGGGGTCGCTCAACCGCGGCCGCTACTCGACCTTCCAGAAGTCGATCCCGCCCGCCTGGTGCTGGACCTCCACTTCCGCCACCCGGCTCAACGACTGCAGGTCGAACACGTCCACCGTGCTGAAGGTGCCGCCCACGGCCTCGTTGCTCACGAACGCGTAGCGGGAGTCCGGGGTCGCCACCACACCGTGCGTGACCGCACGGGACGTCGGCATGCGCGCCAGCTCTTCGCCGCTTCCCAGGTCGATCACGCTGACCGACTGGGCGCCCTTGTTGGTGGCGATCAACAGCCGGCCGTCCGGCGTGACCTCCAGATTGTACGGCGCCTTCCCGGTCGGAAAATGACGCGTGACGATCATCTTCTCGAGATCGATCTCCAGCACTTCCCCGTGGCCGTTGCAGGCCACGTATACGTGCCGCCCGTCCACACCTGGTTCCACCCACGTCGGCTTACAGCGCGGTCCTTCACGGTGGAGCTCGAGCATGGGCTCGCGGGCCGCCTCGCCGGACGCCTTCAGTCCCTGTCCGCCCGGGGTGAGCGCCATCCGTCGCGTGACCACGAGGTCCGCGGTCGAAATCTCCACCAGCTCATCGTCATGCATGCAGACCGAATAGGCATACTCCCCGGAGGGCGCGACCCGGCTGCCGTGCGGCATCACGCACGTCACGATCTGCCCCATCTCTTCGAGCGGCTCGGTGTTGACGACCGATACGCTGGACGGGACGGGGTCGCCGTGGAGGTTGAAGTTCACGACGAAGGCGGTGCCGCCGTCGGGTGAGAGGCCGATCGTGGCCGGAAAAGCGCCCAGCTCGACGGACGCGAGTAGGGAATCGGTCCCGGTCTCGTACTTCCACAACATGCCCCACGGGGTGCCGTGCGCCGTCGTCAGGTACCAGTGGCGGCCGTCGGGCGACACCGAGACGCCGTGCGCGCCGTCGAGGTCCGAGGGGATAAACCCGACATCGATGGCCTTCTCGGCCACCGCACCGTCGGGGCCGAAACTGACCACACTGACGACGTCCGAGGACTCGTTGGCCACGTACACCCGGTAGGTCGCTGCCGCGGTCGCCGCGCCGCCCGACGCGGACTCCGCACTATTCGACCCCGTTGTCGCGCTCCCCGACGCGCTGGCGCAGCCCGCGACCGCGGTCACGGCCAACACGGTACAGAGACGCGTCCACGCCCCGCCGACTTCGCCGTCCATCCGTCGCATCCTCGTTCCGGTGGTGAGATCTGGAGTTCCGTACGGACAATCCGGTGGACCCGTCCGCGCGGGAATATAATGGATCGCCCCGGACCCGGTAGCCGCCCGCGGCCGCCCCTGGACGAGGGGGCATCCACACTGGACGACCTACGTCGCCGCAGTTACGATTACCGTCTATTCGGCCTCCGGTTCACCCAGCGACGTGGGTGCCACGAGTATGAAACCGGGTCTCCCGGCGCCGCGTATGGGGAGAGTGGAATCCAGAGCAAGGCCCGGCGCTGCCCGGCCTGCTCCGCCGAGGCGACCCCGACCAGAGAACCGGGCGGTGCGGCCCGGCCGAATCACTTCGAATCAAGGAAGCGAGCTCATGATCAGCCGCGAAGACATCGAAAGCTTCCTCATCCGATCCGATATGGACACCGAGGAGATCGAGGTTGGCCTGTGGGTCCTGCATTCGTCCTCCGGAGAGGCGGAGCCCCCGATTGCGGTGAGCTACTCGCCCCCGCTCCTGGTCATGCGATCGCGATTGATGACCGCCCCGGACGATGATGAGGGGCAGCTCAAGACCTTTAAGCGTCTCCTGCAGATGAATGCGACGGAGCTCATCCACGGAGCGTACGGCCTGGAGGACGGTGAAGTGATCCTCACCGACGCCCTCGAGCTCGAGAATCTGGACTACTCGGAGTTCCTGGCATCGATCGAGAGCCTGTCGCTCGCCGTCAGCTCCTACCGACACGCCATCCAGACGGACTGAAATACACATGGGTATTTTCGAGAGACTGTCCCGGCTCATCCGGTCCAACATAAACGACCTCATCGCCCGGGCCGAGAACCCGGAGAAGATGCTGACGCAGATCATCGAGGACATGCGTCGGCAGCTGGCCGAGGCCAAGCAGGAGGTCGCGGTCGCGATTGCGGACGAGCGGAAGCTCCGCGCGCAGGTGGAGGAAGAGCGCAAGCAGGCCCGCGAGTGGGAGAAGCGGGCACGGCTGGCGGTGCGCGAGAACCGTGACGATCTGGCCAAACAGGCGCTCATCCGCGGCCAGGAGCACGCCACCCACGCGGCGGAGCTGGACCTTCAGTGGACTCAGCACCGCGCCGAGACGGAACGGCTGAAGGACTCGCTGCGCCAGCTGAACGCCAAGATCGAGGAGGCCAAGCGCAAGAAGAACCTCCTGATCGCCAAGCAGAAGCGTGCCCAGGCTCAGCGCCGCATCCACGACACCATGGCGGGGATGTCGGACCAGAGCGCCTTCCGTGCGTTCGACGAGATGGTGGACAAGATCGAGACGCAGGAGCGACATGCGCTGGCCGCGGCCGAGGTGACCGAGGAGCTGGAGGGCGATACGCTGGAAGGCGAGTTCCTCGCCCTCGAGCCGGGCGGCGACGCGGACGTGGACGATCGTCTGCTGGCGCTCAAGCAGCAGATGGGACTCCTGCCGGCGGCCGATGGCGGGACGCCGAAGGCGCTCGAGTCGGGCGAGGAAGACGAGGTCCACGACGCCGAGATCGTCGCGGAAGAGAGCGACGCATTGGAGGTCGAAGAGGAGAGTGGCACCTGATGCTCCCGGCCCGGACAGTCCGGGCCGAGTAGCACCCCTTCCCATGCAACCGCGCTTCGCCATCCTGGCGGAGCGCAGGTTCGACAAGGAGAACGCCAAGACCGCCACTGGCGCGATCCGCTATATCCCCGATCAAATCGTCGCCGTCATCGACTCCGAAACGGCCGGACGCACGGCCGGAGATGTGCTCGGCTATGGCGGCGATATCCCGGTGGTCGCCACCATCGCCGATTCACTCGAGCTGGACCCGCCACCCGACGCGCTGTTGATCGGGATCGCCCCACCCGGGGGTGGCCTCCCGGCCGAGTGGCGTTCGATGATCGCGTCCACTCTCGAACGGGGACTCTCGATCTGGAGCGGCTTGCACACGGCCATCGGTCACGATCCGGAGTTCCGTCGCCTGGCCGACGAGCACGGAGTCGAGATTCGCGACCTCCGGCTGCCACCTCCCGACCTGACCATCGGCACGGGCGCGGCGCGGCACACGGATGCCTACCGCGTGCTCACGGTGGGCATGGACTGCAACGTGGGGAAGATGACCGTGTCGCTCGAGGTTCGGCGTGGGCTGACGGAGCGCGGGGTGCAGGCCGCGTTCGGGGGCACGGGCCAGACGGGCATCCTCATTGACGGGCACGGCATCTCGGTAGACGCCGTCGTAGCTGACTTCATCTCCGGAGCGGCCGAGCGTCTGACCCTCGAAGCGGCAGTCGATGCGGACGTGGTACTCGTAGAAGGGCAGGGCTCACTCCTCCACCCCAGCTACTCGGGCGTCACGCTCGGCCTCATGCATGGCGCCATGCCCGACGCGATGATCCTGTGCTGGATGCCTGGCCGCCCCTTCATCTACGGAGGCCGCTACGACTGGGTGCAGCTTCCGTCCATCGAGGAGGGGGTTCGCCTCCACGAAGAGGCGATGGCATGGGTGTGCCCGGAACAGCCGAGCCGGGTCATCGGCCTCGCCGCGAACACCCACAACATGACGGAGTCCGATGCGCGGCGCGCGATCGAAGAGGCTGGGGAGCGGACCGGACTTCCGGCCGTGGATCCGATCCGCTTCGGGATGGAGCCGCTGGTCGATGCGGTGATGAAAGCGGCCGGCGTCTCGGCCGCGCCGACAGTCTAGGTTTCCAGGCCGGTTCGGGTCGCGAGGGCCATCCGGGCTTACGACCGGCCCTCGACCAGCGCGCGGAACTCCGCCAGAATGCCCGGTCCGGCAGCCAGAAATCCTCCCGGCCGCAGCCTTTCGGCCCCGAGCGGCGCATCGGCAGCCGAGCCCATCGCGTCCGCCGAGCCCTCCGCCACGGAAGGCGCGAGGGGCATGAAGGCGCCACCGGCCTCTTCCACGATCAACGCCCCCGCCGCCACGTCCCACGGCATCAGCCACAGCTCCCAGAACGCATCGAGACGACCGCACGCCAGGTCGCAGAGGTCCAGCGATGCCACCCCGGCCCGGCGCACACCGCTGGTCTGCCGCAGAACCCGGCCGAACGTCTCCAGGTAGTCGGGGAGCAGCTCCAACTTCTTGAACGGAAACCCGGTCCCGACCAGGGCGCCCTCGAGCTCGGTGAGAATGGACACCCCGATCGGCTCGTCGTTGCGTCGTGCTCCCGCCCCGCGCACGGCCTCGAAGCGCTCACCGGTGACCGAGTTCACCACCTCGGCCACCCGAAGCCCTTCGGAGTCGAGAGCGGCGATCGACACCGAGTACTCGGGGTAGCCGTGCAGCCAGTTCGTGGTACCGTCGAGCGGGTCGATCAGCCAGCCGACCGACTTCTCCAGCGAGCCCTCCGCGACCGACCCCTCCTCCGCCATGATCGCGTGTTCGGGGAAGGCCGATCCGATAGTCTCGACGATGCGGCGCTCCGCCTCCAGGTCCACCTCGGTCACGAAGTCCGCGCGCCCCTTGTCGTGCCACTCGGTGGAGCGGGCCTCGTCACCCGCCTCCCGGTGGACCTCCACGGCCCGGTCGGCGGCGGCCCGGGCCACCTCCAGAAAGCTCCGATCCTCCGCTTCGATATTGGGAAAACCGCCCATCTATACGCCCTCCGCGTTCCTTGCTCGCCTCTAACGACCCGCCTAACTTAGCCGGATGATTACACTTACTCCACCGCTCTTTCCCACATGAGCGCCGTCGCCGGGCCGCGCGTATTCAGCGGCATCCAGCCATCGGGCGAAGCCCACATCGGCAACTACCTCGGCGCCATCAAGAACTGGGTCGCGCTCGTCGATCAGTATGAGACGATCTACTGCATCGTAGACCTGCACGCGATCACGATCCCCTACGAGCCGGAAGAGCTGCGGACCCGCGTCTTCGACGTCGCCGTATCGCTCCTGGCCAGCGGGATCGACCCCGAGCGCAGCACCATGTTCGTGCAGTCCCGGATCCCCGAGCATACCGAGCTGACCTGGCTGTTCAACACGGTGACGCCGCTCGGCGACCTGCAGCGCATGACGCAGTTCCGGGACAAGGCCAGCCACATGACGTCGGTGAACGCCGGCCTCCTCAACTACCCGGTACTCCAGGCGGCCGACATTCTCCTCTACCGGGCGGAGGCTGTCCCGGTGGGCGAGGACCAGCTGCAGCACCTCGAGCTCACCCGCGAGATCGCCCGGCGCTGGAACGCGCGCTTCGGCGAGTTCTTCCCCGAGCCTCAGGCCCTGATCACCAGCGGGGCTCGCATCCTGGGCACCGACGGCGCATCCAAGATGTCGAAGTCACGGGACAACACGATCCCGCTTCTCGCGCCGCCCGAAGAGATCGCGGCCATCATGAAGACGGCGGTCACCGACCCGGCGCGGGTGCGCCGCGACGACCCCGGGAACCCCCACGTCTGCAACGTCTACGCGCTGCACGGCCATTTCACGTCGGACGAGGAGCGGGAGGACATCGAGATCCGCTGCCAGACGGCGACGATCGGGTGCGTCGACTGCAAGGCGCGCCTGGCGGCCAATCTCGCCGACGATTTGGCGCCGATTCGCGACCGCGCGGCCGAGCTTCGCGCCAAGCCCGATCGCGTCTACGAGATCCTGGAAGCCGGAGCGGAGAGGGCCCAGGCGATCGCGCGGGAGACCCTGCACGAGGCCCTGGACCGGATGGGACTCGAGCGTCGCAGCATCCCGTTGGGAGTCAGCGCCGGTTGATCAAGCTTCTCATCTGGATGTACTCGCCGGACTACCCGCTGTGGAGCATGCCCGAGTCCGATATGGAGCGGGTGCGCGCGGCGCTCCCACCTGAGTGGCGGCTGCACAGCATCGAGGTACCGCAACAGGCTCGCGGCGACGGAACGACGAAGGCTCCCCCCGAGCTATTGAACGAGATCGCCGATGCCGAGGTCTATGTGGGTTTCGGAATGCAGCGCGAGGCATTCCTGGCCGCCAGGCAGCTGCGCTGGGTGCACTCCGGCGCGGCCGGTGTCGGCGGGATTCTCTTCCCGGAGATGCTGGACAGCGATGTCATCCTCACCAACTCGGCCGGCATTCACGCCGCGCCGCTGGCGGAATACGCGATCGGCGCCATGGTCTACTTCGCCCGCGGATTCGACATCGCGGTCGCCGGGAAGGCCGAGCGGGCGTGGCGCCATCCCGTTCTGGCCGGCACGGAGTCACCGCTTCGCGAGCTGGGCGACCGTACGGTCGGGATCCTCGGCCTGGGTGGAATCGGGGAGGCCGTGGGGCGCCGGGCCGCCGCCCTCGGCATGCGGATCCTCGCGATCCGGCGCACCGCCCGGCCCGGACCCGACTGGATCGACCGGATCTTACGCCCCGAGCAGCTCGGGGAGCTGCTGGCCGAGTCCGATTACGTGGTCGTCGCCCTCCCGGAGACGGAGGCCACGCGGAACCTGATCGGCGCGGGCGAGCTGGCCGCCATGCGTCCCGGCAGCGTCCTCATCAACCTGAGTCGCGGCAGGATCGTGACCGAGCCCGACCTGATCGAGTCTTTACGTGCAGGCCACCTGCGCGGAGCGGCACTCGACGTGTTCGCCACCGAACCGCTCCCGGCGAGCAGTCCGCTGTGGGACATGGAGAACGTGCTGATCACTCCGCACACGGGGGCCGTCACGGATCGATTCTGGGATCGCGAGACGGCGTTGATCGAGACCAACATCCGCCACTACGTGGCGGGGGAGCCGCTCGTGAATCAGGTCGCAAAAGGGAAGGGTTACTAGCGGTGGAACAACTGATCAGGGCGGCGGTGGATCGGGGTGCGCGCACCATCATCATCAAGGCGGGCGACGTGCTCCGCGCGCGCATCGATGACGACCTGGTCAAGCTGTCGAAGACGGCGTTCACTCCCGACGAGACGCGAGCCATCGCCACCCACATCATCGACCGGGAGGAGATCCGAGAGAACATCGACGAGCTCACGGACTACGACTGCGCCTGGTCTCTCGACGGATGCGGCCGGTTCCGTGTCAATGTCCTGCGCCAGCGCAGCACGCTCATGCTGGTTTTGCGACGGATACCCGGGAAGGTCCCGACGATCGACGAGCTGTCGCTGCCGATGGTGCTCGAGGACATCGCGGATTCAGATGACGGCCTCATTCTGGTCACCGGCGCGACCGGATCCGGAAAGAGCACCACTCAGGCCGCGATGATCGGTTGGATCAACCGCAACCGCCGCAAGCACATCATCACGCTCGAGGATCCGATCGAGTACCTGCACGAGGACGATCAGAGCACGATCACTCAGCGTGACGTCGGTTCCGACACCACGACGTTCGCGCACGGCCTGCGACAGGCGCTGCGTCAGGACCCGAACGTGATCCTGATCGGCGAGATGCGCGACCCCGAGACGATCGACACCGCGATCAAGGCGGCGGCGACCGGACACCTGGTGATCTCGACCCTGCACAGCCCCACCACGGTGGCGTCCATTTCACGTCTCCTGGCGGTCTTCGCGGAAGACGAGCGGGACCTGGTACGGATGCGGCTCGGCGACGTGCTGCGTGGGGTGGTCGGTCAGCGGCTCGTGGCGCGAAAGGGCGGCCAGGGACTGGTGGCGGCGATCGAGATCATGAAAGTTACGGGCGCGATCCGAGACTGCATCCTGATGTCGAGACCGGTCGAGAGAATCGAAGCGCTGATGCAGGAAGGCACGCAGCAGTACGGGACCCAGACGTTCGACCAGCACCTGATGGAGCTGGTGAAGGCCGACGTACTCGATTACTCGACCGCCCGTGCAGCGGCCACCAGGCCCGCTGACTTCGAGCTGGTCATGCAGACCCTGGCGACCGACGACGCCGGACACGGGGAAACGAAAGTGGACTCCCTCCGCGAGGACGAGGCATTCCAGCAATTCTGAATCTGCGCGGGATCTACCTTCCGGTCACCACACCCTTCGGGAGCGCGACGGGCGACGTCACGCTCGACCATTTCCGCGACAACCTCGCCAGCTGGCTCTCGCACGGTCCTGCTGGCGTCGTGATCGCGGGCTCCACGGGGGAAGCCCCGCTGCTGGCCGACGACGAGCTCTCCAGTCTTCTCGAGACCGCCCGCCGTTCGATCGACGCCCGGGCTGACTCCTCCGCTGAACCACCGGCGCAGCTGATCGCGGGCTGCGGGGCCGAGTCGACCCGGCGGACGATCCAGCTCTGCGCGATCGCCGCATCCCGGGGTGCCGACGCGGTGCTCGTAAGATCGCCCTACTACTACCGCGACCAGATGAGTCCCGCCGCGCTGCACGATCACTTCGTGACGGTGGCCGACGCGTCCGAGCGGCCCCTGATCGTCTATTCGATCCCCCGCTACGTGCCCGTCGAGTTGGCGCCCGAGCTGATCGGGCGGCTCATGGAGCACGAAAACGTGGTCGGCGTGAAGGACTCCTCCGGCGACCTCAAGACGATGGGCGCGGTGGTTGAAGCGTGCGGCGATCGCGGGGCCGTGCTGGCCGGCGCCGGGACGCTGCTCTATCCGGCGCTCGAAACGGGGGCGGCGGGCGGCGTAGTGGCCGTCGGGCTGTTGGCTCCCGCTGCCTGCGTCGAGCTCGTGCGCGCCTTCAACGCCGGCCGCAGCGTCGAGGCGGGTCGCTTGCAGCAGCGAATCGGCCCGCTGCACAAAGCCGTGGTGGGGAAGGGCGGGATCGCCGGCATCAAAGCGGCTCTGGACCTGCTGGGGTTGTACGGCGGCCCCGTCCGCGCTCCGCTTCTGCCTTCATCCGACCGCGATCGAGCGAAAGTCGAGGTGGCGCTCTCCGCGGCGGGACTCCTCGACTCAACCGACCCTCGATAGCGACGAGTGTGCCGATGGATCTCTCTCTGGATCAGCAGCCGATCAACCTGACGTGCCCCGGGTGTGACACCGAGTTCCTGATTGTGAGGGGGTCCGTCTACGATGCGGGCGAGCCCGCGGGTCTCTTTCTCATCGCGCTCCACGGTCACAGCCCGGGCGGTCCCGTCGCGCATCTGGCGATCGCGCTCCGCGATTCGGAGGACGAAGCGTCGGATCCCACGGCCGTTGCCATGGATGTCGTGCCCGCCTCCGATGACTTCGGGTTCGTGGTCATAGACTGGCGCGATTCCACCTGGCAGACCGAGTCCTACCTCGGTGTGCGGATCGATCGAGAAGAGGTTCTCGAGCACCCCCGTCGTGAGGATTTCCTCGCGGTCGCGGGCTACGTGGCGAAGAGCCTCCCGGAAGTAGGCGAGTACCTCTTCCCGAGTTGAAGGCCCGGTATTCGAGGAAGCAGACGAATGCAGATTAGAAGGCGAAGAACCTCCGGAAAGTGAACGGTAGCGAAACCAGCCGCGAGCCAGTAGCGTCATGAGTCAGGCCGCAGCACGCTCCAATCGTGGCGTAGCTCCGGCTCCAATCAATGTCAGGCGGCCGCTTTCCGACCCGGAACGGCCGCGTTTCGTGGGCGCAATGTTCAGCGAAACCAGCCGCTGCGTAGTCGTCGTCGGTGCCCAGTGGGGCGACGAGGGCAAAGGCAAGATCATAGACGTGCTCGCCGAGCAGGCGAGTATCGTGGCCCGCTATCAGGGCGGGGCCAACGCCGGCCACACGGTCCACGTGGGCGACGAAGAGTTCATTCTCCACCTCATCCCTTCCGGCGTCCTCTACCCGTCCGTCCGCTGCCTGCTCGGCAACGGCGTGGTGATCGATCCGTGGAAGCTGGTCGAGGAGATGGAAGAGCTCGAGGCGCGCGGGATCGAGCTGAAGGGACGGCTCGGCGTCAGCACGCGCGCCAACCTTGTCCTTCCCTACCACCAGGCGCTCGATCAGGCGTCCGAGGACAGCCGCAGCGACAAGATCGGAACGACGGGGCGGGGCATCGGGCCGGCGTACCGAGCGAAGGTCGGCCGCACCGGCGTGCGTGTCGGTGACCTCCAGGACCTGTCGCAGTGCGCCGCTGCGGTGGGAGAGCGAGTGGCGACCGCCAATCGCCAGATGGCGGCGCTCGGCTCCGACGACTCGCTGGATGCGGACGAGGTGGTGGGCCGCCTGGAGCAGATCCGGGACAGGATCCTCGCTCTGGCCACCGACGTGGGCGGCGAGATTCGCGCCG
>Ga0209567_10001710_pt1 | contig 11000 bp, 11 predicted proteins | sample COG_12_FD_184756 | JGI IMG/M metagenome (GOLD analysis project Ga0209567, IMG submission 184756) | Pelagic marine sediment microbial communities from the LTER site Helgoland, North Sea, for post-phytoplankton bloom and carbon turnover... | ecosystem: Environmental > Aquatic > Marine > Neritic...
TTGATGCCGGTCAATATATGCTTGATTTTGCAGATGGCAGCCAGCATATTATTTTGTACCGTTGGTCCATGGCTGCTGTTTTGCTGGACAAGCAGGATCTGACGCAGTTTGCCAAAACGGTCGCCAGCTTTGACCGGAGCGAACCGGTTGCCGGCACCATCGACGGGCACGACATGGTTGAATGGAGTACTGCGCCGCTGGCCGAGTGGCAGCGGCGGCTTAGCCGTTTCAATCACAGGGCTTCCTACGGCTGGTTGGGGCTCTGGCATCTGCAAGCCAAAAATCGTATCCTGGGCGTCAAGGCTGAAGGCAAAAAACCCCTCGACACCGCAGTGTTGGAGCACGTCTGTAGCCACTATGAGATTATTTAAGAAAAAGCCGAAAGGACCGGTTATCAGCCGGGCGGAAGCACTCAATCGAATTCCGTCTAAAAACCTTCAGATTCGCGAAGAGCGATTGGATAGCGGCGCGGTGGTTATTCATTATCCGGTCACGATACGGTCCTTTTTTGCCGGTCTGGTAAAGCGTTTTGGTGGATCCGAGGCTCAAATTCAGACGAGAAAGCTTGAGCTCGACGGTCTGGGGACTTCGGTCTGGGCCATGATTGATGGAAACTGTTCGGTGAGACAGCTGATCAGCATATTTGCCACAACCCATCAACTGGAGGCCCGGGAGGCGGAGGTTGCGGTCACTCAATTCTTACGGGAGCTGGGCAGGCGCGGTTTAATCGGAATGCGCTAACCGCACCCGGCGGTGGCGTTCGGCTGCAAAATTTTTAAAAACCTTGCAGGGCATCATCCATGGTGCCGACAATAGGCAGAAAAGAATCGAATCCGGCGATTTCAAAGACCTCTTTGACGTAATCCTGCATGTCACATAGCAACATTTTGCCATCTTCGCGTTTTAGTGCTTTGGTCGCCTTGAGAATAACGCGTAACCCGGCACTCGAAATGTAGTCAAGGTCTTTAAAATCAATGATCATACTTTTAGAACCATCATCAATGGCCTGAAATATTTTCTTTTCAAATCCCTGGGATGTATTGGAGTCAAGGCGTCCGTTAAGCTTAAAAATATTAATCCCGCCGTGGTTTTCTTCGATAATTTCCATTGACTGTCCTCCGTCCAAATTAACTCAAATTGAGGGTTTCAAATTTAAATATGAATTGGTACCCAGCTTTCGAATAAAAGGTCGTTCCCATTTTTATTTGAAAGCGCGCGAATGAAGTATATGCCAAACGCCGTCAAACAATGCCCGCTGTGCATTTTATGTCGGCATCGAATTTAGGTTCAGCCTTTCATCCGTTTTTTTGCGGGTTGCGGATCCTGAATATGTTTCCTGAGCGTTAGAAGGTTTTTATCTTTACAGCGCTGATAGCAGACCTCGTCCATCAGGTTTTTGGCCAGATGAATTCCCAGACCACCTATTTTGCATTCTTCAATGGTGCATCCCAGGTCCGGTTCTTCGACCTCAGTGGGATTAAACGGCATGCCATCATCTTCAATATTGAACAGCAGTTGGTTATCCTGAAGAGAGATGGTCACGTTAATATGGTGAACTTTCTTGTCGTTATAACCGTAGGAAATAATATTGGTAAATAGTTCGTCAAGGGCCAGATTGGTTTCAAATATAAATTTGGGAGACAGCCCGATGGATTCGCCAAATCCTTCCAATTTCTGGCACAGGGTGTCCAGCTCGGAGAGCTTATTTTTTAATTTAAATGAAATTTTATTTTTGGCCATGAAGATTAACCTTTAAGGCATTTGACGCCTCAAATGACGAACGTGTCCCATTGTAGCGCAAAACAGCTAATCTTGAAAACAATTTTTTTGGCGACCTTTAAATCAGACTGACGCCCAGGTTAACCATGCATTCCCCGCACATGTCGCCGCGCCCGGCTAAAAACCGTTCCTCCCAGGAATCGATATTTTTAGCCACGGCCTTGAAAATGCGGGGCATGATATCGGGAAATTGCTGCAAGGCTTTACTAAATTTTTCCCGCTCCATTACCAGGCAGATAGTGTCCTCGGTGGCTTTGAGGGAAAAAAGCCGTCGCAATTCCCCCAGCAGGGTCAGGCCACCGAGAAATTCACCCACGCTGCACTCTCTGATATCTCTGGCGTTGCCATTATCTTCGCGTTGCAGGCGGGCTTTGCCATCGATGATATAGAATGCCCGCCCATCATCCTCATGTTGCTTAAAGATATATTCGCTTTTTTTGAACTTTTCTCTGGTGCAAAGATAAGCAAAGATCTTCAATGTTTCAAGCGGCAGCCCTGAAAAAAAGTACGTTTGCCTCAAGATCTCCAGGTTTTCTTCCAACTCGCTGGACGGATTGGCTTCATTTCTTTCCGACAAGCTCATATAGCATTCCTTTCCGGGCCATCAGTTCGTCATATGTGCCGAGTTCAAGAATTTTTCCGGCTTTCATGACGGCCACCTGATCATAATTTTTAATGGTATCCAGACGGTGGACAACAGAAATGACGGTATTTTTTTTCTTCCAGCGGGTTTCCAGCAGGTTCTGAATGCGCGCCTGCGACTTGTTATCCAGGGCTGAAGTGGCCTCATCCATGATTAAAAGGTTGGGATTTTTCAAAAATACGCGGGCAATTGCCAGTTTCTGCTGCTGGCCCCCGGATAATTTATCCCCTTTGGTGCCCACCTGGTATTGCATGCCGATCTCAGTAATGGTCTCAAGCAAATCTTCTTCGATCAGCAGTTGGATAATGCTTTGATCGATTTTTTCCTGGGCCCGGGGATTGGCCGTTTTGGTTTTACCAAAAAAGATGTTATTCAAAATGGTTTGTGAATAAATATATTCCGACACCTGATAGGAGGTAATCGCCTCGGGATCGTCTTCGAATATTTTTTCTCGAAACAAGGCCCGTCCCTCTAAGATAAGATTTTCCAACAGGGCCGGCAGGGCGGCCATCTTATGAACACCCGGTACAAACCGCATTGCCAGATCCAATAGCTGCTCATGGTGTTCGGCCGACAGCTCGTGCAGTTTTCCGCGCCTTAATCTTGCCACCACGACTTTAAAGCTATCCAGCTCTTTGGCACGAATCGGGCTTTGATCAAAAAAGACGGCATCCGGCGGCAGATTGCCGAGAATGTCAACGGTCTGACGGGCCAGATCAGCACCTAAACTGAGCAGCGGGCGGGTTAAATCCGCCTGTTTTAAATATTTTAGAAAATAGGGGTTCGTACACAGGTTGGTATCTTTAAACTCAGCTTTATTGGGCGTGCCGAAAATTAAGTTTTCAGCCACACTCGAGTAATATAAATACCGATTCTCATCGAAAAATTCCACGTAATCTGCCAGTTCTTCTCCATAATCGCGCTGGAAGTTATCGCGAATCCGGATAATCACATCGACCAGCTCCTGGTTTTCATCATAGGCCAGGATGGTATTCATGCCAAATCGCAGGACATCCACAAAGATACCGGTTTGCTGAAGCACCGAAATGATATCATCCAGGGTCGGCAGCCCGGCATCACTTTGACCGTTACCTTTGGCTTTGGCTCTGCAGGCGTAAAGCAGGTTTTCTTCGATGGTTCCCTCAAAAATAAACGGGCTCTGGGCCACAAACCCCATATTGTTGACCATATCCCTTTTTGTTAACTTGGAGACTTCTTTATCACCGATTAAAACGTGGCCCTTCGTATAGCTATAAAGCTGCCCGATACAAAGGGCCAGGGTGCTTTTGCCACTGCCCGAAAAACCGACCAGGGCCAGGTGTTCACCCGCATTCAGGGATAGGTTGATACCATCCAGCAAACGGATGCCGCTGTCGGTTGCAAAGGAAAGGTCCCTGACGTCAACGCTGGGTTCCAGATCAAAGGCATCGCGGTCCAGCGGTTCGATGGCATGCTCTGGCATGACGTCGAAAAATTCCATGGTGCGCCTATATGTGACCGAGCCGTCCTGGTAGACTTGATAAAATTCAATCAATTCTTTCCAGGGATCATACAGCCGCTCCTGGGCGGATAAAAAGGCCACCAGAGCACCCAGTTCCAGTTGGCCCTTGATGGTCAGGTAACCCCCGAGCAGGAACACGATAAACGGGCCCAGGCTGATAAAGAAGCCATTGGATGTTTTAACCGCAAACCGGTACAGGCTCCATACAATTCTGATTTTCAGCAGTCGATCCACCAGGCGGTCATATTTTTTGTTCTCGATGCTGTAGGCGCCATTGCCATGAACCTCATGGATACCTGAAACGGATTCAGCAATGCGGCTGGATAATGTGCGGGCGGCATCAACCCGCTGGCGGTTAGCGCGGTTAACGCCTCTTTGAAGCACCGGTACCAGAAAAACAACGATGGGGTAAATGCTAAAAGACACACCTGCCAGCAGGGGGTTTAACCAGAACAAATAGGCAGCAAAGGCCAATAACGTCAATATGTTGGTGACCGGCGCGGATACGGCCATACCCACGAAATTGCCGGGCATCGCCAGCTCGGTAACCAATGAATTGACCACCGAACCCGGCTGGGTATTTCTGAAAAAACCCAGCGGCAGGGTCAGAATATGATGATAGAGCGCTTTGCGCATCTCGGCGGTGGCTCGCTGGGTAACCAGGGTTTGCACAAGATTGGTCAGGTATTTGAGACCACTGAAAAAAATGACGGCCACCAGATAAATGCCGCAGTACAAAAACAGCTTATCGATATCCCTTAAATTGATGGCCTCATTGATAACACGTTTTTGCATTTCCAGCGGTACAACCCTGGCAAAAACCATTACGACAATGATGAACAAGAGCGTAATCTGCAATTTGACATTGGCGGCAAATACCCAGGAAAAAAGCGATCGTTTGACGACCGGTATATCAGCTTTATCCATCTCAAAACTCCTTCATCTCCGTTGTGAGGACCTTCGATGTGGAGACGACCAAATTTCTTTGAACCGAAGGCTTCAAATGTTTACTATTAAAATTAATGCTTTGACAAGCAGATTTTTTTTGATCTGATAATCCTTTTATGGCATTCTCAAGGTCTTAAGCTTTTGTGATTGTAGGTTATTGCTTGCCCTTCTGACAATATCTTAATAATGGCTCCGCGCTGAAAGTTAAACCACAGCCAACAGGTGGCCCTGCAACCTCGGCCGCTCATAACGGCGCGTGATCGTATCATCATACGGGGTCATTCATATGATTCACATCATTCTGGAGGTCACTTATGCGGTTTCGCTGGAAGCTTCTGATTTTACTGATTGTCATCGCGCTGGTTCCGGTTTTGGTCATGCGCACATTCGGCGTGCATGGTTTGCGGCGGCTGGGCGCCGAACTCGTATCCCAAACCAGTGAGAATTTGGTGGTCAGCGCTCAAAAACAGCTGCACCTGGTCGTCGACAGCTATTCCCAGATGCTGTGGCAGGGGCGCGAGCAGCTCGAGTTGGCCTTGCTGGTTCAGGCCAAAGAAGTCGAACGGGCTCTGGCGCGCCGTCCTGAGCCCAGCAGCGAGGCTTATTTTGCCACCGACGTTGCCGCCGGCCGAAATCTGCCCGCTGACCTCAGCTCTTCGGCTGATCATTTCCATCAGAAAGAAGGCGCTCAGCCAACGATGATGAGCGTCGCTCATTCGGTCCAGGTTTTTGCCCTGGCACCGGGTGTCCAGCGCGCAGACGTTGCGGCTGACCTGGCGCGCCTGGGTCATATGACACCCGTTTATCGGGACCTGCACAACCGTCTGCCGGGCGTTGTCATCTGGCACTATACCAGTTTGGCCAACGGCCTGCACAGCGCCTATCCCGCACACGGTGGCCTGCCGGCCGGATATGACCCCCGCAAACAATTCTGGTATCAAGAGGCGTTCAAACTCAAAACCCCCTGGGTCGATCAGTTTGTTGACCCGGAAACCGGGCAAAAGGTCGTTGCGGCGGTCAAAACAGTCAAGCGGCCCGATGGGACAATCGCCGGCGTAACCGCTTTGCTTATCCCCATCAGCCGCATTTTTGAACGCCGGATTCTGGTCAACAACATCCCTGCCGAAACAACGGCTTTCATGGTTTATTTTTCCAGCGAACCGGCAAGCGGTAAAAAGGGCGCCCGGGTATTGGCGCAAATCGACTTGGACGATTCACGCAAACGGGTCTGGCGGGCACCGCGCTCCAGCGAATGGCTGATAACCAATGAAAATGAAGAGTTCAAGCCGATCATTGCCGATTTCGAAGCGGGGCTGAGCAATATGCGGCGGATTACTTATAAAGGGTGCGACTGCCTCTGGGTTTATGGGTCGACCCATCAGGAAGGTTTTCTGGTATTGATTGCCCCCTATGATGAGATCCTCAGACCGGCACGCCAGGCAGAAGCCTACATCCAGACGCAGATAAACGAATTGCTTGGCATTACGCGATACAGCGTCGGGGCCGTACTGGTGCTGGTCGTTTTGCTGGCGTTTGCCTTTTCACGCACGGTTACCAAACCCATGCAGATTCTGGCCGACGGCGCCGAGCGCCTGGCAGCAGGCCATTTTGATACCCGGGTCAACATTCGATCGCGGGATGAATTTGGCGACATGGGGCGCGTGTTTAACAAGGTGGGGCCCCAGCTGGGAGCCAATTACCAGATGCGAAAATCCCTGGATCTGGCCAAGGAAGTTCAGCAAAATTTATTGCCGGCTGCCCCGCCGCAGGTTGCCGGTCTGGATATTGCCGGCCAGAGTATCTACTGCGAAGAAACCGGTGGCGATTATTATGATTTTTTCTCCACGGACGACAACACTATCGATGTCATGGTCGGTGACGTTGTCGGCCATGGAATTTCGTCGGCACTGTTGATGACCACCGCGCGCGCAAACCTGAGACTGCGCTCAGCGTTGCCCGGTGCGATCAAAGAAATTGTGGCCGATGTCAATACTCAGCTGTGCAAGGATGTACAGGACTCCGGGCTATTCATGACGCTGTTTTACAGTCAAATCGATGTCCGCCAAAAACACATTTGCTGGGTCAGTGCCGGTCATGATCCGGGGCTGCTTTTTGATCCGGCGACTGATACATTCAAGCCATTGAGCGCTAAAGGACTGCCGCTGGGTGTTGATGAAAATGCCGTTTATGATCAAAGCCGACACCTGTTGTCCTCCGGAAATATTATCATTATTGGAACCGATGGTATCTGGGAAGCCCCCGATCAGCACGGCAAAATGTTCGGCAAAGATCGATTGCAGGACCTGGTCCGAACGCATGCCGGACAAAAGGCACACCAGATTTTAGAAGCCGTCATCACAGCCGTGGAGGCGTTTCAGGGTCCCGGCCGCCCGCAACAAGATGATATTACCTTAATGATCATTAAAGTCTTACAGGAACAGGCTTAACCTCCGCAATAGCGGGTGGTGGCCTCTTGTTGCTCGACCAGCGGTCATTTGCGGACACTGATTTGTTTTGACAAAAGAGATGGTAAAAGACTATATATAAAAGTTTGAACCCTGTTTAAAATTTAAAGGAACCGTTTAATATCATTGTAAAAAACAGAGGCGCACAGCGGTACGGTGCCGGGAAGGTGCTGGGCACAATCGAATGGAATTCTTTTTATGTGTGATTGGAATGGTAATGATCGTTGAAGGGCTGCCGTATTTCGCTTTTCCGGATAAAATGAAAACCTGGGTCAGCAAAATTATCATTTCACCGAGCAGTTCCTTGAGAAAATTTGGCCTGGTGCTGATGTTGCTGGGTTTGTCCTTGGTTTATTTTGGACGCCACTGAATTCGATCGGCGCCCCGCTTAATTAAAAAATGTACGCTCTAAGTGAATATAATTATAAACTTCCAGCTGAGTTGATTGCCCAGGAACCCGCTGAGCGCCGGGATGATGCCAAACTTCTGGTCATGGATCGTGGCAGTGGCCGGTTGCGCCATCATCACTTCTATGAGCTGGGTGATTTTCTGGAGTCGGGAGACGTCTTGGTGGTCAATAACACAGCGGTTGTTCCGGGCCGGCTGGTGGGTAAAAAAGACAGTGGTGGAAGGGTCGAGATCCTGATCTGCAGTTTTAACGGCGATGGGCGCCCGGCCGCATTAAAAGCGAAGCCGGTTTTTAAATGCCTGATCAAGTCCGCCAAACCGCCCCGATCCGGCAGCTTACTAAATTTTGACGAACACCTGACTGCCAGAGTCCTTGAGCGGCGCAATGAGACCTACTGGGTAGAATTTGACGCGGATGGCGACTTTGAATCGCTGCTGAATCGCATCGGTAAAGTCCCCCTGCCGCCTTATATCCAGCGTCCTGCGGAATCGAAGGCGCCATGTGATGACCGAGCGGCTTACCAGACGGTTTACGCCTCTGAAAAAGGAGCCATTGCAGCCCCCACCGCCGGATTGCATTTTACTCCTGAGCTGCTGGCAGGCCTGAAAGCCAGGGGCGTTGCAATCGTTGCCATTACCTTGCATGTTGGCTATGGGACCTTTCGACCGGTGCGAACGCAAGACATTCGTTCTCACCGCATGCATTCTGAACGCTATTCAATTTCCACTGCAGCGGCGCAACGGATCAACACCGCCCGCGCGGCCGGGCAGCGCGTTGTTGCCGTTGGCACTACCTGTGTGCGCACCCTGGAATATGCCGTTGATACCATGGGTGACGTGGTGGCAGGTATCGACGATTGTGACCTGTTTATCTATCCGGGGCATCACTTTAAAGCCGTTGATGCGATGATCACCAATTTTCATTTGCCCCAATCGACTCTGATTATGCTGGTTGCGGCATTTGCCGGCCGCACAAAGGTTTTAGCGGCCTATCAGGAAGCCATCAAACGCAGATACCGCTTTTACAGTTATGGTGATGCGATGCTCATCTTATAGTGTCGGTCGTCCGTTGTCAGTTGTCCGTTGCAATCAAACGGGTTAAACCTAAAAGCAGGCGACAGCGGTCTACGGACTACGGACAACGAACACATGATCGTATCGCAGGAAGTTTAAAATAAATACAATGCTTGAATTTAAAGTCATTGCCGAATCTACGACGACGCGTGCGCGCGCGGGGGTCATTCAAATGACCCGTGGAAAAGTGGAAACCCCCGTGTTTATGCCGGTGGGCACCCTGGGTACGGTGAAGTCGCTGACACCCGATGAATTGCTGCGAGCCGGCGCCCAGATTATTCTTGGCAATACCTATCATCTTTATCTCAGGCCGGGATGTGAGGTTATCGCGCAGTTTGACGGCCTGCACAAATTTATGAGCTGGCAGGGTCCAATCCTTACCGATAGCGGCGGTTTTCAGATTTTTTCGCTGGCCAAACTGGCCAAAATTTCAGAAGCGGGCGTAACTTTTCAATCCCACATTGATGGTAGCCGCCATCTGCTCACTCCCGAAAAAGCGATTGAAATTCAAACCTGTCTGGGATCGGATATCATCATGTGCCTGGACCAATGTCTTCAACACCCGGCCACACGGGCAGAAACCCGTGAGGCGCTTGATATTACCACCCGCTGGGCTGAGCGCTGTAAGACTGCCTGGCAGGAGAACACAAACGGTCACAGCGCGCTGTTTGGCATCTTACAGGGCGGCATGTTTTCAGACCTGCGTGAAGCATCCAGTGATGCTCTGGTTGCCCAGGATTTTGACGGTTTTGCCATCGGTGGACTGAGTGTTGGCGAACCGGTGGAGACAATGCTGGAGATCGCTGAATTTACATTGCCCAAATTACCCGATGAAAAACCCAAATACATCATGGGTACCGGTACGCCCGAAGATTTGATCGAACTCGTGGCGCTGGGCGCTGATATGTTCGATTGCGTTTTGCCCACCCGCAATGCCCGCAATGGACAGATCTTTCATACACAGGGCACTTTGAACATTACGAATGCAAAATACCGGCAGGATACCCGCCCACTGGAGCCCGGCTGCACATGTTATACCTGCCGGACCTATTCCAGGGCTTACCTGCGTCACCTGTTTATTGCCAGAGAGCTTCTCGCGTATCGCTTGAGCTCCCTTCACAATGTTCATTTCTTTCTGAATCTATTGAAACAGGTGCGCCAGGCTATTTTAGAAGATAAATTTGATTCTTTTCGAAAAAACTTCTATGAAAACCTTACCAACTGAATTAAAAGTAAATATTTAATCATCCACCACGAAGAACGTGAAAATGCACGCAGACACTAAGAAAAATTACTAAAATACATTGTTCTTACCCTTCGTGTCCTTCGTGGTGAAATTTAAGCATACACTCATCTGATTACACTTAAACTACCCATCAAAAGGAGACCTTGTCATGAAAGAAAAAGTTGAGGCGGCCATCCAAAAAATTAGACCCATGCTGCAGGCCGATGGCGGTGATGTGGAGCTTGTCGATGTGCAGGAAGGTATTGTGACCGTCCGGTTGCAGGGGGCCTGCGCGGGCTGTCCCATGTCACAAATGACGTTGAAAAATGGGATTGAAAAAATACTGAAAAAAGAAATTCCAGAAATCGTTTCGGTGGAATCGGCACCCTAATTTTTTCTTGAGAAAATGTCATTTCAAAGAAATAATTTTATCAGCTTTTTTAACGGAACTTAGCCATTGATTACATGCAGTTAAATGGCGCTCGCGAAGGGAGCTAATGACAACCCAAAATGACAATAAAATAGGAGCACTCAATGAAGATTTTAAAAATCGATCACCTGGGAATTGCGGTTAACAGCATCGATGCCGGCAAAAATTTTTGGACTGATGTTCTGGGTCTTTCCTATGAAGGATCTGAAACCGTGGCCGAGCAGAAAGTTACTACGGCCTTTTTTCCGGTTGGTGAAAGTGAAGTGGAGTTGCTGGAATCCACAGCGCCCGATGGGCCGATTGCCCGGTATCTAGAGAAAAAAGGCGAGGGGATTCAGCATGTTGCGTTTCGGGTTGAGAACATCGAAGCCGCATTAAGCGAATTAAAGGAAAAGGGTATCCGCTTAATTGATGAACAGCCGCGCATCGGTGCCGGCGGCGCCAAGATCGCTTTTTTGCACCCCAAATCCACCAACGGTGTTCTGGTGGAGCTGTGTCAAAGAGATTAAAGAGCCCGTTTGCTGAAT
>Ga0209567_10001713_pt1 | contig 10992 bp, 9 predicted proteins | sample COG_12_FD_184756 | JGI IMG/M metagenome (GOLD analysis project Ga0209567, IMG submission 184756) | Pelagic marine sediment microbial communities from the LTER site Helgoland, North Sea, for post-phytoplankton bloom and carbon turnover... | ecosystem: Environmental > Aquatic > Marine > Neritic...
CACGCTCACCCGCTCGGCCGGGTAGGCGATGGTGGCCGACTCCGCCGGAAGGCTCACCGAGGCCTCGACGCCATCGAGATCGTTGAGGGCGCGCTCCACGGCCGAGCTGCAGCCGGCGCAGTGCATCCCCTCGACCCGGAACACCTGCTGCCCGGGAGCGGCCTTGCTCACAGGCGATGGGTCCGCAGGCGTGCCGGACCGGGTTCTCTGTTCCTCGACTTTCATGCTCTCCTCACCTCGCTTGACCGCCGTCAATATACACCGGAATGAGTGCTACCGGGTCCACTCTACGGGTACCCCCGGAGGTTCCGGAATCCGGGCCGGTGGGGCAGCGGGAACACGGGTCCGGCAAGCGCTCCGGCCGCTGGCTGCTGTACGAACGCCGTGTTAGACTCCAAGCATGTTCAACCGCCTGCGAAAGACCCTCGACGAAGCCCTGCGCAAGCTCGAAGACGCGTTCGGAGCGGGTCCCGAAGAAGAGATCGACGACCTCCTCCGGGCCATGCGCTCGGAGCTCATCCAGACCAAGGCCCGCATCCCGGAGATCGAGGGACAGATCAAGTCCTACCGGCGGCGTCTCATGGCCGAGGTACAGAAGGTCGAGGAATGCGAGCGACGGGCCAGCCAGGCCGAGGCGATCGACGACGAGGAGACCGTAAGAGTGGCCATGGAGTTCAAGGCCAAGCACGTCTCACGAGCCGAGGTCGCGCAACAGCGGCTGGAGGCCGCCGAAGCCGACCTGGCGCTCCAGAGGCAGACGGTGGTCGAGCAGATGGCTCAGCTCAAGTCCGCCACGGCCAGGAAAGACGCGATCGCAGCCCAGGCCCGAAGAGGCCGCGCGACCGAGAATCTTCGCGGTGGCGGGGAGAGCGCCGTGGACGACTTCGACCGCCTCGAGGAGCAGTTGACCCGCGACGCCGATCTACACGACGCCTCACGCGAGCTCGACGAGGCGCTCGGCGACTACCCGGCCGACGACCTGCTGGATGAGCCTCTCGATTCGGCGGCGCTGGCCGACCAGCAACTGCGGGAGCTCAAGCGCCGTATGGCGGACGAGCAGGACAAGAAAGGCGACGGCTGAAGCGCACAGCCGCTGTGGTCCTGAGGTCGGCAGCTAAGGGACCGTGAGCGTGTCGTTCTGTCCGAACGCTCGCACGTATATCAGTTCCGTTCGCCACCGGAAGCCCCGCGTGTCCGTGAGGGGGTTTTGTCTCCTGGGAGCCGGAATGGTCGCGGCCAGCTCCGCCGCCTGAAGGGGGTAGGCTTCGGCCACCGGGATCCCGAAATAGTGGCGCGCGGCCGCCTCGACACCGAACACACCCTGCCCGAACTCGATCACGTTCAAGTAGAGTTCGAAGATCCGCCGCTTGGAGAGTCGCGCTTCCAGCCTCTCGGTGATGAGTGCCTCCCGGACCTTGCGGAACAGGTTGCGGCGCGGTGAGAGGTAGAGATTGCGCGCCAGCTGCTGAGTGATGGTGCTGGCCCCGCGAGGAGTCTCGCCTTCTTCCCACGCTTTGCCGACCGCCTGCCGCACTTCGAACCAGTCGAACCCCCGGTGCTGGAAGAACGCCGCGTCCTCGGCGACGCGGATGGCGCGCTGAACCGATTCGGGGATACGCGAGAGCGGGACTGGTGAGTATCTGAGCCGGAACTGTCGCCCTTCAGCTTCGGCTTCCGCGGCCCGAAGGCGCATGTATGCCGTGGTCTCGGGCCACGCTTCCGCGAGTCCGGTTGGATCGGGCAGCGTCGCGAGCAGCGCGATGATCGTGGCTCCCGACGCCACGAGCGCCAGGAACAGGACCACGGGTACGAGACGCTTCGCCGCTGTCATGCTTCGCGGTCGAGCCTTACCGAGACAGTCCGCCCCTTGATGCTGGCCCCATCGAGCCCGCGAATCACATCGTCCACGACCTGGGAGTCGATGTCCACCAGCGTGAAGCTGTTGCGGATCTCGATCTTCCCGATCTGGCCTCCCACCAATCCCGTCTCGCCGGTGATGGCCCCGACCAGATCGTTGGCCTTGGCGCCATCCCGACGCCCGACCGCAACATAGATCCGCGTCCAGGCGGATCGTGTCCCGCGTTCGCGCTCCCCGTCGGCGCTCGCTGTCGGTCCGACCGCGAGACCCGAATCCGCTTCCATGTCCGGCCACTGCTTCACGGTCGCCGGCCCCGCGGCCCGTCTGCGGAGCAGAGAGGCCAGCGCCGCCGCAACCGGGACCGTGCCGTATTCCTCCATCAGCGGCTCCAGGAGCAGGAGCTCCGCGGCCGGCTCGACACGCTGGACTTCCTCGCGCACCAGGGCGCGAAAGCGCTCCACCGGGTCCAGATCGGGCCGCGAGGCCACGGCCGGAATAGCTTTCGCCGGCCAACCGGCCCGCCGAGCGTGCAGGAGCAGCTGCCCCAGATGACGCATGCTGACTACAGCCACGCGGCGCGAGGCGGGCCCGAGCCGAGTCGTGAGCGACCCGAAATCCACCGGCAGCCCGAACACCGCCACCGGCTGGCCCGCCGATGCTGCCGCCGGGTCGCACGTGACCCGGATGGAGGGCGTGTCCGAGCCCGGATCGCCGCCGACGCCCCGGGCGGCCAGCCCGCGCCTCACCTCGGCTGCCGATGGCTCGTCCGCGCAGACTACGGTGGCTCCGCTCCCGGCCGTCGCCAGCGCCGCTGCCAGCAGGTCCAGTCTCTCTTCGACCCCCGGCGCGGCCCCGTACAGGAGCGGTGCCGAGCCACCGACCGGCTCCGGCGAAGTCTCGTCGAACAGCTCGGATGGCCAGCGGAATGCCCGTGACAGCTGGTGCGTCATCAGGTCGTTCAGGTGGGAGCCGGGCGCGAGGCAGCTCACGATCTTCGACGTCCCCGTGTCGAGCGTGGCCATGAGCGCTTCGACCGAAGGCCAGTCGCCGGCCTGCTCGATCGCTTCGACCCCATCGATGACGAGAAGCCGCAGGCTTCCCAGCCGCAGCCGGCCTGAGCGCACCTCGGGCAGGATCTCGGTCGCCCGCCCGGCCAGCGCCACCGCTCCGGGCGGCAGCGCTGCGCCCGGCGATCCGGCCGGTGGCCACACGAGCCCGCGAGGCCCTCCATCCGGGTCGAACGCGTTGACGGCCGCCGCACAACCGGCCGCCCTGGCCCTCGTCGGCGTCAGAAGCAGCGCCTGGATGCCTTCCTCCGCCCCGCGACCCCGTTCCACTGCGAGGGCGTACAGGAGCTCGATTCCGGAACCGTCGGCGGCCAGCAGGGCGATCGACCGCCCGCGCGTCAGCGCGGGCAGACATGCCTCGATCAGCTCGGGCGTCGCGTCGTAACCCAGGCGCCGCACCCCTTCCAGCTCGGCCTGGCTCAACGCCTGACCTGTTTCAACGGACATTGCCACACGCCCTTTCACATGGGGATCGGCGGTAGGAGATCATGGTTGACGGCGTCCCGTCGCGGTGTCTAACCTGTGCGGCCGGCGTGTAACGCACGCGATCAACCTCCCCTTCAAGCGGCCCGAACTCGATGAGCATGGTCCACGCGATTTCGTTGGCGATCCAGAGTTCCGGCGGCGAGGTCGAGACCCTCCTGATCCGGATCCGGGACGCGGTATGGGGAGTCCCGCTGATCGTGCTGCTCGTCGGCACTGGCCTATATCTAACCCTGCTGCTTCGCGGGCTGCAATTCCGACAGCTGGGCCATTCTCTCTATCTGGCGTTCATCAAGCGGTCGGAAGGCGACGCCGACGGGGACATTTCCCACTTCCAGGCGCTGATGACGGCGCTGGCCGCGACGGTGGGCACCGGGAACATCGTGGGGGTCGCGACAGCGATATCGGCCGGCGGCCCCGGTGCGCTGTTCTGGATGTGGATGACGGGTCTCGTCGGCATGGCGACCAAGTACTCGGAAGCCGTGCTCGGCGTGCGTTTCCGGGAGACGGACGCGCGCGGGGAGAAGCTGGGCGGTCCGATGTTCTACCTGGAGCGCGGGATCCAATTCCGCCGTCTGGGGAAGACGCTCGCCGTCGCCTTCGCGCTCTTCGCGTCGATCGCCGCCTTCGGGATCGGTAACGGCGTGCAGTCGCAGGCGGTCGCCGATGCGATCAACCATTCATTCGGAGTGCCTCAGTACCTGGTCGGGCTGGTGGTCGCCGTCCTGGCGGGCTCGGTGATCCTCGGCGGGATCAAGTCGATCGGGCGCTTCACCGGTGTGTTCGTTCCCGCGATGATCATCCTCTATGTAGGAGGGGCCGGCTTCGTCCTCCTCCTCAATCTCGAGAACGTCCCCGACGCCTTTCGACTCGTGCTCGACGGAGCCTTCAGCTCCACCTCCGCCGCCGGCGGCGTGCTCGGCTACACGGTGTCCCAGGCGATTCGAAACGGGGTGGCGCGGGGTGTGTTCTCCAACGAGTCGGGCCTCGGAACGGGCGGCATCGCCGCCGCGGCCGCGCAGACGCGCGAACCGGTTCGGCAGGCCCTGATATCGATGACGCAGACCTTCATCGACACGATCGTCGTGTGCACGTTCACCGGAATCGCGATCATCTCGACCGGCGCGTGGCTGAGCGGTGAGGACGGGGCCAACATGACCCAGCAGGCGTTCTCGACTGGCCTCCCCGGCGAGTTCGGCGGTTACATCGTCGCCATCAGCCTCAGCTTCTTCGCCTTCTCGACCATGCTGGGGTGGGCCTACTACGGCGAGCGCAGCGTCGAGTATCTGCTCGGGTCACGGGCCGTCGTCCCGTACAGGCTGCTCTACATCGTCGTGATCGCCGTGGCGGCGGCTGCGCCACTCAGCATGGTGTGGCTCCTCTCGGACATCATGAACGCACTGATGGCCTTCCCCAACCTGCTGGGACTGCTCCTGCTCTCAGGAATCGTGGTGCGGGAGACGCGCGCGTACTTCGGTCGCTACGGGGATGAGGGTGGCGAAGGACCGACTACCTACCAGGAGAAACTGACCCGGCGCGGCCGGTGACGGCCTCAGCCCTTGAAGTCCGGATAGTGTCCCAGGTCGTACGCCCGAATGAAAAGTGCGGTGTTCGGAGCGATCCCGAGCGCGGCCAGCGTGATCGCCTCGTTTCGCACTCGCTTCTCCGCGAAGTCGACGTAGAAGTCGTCGGGATTGTCGACACTGCGCAGGAGCAACGCTTCCAGTCCCTTACGCTTGGCCTCGCCGACGGTCGTCGAGAGCGGCAGCTCCACCACGCATTCGAGCCACCGATCCGGCATCGCCAGTCGTACGGCGGCGCTTCCCAGGTTCGACTCCATGTCGTCTCCGTCAGCTAGAGCAGCGACCTGCTAGACGTGCTGCAGGGTGTAGAGGAAGCGCTTGGTTACGTCGGTGACGTCGAGTCCGGCGACCCGATCCGTTTCCGCGTGAACATTAGTGTGCCCGTGTCTTCGATCGACGCGCAACGAAGCGGTGCCGATCTCGCCCTTGAAGAGGAGCGTGCCGGCCTCGTCCTCGGCCAGCTGCATGAGCGTATTCTCGGCGAAGAAATGGCGCGCGCGCTCGAGGACTACCTCGGGCGGCATCTCGGTCATGGTTACGTACCGCATGGCAACCGCTCGTACTTCGTTGGGATGGCGGCGGAAGTGACAATTCCGCCGTTAGCGCATGTCGCGACGAACGGCGCTGAAATTCGGCTCCACCCCGGAGTTCGTCAACCATGGACGTGACGCGCAGCCGGGGGGCGCTGGTCTTCGCGGCGTGCCTCGTGGCCCTCGTGGCCGTCACGATGCTCTCGGCGCGGCTGGTGGAGCCGTTTCACACCTGGTACTACCAGTGGGCCTGGTATCTGGTGCTCCCGGCGCTCGACGCGGGCATGGTCGCCCGAACGGGACGCCCGGCTCTGTTCGGCGACCGGCGTTTCGCGGTTGCCCTCTTCGCCTGGTCCGCGCCGGTCTGGTTCGTCTTCGAGCTCGCCAACTTCAGGCTCGCCAACTGGTACTACGTGTTCGTTCCGCAGGAGCGCTGGCTGCACTGGCCGGCGACCGTGCTGGCGTTCGCCACCGTGTTGCCGGCAATTTTTCTGGCCGAAAAGTGGCTGGAGAGTTTCGGTGTCGCACGGCGCCTGCGAGGACGACCGTTCACTCTGCGCCCGTCGCACCTGCGCCTCATTCCGGCGCTCGGGGTCGTGTTCGTGGCGCTGGCCGTGTGGCGGCCTCTGACCTTCTTCCCACTCATCTGGGGTGCGTTCACCCTGCTGCTGGAGCCCTGGAACTACCGACGCGACCCGGCCGGCTCGCTGCTCGGAGACGTGGCCGCCGGCCGCTACGGTCGCATCGTCAGGTTGCTCCTGGCTGGCGCCGCGATCGGCCTGTTCTGGGAGTCGCTCAACTCGTTCGCCGGCGCCCGCTGGATCTACACCGTTCCGGGGCTCGAGGATCTGAAGCTGTTCGAAATGCCCCTGCTCGGATTCCTCGGCTTCCCCGTGTTCGCACTCGATTGCTACGTCATGTATACGGCGCTGGCCGGTCTCGGGCTGGCCCCCGACCGGTGGCGGACCGAAGCTCAGCCTGCGGCCACGACGCTTCACCGGTCGGGATCGATGCGTCGGGCCGGAGCCCGGTGGAGCGCGATGGCGGCCGCGGCTTTCTGCATCCTGGTCCTGGCCGGCATGGACTACTGGACCGTGGACTCGTACCGGCCGCTCGTGCGGGAGCTGCCGGGAGTCGATGCGGGCACGGCGCTCGCTCTCCGCGATGCCGGCGCCCCCAGCGTGTACGCGGTCGCCGAGCTCGACTCGATGCAGGTTTCCCGAGCGACCGGCGCGGACGCCGCACGCGCGGGAGAGATCGTGCGCGCCGCGGGTCTGGCCCGGACCCGAGGAATCGGGACCCTGAACGCCACGGCCCTGCTGGCGGCCGGATTCCACGACCTCTGCGCGCTCGCCGCGGCGGATCCGATCGAGCTCACCGCGGCCGTCCGGGCCATGCGTCATCGGCCCTACGCCGGAAGACCGGCCCGCGTCAGAGTATGGATCCGCGCCGCCCGGGAGGAATGCGAAACGGACGCATTGCCGGGGCCGGTCGTGCACGGCATGTTGTCGAGCGAGCGCTGACTTTCGTCGGAGCTCGGAACCCCTCGAACACGACGATCCGAACGTGAGCATACAGCAGACGACGGCCGAACCCGACCGGGCCGTCAACGTGGAGACCACACTCCCCCTGAACGATCAACCCTTCGGCCGCTTCTTCCTCCCGGGTCCCACCGAAGTGCGACCCGAGGTATTGGAGGCGATGGTGAAGCCGGTGATCGGTCATCGGGGCCCCGACATGAACGCCCTCATGGCCGAGCTCGAACCGGGCCTCGGCTATCTCTTCGGCACCGAGCGGCCCGTCTACGTGTCGAGCTCCTCGGCTACGGGCATGATGGAAGCCGCGATCACCAACCTCTCGCGCCGACGCGTGCTGTGCCTGGTGTGCGGGGCGTTCAGCGAGCGCTTTCACGCCATCGCGTCGGGCACCGGCCATGCGGCCGATCGCATGGACGTGGAGTGGGGCGAGCCGAACCTGCCCGAGAAAGTGGCCGGGAAGCTGGCCGAGGCGCGCGGGCGCTACGATCTCGTCACGGTCGTCCACTCCGAGACGTCCACCGGGGTCCTCAACCCGATCGCCGCGATCGCCGAAGTGATCGGCGAGTTCGACGACGTGCTGCTGGCAGTGGACGGCGTCACCTCGGTGGCCGGAGTGCCGCTGCTCTTCGATGAGTGGAAGCTGGACTTCGTGGTCACCGGTTCCCAGAAGGCTCTCGCGCTGCCTCCCGGCCTGGCTCTCGCCGTCGCCTCGGAACGCGCGCTGGAGCGAGCCCGGCAGGTGGAAGACCGCGGCTACTACTTCGACCTGCTGAAGTTCGAGCAGAACACCGTCAAGCGTCAGACTCCGAACACACCGGCGGTCTCACTGTTTTATGCGCTCGCCTACCAGCTGCACCGGATCCGCGACGAAGGATTGGACGCGCGCTGGGGCCGACATCAACAGATGGCGGAACGGACGTGGGAGTGGGTGGATGAGATGGCCGAGCAGAGCGGCGAGCCCTTCCGGGTGCTGTCCCCGGCCGGCTACCGCTCACCCACCGTGACGGCCGTGGCCCTGCCCGATGGGTTCGACGGCTCGCAGGTGGTGGCCGCGCTTCGTGAGCGCGACTATACGATCGCCAACGGGTACGGGAAGCTGAAGGGCCGGACGATCCGGATCGGCCACATGGGAGATCACACCGTGCAGGAGCTCGAGGACCTGCTCGAACAGATCACAGAGGTGATGCTGGGATGAAGAAGGTCGTCATCGCGGACCCACTGTCCGCCGAAGGTACCGAGCGTCTGCAGTCGGAGGGAATGATCGAGGTGGACGACTGCTCGTCGCTGTCGCGCGAGCAGCTGGAGCAGGCTCTGACGGAGGCTGCCGGGCTCGTGGTCCGGAGCGGCACTACGGTGGATGGAGAGCTGCTGGACCACGCTCCGCACCTCGAGGTGATCGGGCGCGCCGGAGTCGGCCTCGACAACATCGACCTGGACGAAGCTACCCGCCGCGGGATCGCCGTGGTCAACGCCCCCGGAGGCAACATCCGCTCCACCACCGAGCTCACGTTCGGCCTCATGCTCGCCGCCGCGCGGCGGATCGCGGAGGCCGATCGCAGTCTGCGCGAAGGCAATTGGGACCGGAAGGGTCTGCGGGGCACGCAGCTGCACGGTAAGACGTTGGGCGTGATCGGGGCGGGACGGATCGGCTCGGAGGTCGTCCGTCGGGCGCGCGTGTTCGGAATGAACGTGCTGATCAGCGATCCGTACATCACGACCCAGCGGGCGCGAGATCAGGGTGCGGAGGCGGTCGAGCTCGAAGACCTTCTGCGGCAGAGCGACTTCGTCTCGCTCCACGTGCCACTCAACGATACGACTCGCGATCTGATCGGCGCGGCCGAGATGGAGCACATGAAGCCGGGGGCTTTCCTGATCAACGCCTCGCGCGGGGGCGTGGTGGTCGAGTCCGCTCTCGCGGATGCGCTGGGTGACGGGAAGCTGGCCGGGGCGGCGCTCGACGTATACGCGGATGAGCCGCTTCCCGCCGACAGTCCGCTGCGCTCGGCGCCCGGGCTGGTCATGACTCCGCACCTCGGCGCTTCGACCAACGAGGCGCAACGGGAGGTCGCGCTGGAGATCGCGGACGCGGTCCGAAACGCTCTCGTGCATGGAGATCTGCGCGCCGCGGTCAACGCACCGCACGTGGCACCCGCCGACCGGCCGCGCCTGACGCCGGTGCTGGGTCTGGCGGAGAGCCTCGGCCGCCTCCTGGCGGAGATCACCGGCAGTCGCTGCGACCGGCTCGAGGTCCGCTACGCGGGACCGCTGGGCGACGTGCTTCGTCCGCTCGCCGCATCCGCCGTCGAGGGATACCTCACATCGACGGTCGGGCTCTCGATCAACCTCGTGAACGCTCTGGTGCTGGCCACATCTCGCGGCATCCAGGTGGCGCGCGTGCGTCTCGGCAAGTTGCCGCCGTATTCCAATCACGTCGAGCTGGCCGCGATGACCGACGACAAGGAGGTCGTCGTGGCGGGTGCCCTCCTCGGAGACGGGCGACCGCGCATCGTGAGGATCGGCAAGTTCCACGTGGACACGATACCGAGCGGCACCCTGCTCCTGATTCGTAACCAGGACGTGCCGGGCGTGATCGGCGAGGTCGGCACCATCCTGGGCGATGCGGGCGTCAACATCGCCGGGTACCACCAGTCCAGACTCGAGGCGGGCGGCGAGGCGCTTGCCGTGCTCAGCCTCGATGACGCGCTGGACCGCGAAGCGCTGGAGGAGCTGAGTCGCCTGCCGGGCGTACACGAGGTCCGCCAGATCCACTTCGAACCCCAGCCCCGACCGCGACCCCTGCACGAACTGGAACCCATAGAAGAGCAGAGCCCCGACCCGGTGGGCGCACCCAGCTCAGGCTGACCCACACCCTCCTGTGGCGGTCGTCCCCGAGCAGGAAACGACCGGCTGGCGTGCGCACGCTCCCTTCATCGCATTCCTTGTGGCCCATGTCGTCGTCTGGACTGTAGTCCCGGCCCTCACCCGGGGGGCGGCTCTCGACAAGTACGGCGACATGATGGAGAACTTCGTCTGGGGACAGGAATGGCAGTGGGGCTACCACAAGCACCCGCCGTTCTTCGCCTGGGTGTCGACGGCATGGCTCGGCATCACCGGGTTTAGCCCCTGGAGCTATTTCCTTCTTTCACAGATCAACGTCGCAATCGCGTTCATCGCGATTCGGGGCATTGCGCGAGAGTACCTGACCCCGACCCTCGCGATCACCGCGGTCATGCTCATGGAGCTGGTGCCGACCTACAGTCTGATGAGCTTCAAGTTCAACTCCCACAGTATCCTGCTCTCCTTGTGGCCGCTGACGGCGCTGTTCGCGCTCCGGGCCGTGATCAGGGGGCGAGCGTCGAGCTGGGCCCTGCTCGGTCTATTCGCCGGACTCTCCATGTTGTCGATGTACTACTCGGCTCTACTGTTGGGTTGTCTCGTTCTCTTGCTGTTCGTGACACCGCAGGGACGGCGTGCGTTTCGAACCGCCGGCCCCTACGTCGCTCTGCTGGTCTTCGCGGCGGTCCTCGCTCCGCACGTCCTGTGGCTGGTCGAGAACGACTTTCCGCCGTTCCGCTATGCCCTGGTGCACTTTGACGAAGGCGCTATCGATTCATTGCTCCGGACCGCGGAGTTTGCGGCGATGAATCTGCTCTACATCGCGCCGCTTCTCATCGCCGTGTGGCTGCTCTCCAAGAACCGGGGCTTCCTGCGGGGGCTGTCTCCCGGCGATTGGTCGTTCGGGCATCTCTTCCTGCCGGTCGCCGTCCTCGGCCCATTCCTGCTCGCGCTAGGTGCCGGCTCGCTCCTCCAGGTTCGGCTCTCGAGCGTATGGGGGATTCCTCTGTGGTTCGCGATCAGTGTCCTGCTCCTGACGCCGATCGCGACCGGAATCGACAGCCGCCAGAACCGGGCCGCCAGACGACTCGTCGGAAT
>Ga0209567_10001717_pt1 | contig 10985 bp, 6 predicted proteins | sample COG_12_FD_184756 | JGI IMG/M metagenome (GOLD analysis project Ga0209567, IMG submission 184756) | Pelagic marine sediment microbial communities from the LTER site Helgoland, North Sea, for post-phytoplankton bloom and carbon turnover... | ecosystem: Environmental > Aquatic > Marine > Neritic...
CCTCCTGAACGTTCGACAGCACCTTGGCATACGCGGCGTCCCGGGGCGCGACCACGACGACCGGCATCTCCTCGTCGATCAGGGCGATCGGGCCATGTTTCATCTCCGCGGCCGAGAAGCCCTCGGCGTGCACGTAGCTGATCTCTTTCAGCTTCAGGGCTCCCTCCAGGGCGACCGGATAGCTGTAGCCCCGGCCCAGATAGAGGAAGTTCGGGTGTCCGGCCATCTTCCGGGCCAGCTCCTCGATGTCCCCATCCATCTGGAGGACCTCTTCGACCTGAGACGGCAGGTCCCGGAGCGCATTCACCAGATGACGCGCAGCCGACGGATTCAGGTCCCGCTGACGCCCGAGGTAGAGGGCGAAAAGCGCCATTGCCACCACCTGGCTGGTGAACGCCTTGGTTGAGGCGACGCCGATCTCGGGCCCCGCGTGCAGGTAGACCCCACCGTCGGTGAGGCGGGCGATCGAGCTGCCGACGACGTTGACGATGCCGACGGTGGGACAGCCGAGGTCCCTCGCCATCTTGACGGCCGCCAGCGTGTCCGCGGTCTCTCCGGACTGCGAGATGGCCACCACGATCGTTCCCGGCTCCAGTACCGGATTTCGGTACCGCCACTCGGAGGCGTACTCGATATCCGTCTGGACGCGTGAGTACTCTTCGATCAGGTACTTGCCGATGATGCCGGCGTGCCAGGAGGTGCCGCAGGCGACGATGACGACGCGCTTCGCCCCCGACAGCTGCGTGCCCAGCTCACCGAGCCCCCCAAGCCTCACGGCGGCCCGATCGGGCAGAAGGCGGCCCCGCATGGTGTTGGCGATCGACTCGGGTTGCTCGTGGATCTCCTTCAACATGTAATGGGGATATCCGCCGCGTTCCGCCTCCTCGACGTCCCAGTCCAGCTCCGCGACAGGCTTATCGACTCGGTTCATGACGTTCATATTGACGATGTCGCAGCCTTCGTCATCCAGGACGGCCATTTCCCCGTCGTCGAGATAGACAACCCGACGCGTGTGCGAGATGATCGACGTGGCGTCCGAAGAAGCGAAGTTCTCTCCGTCGCCGATCCCGATCATCAGGGGCGACCCCCGGCGCGCACAGACCACACGACCGGGCTCCTCGGCGCCGATCACGGCGACGCCGAACGTTCCCTCAACCAGAGCCATCGCGCGTGCGACGGCCAGATGGAGGGGTGGCACCCAGTGTTCTTCGATCAGGTGAGCGATGACCTCGGTGTCGGTACCGGAGTGGAAGGTGTGTCCCGCGGCCTCGAGCTGGGCCCTCAGAAGGGCGGCGTTCTCGATGATGCCGTTATGCACGACGGCGATCCTGCCGGTGCAATCGACGTGAGGGTGAGCGTTCTCGGTCGTCGGGGGACCGTGGGTCGCCCAGCGTGTGTGAGCGATCCCCGAGGTGCCCTTCACGGGATCCTGATCGACCAGCCTGGTAAGGCCATCGATTCGGCCGGCGCTGCGTCGGGTCTCGATCCCCGTTCCGTTCTGCACCGCCAGTCCGGCCGAGTCGTAGCCACGGTACTCCAGGCGTCCGAGACCCTCGAGCAGGATCGGTGTCGCCTGTCTGGCTCCGACGTACGCGATGATTCCGCACATATTTGTGGTCAGCTCTTCCCCAAGAGTGTCGGTTCTCGCGATCGCCTCGATCGCCGGGCCGGGATCCGTGTCCCGCCTGGTCGGGGCAGAGTACAAGTCGCAGGCCAAGCCGAAACGATGTCCGTCGCGGCCAGCACATCCCGCTTGTTTGGGGGTATCCGGGCAGATTGGGGCAAATGCGGCGCCTACCGGCGGCCGCGGCGCTGTAGCCGCATCGCAACAAGGCCGAGTTGTCGTGGCGCCGCTACAATTGAGTCGGTTTGCGAAGCGCAAGCAGGCAGGGGCCGGGCAGCGGCCTCCTCGGGTCTGTGGCCCGTTGGGACGGGCCTCCCTGCCGGCATTGCTCTTGCTCCTGAACGGCCGGCGGAGGCCCTCGGTCGGCGCTCATGGCTTGCCGGATCGAACGGTCTTAGTTTTGCTAGTTTCGATGAAGTGAAACGGCGCTTGGGCGCCAGTGTGGGAAACGTGTCGAGGGGAGTCCGTTCGTGAGCGAGGAAAACACCAGTTCTTCAGGCCTTCCAGCCGGCGTACCGGCACAGAGCTCGTCATCTCTGCCGGCACCGTACGAGTCGGGGGCGTATGAGATCGCCCCACACGACTACTACCCGATGTCGCCGTCGCCGGAAGGTGATGGAACCGACTGGCGACGCCTGTCGGGTGTCATCTGGCGCAAGAAGTGGTGGATCCTGGCCGCAGGGCTGCTCGGAGCCGCAGTCGGGGTCGTTGGCTCCAACTTCATTCAGCCCGTGTACGTGACCAGGGCCACGATCTGGCTTGACCAGCCGGACACGCGGCGCGGCGGTGGAGGCCCGATTCGCCCCGATCAGGTATTCGGAGGTGCGGGATGGGCCGCGGTTCTCAAGAGCCGCGCGGTGCTTGGGCCGGTCGTCCAACTCGAGAAGCTGTTCATCGAGCCGATTGAACCGGATTCTCTTGACTCGAGGGTGTTTGTGAACTTCTCCCTGGGTGAGAGCGCGCTTCCGGGACGTTACAAGCTGAAGACGGACGTCGATGGTTCTTTCACGCTCTCCCGGCAGGGAGCTGGACAGGTTCAGCGAGGACGGATCGGGGAGCCGATCGGACAGGCCGTCGGGTTCGTATGGCAACCGGAGGTCGTTCCTTCAGGCGAGATCGAGTTCACGATACTGCCCATGGCCTCAGCCATTCGGAACCTCGGTGCCGCTCTGACGAGTGGTTACAATGACAACGCCAGTGTCATCAACACGACGCTTACGTGGAATGAGCGACGTGCCGCTCCCCGGGTTCTGAACACCATCCTCGAGGAGTTCATCCGGACTGCCACGGATCTGAAGAACGAGAAGCTCCGCCTGCAGATCGAGATACTCAAGGATCAGACTCGGTACGCCGAAGATCGGCTGCGCACTGCCGAGCTGGCCCTGCAGAACTTCCAGGTGGCCACGATCACCGAGCCCAGCGATCCGCAGGGGGGTGATCTGATCCCCGGCGTCGATGCCGGGCAGACTGGCGGTGGGTCGCCGGGCACGGTCTTCGGCAGCTACTACGGAAAGCGCGTACAACAGAACGCTCTGCGGGCCGATGTCGCGCAACTACAGACCATTCTCTCGCGGTGGAGCAACGGCGACACGATCGACATTCTGGCGCTGGGCATGATCCCGTCCGTCAATACGGCGCCCCAGATGAAGACTCTCATCGACGAGTACAACTTTAAGCAAGTGGAACTTCGGACGCTGCTGTACACCTACACGGAAAGGCATCCGGAAGTAGGGACGAAGCGGGAGGAAATCGAGGTTCTGAAGGGTCAGGCGCTTCCGATGGCCATTGGCCAGCTGATCAACCAGCTGGATGCCCAGCTGGGGATCATCTCGGAGCAGCTGGCCGGTCAGGAACAGGAGCTACAGGAAATCCCGTACCGGTCGATCGAGCTCACGCGTCTCCAGCGCGAACTCGGAAGCGCGACCGGGATTCACAGTAGCCTGCAGGGCAACCTGAAGCAGGTTGAGTTGGCCGAGGCGACGAGCTTCCCGGACATCCAGATTCTGGACTCGGCCGTGCCGGCCCAGGAGTCGATCAGCACGGAGGCGAGTCGCATCATCATGCTCGCTACCCTGGTCGGCCTCGGAATCGGCTTCGCCCTGGTGCTGCTGCTGAACCTGCTGGACAAGCGCATTCACTACCCGGAACAGATCACCAACCGGCTCGGCCTTCCGGTGCTCGGGATCGTTCCTCGGCTCGACGCGGGCCGCAAGCGCGACACGGCTGAGGCGCAGGTAGCCATCGAGTCGTTCCGTGGAATCCGAACACAGTTAAGTCACGTGGGCGGCAACGGACGCGGAATCACGATGATTACCAGCCCTGCCCCTCAGGATGGCAAGTCGATGGTCGCCGCCAACCTGGCGATCTCCAACGCCACGGCGGGCCACCGGACGGTCCTGGTGGATACCGATACGCGGCGCGGACGAGCGCAGGCGATGTTCCAGCTCCACAAGAGTCCGGGACTGACCGACTACCTTCTCGAGCGCGCGAGCCTCGACGAGGTGCGGCAGGCCACCTCGGTCGAAGGCCTCACGCTCATCGCGCGCGGCGACTCCCGTGGCTTCAATCCGGATCTCCTCGAGAGCGAACGGATGGAGGAATTCCTGGAGATTCTTCGCGGCGAGTTCGATGTAGTGGTCCTGGACGCGCCGCCACTGGTGGCCGGCGCCGATGCGCTGGTCGTCGGTGAGCGATCCGACAAGGTGGTGCTGGTCGTGCGGGCCGGAGCCACCGATCAGGATCTGGCTCGCACCAAGCTCGAGATGCTCGGGAACGTCCCGATTCCCCTCGTCGGCGCCGTGCTGAACGCGGTCCCCAACACGGCCGACTACTACCGCTACTACGCCAGCTACTACTACGCGGACGCGGAGGCCAGCTGAATGAGCCGCGAGAAGCGCAACGGCCGCTCCGCGGGCTCCGCGGGACGGCCGGATGCCGAGCGTCTGAAGGTGCTGGTCACCGGCGCCGCGGGCTTCATCGGCTCCCACTTCTGCGAGCGTCTTCTGGCGAGTGATTGTGATGTGTGGGGCCTGGACAATTTCGACCCCTTCTACGACCCGGGTATCAAACGACGCAACGTCCGCGAGCTGACCGCGCATCCGAACATGCGCCTCATCGAGGGCGACATTCGAGACGGCGTGCTCCTCGACGGCCTGTTCAGCGATGTTCCGTTCGACGTCGTGGTCCACCTGGCCGCCCGCCCCGGAGTGCGACCCTCGATCGAGGAGCCGGAGCTCTGTTTCGACGTAAACGTCCAGGGCACTCTGGTACTTCTCGAGGCCATGCGACGGCACCACGTCGCAGCGATAGTCTTCGGCTCATCGTCATCGGTGTACGGGGACAGCGATACCGTCCCGCTGGAGGAGTCGGTGGCGGCCGATCGACCGATCTCGCCATACGCAGCGTCCAAGCGGGCGGGCGAGCACGTCTGCCATACGTTCCACCATCTGTACGGCATGTCCGTCCACTGTCTGCGCTTTTTCACCGTCTTCGGGCCGCGGCAGCGACCGGACCTCGCTATTCACAAGTTCGCCCGACTGATGGTCGAGCAGACCGCCCTGCCCCTCTACGGGGATGGATCGACCTCCAGGGACTACACCTACGTCGCGGACACGGTGGAAGGCGTCATGCGATCGATGCGCGGTGTCGTCGAGGCGTCCGGCACGGATCCGGTGTTCGAAGTGATCAACCTCGGACGCAGTGACTCGGTGACACTGAAGGAGTTGGTTCGCGAGCTATCCAGCCAGATGGGAATTGAGCCCCGCATCGAGTGGCTGCCCAATCAGCCCGGGGACGTGACGATGACATGCGCCAGCGACGTCAGAGCCAGGTCGCTGTTAGGGTTCGAGCCGCGCGTGGATCTCTCTGAGGGGTTGGCTCGGTTCGTCGAGTGGTTCCGACAGCAGTATTCCGGAAACGACGCGCCGCTGTTGAAGCCGGAGTCCTCCTCTGCGACCTGAGTGGCCGGGCTGCTCTCGTCTCCGGCTCAGCGCGCCACGCGACGCCGTGTCGGCTCCCAAAACGGATTCTTCTTCCCCCTCACGGCACTGAACCAGGCCAGAATACCGGCGAGGTTGGACGACATCAGGTAACCCCACGCCGCGACCGGCTTGGGCATGTTCCTGTTTCCTGGCCAGCGTGCAGCGACCAGGCCAAGCACGCAGCCCGCAGCCACTAATCCGAGCAACACGATTGCCAGGTTTGACCTCGGGGCAAGCAAGACGAGACCGACGAGCGAAAGGGGCAGCAGCAGCGGCACCAGCCAGCGGCACAGCTTGTGACTGAACAGCATGAACGCGAACCGACCGTGCCTGAACGGGTTCAGCAGGTGTCTCTTGAAGAACAGTGTGTCCAGTCCCCGAGCCATCGTCCGCACTTTGCGTCGGAACTCGACGGCCAGTGAGCCGGTGCGCGGAACGAAGCAGACGGCATCGTGGACTGATACAGCTCGGAAGCCATTCTCCTTCGCGGTCAGCGCGCTCGCGAAGTCGCGGCTGAGCTCAGCAGGTATCGGCTTGGCATGTAGATCTCTCCGAATTGCGTAGTAGCACCCGCTCGCACCGACGATCGAGCCAGCAGCGGTCTCCAGTTCGCGTACCTGCATCTCATAACCCACGTACCCCGACTCGCCGCGGTTGGCCGCCGTCTTCTCGTCACCGACGCTCACATCCCGGCCGGAGGCCACACCCACGGTCGGGTCATCCAGCGCCTGAACCAGTGGTCTGAGAGCTTCCGGGGGAATGCGGATCGTCGCGTCGGTATTCACGACGATATCACCTCGCAGGTGCGGTATGGCAGCGTTCTCGGCGGCCGTCTTGCCGGCGCGCTGCTCGACCCGAAGAAGCTCCACTCCGTGGTCGGCGAAGTCCTGAACAATGGAGTCCGTTCCATCAGTGGACGCGTCGGAGACTACGAGGATCTGAAGTCGGTCCTTGGGATAGTCGAGGGCGACGAGATCGACGAGCTTGGTCCGGAGCGCCGCCTCCTCGTTGTAGACGGGGAGGCAGATGCTCACCATTGGCACGTTCCCTGTGACGGGCTGCGAAACCAGCTGCATGCGCCTACCCCACAGCATCTTCAGGACCAAAGGGTATCCGATGTAGGCGTACAGACCGACAGCTACCGGCGCGGCTACGAGAGCCCAGAGAAAAGTCGTCATCATTCTGCGCCCACCGAGCTTCTCTCCGCCACGTCTCGATAGACCTCGTCATACAAGGAAACCCACTCTTCCGTGCTGAACAGCTCGTGAAGGCGGCGCTTGGCCGACGACGCCCTCGTCGCTGCGGACTCGGGATCCGACAGAGTGAACCGGATCGCATCGGCCAGGGCATCGGAGTCGCCCGCGGGTATCAGGATCCCATCGGATTCCGGGACCACGTCGGCTACTCCGCCCACCCGGGTGGCGACGATCGGAGTATCCGTCGCCATCGCCTCGAACAGCACCATCGGTGTTCCCTCCGTATGCGAGCTGAGGACAAAGCAGTCAAAGGCTTGAAACAGACGGCCCGCATCCGGCACAACACCATGCAGGTGGACCCGGTCCTGCATTCCCGTCCGCTCAACCTGACGGCGAAGCGAGTCTCGCTCGCTCCCTTCCCCAACCAGCGAGCAGAGAAGCGGAAGATCCCGAAGAGAGGCCGCGGCATCTATCAGGACATCTGCGCCCTTCTCGGGGCTCAGCCGACCCACCCAACCCACGACCTGCGCATCGGGCGCCAGGCCCAGAGCTGCTCGAGCCGCACCCCGCGAGAGAGGCTCTTCCGTGGGCGACCACGCGTTCTGGATCATGCGGATGCGCTCGGGATGAATGCCCGAGCGTCTCAGCTTCTCGGCTATGACACGAGAGACAGCAACCACTGCCTCGGCGTTTCTCAGGGCACGGTGCTGAGCCCGCATGTAGAGGCGGTTCCGCAAGCTGCCCCCGATTGCCCCGTGAACCGTAGAAACGCAGGGAAGCCCTACCCTGCGCGAGACGACGACACCGACGACGTCGGATCGACGACCGTGCGTATGCACGAGATCCGGCTCCAGCTCAGCGCAGAGACGTTGAACCGATAGCAACTCTCGCCGATAGGCCTTACCGGGCGCGATCACGGTGTGATGCGGCACGCCCGCCGCGTCCAGGGGCACGAAAAAGGGATGAGCCGAGTCCGCGTCGTCCAGTACGGCCACCACTCGGACCTCGTGACCCGTTCGATGTTGGGCTCCGGCAAGCGATTGTACCACGCGTTCCATGCCCCCTATGGCCGCGGGACTGATCAGATGCATGATCGACAACACACCGGCGTCGGAGCATCCATCCGTTGAATCGTTGTTCGGCAAAGGGCTGCCTCGCTTGACTGCGGGCGACGTTAGTGCGCAATCTTGGCCAGGACGTCGACCCCAACTCCCATGCAGGCCATGTGCCGCCACGGTACCGCTTGAAAACCCTCTTCGCTCGCGTCGCTCGATTGGCCGGCCTGCTGCTCTACTGGTCGGGACTCTACACCCTGGTGATCGGGCTCGGACGTGGAAAGCCCAAGATCCTGGTGTACCACGCGTGCGAGCCGGAGCCCGGGCCGGCTACTCGGGGCCTTGGAATCAACACGCCCCCTACCGACCTGGAGTCCCAGCTCGACTATCTGGCGCGGAACTATCGCATTGTCTCTCTGGCCGAGCTCGAGGCCAACCCGGAGGCCAAAGGAACCGTCACTCTGACCTTCGACGACGGGTATCGATCCGTGTTCACGCACGCATTCCCTCTCATACGCGACCGTGGGCTGACGGCCACAATCTACCTGGTCACCGACACGCTGGACGACGGTAAGACCATCTGGGTGAACGAGCTCGCCTGGTGGATCAATACTCGCCCGGACGTCTGCCGACCTGTATTGAAAAAGGTGCTCAATCTCGCGCCTGGCGAACCGCTGGCTGCTGTCATCGAGGCTCTGCGCGCTCGTTATGATGAGGAGCTGGTCCAGAGCCTGCTCACTCAGATCCGGAGTGCCTCTCCGGAGGGCATGGCTCGGCTGGCGACCGAGCCGCGCCTGTACGTCCGTGGCGACGAGATCGACACCATGGCGGCGGCCGGATTCACGTTCGGCAGTCACACGCGTTCTCACCCCAACCTGGCCCGACTGCCGATTGAGCAGCAGGGAGAGGAATTGGCGACAGCTCGGGATGCCCTTGCGCAACTGCCGGGCAGTTGTGGCTCCCTTGCCTATCCCTTCGGTTCATACGGTCAGACAACGCGAAATCTCTGCGCCGAACTCGGATTCTCGTCCGTGATGGAGGTGGGAGGAGTGAACTCACCGCTGCGGCTGGATCGAACGGCTCGTGTACCCATTGCCCGCGGAGGCGCGGCTGAGCTGTTTGTTCAAATGGAGATCATCGCGCCGTTGAAGGCTCTGGTGCACGGCTGGTTCGGCGGCTCTCAGGACGCTTCGCCCTGATCCGCGACGGTCCGATCGTCCAGCCAGCCGTAGAGGTCCCGCTCGAGCAGGTCGCTTAGCGCCGTGACTTCTTCCTTGTAGTAGTCCCGAAGAAGCGAAGCGGCTGATTCGCTCATAGGCTGTCGACGCAGAGAGCGGCTCAGCACCGCCGTCCGCAACCTCTGCCGCATGGCGTCCGACAAGAACGGCTTGATCAGACGCTTGATTGGATTGTCGTCGATGACGAGCGCGGCGAGTCGCTTATGGCGTGGCGCTCCGGAGACGTTGGCGCGGAATCCGGTGTCGATCGGTGTTCCCGAGTCGACCCCCAGGAACTCGAGGCAGTCACGGACCACATGGCTCGGGTCGGCAGCCAGATCATCGGAGACGAGGACTCGGACGTCAGGGAAATTCTGCTGGTAGGCTCGCACCTGCTCCGAGTACTGTCCGTAGGTGAGGTAGTTGTTGTAAGGGGAAATGCTCCCGGATTGACTGCGAGCCAGGACTTCCTCGAAGCTCTCGTCAACGTATCCTTCCTGCACGTCGAACATGTAGTGCGAGTAGGCCCGGGCCACGGGATTCCGGACCACGATCACGATCCCGGGGGGATCCTGCCCGGCGTAGTGTGAGCTGATGTTCGGAATGGTCTGGCGCCACAGGTGCAAGTACGCGGTCGAACACTCACCCACCCGCTGGTCCTCAGTGGCGGGCTCGAACTGGTCCGAGTATTGCTCCAGATTGGTGATCAGCGAGATTCGGGAAAACACGGGGTCCGGTGGGGGCTCCTGGCCGACGAACGCAAAGAACCAACATTCCTTGGAGGCCGGAAGGAAAATCTGAGGATGCTGCCTCAGGTAGTAGTAGAGTGAAGTCGTGCCACTCTTCGCGGCGCCAACCATGAGGAAGTCCGGCAGTCTGCGTTCGATTGCAGTCGTCTCCACTTGCTGCGGCCACGAAAAAGCTGATACTGATCACACTCTACGCTAACCTGCCGGGAGCCGCCACGGGAGACTTTGGGGGGCTGGCCCACATGTGCGGCTGATTCGCGAGGTGACAGGCGCAGATGGAGTTCCGTCAGTCTGGAGAAGGGTAACGCGCACCGAGTGGGAACGAGTTCATGAATTCTGAAGCCAACAGAGAGATCGGGTGCCACCGCCAGTGTCGCCTGTGACATCGCGCGCCGTTCCCCTCTTCTTGATCGCAGTGATCCTGTCCTGGGGCAGCTACCTGCGTCTGGCCGATCTGGGCGAGGCGAATTTCAACGCCGACGAGCTCGACCATTACTACGCGGCGATCGGCTTGAGCCAGGGACGCGGGCCGGTGCTTCCCTCCGGGTCCATGTACACTCGGGGACTCGACATCACTCGCCTGGTCAGCAGATCGATCGGAGTGAGTGACGATCGGGAGTTCGCCGCCCGGGTGCCATCTGCGACATTCGGGATCATTGGTCTGGTCCTGATGGCGCTAGTCGCGTGGGCCCTGGCCGGACCATGGCCGGCCGTATGGGCCACCTTCCTTCTGGCGATCTTCCCCGAGGCCATCATTCAGGCCCGGATGACGCGTTTCTACACGTACCAGATGTGCTTTGGGCTGCCAGCCATGCTCACCGGGTGGCTGGCGATCAGAAGCGCAGGGAGGTCTGACACTCCTGCGGCATCGGAGACTCTCAGGGCCTGGGGGTGGGCGCTTCTAACGGTTGTCCTTCTTGGCCTGGCGGTCCGCATCCAGCTCACCAGCCTGTCTGTTTTGGTGGCGTGGTGCCTCGCTGTTGCCATTGCGGCCCTCTCGGACCTGCGGGCTCGTGGCCGCGAGGCATGGAGAGGCAGCTTCGCCATTCAGGCCGCAGTCCTGGGGCTGACTGGCATGTTGCTGGTCGTGGCATTCCTTCCTGACAAGCTAGAAGTGTACGCAGCGGTGTCGCAGCGGGTGCCGGCCTGGTCCGCCCCCGGTAG
>Ga0209567_10001718_pt1 | contig 10975 bp, 13 predicted proteins | sample COG_12_FD_184756 | JGI IMG/M metagenome (GOLD analysis project Ga0209567, IMG submission 184756) | Pelagic marine sediment microbial communities from the LTER site Helgoland, North Sea, for post-phytoplankton bloom and carbon turnover... | ecosystem: Environmental > Aquatic > Marine > Neritic...
CGTCTTCAACTTCGAGCTCCGGATCCCGCTGGTGGGTGGGCTGGGCCTTTTCCCGACCCAGGGGGCGCCGCCGGCGGCGATTGGTGTCTTCTTCGATGCCGGCATAGCGGGCGGAGGGTTCCGCCGCAGCGGGTTCGGTCTGCCCGACGAGGTGATCAGCATCGACCACTCGGCGGTGACGAGCGTCGGTGGCTTCAGTCGGCTCAACCTGTTCGGGTTCGCCATCGTGGAGCTCGACTACGTGTGGCCGATCGACCGGCCCGAGAGGGGTCCCTTCTTCGTCCTGCAGTTCAACCCGGGCTTCTAGGTCGCCTGACTGAGCGCCGCCAGGGCGCTCACGTGGGCGGCGAGGGCTTCGGTCCCGAACAGTGTGAAACGCACCAGCCGCACCGATTCGAGACCCGGCGTGGCTTCCGCCACGGCGTTCAGCGCTACAGTGGCGGCCTCGGCGAGCGGGTAACCGAACACGCCCGTCGAGATGGCGGGAAAGGCGATGGAGCCGACGCCGTTCACCTCCCCCAACATGAGGGCGCTGAGATAGCACGAACGGAGCAGCTCGGCCGAGGGCTCATCGCGGCCGTAGACCGGCCCGAGGCAGTGAATGACGTGCCGGTTGGGCAACCAGTGACCGCCGGTGATGACCGCTTCGCCGGGAGCGATCGGCGCCAGCGGCTGGCACTCTTCGGCCAGCCCCGGACCCGCCGCCCGGTGGATAGCACCGGCTACCCCCGCGCCGGACATGAGCGCAGCGTTAGCGGCGTTTACGACGGCTTCGACGTCGTCCTGCCGGGTGATGTCGCCCTCGACGCACTGAATCCGAACGCCGTTGAGAATCGCCTCGTACATGCTGCCTCTCCCGATGAGGGTCGCGGACGGATATCGTAGTGAGGTACACGCCCGAGCACGAGTCGAATTGGAGGTGACCGCTTGAACTACTTCGGTCCGGAGGACCTGAAAGAGCTGCTGGAAGAGAACCGGTCTCCCGCCGTATCCATCTACATACCGCTCGAAGGCGCTGCCGCGGCCGATGCGGACGCGCTCCGTTTTCGTGCCGCTCTCGGTAAGGCCCGCACCCTCCTGGAGGCCGACTCCAACGGAGGTGCCTCAGCCGTGGTGCCGGCGCTCGAAGCCCTCCACGGCGACCGCGAGTACTGGCGAGGCGGAGTCGGTTCTCTAGCCGTATTCGCGGCCGCGGACTTCCTGCGCACCTATCGGCTGCCCGCCGATTTCGGGGAGCTGGCGACGGTCGGTCCCGCTTTCCACACGCGGCCCATGGTCGAGTACCTCCAGGCCCCGGGTCGCTACTGGCTGCTCTCGTTGAGCCAGAAGGACGTGCGCTTGTGGCAGGGCAGCAGTCGCGGGCTGGTACCGTTCGAGTCGAAGCGCCTGCCGGACAGCCTCGAGTCCGCGCTCGGGCGTAAGGTCGAGAAGGACAGGCTCAACTACCACAGCGCGGGTCCCGGCTCCTCCCCCGTATACCACGGCCACGGCGCCGGAAAAGACGACGTGAAGCCGGAGCTGGAGAAGTTCTTCCGTGTTGTCGACGGAGTCCTGGTTGAGCTGCTCGAAGGACAACTGGATCCGGTCGTCCTGGCGGCGGTCGACTACCTCCATCCGATCTACCGAGCGGTCAGCCGGCTGGGCACGCTGGCCGCGGACGGTATCCAGGGGAACGTGAGCGACTGGGATGCCGAGCGTCTGCACGAAGCGGCGTGGCCCATTGCCTCACGGCGTGCCGATGGCTGGATCGAGGAGGCTCTGGGCCTGTGGGAGCAGGGCTACGGGCGCGGCAAGACGGAGGCGGACCTGGCCACTGCGTTTCGTCTCGGCGTGGCCGGACGCATTCGGGCCCTCCTCACCGAGCGCAATCGGTTGATCTGGGGCCAGCTGGATCGCGCCACGGGGGAGGTGAACATCCTTGCCGAGAACGGCGCCGATCCGGATCCTACGGCCGCCGACCTTCTCAACGAGCTGGCAGGCATCACGATCCGGCACGGAGGAAAAACGCTGATTCTCCCTGCTGACCGAATGCCGACGCAGACGGGACTAGCGGCGATTCTGCGCTAGCGCGGCCCGCTTCAGCCCCGGTAGTAGGGGTCGGTGCCCGACGCGTGGTCGGTGACGTCCCGCACCTCGGAGACTTCCGGCAGGGCCTCCGTGATCAGCCGCTCCACGCCCTGCTTGAGCGTGACGGCGGCCATGCCGCAGCCCTGACAGCCGCCGCTCATCCGCAGGTACACGACGCCCTCCTGCACATCGACCAGCGACACGGCCCCACCGTGCGAGGCTATGGCCGGATTGACCTGGTGCTCGATCACCTGTCTGACGCGGTCCACCAGCTCTCCGCTCGCTGGCTCCGCCCCGGACAGCCGTTCGTTCGGATTCTCGACTTTGAAGCCACTGCCCTCCAGCGACTCCACCCAATCGACCGACGCCCCTTCGAGAAACGACGCGCTGCCCGGATCGACCACGACCTCGAACCCCCCGACATCGTAGGCTGCGTCTTCCGGCTTTCGCTCCCACGGCTCGATGAGCGCGAGGTCGTAGCGGGGCGAGAACGGACTCGAGTCGAGAACGGCGAGGCGGACCGCGAGACCGGCTTCTTCTTCCTCCCGAATGAACTCGAGGACCTGCTGACGTGCCTTATCGGTAAAATCGATCACCACCTGTCGCTCCTTGTATGCACCCTCTAGTGATACCCCACGAGCTCTAGGTGCTCGTCAATCGCCGAACACGGCCCGGGTCACGAAGATCAGATTCGCCGGCCGCTCCGCCATGCGTCGCATGAGGTACGAGTACCACTCCGAGCCGTACGGGATGTAGATGCGCATCCGGTGGCCATCGCTTGCGATGCGGCGCTGGTAGTCCCGCCGGACGCCGTACAGCATCTGGAACTCGAACGATTGCGGGTCGATGTCCTGCTCGCGCACGAACTCGAGCGTCGCGTTGACCATCTTGTCGTCGTGCGTGGCGATCGCGGTCGGGCCGCCGCCGCTCAGCAACATCTTCATGAGCTTCACGTAGCTCGCGTCCACTTCATCTTTGCGCTGGAAGGCGACGGAGACCGGCTCATCGTAGGCGCCCTTGCAGAGTCGCACGGGCGCGCCGAGCTCGACGAGCCGCGCCACGTCTTCCTCGCTGCGCCGCATATACGACTGAATCACCACGCCGACGTTCCTGTACCGCTCGAATACGCGCTCGAAGACGTCGAGCGTGATCTGCGTGTAGGCGGAGCTCTCCATGTCGATGCGGACGAAGTTGTTCAGCTCGTGGGCCCGACCCACGATTCGAAGCAAGTTCTGGTGGCAGAGCTCCGGGTCGATCGCCAGACCGAGTTGGGTCGGCTTGAGCGAGATGCTCGCCCGGGCTTCGCTGTCCGGGATCGTCTCGAGACTGGACAAATAGCTCTCGGTCGCCGCTTGGGCCCGTTCCGCATCCGTCACGCTCTCGCCCAGGAAGTCCAGCGTGACGTCGAGGCCCAGATCATTGAGCCGCTTGCTGGCGTCCAGCGCCTCGTCCAGAGTCTCTCCGGCCACGAACCGCAGGGCGACCTTTCGCGAGAAGGGGACGCGGAGAATGACGTCCTTGAGCTGTTGTTGCTCGCTCAAGGTGAGCAAGAGCCGTCTCAGAAGGGCCTCCCTTCGTTCTGTGGCTGGGGAATTCGGACTCGGTTGCCGGAGGTTAGCTGGAAGAGGCGTACGTGGCGAGGTCCTGTACGGTGTAGAGGGAGATCACAGAGTATCCGGCCTCCTCGATCGCTTCCCGGCCTCCCTCACAGCGATCGACGAGCGCCAGGACCGCCAGCACTTCGCCGTCGGCCTCGCGTACCGCCTCGCAGGCACGAAGGGCCGAGCCGCCCGTCGTGATCACATCCTCCACGACCACGACTCGAGCGCCGGGGTCGAAGCAGCCCTCGATGCGCCGTCCACGCCCGTGTTCCTTCGCTTCCTTGCGCACGGAGAAGGCGTGGATCGGGCGGTCCTGCCTGAAACTCTCGCCAGCCACCGCGTAAGCGATCGGGTCGGCCCCCATAGTCAGGCCACCAATCCGCTGGGGCTCGATCTCCGCCGCGTCCAGGGCGTCGATCGCCACCGGTCCGATGAGAGCCTGCCCCTCGGCGTGCATGGTGGTGAGCCGGCAATCCACGTAGTAGCTGCTGCGCCGTCCCGAGGCGAGGGTGAATTCGCCGGTCCGGAACGAACGCTCGGCGAGCAGTGCTCCCAGACGATCGCGGTCAGTCACGGGCGGGGTAGGACTCCGCGTACGAGCTCGAGCACTCGAAACACATTCCGTAGATCTTGACCTGGCGCGTCACGGGCTGGAAGCCGTGTTCAGCGGCGACCGCGACTTGCATGGCTTCGAGCTCCGGACGGCTGAAATCGATCACCTTTCCGCACGAAGTACAGATCAGGTGGTCGTAGTGCGCCGGCCCGGCGCTCATCTCGTAGCGCTTGAAGCCCTCGTCGAAGTCGTGCTCGACGGCCAGCCCCACATCCACGAGCAGCTTGACCGTGCGGTAAACCGTCGCCTTGCCGATGTGCTCGTCCCGCTCCCTCAACTGCTGGCTGATGTCATCGGCCGACAGGTGACGGCTCGACTCGAACAGGATCTCCCCGATCACCTCGCGCTGGTGCGTGAGAGGCAGCCCGAGCTCCCGCAGGTGAGCCCGCAGGACCCCCATCATGACGGCCGCGCAGCCGCGCGGCGGACTGGGAGCAAGCAGCGTATCCATTGTCCAAACCCTCGAAACAGTGACAAGGCAACGAGATCGGCCCGTACCAGCGGCCATTCTCAACCGCATGATACTATTTTCTCCGCGCGGAGATATCAAGACTCATTCTCGGTGCGGAAGGCGCTTGCGACCCGCTCGGGTGCATCGGGGAGGGGTCAGGTGTTGCGAACGTCCGTGGCAACCTGACGCAGAAGGCGATCGACCGGCGAAGCCGCCTGCGGGAGGAGGAAGCGGTCGGAAAAGGTGTTCAGGGCCCGGCGCACCCGGCCGAACGTCTCCGCCGCATCCCGGTAGAGGTGCGAAAGCGCGCCATTGCGAGCCGTTGGATGGTCGGCGGCCAGGTGATAACCCGTCCTCCCCATCTCTTCATAGTAGTCGAGTCCCGGGCCGCCTTTGCGGTGGACGCGGGCCGTTATGTAGTCGGGATAGAGGCCGGAGAGCCAGAGGGCGAACTCTCCCAGGTGGACACGGAGCAGGAACTCCCGCTGTCCCTGCGCCTCCGTCATGTCACGCAGGATGTCCACCAGGTAACCGTATTCCTGGTCGTCGTAGCGGGTAATTCTGTACGCGCGGCTCTGGTGTCCGAACTCCAGCACCATCGCGGCCACGTAGTCGGCCAGCACACGACTCTCGATGCCCGATTCCAGCATCGCGTGCCGTATGAAGATGTAGAGGGCCAGCCGGGCGGGGATGAGGGAGACGCCGCCGTGGCGGATCACGGCCTCCAGGGTCCGGGGGTCATCGAGCAGGGGGTCGATTCCGCGCTCGCCGAGGACCGATTCCCAGCGCGATCGGGCCCGACGGTCGTCACCGGCCAGCAGCCGGACGAGCCACACGGCCTCATCGCGTCCGAAAGAGCCCCGTACGTTTGGTAGAATCATTTCTTCCCTCCCCCCACCACACCGGTTAGACGACCGAGAGGGGCTCAATGTTTCTTCCAGCGACCTGCCAGGGCGCGGAAACGCACTTCCCGCGCGCCTCGAGACCCGTTTCAGCCCTTGACGACGCCCAGCGGACGAAGTCGCGCCACCCGGCGCCCGATGTCCGCCGCGACCACCACATCGATCACATTGGCGAGGTCTTTGTACGCCTCGGGAACCTCTTCGGCCACGGTGCTCGCCCGGTCGGAGCGAACGATGATCCCACGCTCCCGGAACTCGGCGAACAGGTCCCGTCCCCTCATCGCCTTGCGGGACTTGGTGCGGCTCATGAGCCGGCCCGCGCCGTGGCAGCTCGAGCCGAGAGTCTCTTCGAGCCCTTCCGCGGTGCCGACGGCAACGAAGGAGTAGCGTCCCATGTCGCCGGGTATGAGCACCGGCTGCCCGATGTCCCGGTAGCGTTCCGGGAGAGCCTCGTGACCCGGTGGAAAGGCACGCGTCGCTCCCTTACGGTGAACGCACAGCCGCTGCGGCACACCGTCCAGTACGTGATCCTCGAACTTGGCGATGTTGTGGCACACGTCGTACACGGTGCGCATTCCGGCCGCGGATTCGGCACCGAAGTGGTCGGCGAACACGCCCCGTGTCTTGTGCGCCATCAGCTGCCGGTTTCCGAAAGCGTAGTTGGCGGCTGCGGCCATGGCGCCCAGGTAGTGACGTCCTTCCTCGCTCTGGAGCGGCGCGCAGCACAGCTGCCGGTCGGGGAGCGGAATATCGTACTTGTCCGCCGCGTCCAGCATCGTCTCCAGATTGTCGTCGCACACCTGGTAGCCCAGTCCGCGCGAGCCCGAGTGGATCATGACGGCGATCATCCCCTCCGAGAGTCCGAAGGCGGACGCCGTGCTCTCGTCGAACACCTCGTCCACCACCTGGACTTCCGCGAAGTGGTTGCCCGACCCGATGGTCCCGAGCTGGTTGAGCCCGCGCTTCCGGGCCCGCGGGGAGAGAAGCCCGGGGTCCGCGCCCGCGATGCACCCGTACTCCTCGATCGCATCGAGGTCGTCCTCCCGCCCCCAGCCCCGCTCGACCAGCCACCCCGCGCCGCGGGTCAAGACCGCCGTCAGCTCGTCCTGGGTCAGGGTGAGGTCGGTGCGGTGGGAGCCCACGCCGCTCGGCAGCGCCCGGAAGAGCGACTCGATCAGCGGCTCGATGCGAGAGCGGGCGTCGGCTTCCGATATGTCCGAGCGGAGGAGGCGAACGCCGCAGTTGATGTCGTAGCCGACGCCGCCCGGCGAGACGATCCCCTCCTCGGCATCGAACCCGGCCACGCCGCCGATCGGGAATCCGTACCCCCAGTGGATATCGGGCATGGCCAGAGAGCGCCCGCGGATCCCCGGCAGGCAGGCGACGTTGGCCACTTGCTCGAGCGCCCGATCCTCCCGGAGGTGGCTCATGATCGCATCGTCCGCGAAGACGAGGCCGTCCGTCAGCATGTTTCCGGAGCGGCGGATCAGCCACCGAACCTCATCGACCCTGCGCAGCTTGATCTCCACTACACGTCCAGGACCACGCGCCCGTGCCAGCGCCCGTCCGCGTCCGCCGCCACCTTGAGCCCGTGATACGTCACGCCCTTGATCTCGCGCTTCGGTCCATCCGACGTCCACGGTTGCCACTCGACGATGGCTCTCAGGTCGGTGCCGGTGACCAGGCTCACGCTGGACGCGACGGCCACGGCTTCACGCGTGAGGGCGATGTCGAGCAGCTCCCGCAGCCAGGCGACGAGAAGCCGCTCCGGGTCCGGTCGCCCGAGCGCGATCGTCTCGCTCCAACTCGAACGGTCGGAAGGTGAGGCGCCGAGGGCATCGAACAGCCCCCGGGCCGCCAGCTCGAACAGGCGATCGGCAGAGGAGGCCTCGATCTCGAACCCGACGTCGGCCGTATGGGCGAGTTCACGGACAGCTTCCATGGGCGTAATATACGGGATTCGAGGATCCCGGCCGGCGCTCTGGCCGAAGCGGGTGGCGGACCGATAGTGTCCGTTGAACGGTATAGGGCGGAACGCCGCAGATACCAGTCGAGCACCCCGAGACTTGTGATGGAGACATATATGCGCCTCGAGCACGATCGACATCGCTTTCTAAACGGCCGAAGCCGGTGGCTCCACGCCCTGACTTTGATAGTGGCCGCCGGATTGACGGCCGGCTGTGGCGCCCAGAACGGGACGAGCGACGCAGCCGCCATGGCCGCCACGGACGGAGCGGGAGCCGGACAGGCCGTGCCCGACGGGAACGCCGGCCTTCCGGTGATCGACGAGCACACGGGACAGCCGATCAAGCGAGCCCAGATCCTGGTTGGGGGCGTGCCGATCACCGTCGAGCTGGCCGAGACCCGCGAAGCGCAGCAGCGTGGCCTCATGGGTCGCGATTCGCTCCCCGACGACTACGGCATGCTGTTCATCTACGACTCGCAGCGAACGCTCTCCTTCTGGATGAGAAACACCAAGATCCCCCTCGACATCGCCTTCGCCGACGCCAACGGCCTCATTGTCGGAATCGAGCAACTCAAGCCGCGCGATGAGGAATCCGTGCTGTCCAAGTCACCAGCCATGTACGCCCTCGAGATGAAGCAGGGGTGGTTTTCGGAGAACGGGATCGAGGAGGGCGCCAAAATAGAGTTCTGATCATGACCACCACGAGCGCAGATACAGAGAGACCTCCAATGACGGACACCGGCCACAGAATCGAGCGCGACTCGCTGGGCGAGATGCGGGTTCCGGCCGACATGCTGTACGGCGCCCAGACGCGGCGCGCTTACGAAAATTTCCCGATCAGTGGAATCCGCTTCAGCCGCGAGTTCATCCGCGCGCTGGGTGCGATCAAGCTGGCCGCGGCCGAGGTGAACCTGGAGCTGGGGCTGCTGGGTGAGCGCGAGGCCGGCGTCATCCGGCAGGCCGCCACCCAGGTAATGGACGGCGAGCTGGACGACCATTTCGTGCTGGACATCTTCCAGACCGGCTCCGGTACCTCCAGCAACATGAACGCCAACGAGGTGATCGCGAACCGCGCGGTCCAGTTGCTGGGCGGCGAGATCGGCTCGCACGATCTGCTGCACCCCAACGACCACGTGAACATGGGGCAGTCGAGCAACGACGTGATTCCGACCGCGATTCACGTGTCGGCCCTGGTGGCGATCGAACAGCACCTGATTCCTGCCCTCGATCACCTGGCCGGCGCGCTGCGCGCCAAGGCAGTCGAGTTCGACGACATCGCCAAGGCGGGGCGTACCCACCTTCAGGACGCGACTCCGATCCGGCTCGGCCAGGAGTTCGCGGGCTACGCGAGCCAGATCGAGCACGGGATTCGGCGGCTGGAGCGAGCGCGCGCTGGCCTGACAGAACTGGCCATCGGCGGCACCGCCGTCGGGACCGGTATCAATACACATTCGGAGTTCGGAAGCCGGATGGCGGCGCGCCTCGGCAAGATCTTCGGAACGGAGTTTCGAGAGGCGGAGGATCACTTCGAGGCCCAGTCGGCCCGCGACGCGGTGGTCGATGCGAGCGGCGTCTTGAAAACGATCGCCGTCAGCCTCATGAAGGTCGCCAACGACATCCGCTGGCTCTCGTCCGGGCCGCGAACCGGGTTGGGCGAGATCAACCTGCCGGCGGTTCAGCCGGGCTCATCGATCATGCCGGGCAAGGTGAACCCGGTCATGGCGGAGGCCGTCATGATGGTCGCCGCCCAGGTCATCGGTAACGACACGACCGTGACGATCGGCGGCATGTCAGGCAACCTCGAGCTCAACGTCATGATGCCCGTGATGGTCCACAACCTCCTCGAGTCCATCCACATCATGTCCACCGTGAGCCGCGAGTTCACCGATCGCTGCGTGGTGGGGATCACCGCCAACGAGGAGCGGTGTCGGCGCAACGCGGAAACGAGCGCTGCGCTCGCGACGGCGCTGGCACCCACGATCGGTTACGACAAGGCGGCGGAGGTGGCCAAGAAGTCGGTGGCGGAGGACAAGACCCTGCGCGAGGTGGTGCTCGAGATGGGGCTGCTGAGCGCCGAGGAGCTCGACAAGCTGATTGATTTCCGAGCCATGACTGAGCCGGGGATTCCCCAGTAGAACCAGCCAGCCAGCAGCCGACATGCCCTGCTCCGCGAGTTCGTCCGCAAAGCGACCTGCGTGGGCCTGCTTCGCGAGTTCGTCCGCCATGCGCCTGCGTGTCCTGCTCCGCGAGTTCGTCCGCCACGGAGCACGCCTGAGCACTAGCCGTGATTGACGTTTGTGGGAGCGGAATACTCGCTCGCAGGACACGCAGGTCGCCTGGGGGGTGGCTAATACTCGCTGCCAGGACACACGGGCCTGCCGGTCTTGGCTACCAGCGAATCAGCGGCTCGGTCATCGCATCGGGTAAAGGGGGGTTGGCGTGGAAAAGAAGCCTGTATCGTCGGAACAGCTGGAAGCGTACGACCGACTCCTGGCCACGCACCCGAAGGTGGAGCGGAAAGGGAAGAACCTGCTCTACACGTCGGTCAACGGTCACATGTTCACGATCTTCTCGACCGAGGCAAAGTTCGGCATCCGATTGCCGAAGGCTGAGCGAGAGGCGTTCCTCACCGAGTTCGACACGACGATTCTCAGGTCGTACGGCCACAACATGCCCGAGTACGTCACGGTACCGGGTGCCTTGCTCGAGGACACCGAGGCGCTGGAGCCGTATTTGAGAATGAGCTACGACTACGTGACGTCGCTGAAGCCGAAGCCGACCACGAAGCCCAAGAAGAAACCGAAGAAGAAGTAAGCGTGAGCTGGGACATTTTCGTCCAGGAGATCCCACCCGATGTCCGGTCGGTCGAGGAGATACCCAACGGCTTCCGGCCTGGCGCGATCGGCACGAGGGACGAGATCATCGCAGGAATCCAGCGAGTCTTTCCTGAGGCGGATTTCAGCGACCCATCCTGGGGCAAGGTCGACGGCCCGTGATCATGACGAACAAGGTGATCAGTGCATTCTGTGGTCGCAGCCGAACAACCAATGGCAGATAGGAATCACGTCATGGAGCAGGCACGCCGCGAGGAAGAAGAGGATTATCAAACCCAGCAGCCCCACGATGAGCTTCGGATGTGACTCGACTGCCAGTGCCAGTGCGTTCATGCCAACCTCCTTGGACTCTCCTACAGCCATTTGCAGCAGAGCGAGTCGGCTTTCCCTTTCACGAACCGCGAGATATCTAGGGCCTTCTTGATCTCGTCCTCCGGTACGTCGATTGCCCGCGCCGAAGCGATGTGCTGTTCCAGGGTCGCCGTGCAGTTCACCGCGAATGACGCCGCGATCGCGACCAGCTCCCCGATACGCGTGGCGG
>Ga0209567_10001719_pt1 | contig 10969 bp, 9 predicted proteins | sample COG_12_FD_184756 | JGI IMG/M metagenome (GOLD analysis project Ga0209567, IMG submission 184756) | Pelagic marine sediment microbial communities from the LTER site Helgoland, North Sea, for post-phytoplankton bloom and carbon turnover... | ecosystem: Environmental > Aquatic > Marine > Neritic...
GCCTCGTCCGTATTCGGCATGTCGTAGACAACCCAGAGCGGCTGCGGGCGCGTCTCGTCGAAATTGCCGTCTGTACCGTAGGCTCGAAGTACGTATGCAAGTTCGTCGACTGGTCCTGCAATTTTGCCTATTGACGGCTCCCACTGACTCACGCCTTCGACGTCTATTTCGATGACATCCAACGGTTCCGACTCGATCGACTGCCCCATTTCGAAAATGCGCCCGACCCCGAAGTCGAGGTTGCTGGCGCCGACGATCCTCTCCTCATCGAACTCCTCGGGGGTGCGAACGTCCAGGGTCACCAAGCCGTTGGGCGGTGCGGCGAGGATTTCGCTGGCCTCCGCGGCGGGAACGGTTTCGATGACGGCGGTGTCGGTTCCGCCGCAGGCCGCAAAGAAGAGGGCGCTCGCCGCCAGGACGGCGGCGATGGTCTTGCGGGTCATGGGGTTTCCTCCGTGGTGAAATTGGATGTCATCGTCAGCTCAGCTGGAGGAACATGCGCTCCAGCTTCTCCGCGGTGTAGCCCTGCTCCTCCGCCTTGGCGGGGTCGAGCGCACACTGGGTCAGCGTTGTGGCGAAGTACTTGTAGCCGGCTTGCTCGAGTGCCTTGATGGCGGCCGCAAACTGGGTGACCACATCGGTGCATTCGCGGCCGTCGCGGATCATCCCCTGGATGCCGCGCACTTGGCCCTCGACCCGTCGAAGGCGGGCAATCAGCTGTTCGGTCTGCTCTTCGGCGAGTTCCATCGGCGTGAGTATACCCCTGGGGGTATGTCTAACCCGCCGAAAGGTCGCCGAGACGAAGCTCATCGGGGAACGGGAACCAGCGGAGATGCTCAAAATCGACCGTGACCTCGGGGAGACCAAGCGGGTCGGGGAGATCATCCTGAGCGGCCGTCAGCAACTCCTCGGCGGCCGTGAGGTAGTCGGCGAGACCGCTGTCTGCGACTTGCTGGCGGCGGTGGCGGTAGCTCATCTCGCCACCGTCGTAGGAGATGTCGGCCAGGCTCATGGGTGCCTCGCCCCGGCCGTCACGGTGTCGCCACAAGCCGTTGGTGGTGTCGAAGCGGTAGTACGGCAGCAGCTTCCAGCCCGAGGCGGCCACCAGGTGGACGGCGTCGATGATGAACTGGAAGACCGCCTCGGAGATGAAGTAGTTGAAGTTGACCCTGACCCAACCCGGCTTGATTCCCTCGCAGCCGCGCGCGATCTCGCGCTCGAATTCGTGTGAGGTGTCGATGTCGATTCCCAGCAATCTGTGGCCGTATGGCCCGGCACACGAGCAGCCGCCGCGGGATTGAATGCCAAACACATCGTTCAACAGGGCAACGACGTAGTTGTGGTGGAGGTACTGGTCGCCGTGACGGATGACGAACGAGACGATCGAGAGTCGATCGGCTTTGTGGTTGCCGAGCACCTCGATATTGGGGTTCCTCTCCCATGAGGCGATGGCTCGTTTGATGAAGGTCTCTTCGAGATCGCGGATGACGTCGGCACCGACGGCCTCCTTGAGTTGGAACACCAGGCCGGCTCTGATCGACTCCACAATGGCCGGGGTGCCGCCCTCCTCGCGGTGCTCGATGTCCTCGAGGTAGCGATGGTCTGCAGGGTTCACGTAGGCGACGGTGCCGCCGCCGGGCACGGCCGGGACGCGGTTGGCGAACAGTTCGCGGCGCGCCACCAGGACACCGGGGGTCCCGGGGCCGCCGATGAGTTTGTGCGGCGAGACAAATATGGCGTCCTTGTACCAGTCGCCCTCCGCAGGTGACCCCATCTCGACCGACACGTACGGAGCCGCCGCTGCAAAATCCCAGATGGACAAGGCACCGTGACGATGCAGCAGCGACGCCACCGCCCGGGTGTCGGTAATGATCCCCGTGACGTTTGATGCCGCCGAGAACGACCCGATCTTGAGTGGTCGGTCGGCGTAGCGAATCAGTTCCTGCTCGAGACTGGAGAGATCGATGTGGCCGTCGGCATCCTCGCCGATCGTCACCACATCGGCGACAGATTCGCGCCAGGGGAGCTCGTTGGAGTGATGTTCGAATGGGCCGATGAAGACCACCGGCCGGGCCTGGGCCGGGATCTGGTCGCTGAGGTGATGAGCATCTTCGAGATTGCTCGGCACCCTGATGCCGAGTACGCCGATCAGTTTGTCGATCGCTCCGGTTGAGCCCGATCCGGCGAACACGACGGCGTGCTCGTCGGTGGCGCCCAGGCAGCGTCGAATGACCGCCCTGGCCTCCTCGCGGTAGCGGGTGGTCTGCAGACCGGTACCCGACGACTCGGTGTGGGTGTTGGCGTAGAGCGGGAGCACGGCCTCGCGGATGTAGTCCTCGATGAAGCTCAGCGATCGTCCCGACGCGGTGTAGTCGGCGTAGGTGACCCGCCGCGGGCCAAACGGGCCGTCGACGACCTCTTCCTTGCCGATCACCGACCGCCTGATGTATTCAATGAGTTGCTTGTCTGTCACGGACGTGAGATTAGGTGACCGGTGCCTCAAGCTGCTGCCGGGCGGCATACCTTGCAGGGCCGGTACCCGGCGGCCGCGGCCTGGCGTTGCGAGCGGAACGTCACTCGGTGATGGTCGGTGATCCGCCCGGCGTGACGGCACGTCGGGAAGCAGAACACGTTGGTGGTGTCGCTGCCGTAGAACCGAATCCCGGCTTCGGCAGTGGCGTCAACCGCACCGGCGTCGAGGCCCTCGTGCTCGAGCAGGTCGCGTTTCATCGCTTCGCCGAAGGCGTAGTTGCCGATGCTGCCGTCGCTGCGGCCCACCCGGTGGCAGGGGATCACGACCGGCACCGGGTTCTTGTTGAGGGCACTGCCGACGGCGCGCACCGCTCCTGGTTTGTCGATCTCGCGCGCCACCCAACCATAGGTCCGCAGTTCGCCCGGAGGAATCTCTGTCGTCTTGCGCAGCACCGCCTGCTGGAACTCGGTGAGACGGGTGAGATCCACTGGAAGCGCCCCGAGCTTGCCGGTGCGCAGCGTGCGCTCGATGCCGGCCGCCAGGCGGGGCGGGAGTTCTCCCGGGAAGGTCTGGGTCCCCACCCGGGTTTCGTAGATGGCGAGGAAGGTCGCCTCATCCGGGGCGGGCACGACGGCGGACACTCCCTTGTCGTTGAAAGCAACGTAGAGGACCATCCCGGTCGGACCCGTCACGGTCGTGTACTGGTCGGCCAGACCAGTCTCGATCAACGTGCGAACCATGACGCTCGAAGGCGCCGAGGTGCGCAGGGATTCGAGACCGGCGACGACGTCGGATGTGGTTGGGCTGGTCATGATGTCTCCTCAGTCTCGGCGGCAAGCAGGCCCCGCAGATGTTCGAGGCCTCGATGCACGTCGGCCTTGGTAGTGCCGACGGGGCGGTCGAGTGCCGTGGCGATCTCCCGGTAAGAGAGCCCAACGACATGGCGCAGGACGATGGCGTTGCGCTGTGGTCCAGGGAGGGTGTCGAGCCGCTGCTGCCACTCGTCGGCGATCACGGCCGCGATGCCCTCAGCGGCAACGTCAACGGTGTCCGTAGCGGCCCGGTCGTCTCCGACGAGCGGCACCGTGACGGCCGCACGCTTGCGGGAGCGAGCCGCATTGCGGCAGAGGTTCACCGCGATCGTCCACAGCCAGGGCCGCAGCTTGAGGTCTCGGATCCGGCCCGAGTCGTAGCCGAGCAACGCTCGGTAGGCCCGGATGAAAGTCTCCTGGGTGATGTCGTGAGCGTCGTGCCGAGTCGGCACCATGCGCAGCACCCCGGAGAAGATGCCGTCCTGGTGGGTGGCGATCAAGTCGGGAAACGTGGCGGCCACGTCGTGGGCCAGCCGTCTGGTGAGCCGTCGGTCGTTGCCGGCATCCAACTGATTGGTTGGCAACGTGCGCTCGCGCGTTGTGGTCACCGGGTCGTCCTCCGTCGTTGGGTTCATAGGGAAGAACACCGCCGTCGGTGGTGCGGTTGCATCAATCGAGCAGGAATTGGCGCACCAAGTCGATTCCGACGGGGCCCACACCAAGGAGGTCGGCGTGGAAGACCTTCAGGTCGAAGTCGTCACCGCGTGCCGCCAAGAGTTCGTCGCGGGTGTCGAGGATCATCTGCTCCCCCACCTTGTAGGAGATCGCCTGCCCGGGCCATCCGTAGTAGCGGGTCACCTCGGAAGCGGCGTATGCCGGCTCCAGGGTGGCGTAGTCGACCAACATCTGTGTTGCCGTCTCGAAGCTCCATTCCTCACCGGCATGGAACGGCTGGCCCGTGGGGATGGAGTACTCGAGGTGGGACCCGATGTCGATGACGACCCGGCAGGCGCGCAGCATCTGAGCCGACAGCCACCCAAACACATAGTCGGGCGAATCCAGGTAGCCGAGTTCCGCCATGAGACGCTCCGCGTAGAGGGCCCAACCTTCGCCGGTGCCGGACTTCCACACCCAGAGACGCTGCAGCCGGCTGAGTTGCTCGGCGTGCGACATCTGGACACCGACCTGGAGGTGGTGGCCGGGGAACCCTTCGTGGTAAGCCGTGGTGATTTCGTCGTAGAGCGGGAACGGACCGTCGCCCTCCAGCGACCACCACACCGACCCCGGCCGCGTGAAGTCCTCTGAGGGTCCTACGTAATAGGCGCCGAGCGAGCCTCCGGGGGCGGCCAGCTTGACCTCAACATCCCGGATCGTGTCGGGAACGTCGAAGTGGGTGTCGGCGAGCTGGTCGAGGGCGGCACTTTCGCGATCCGCGATGACTCGAACAAAGGACTCCCGATCGGGCGCCAGCCGCGCCGGATCAGACTTGAGCACCTCGAGCGCTTCGCCGATGGTGCCTCCTGGGGCGATCTCGGCTGCTACTTCCTCCATCCGGGAGCGTAGCTCAGCAATCTCGGCCCAACCCCAGGCGTAGGTCTCCGCCGGGTCGATGGTCGTGCCGAGGAACTGCGCGGCATTGCGGACGTAGCGTGCCGCGCCGACCGCATCGCTGGTGACGGCGTGCGGCAAGTAGTCGGTGCGCAGATACTCGGCGAAGTCGGCGAAGGCGCTTCGACCGGCCGCAACGGCCGCATCCAAGCGGTTGGCGAGATCGTCGCCATTGGGGAGTTCGGCTGCGGACAGCGAATCGTGGAGCGCCAGTAATGGGGATTCGCCTGACGCCATCACCTCTGCTTGCTCGATGACGGTCTCGACCTGGCGTTTGGCAACGGCCAGCCCACGTTCGATCCCGAGGTCCAACGACGCTTGGTAACCGGCGAACGCCTGGTCGAGTGTGTTGAGTCGGGTCATGATGTTGTCCCAGGCTTCTGCGGTTTCGCGGTTCATGTGGTCGAACGTCTCCCGAAAGTCCTGGGAGGGAGATGCAATCGAATTGAGTCTTCTGAGGTGGTCGTCGGTGGCGATGGCGTCGAGTTCCTCGTCGAGCATGGTGCGCGCCACTGCAATCGCAAGTGCATCCCACCGTGACGTGGGTGGCGCCACCGCATCAACCTGGTCGCGCAACTCGCCCAGCTTTGCCGCGATGGTGTCGTACCCCGCCGGGCTCAGGTCGGGCCAGCGATCGTCGTGTCCGGCGATCCCGAGGTAGGTGGCTTCGTCGGGCAAGAGAACACATAACTCGTCAACGATCGTGCTCGAGAGGGCATAGATGGGGTGATCGGGCATGGCGCGAGGGTACCGCGCGCCACAGGTCGGTGGGGTTGTCAACCAGTACCTGGTACCGGGGTGTGGACGCCGCGGCAGGTCACCGCCTCGGCCAGGTCCACTCCGTCACGCCGGACTCACCTCAACCGGGATCCCGTTGAGCACCGCGTTGCCCGAGAGAGGGTCGATCTCGTCTCCGGCGAGGACGTTGGCATTCACCCCGGGGCGCCGAGAGGCGACGGTCAGTTCGATCCCTGGGAGGTCGTGACCCCATCCGTGGGGCAGGCTGACGACGCCTGGCATGATGTCGGTGGTGACCTCAACCGGCGCAGTAACGGTTCCCGCCGGTGATGTCACTCGGGCCGCGTCCTCGGCGGTGAGACCAAGTCGGTCGGCGTCCTCGGGGTTGATCTGCAGGGTGCAGCGTTCCTTGCCCTTGACCAGCACATCGATGTTGTGCATCCAGGAATTGTTGGAGCGCAGGTGGCGGCGGCCGATCAGCACCATGCCTCCGTTGCGTGGAGCGGCGGCGGCTTCGAGTCTGGCCAGCTCGGATTCGAGTCTGGCCAAGTCGCCGATGATCATCTCGGGAGCCAGTTCGACCTTTCCCGACGCAGTTGCCAGCACACCGGGGATGCGGGACCGAAGCGGTCCGAGGTCGATGCCATGCGGATGGCGGCGGAGCAGTTCGAGGCTGAGCCCATCGGGTTGGCGGCCGTAGCCCTCGCCGTAAGGCCCGACCCGTACCAAGTAGTCGAGCATGCGCTCGGGACCGCGGCCGCCTGCTGTAGCCCCCATGATCTCGGTCGCGTCGCGCCCATGGACGGCGGAGGCCGGGTCGCCGACGGCGCGCTCGACGAGCGTGGCGAACACCATGTCGTCGAACTGGTCGAGGTCGGCATCGGGTCCCAACCCTGAGACGACCGCCGCCAACCGCAGCAGGGTGCGCCATTCCGGCTCGGCGCCGGGTTCGGCGGGGAGAACGGCTGGTGAGTAGTTGGCGACGTTGCGCACGGAGAGAGTCCCGAAGGCGAAGTCGTAGTGCGGCCGGCGGAGCGCCGGCGGTGCCGGAAGGATGACGTCGGCATGTCGGGTGGTTTCGTTCTGGTAGATGTCGACGCTGACCATGAAGTCGAGTTGGCCGAGGGCGGCATCGAGCCGGTCGCTGTGTGGGGTGGATAGCACAGGGTTGCCTGCCACCGTGATCAGGGCGCGTACCTTGTCATCTCCCGGGGTCGTGATCTCGTCGGCCAGGCCGGTGACCGGCAATTCCCCGCGCACCTCGGGGTAACCGCCGACTCGACTCGTCCAGCGTCCGGTGCTCCAGCCACGTTTGGATCGGGGCTGTTCGTGGGCGGCGCGTGGAAACATCGCCCCACCAGGCCGATCGAGGTTGCCGGTCACCGTGTTGAGGACGTCGACCAGCCAGGCGCCGAGCGTCCCGAACCGCACGGTGTGGGTGCCGATTCGGCCGTAGACCGCCGCGGTGTTGGCCGCGGCCAACTCACCCGCCAATCGGCGAATGGTCGCCGCCTTGATCCCGCATATCGCGGCGACCCGTTCCGGTGGGAAGGCTTCGGTGGCGGCTCCCACCGCGTCGACACCGTTGATGTGGTCGGCGGCGGGGCCCAGATCGATGAGGCCTTCGTCGAACAGGACATGCACGATCGCAGCAAGCAGGTACACATCGGTGCCGGGTTTGATGAACAGATGCTCGTCCGCTGCTTTGGCGGTACGGGAGCGGCGGGGATCAACGACAACGACCCGACCTCCCCGCTCTTGGATCGCATCGAGCCGTCCCGGCCAATCCGGGGCCGTTGCCAGGCTGCCGTTTGATGCCCGCGGGTTGGCACCGAGCATGAGCAGGTAGTCCGAGCGATCGATGTCGGGTACCGGAATGATGTCGGGGTGGCCAAACATCAGACCGCTCGACACGTGCTTGGGCATCTGGTCGACGGTGCTGGCGCTGTACAGGTTCCGGCTGCGCAGTGCCCGGATCAGTACTCGGTTGTAGAGGGCGCCAGACATCGTGTGAACGTTCGGGTTGCCCAGGTAGAGGGCGACGGCGTTTGGCCCATGAGCGGCAATGAGGGGAGCCAGACGGTCGGCGATGTGGGCGAAGGCGTCGTCCCACGCCGCGGGTTCGAACCGACCGCCCCGTTTGATCAGCGGTTGGCGGACCCGATCGGGGTCGGCGTCGAGTTGCTTGAGCGTAGAGCCCTTTGGGCAGATGAAACCTCGACTGAACACGTCGTCACGGTCACCCCGAATCCGCACCACGGCATCCTCGCGCAGGGAGATCTCGAGCCCGCAGGTGGCCTCACACAGCGGGCAGGTCCGAAAGGCGAGCCGCATCGTGTCTTCGGAGTTCATGCTCCGAGCGTACTCACGCGACTTCGAACAGGCCCGCCGCTCCTTGCCCGCCGCCGACGCACATCGTCACGAGACCGAAGCGGCCGCCGGTGCGTTTGAGATGGCGCAGGATCTGGCCGACCATCCGTGCTCCGCTCATCCCATAGGGGTGCCCGATCGAAATGGAGCCGCCCATGGGATTCAGCTTCTCGTCCGGGATCTCCAGGATCCGCTGGCAGTACAGCACCTGTGAGGCGAAGGCTTCGTTGAGTTCGACGATGTCGATGTCGTCGAGTGTCATGCCGACCATGTCGAGCAGCTTGGGTACCGCCTTGACCGGGCCTATCCCCATTTCATCGGGGTCGACACCGGCGACCTGGAAGCCGCGGAAGGTGCCGAGGGGTTCGAGGCCGAGGGCGTCGGCCCTCGCCCCGGACATCACTACGGCAGCCGCAGCTCCGTCGGCGAACTGAGAAGCATTGCCTGCCGTCACCGTGCCGTTCTCGGGATCAAACACCGGTGGCAGCGAGGCAAGGCCCTCGAGGGTGGTGTTGGGTCGATTGCACTCGTCGTGATCGCAGACGTAGCCCGCTTCGACGCCGAAACTCCCGTCGGACTGTTTGACCGCCCGATCGACCGTCATCGGGGCGATGTCCTCGGCGTACCAGCCTTGTTCCTGAGCGTGGGCGACCCGTTGTTGCGACATCAGGGAGTATTGGTCCTGGTCTTCCCGGGAGATGTCGTAGCGTTTGGCGACGATCTCGGCCGTGGCGCCCATGGACAGGTAGATGCCGGGCCAGTCCTCCATCAGCGGTTCGTTGTAGAGGTCGACGCTGCGGAAGTTGTCGTTCTGCACCAGCGAGATTGATTCGACGCCCCCGGCGATGATGGTGTCGACCTCGCCGACCATGACCCGATGTGACGCCATGGCGATGGTGTTGAGCCCAGACGAGCAGAAGCGGTTGACGGTGGTGCCCGGCACCGACGAAGGCAGCCCGGAGCGCAACGCGGCGATGCGGCCCACGTCTTGGCCGGAAGGGCCCTCGGGGAGACCACAGCCGAGAATGACGTCCTCAACGTCCGAGTCGGCAACGGCCGGGACGTCGGCGAGCGCGGCCCGGATGGCGTGGGCCGCCTGATCGTCCGGTCTGGTCATGTTGAACGAACCGCGATATCCCTTGGCGAGCGGGGTTCGCTTACTGGCGACGACAACGGCGTCTCGCATGTTGATGCTCCTGGGTGTGGCCTGTACTCAGCGTAACGGTCCAAGCCCCTGGTCGATTCCGTGGGGAGACACAACCGCTCTACCCTTGGGGTCGGTATCCCGTCACGAGGAGACGTTCATGGGCGTGTTGGCCGGCAAGACGATGTTCATCTCGGGCGCCAGTCGTGGCATTGGATTGGCGATCGCCAGGAAGGTGGCCGCGGACGGCGCCAACGTGGCACTTATCGCCAAGACCGCCGATCCCCATCCTCGGCTGCCCGGAACCGTGTACACGGCAGCGGAGGAGATCGAAGCCGCCGGGGGTCATGCATTGCCGATCGTCGGTGACATTCGCTTCAACGACCAGGTTGAGGACGCCGTCGGCAGAGCGGTTGACCACTTCGGCGGCATTGACATCTGCGTCAACAATGCGTCTGCGATCAACCTGTCGGGATCGGTTGACCTGCCGATGAAGCAGTACGACCTCATGCAGGACATCAACAGCCGGGGCACGTTCCTCGTCTCCCGAACGTGTGTCCCCTTCCTGAAGAAGTCGGACAATCCGCACATCCTGACGCTGAGCCCGCCGCTCAACTTCAACCCAGTGTGGTTCCAAAACCACGTGGCCTACACCATCGCAAAATACGGCATGAGCATGTGCACGATCGGGTTCGCCAACGAATTTGCCGCCGACGGGATCGCGGCCAACAGTCTGTGGCCACGCACCATCATCGCAACGGCGGCGGTGCAGAACCTGCTCGGCGGCGACGAGGCCATGCGCCGTTCCCGGCGACCTGAGATCCTCGCCGATGCTGCGTATGAGATCTTCAAGCTCGACAGTCGCGAGAATACGGGCAACTTCTACATCGACGACGAGGTGCTCGCCTCAGTGGGTATCACCGACTTGTCCGGATACTCCTACGGCGACGATGCCGAATTGCAGCGCGATATCTTCCTCGACGAGTAGCCCGCCGTTCGAACTGGGGGGCGCTCAGACTCCGGTGAATGGTCCGACGGCGCCGCTGGGTACGGCGGTTCCGCAGAACTGGCAGGCGGCCAGCCCGGGCCCGACCTTGGCGCCGCATTCGCGACATTGAGTCGCTTGCGGGGTGCGCTTGCCGTCGACCGTGCCGTCGGATGCGTCGAGTTCCTCGATGCAGGCCTTCAGTTGCTCGGCCGTGTAGCCGCTCTCCTCGAGCAGGGTCCACATGGCTTCGATAACGAGGAGGACCCGGTCGATCCGGTCGTTGATGTCCAGGATGTCCTCGAGCGTTGGCCCGGTGCCGCTGCCGGCGGCCGCCGCAAGCCGAGCCGACTGTGCGCCGTGCTGGCCGAGTACATATCCGGTGAGGAATCCGAGTCCCATCCAGGAGGTGTCGACCGGTCGGGCCGGGCACTTGAACGGAAAGCCGGTCGCAAGCCATGTCCGGGAATTCTCGCCCTCCGGCGTTCGAGCTCGTTCGTTGCGATGAGACTGACTTGGCGATTGGTTGACCGGGCGAGCGCTCACGCCGATTGTCCAACGGTCTCCTAGGTCACCAGCTGGTCGGGTTTTGCCCTTTTGTACCGGCCCGAGGTGCGATGAGTGCCGCCATCTGCGCCGCACCCATAGAGTCTGAGACGGGTCGCTAGACCCATGGTCTTTTGTTCGCCTTCGCCCTAGCCTTTGCCTTAGGATCACCCTGCCATAGGAGGTAGACAGATATGCTTCGCATGTGGACGGCCATTCAGAGCCGCATGACCAACGAAGAGGGCGCCAGCCTTGTTGAGTACGCCCTGCTCGTCGCTTTGATCGCAGTTGTG
>Ga0209567_10001720_pt1 | contig 10962 bp, 4 predicted proteins | sample COG_12_FD_184756 | JGI IMG/M metagenome (GOLD analysis project Ga0209567, IMG submission 184756) | Pelagic marine sediment microbial communities from the LTER site Helgoland, North Sea, for post-phytoplankton bloom and carbon turnover... | ecosystem: Environmental > Aquatic > Marine > Neritic...
TTAATAATATCAAATGCGGTGATATTGATAAAGTTGAATTATACTAACTTAACATTTGTATTGCAGATCATTTTCCTGAGGACAAGAACAAGATTATTGTATTTGCTGTTGTTTATTGGATTTAATGTAATATAAATGTTTTGACATTGTGTTGAATAAGCTATTATTATTATTATTATATCTTTTATTCATTTTTCAAGTAAATTATCTTCAGTGCAGTTGAAGATAGTGTTTGGTTAGTTTACAGTTTGTCAGGCATAGTGTTGTGGACTATGATTGATGGATTTTAGTAGTTTGGCTAGTTATTTGGAGTTTTGGTTTTTGAAGTCGAGACGACTTTAAGGAAGAGGGGGAGAATGTAGCCGGACGTATTTGCACCAGTTGCGGTACCGCCGCAGTTTGTCCGCAGTTTGTCCGCGGTTAAGCGGGCTCGGGTTTTATCAGTGCTTCACGTGCGAGGCAAGTTTGACATTCCGTGAACACATTTCAGTTGTCAGTTCAGAAGGAAACATCTCATAATTCACTGTTCAGATAGATAATTTAGGAAGGATTGGAAGTGTTGGAAAGGTAAGATATCTGTACGATGTTTAGTAATGGTTATTATGCGAGAGGAAGGACATTTTGTTGTATTTCGGCGGAATTCGTTGTGACGGTTTGTGATTGAATTTCGTGCTTCAAATTTAAGGTTTCGCTTCTTTCTTGGGAACTTCGCTTGACTGTCATGAATGGTAACTCGCTTGAATTGGTTTCACCAGTAACATGATTGTTTCTATAACCCACGTATTCATTTTATAGCCATGCACAGAGCACGGGAGTATGAGAGATGGGACGAGACGAGCCAGGAGCTGGTAGTTAAAGCACCTAGTGTTTTGGTGAGTAGAGAATGTTCTTTGGCATTGTATGTTTTATTTTTAATGGTAATACATGTAAATGAATATTTGGCAACCAGTGAAGAACCTTTCAAGTTCATGATTAGGAGGTAACAGATAAAATGGACTGAAGGTATTGAATTAAACAGAAGACAGTTTGATCAGGTATAAGTCAGGGTTCATTTCATATTCATGCATATTTATTGTTAGGGCAAGTCACAAAAGGTATAAGTGCATTTAACTCAAAGGTTCGTATTGTGATTATGTATTTTCAGACGGTTCAGACTCAGCGTGGATCCGGGTCCCGTCGTAGATGTTAGATCAGCTGGTGCCATCATATATCATCTGTAAATAGACATTATTAAATATGACCGAGACCACGTCTTTGTTGTGAGAGGCCTGTATCCCTTGGTTATATTTTGGAGCCCCCAGTTTGGAAATATCAGGACGACAGCTTCCATGGACCAGTGTGATGTTTAGGAGCGACGTGTTGGCTTATGAGAGCGATCGACGTTAGACACCTATGAGGACAACACAGCAATCAACGAAATAGTAAGAAACTTTAGGACCACAGGACAGTGTTAAAAGTGAAAAAAATATAAAAATAGGACAAAAGAGTGACAATTTAGGACAATCAGTGTGTTTTTTTCTCTCAATTTTGAATTTAGCTATAGATCTATAAAGAATTAATCACTAATTGTGAGGCTGACATCTTTATAATTACTGCTCGCCCTGCAAGCCTAGATATTTTTTCATTAATCTCAGTATTTTTCTAATTTATATAAGTAATTTTGTATTTGGTGTGCGGGCCAGTGTAATTTTACAGCCTCGGAGAGTTAAATTGTAAGGGAAAAAGAAAATTGTAGCGTGAAAGCGCCACCTACACATTTAGCACTAATTCTGATCAAAGGTGATGGAACTAAAAGTTGCATGTTTCTTTAATATTTGCATTTGGTGAAGGATTCTAACACTAAATCTTGATCACTTATCATTTGTGACAGTCAAGCGTCTTTCCTCAACTTTTGAGTTTATTATTTCAGTATTTGACTTTTGTTTGGTACAGCGGTAGCTTCCCTTTGAGACTATAGCTTCACGTTGAGATGATATCTTGGCTTTGAGACGGGAGTGATCTTCTGACGACGTTTTGACGTTTGGCAAAGTTTGGTACAGTCAGGACGTGGTGTAAAGGTAATCCTAGTAGTTAGTAGTATTTTTCGTTTCGGGGTGGACCGTCGTTGAAATTTTGGTTTCAGAGTTTATTGACCGGATTAAAACGGTGCAATATTATTATTTATCAGTATTATCCAGTTTATTTATCTTTATATTAGCTTTATTCAACACAATGTGTTACAGGTGACCAGCCAGCAGAAATTTTGTCAAAATTCCCCGTTTCAGGTTTTTCAGAATAGAATCATCAGCATCAGCAGCAGTTGCTGTCGGGACAACAACAACAAATTTTTTTGAAAGTTTTTTAGAATAATTTCTAAAGTTAAAACAACTTCATGTGTCCTATGATGACATATTTGAACCAGATCTTGATTACAATGTGTTAAGTTTATTTGTGAGAATTAAATTATTGTTTTCAGCAAGCGCGCCATTTTGCAGCAGCCGAAATTGCTTGATATTTCATATATTATAATATATCGTAGTGAATGGCATATCATTTGTTTATTTGACCGATTCTTATCAGTCATTTCAACAATTTCATGAGAAATTACTCTCTACTACGAATTATAATCTGAAATTGCAAGTTTTTGGCAACTCGGAAATGTTCGTGTAATTTGGGCACAGATTGGATTTGGAATTTTGCGTTTGATTTTGCGTTGGCCAAGCAGTGCTAAGGTAAGGCATTATTTTCAGAAACCCCATATCAGTTTGGATCCAGATAATAATTGACAGAGATTGGAACCAGATCACATTATTCTGATCCTGTTCAGTATTGAGGTCATTAATTAGGTCAAGTTCATTAATACGGTCAACTGTGTTTACATTGAAGATTTTACTTCAGAGTAGTTAGGATCAAAATCTTGTTTGCATTTATTAATGGAAGGCAGATCCAACTTGTTAGTATCCAGATCCAGATCAGAGCTACAGATAATTTGATCCAGATAAAGAGTTAGTATTCATATCCAGATCATTGCTTCAGATAAGAGGATCCAGATAAGGAGTTAGATCTAAAGTTAATTTATTATAGTCCCATTACAACTTGTAATTATTCTGATCCAGATCCAGATCAGAGCTACAGATAAGGGGATCCAGATAAGGAAGCAGATTGAATTAATTATAGTCCCACCACAAAAATAACTTAGTCCCTTTTCATTAAAATAATTTGCTTGATTGAAATAAAATGTGTATGCTACCATGCTGTTGTGTTATTTATTTTAAATGAGTTTGGTGTCTGTAGTGTTTACTTGCTTACAGTGAACACTGGTATACAATTATTGTATACAGTAACTGTTAAGAGAAAAGATACTCTTACACAGTGAAGTTAGTTGTGCAACCTTAAAAGAGAAAAGGTGTTTTGTGTTTATTGTGATACCTTATAGTGAAAGGTGATTGATATTATTTGTGTATTTTATGAAATGAGGAACTGAATGAGTGCATTTAGTGAAAAGTGCATTAGTGAAAAGTGCATTAGTGAAAACTGAATTAGTGAATTTAGTGAAAAGTGCATTAGTGAACACTGAATTAGTAAATTTAGTGAATTAAAGTGGAAAGACTTAGAACTTTAGTCTCATTTTATAGAGATATAACTTTATGGAGATAGTTCTTCATTGCTTTTAGTGTTAAGCAATACCAGATATTGACTTGATAGCTACAGAGGGTGACAGAAGCCAGTGAGGCTGTAGTGACGCAAAGACAGAGAAATACTTTGTTAGTTTGTGTTCAAAGGAAGCCTGGTTAGGAGATAGTGATTGCACAGTGTATATTTCTTGCCACAAAGAGACAATAACTTTATTTATTTGTGTGCATAGTGACTTAGTGCATGTGACATATTATCATTTAGCAAGTGCTTAGTGAAATATTCATAAATATGGCGACTTCACCAGAAGACTTGAGGATGATTGAGCTGCTAAAGGAGTTAAAAGTGCCGCCTATGTCAGACCCATCTGAGTTGGACAAATTCATGAGGGGCTACGGAGTAAAGTTTACTCCACCCAAGCCAAAGACACAACTTCAAGTGCCAAGAATATCTATATTTTTCGGCGAAGATCCGAAGGGAGAAGTGTCGTACCAGACTTGGGCATACGAGGTGAAATGTCTTCAGGCAGAGGAGACATATACTGATGAGATATTACTACAAGCCATCAGGAGATCACTGAAAGGACATGCTGCAGACCAGTTGAGATATATTGGTGTGAAACCTACAATTGCAGACATTCTGGAAAACTTCAGCAGCACATATGGAACTGTGGAAACATCGGAATCCATACTAAAGAAGTTTTACGCCTGCAAACAGAAACCAAATGAGACGATCAGCAAGTACTGCATAAGGCTAGAAGAGATTTATGCGCAAGCTGTTGAGATGAAAGAACTCAAAGAAGGAGATGATATGTTGAGGAGAGTATTCCACCGTGGACTTACAGCACAATTGAGACATCTTACTGGATATAAGTTTGAAACTGTGCGGGATTACAGAAAATTCAAGCAAGAAGTTAGACAAATTGAAAATGAACTAGAGGAAGACACACTTGAAGATTCATCTGAAGATCATAAAACTAAATGTCAGTCCATCAACAAAAAGGAAGACAAACTTAAGAGTAAAATTGATCAGCAGTTCACAGAACTTACATCTATGATGGAAAAAATGAACCATAAGATGGAACAATTAGAAAAGAACCAAGCGAATACTTATGGTCAGCAAGATCAACAATCAGGAACTGATCAACAATACAACATACATCAGCAAACTCAGCCTCAGTACAGACAAAGGAACTGGCAGGAACAGACAAACAGTCAGACACATGGTCAACCACCAGGAACTTACAGCCAACCATTTGGGCAGCAACAACATAGTTATCACCAGCCGCAACATAATTATAATCAACCGCAACATGATTTTAATCAGACACAGGGTAGTTATAATCAACCACAACATGATTTTAATCAGACACAGGGTAGTTATAATCAGACACAGGGTAGTTATAATCAGCCACAACATGATTTTAATCAGACACAGGGTAGTTATAATCAGCCACAGGGTAGTTATAATCAGCCACAACATGATTTTGATCAGACACAGGGTAGTTATAATCAATCGCAGGCTCAGGGAGGATATAGTTATGCACCTCAACAGTTCAGACCAGTTGGTTGGAGGGGGACAAAACATTTTAGAGGTTCTAGGAGTGACATGCCTAGAGGTCGTGGACCATTTGTTGGTCAGGGACGTGGCCGTGGTGCTTATAGATTCACCAGACCTATAGCCGGACACAATCGTATGCCGGAATGCTATGCGTGCCATGAGAGAGGTCACCTAGCAAGGGAATGTCCTTTAAACTAGTTAGTGCTCGTATAGCGGGTCAAACTGCGGGTACAGAGAAAAAAACAGACCCAAAATTAGTTGGAGAAACTAGCTTAGTCAACATTGAAATAGATGGGATAAGTACGTCAGCACTTTGTGACACAGGATCTTGTGTATCTACGTGTTCTGATTTATTTTTTAAACAGAACTTTCCAGACAAAGAAGTCAAACCTTTAAGCACTCGTTTTGAAATTACATGTGCAGATGGAAGCCAGTTACCCTACAAAGGATATATAGAAGCAGACTTAGAAGCTATTGGGATTCCTGATTCAAAAAAGCAACTTTGTTTATTTTTAGTTGTTCCAGATACGGATTTTAACCAGTCAACACCATTTCTTTTAGGAACAAATATTTTGAATGAACTGTTGGAAAATTGCAAGGAACATCATGGAGTACAATTTCTACAAAGAGCAAAATTATTTACACCATGGTTTACAGCATTTAGATGCATGTCGATGAGGGAAAAAGAATTAAAAAGAAACAAGAATAAGATAGCCACAGTTAGAAGTGCGGAAACTAGAGTTCGGCAAATAGGACCAAATCAGTCGATCAACATTACTTGTATTTCTGACAAGGAAATTGACCATCAACCAACTTGTGCAATAATTACAGATACAGAGAATACAACCTTACCAAATTTTATTGACATTACACCAGCAGTGGTACATTGTGATAACATCAACAAGAAGGAGATCATTGTTAATTTATCCAACTTGACGACAAATACAGTCAACATAGCACCAAGAGCAATAATAGCAGAACTTCAACCAGTCACTATAGATGAAGCTGTGTATAAAGACATACAGAAGGAACACAAATCTGCCTTAGAAGAAATACATATAGGAGATGGCCTTACTGCAGAGCAGGATAAACTACTTAGAGATTTACTCAAGAGTCATGAGGATATTTTTTCAACAGGAGAGACCGACATTGGACAATGCAATTTAGTTAAACATAGGATTGAATTAGAAAATGAAATACCATTTAAACAACGACATCGCAGAATACCACCGGGAATGATAGAAGAAGTTAGGAAACATTTAGAACAACTTTTGGCAGGAGGAGTTATTCGGAAATCAAAGTCACCATTTGCATCAAACATCGTAATTGTACGGAAGAAATCAGGAAAATTAAGGATGTGCGTGGACTACCGTATGCTAAACAACAGAACTATTAAGGATGCGTATGCTTTACCTAGAGTGGAAGAGGTGTTTGATTGTCTTCATGGAGCAAAATATTTTTCAACAATTGACATGAAAAGTGGTTACCATCAAGTAGAAGTAGAGGAGAAGCATAAAGAAAGAACAGCATTTACAGTAGGCCCTTTAGGATTTTATGAGTTCAACAAAATGCCATTTGGTTTATCAAACAGCCCAGCAACATATCAACGTCTTATGGAAGAATGTCTTGGAGATTTTAATATGAAAATTTGTGTAATCTACCTTGACGATCTTATCATTTTTAGTGACAGCTTTGAACAGCACTTGGAAAGACTCAACATGATTTTAACTAGACTTAAAGAATGTGGGATAAAATTATCACCGGAGAAATGTTTCTTCATTCAGAGGAAAGTTCACTTTTTGGGACATGTGGTAGGAGAAGACGGAATTGAGACAGATCCTGAGAAGATAGAAAAGATAAAGAACTACCCCAAGCCTACAAATCCGGAAAGATTGAAATCGTTTTTGGCATTCTGTGGATATTATAGAAAATTTGTAAAAGACTTTGCAAAGCTGATCAGACCTTTATCAGATCTAATACCACCAACCTCACCTAAGAAGAGGAGTAAAGCTAATCAAGAACCAGTTGTTTGGAAGTGGGAAGAAAAACATGACAGAACATTTGAAGAATTGAAGAGATTACTAACCAGCCCTCCAATTTTGGCTTATCCGAATTTCGATTTACCGTTCGAGCTGCATACAGATGCTAGTACCCACGGTTTAGGGGCCGTATTATATCAGGAACAGGAAGGACAAAAGAAAGTCATAGCTTATGCTAGTCGCAGTCTTACAAGATCCGAGAAAAACTACAGTGCGTTTAAATTAGAATTTCTGGCATTAAAATGGTCAATTACAGAAAAGTTTTCAGATTACCTTTTAGGAAATAAGTTCATTGTATACACAGATAACAATCCACTTACTTATGTCTTAACATCAGCAAAACTTGAGGCAACAGGACAGAGATGGGTAGCAACACTCAGTGACTTTGATTTTGATATTAAGTATAGGCCGGGAGTCTTGAATATTGATTCTGATGTTATGTCTAGATACCCCACCAGTGAACACGGTGATGAGCACATAGAAGAAACCCCCACTGCAGACTGTGATAAGGACGTTGAAGAAACCATTGATAGTAAGACTATCAAGGCTATTTGTAATACAATTTATGTCACACCGTTTATAGAAGTGCTTCCACATATGGACATCAACATTGTAGAGTCTACAGATAGTCCAGGTCAGACATTAGCACAAATTGAAGTTAGGGAAATTAGGACAAGACAAAGAGAAGACCCAGGTATAGGAGTTTGGTATAGAGCCGTAATGGACAAGGAACCACCAAAGAAACAGTTACTTTCAGATGATCCAAAGCATCAGACAATGTCAAGAAACTTTAAGAATTTTCACATGATAAGAGGAATTCTACATAGGAAAACACAAGACAATGGAAAAGAAATAAATCAGTTAGTACTACCAAGTTGTTATAAGGCTCAAGTGTTACAAGGACTTCACAACGATGTTGGTCATCCTGGAAAGGAAAGAACTGGATCATTAGTTCGTGAAAGGTTTTATTGGCCAGGATATATGGCAGATGTAGATAAACATGTGCAGACGTGTGGCAGATGTCTACGTAGAAAGTCAACAACTTCGAAAGCACCTTTAGTTAACATAGAGTCTAGATATCCACTAGAGCGTGTGTGTATGGACTACCTTACTGTTGATCCTTGCCAAGGAAGTATAGAGAATATTTTAGTGATAACTGATCACTATACAAAGTACTCAGTAGCTGTACCAACAAGGAACCAGACAGCGAAAACTACAGCAGAAGCTCTTTTAAACAACTTTATATTGCATTACGGAATTCCTTCAAAACTACATTCGGATCAAGGAAGAAATTTTGAATCGGATCTGATGAAAGAACTTTGTCAATTAATGGACATTAAGAAAACTAGGACTACAATTTATCACCCAATGTGTAACGGTCAAACGGAAAGATACAACAGGACTCTATTGAATATGTTAGGAACTTTGGAACCAGAAAAGAAACAGAATTGGAAAAAATATATACCAACTTTAGTGTATGCGTATAATGCAACAAGACATGAATCAACTGGATACTCACCGTTTGAATTGATGTTTGGACGAAATCCAAAATTGCCTCTAGATTCAGTGTTCCATTTAGATAAAAATGCAGATACAATTACATCTGACTATGTGAAAGACTTAAAGGAAAGGTTAGAATTGTCACACGAGTTGGCGAACAAGTCGCTAAAGAAAGCAAGGCAAAAACAGAAGGTGCAATTCGACAAAAAGGCCAAAGCTACGCAAGTCAATGTAGGTGATACAGTTTTAGTGAAAATTTTAGCCTACGAGGGGAAACATAAGATTGCCGACAAGTTTGAGCAAGACACATACAAGGTAGTGAAGCAGCCAAATAGAGACATACCGGTTTATATTGTACGGAACGGAGATGGAAATGAGAAGCGACTCCACAGGAATCACCTACTTCCAATAGAAGTTGCAGATGATGTGGATGAGAATGATGATAAGGAAGATGAGAGAGACAGAGAGAGTGAGAAGGTTCAAAAGAATAGAGAACTGAAACCAGTGCCCAAACCTAGAAGGGGAAAGGAAACTCCAGTAATTAAGACACCAGTTATAGATAGTAAGGAAGATAGTGATGAAAGTGATGTTGAATTTGTGGACACATATTCAAGTGATAGTGAGAGACCGGCCGGTCCAGATAGAGTAAGCAGTTTAGATAGTACGAGTAGAGTTAGTGGAACAGATAGTGCGGATAGAGTAGGAAGCTCAGATAAAGTTTGTAGAGAAAGTGTGTCAGATAAAGGTGCAGACAAAGGTGTTACAGATCCAAAAGAAAGGACAGAAGAGGTGTCAAAGGTTAAAGATATACCGGATGCACATTCTGCTAAGGCAGTTGTGGGAGAACCCGAGGATGAAGAAATTGAGGAAGAAGAAAAAGATGATGATGAAGAAACTGGAGAAGATGATAGTGAGGTAGTTGACCTTGTTCCAGTGCCAAGAGTTGAGACTGTCTTAGAGGCACCACCAGCGGAGCCACCACCACCTCAACCACCTCCGAGGAAGTCGACTAGAGATAGAAAGAAACCAGCATGGTATGGAGATTATGTCATGAGTCAACAAGTAGACAAGAGTGATGAGTTGAGAAAGCTTTTGCAGGAGCAAGCAGTGTTGAATGCAAAAGTATTGCAAACAGTGCTTAATACTTAACACTGTTTATTGTTTTTAATGTATAAAGTTGTGAACATGTTTTAAATTTTTGAAATAGACTAGATGTTTTTCAGAATGTAATATTTTTGAGACAGAAAATAATCAGTTTTGAAAAATACATTACTTTTTCATGGGATGACTGAATTTGCAGTTAGTTTTTACAGGTGAACAGGATAAGGTGTTGGTAATGCTTGCACTTGAAGTATGCTGTTATAATGGGAATTATCTGGCTCAAGCTTTGATTGTTTTCAAATTGTAATAATAAGGAAGTTTTTTTTATAATTTCATATTGTAATTTTATAGATGGGAAGTGAATTGTATTTTCATCTTCTAATAGATGAAATGGAGTCAAGTATTCATTTTGAAAATGATTATGCAGATTGTCCAGTAAAGTGGTTATTTTATTAGTTATTTCTTCAAATGGAAATTAAAGTTATGAAGGAATGCACAGATTCTTTTGTTATTTTTAATCAATTGTTTAGTAACAAGTTTGTGTTGCAGGGGAGGAGAGCAGCAGAAAAAACAAGTATTTTTGCTGAAATTAGTTCTTCTGCATGGAAGTTTGCTAATATAGTTTTAAAATAAGTGATATGGTTATGCTTTGATGACTTTCGTCTTTTGTAGATCTGGAGATGTAAAGCATAAAGACACACCATAATGATTTTATTATAAATTTGGTTTTCAGGCTTTGGAAATATCATAGTGATGAGATATTAATATGGAATAGTATGAAGACTATTGGTGTTAATAATATCAATTACTGTGATATTGATAAAGTTGAATTATACTAACTTAACATTTTTATTGCAGATCATTTTCCTGAGGACAAGAACAAGATTATTGTATTTGCTGTTGTTCATTGGATTGAATGCAATATGAATGTTTTGACATTGTGTTGAATAAGCTATTATTATTATTATTATTATATCTTTTATTCATTTTTCAAGTAAATTGTCTTCAGTGCAGTTGAGGATAGTGTTTGGTTAGTTTACAGTTGTTGTGGACTATGATTGATGGATGTTAGAAGTTTGGCTAGTTATTTGGAGTTTTGGTTTTTGAAGTCGAGACGACTTTAAGGAAGAGGGGGAGAATGTAGCCGGAC
>Ga0209567_10001722_pt1 | contig 10931 bp, 10 predicted proteins | sample COG_12_FD_184756 | JGI IMG/M metagenome (GOLD analysis project Ga0209567, IMG submission 184756) | Pelagic marine sediment microbial communities from the LTER site Helgoland, North Sea, for post-phytoplankton bloom and carbon turnover... | ecosystem: Environmental > Aquatic > Marine > Neritic...
TGGGGCGGGCCTTTGTGATCATCTGGCCTCCCAGTCGGTGGAGCGGGCTGTAGCCGGCCCGTCACCCTGTCGTCGGCTCCCGTACCGTGCCTGATGCTTGAAGTCATCACATCACGCCGCCTCCGAACCGGCGTTGAATGGCTTGCGGCGCGCGACGCCGACTTGGCCCGTCTTGTCGTTCGCAATGGCGTCCCCCCGTTATGGCGCCGCAAACCTGGGTTTGCGACCGCGGTCCTGATAGTCCTCGAACAGCAGGTTTCGTTGGCTTCGGCTCGAGCTGCGTTTGATCGGTTGGTGGGAGCCTTGGGCGAGGTTGAGCCGGCCGGCTTCCTGTCGCTCGATGACGTCGAATTGCGAGCGATCGGGTTTAGCCGGCAAAAGGCCGGATACTGCCGCGGACTCGCCTCGGGCCTACTCGACGGTTCCATCGATCTCGACGCCCTCGTATCTCTCGATGACGACGAGGCCCGCCGCCGGCTCATCGGTATTCGAGGGATCGGGCCGTGGACGGCTGACGTCTACCTCATGTTCGCCCTCGGGCGGATCGATACGTGGCCGCCGGGCGATCGGGCATTGCTGGTGTCGTTGGGGCGAGCCAAAGGTCTAGATGACGTTCCCACCTCACAGGTTGCAGTCGGGATGGCCGAGGCGTGGCGTCCCTGGCGGTCGGTCGCCGCCCGCTTGCTCTGGCACGACTACCTGGGCGGCCCAGATGCGGTCGCCCCATGACGGTGGATTGACGCTGTGCTGGGGTAGGGTCGGCGCCGGTGACCACCCCAAAGCTCGACTCGTTGCCGTCCGATCTCGCGGATCTCTTCTCCGGTGCGCACGAGGCCGTTGCCGAGATGCGCTCGACGGCGCGGGACGAAGCCGATCAGGCTGCGGCCGAGCGGTCGTTCTGGAGAGAGCTGCCGCTGCTGCTTCTGGTCGCGCTGGTCGCAGCCGTTCTGCTGAAGACCTTCGTTCTCCAGTCCTTCTTCATCCCGTCTGAGTCGATGGTGGAGACACTCCAAGTCAACGACCGGATCATGGTCAACAAGCTCTCCTACCGTTTTGGTGAAATCAAGCGCGGCCAAGTGATCGTCTTCGACGACCCCAACGACGAAGGAGCCGATGGCGAGTCGTTGCTGGGTGCGGCGCTGCGGAATGTCGCAGAATCGGTTGGCCTTTCGGCGCCCCGGTCGGAGTTCATCAAGCGGGTCATCGCGCTTGCGGGCGAGACGATCGAGATCAGCGGTGGGGTTGTCTTGATCGACGGTGCGTCAATTGAGGAGCCATACCTGGCGCCCGGGGTCCGGATGTCGGACTTCGGCCCGGAACTGATACCCGAGGGGCATGTGTTTGTCATGGGCGACAACCGACCCTTGAGTTCGGATAGTCGGGTCTTCGGTCCAATTCCGGCAGATGACGTGGTCGGTCGGGCCTTTGTGATCATCTGGCCACCGAGCCGTTGGGGCGGTTTGTGATGGCTTCCCGAGGGGTCCGGCCGCACTGCCTTGTCATACGCCGGTGCTATCACTGGGCGCGAAGCCTTGACCCGGTGGGTTTCAGAGCTAGCCTGCTGGCCACTTCGCACCGATTGATGGAGAACGCCGATGGCTGAAGAGGATCTCGAGAGATACGAGACCGACGTAGAACTCAAGATCTACAAGGAGTACCGCGATGTGCTTCCCATGTTTCGATACGTCATCGAAACGGAGCGGCGTTTCTATCTCGCCAATGGGGTGGAGCTCAACACCCGCCGGGTCGACGGTTCCGTGTACTTCGAACTCGAACTGGATGACGCCTGGGTATGGGACATGTATCGCCCGGCCCGTTTCGTGAAGCGGGTGAAGGTCATGACGTTTCGCGACGTCAACATCGAAGAGCTGGAGCAGACCAACCAGCTCTGACGCCTGCCGAGCATCGACGCCGCCTCGGCGCGTTCGGTGAGAGCGTCGCTGCCCGATTTCTGACGGCTCGCGGTGGAGCGATCTTGGCGAGCAACGTTGCCGTCGGTCGTGGTGAAATCGATCTTCTGGTCCGCTTTGGTCGCACCGTCGCTGCCATCGAGGTGAAGACCATCATTCCCAGCGTGCCGAGTGATGAGCCGTTGGATCACTTCACCCCGGCCAAGGCACGGCAGGTGAGCCAACTGGCCGCCAGCCTCAAACCCCCCGTGTATCGCGTCGACGTGGTTGGAGTCACGGTGCGTCGCCGGGGGGTCGACATAAGGTGGTTGCCGTACGCCTGCTGACGCGCCGTCACATGCGGCGGCGCTGCTCCTTGTACCAGCATCCGCGGTGCCAATGGCGGCGCAGTTCCGGGGTCCACTCCGGGACGACGACCAAGTGGCCGGTGCCGGGGGTGATCGTCGACTCGCACCCCGGACAGGTATAGGCCTTCCGAGCCTGATACGGCTGGATGACGTTGACGACCTCAGGGTCGAGCGAGGAGGACATCGGTTCGAAGCTCACCCGAAGAAGCCCCAGATAACCAGCACCGCTACGACGACGAGGAAACCGGCTACGAGAGCCCAGTCGAGTAGCGACTTGCGCTGCTGGCGGAACGGATTGAGACCCACGGCGGCGATGGTAGGCCGTGGGTCGCCCGAACCCGTAAGCTTTCCGGCTATGACCACCAACGGATTCCTTCTCATGGCCGACGATGGGCCGGTCAGGACGCTGATCATCAACAATCCGCAACGCAAGAACGCGGTGCCGAGTGACCGGTGGGACGACCTGGCTGAAGCTTTCGTCGACTTCGAGCGTTCAGACCAGCGTGTCATGGTCGTCACCGGTTCGGGAAGCGACTTCTGCGCCGGAGCGGACCTCAGCCCGGCAGCCATGCCTGGGGGAGGATCCGCCCCAAGCGCTGCCGAGAACCTGGCCACGATGGCAGCACCCGGCGGTGCGGCAACCGCGCTTCACCGCCTGTCCAAGCCGACGATCGCCGCCGTCGACGGCGTTGCAGTCGGCGCCGGGATGAACCTTGCGCTGGGTTGCGACATCATCGTCGCCACCGAGCGATCACAGTTCTCCGAGATCTTCGTGCAGCGCGGGCTGACGCTCGACTTTGGAGGGACCTGGCTGCTGCCCCGTCTGGTGGGGCTGGCGAAGGCTCGTGAGCTGGCGCTGACCGGGCGTATGGTCGACGCCGCCGAGGCGCTCGAGATCGGGCTTGTCGCCCGGGTGGTGGCCCCCGACTTCCTGCTCGAGACGGCCGCTGCCCTTGCCAAGGAGCTTGCGGCCGGGGCGCCGTTGGCGCAGCGGTTCATCAAGATCGGCCTCGACCGTTCCACGACGATGACGTTCGAGCAGGCGATCCAGTTCGAGGACCAGGCCCAGGCCGTTCTCCTCGCTTCGCAGGACTTCGCCGAGGGCGTTCGGGCGTTCCTGGCCAAGGAGCGTCCCGAGTTCGAAGGACGCTGACCGCCCGGTCGTCGGGAACGAAATCGCAAGTGGTCGGGTTGGGGGAGTCATGAGTCGAACAGCTCTGCTCGCGCTTGGCGTCACGGCGATCGCCGCAGTGGTGCTGCTCCTTGCGCTCGGGCCGGGCGAAGTCGACGATCCGGCTGCCGAGGCGCTGGCGCGTGATGCGGCCGAGCAGGCCGAGCGGCAGGCAGAGGCGGATTCCCGCCGGACAATTACGACAACGGTGCCGCCGCCGGAGGAGATCACCACGACCTTGGTTCCACTCGAGGTGAGCGCTGACGAGCTGCACGGCGCAACTATGGACTTCCTGGCGGGCCCCGACCCGGCTGCCTTGCTGCCCCTCTTTGCGGCGATGGGTGATACCGGCGACCCCCGTTGGGTCCCGTACATTCTCGATCTGCGGCTCTATGCCACGGCTGAGGTCTTTCTGGCCGGCCGCCATGCCTTGCAGCAGGTCACCGGAGACCCGGGTCCCGACGACCTCGTGGAGGCCCACCGCTACTACGGCAGGTGGATGTACGACAACGAGGTTGACCCCGGTGTCGAATACATCGACTTCAAGGCCACCCTGTACACCGCGATCGACAACCGGTTCGGCGCGCTGCTGCGGCAGATCGCCGATCCGGTGCTCGTCGCCCAGCTGCAATGGGGTGGGGTCCTGGTTGGCGGGATACCCGAGCTGGACGAGCAAGACACCATCTCGGTCGCAGCGGCCGACTACATGGAAACGGATGAGCTCACTTTTGGCGCCGTCGTGAATGGTGCCGCGCGGTCCTATCCCCACCGCATTCTCGACCACCACGAACTGGCCAACGACACGCTGGGAGGCGAGCCGGTGGCACTAGTGAACTGCACCCTGTGCCGCACCGGGGTGCTCTACAGCCGACGGGTGGGCGATGCTGTGCTCGACTTCCAGACCTCCGGGCTGCTGTGGAACTCCAACAAGGTCATGATGGATCGACAAACCGGCAGCCTTTGGGAGCAACTCACCGGTGAAGCTCTCGCCGGCGACTACACCGGTACGGTGCTTGATCGGTTCCCGCTGACGGTGACTCTCTATGGGGACTGGATCGCAGAGCACCCCGAGAGCGACGTCGTGTCGATTCCCGCCGACGGTCGGTATTCCTACCAGCCGGGAGATGCATACGCCGACTACTACAGGACTGATGTGCTGTGGTTCCCTACCTTCTCGGTGCCCGATTCCATTCGGGAGAAGGCAGAGGTGGCCACGCTGGACTGGAACGGCGCCCGTCTGGCAGTCGAAGTGTCGGTGCTCGCCGAGCAGGGCCCTCAGCTCCTCACCGTCGGGGACGGCACCGTCGTCGCAGTGCCGACCAACGGCGGCGCTCGTTTCTACGTGGCCGGAGACACCATTCTGGTCGAGTCCGACCTGGTCGAAGCCCAAGCCGACGAGGCATTTCTGGTACTGGCCGACGGCACGCGACTCGCGCGTTTGGTTAGCGGTCACTCCTTCTGGTTCGCCTGGTACGGGGCCTTCCCGGACACTGCCTGGTGGCCATCGAGCTGAGTCGATCGAAGGTCGGCTGAGGGCAGAGAACCGCGGATTTTGGGCGAGTTGTGGGGGATGACTATTGCCACATAGTCCCTTGTCGAAATCGCGAGGTTCGGTACAGTGATTAGATGTTCCCCGGCCAGGGACTGTTCAAGGAGTATCTCGATGAGGTATGGGTTGGTCGGTCGTCTGCCGGCGCCGTTGGCGCTTACTCTCATGCTGTTGCTGACCATGGCGGTACCGGTCGCGGCCGCCGAGGGTGACGCACCGCAGTTTGGGCCCGAGCCCGGAGCTGGTGACGCGCTCGGAGTTGCGCCGGTCCATGAAGGCGGTCGTGCCGTGTTCTCGAGCACCGACGTTCCCGTCGCTCTGGCCGACGGCGGATCCGGCGAAGCGACCAGCAGCATGATCGTCGATTCGCAAGGGTCGATTGAGGACCTCGACGTCGATCTGGCCATCACCCACACCTGGGTTGGGGACCTCGAGGTCGTGTTGACCCATGTCGACACCGGCACCGCCGTCTCAATCATGGACCGCCCCGGCGTACCGACCCGCGGCCAGTACGGCTGCTTGGGTAACGGCATCGATGTCACGCTTGACGACGAGGCCGGCGATCCGGTGGAAGACGCGTGCTTCGAGGGTGATCCGCCGCCGCAGGCCATTGAAGGCACCTTCTCGCCCAACAACCCTTTGGCCCGGTTCGACGGCGAGAGCATCGGCGGCAGGTGGGATCTCACCGTCATCGACCACGCCACCGGAGACACGGGCAGCCTTGACTCCTGGTCACTTTCAGCCGAGCAGCCCGCAGCGGGCCATCGGGCCGGGTTGTACGCCGCCGAGGTCGACTCTGTCTGGACCCGTGACGTTGCGTCCAAGATCCATGCGACCGGCAAAGTGGCCTGGGTGGACGTCTACGACGTGCGCTTCGCAACGCCGAGCCTCACCGATCTGCAGCGCTATGACTCCGTGATGGTCTGGTCCAACTACCCCTTTGGCGACCCGGTGGCCATGGGCGATGTGCTGGCCGACTACGTCGACGCCGGGGGCGCCGTGGTGCTGAATTCGGTCTGGACCTCCGGGTTCGGCATTGCGGGCCGGATCGTGTCCGACGCCTATTCGCCCCTGACCACCGGCGCCTCCACGCTCTCCGGTGATGGTCCGTACGTTCTTGTTCCCAAGCAACCTGCTCACCCGCTGCTCTCGGACGTTGCGACGTTCGATGGTGGCTCGGGGAGTTGGCGCGCCGACACGACCCCCACCGACGGTTCGTTGCTCGTTGCGACTTGGTCGGGTCCCGGCCGCGAACCGCTGGTGGCGACCAAGTCGCAGCCAACCGGCCGCGTCGTCGGACTCAATTTCGCCCCGATGTCGGACGACGTTTTCGACGGATCGTGGGATGCCACCACCGACGGCGGTGAGTTGGCGGCCAACGCCCTCGTGTTTGCCGCAACATCCCCGCAGTTCTGTCAGGGTCGGCTGGCCACCCTCGACGGCACCGAAGGCAACGACACCCTCAACGGCACTTCTGGCGATGACGTGATCGCCGCCGGCGGTGGTGATGACCTGATCAACGGTCGAGGCGGCAACGATCTCATTTGCGGTGGTGACGGCGACGATACGATGCGCGGCGGTCCGGGCGACGACACGCTGCTGGGCGGCGTTGGTGCCGATACTGCCAGCTTCGGCGGCGCCGCCGGTGGTGTGGTAGTCGACCTTGGGGCCGGGCGGTCGATCGGTCAGGGCAGGGACGTCCTCACGTCGGTTGAGAATGTCATCGGTTCGAGGTTCGGCGACGAGATCGTGGGCAACGCCGGCGTGAACTCGTTGAAAGGTCACCGCGGCGATGACGTCGTCGACGGCAGGGGCGGCGACGATATCGTGTCGGGAGGCGCCGGTGCCGACACCCTCTCCGGCGGTCCCGGCGACGACCGCGTGGACGGCAATTCCGGATCTGATGAGATCAGAGGTGGTGCCGGCGACGATCTGCTGCGCGGGAGGTCGGGCGACGACCTCATCTACCCGGCCGCAGGTGACGACACGGTCAAGGGCGGCAGCGGCATCGACATGGTCAACTATTCGGGCTCTCCGGGTCCGATCATTGCGGACCTCAAGGGCGGCACGGTTGCCGGCAACGGGTCCGACACGCTCGCCGGGATTTTCGATGTGGTGGGAACCGCACACCCAGACGAGATCTTGGGCAACGGCAAGCCCAACTACCTCCAAGGTTCCGGGGGCGACGACATCATCAACGGCGGAGGTGGAGACGACACCATCGACGGTTGGTCGGGTGCCGACGCGATCCGCGGTGGTCCCGGGAACGACGAAGTATCGGGGTACGACGGGGCTGACACCATCCGTGGTGGTGATGGCGACGATATCGTGTTCGGCGAGAAGGGCGACGACGTTGTACGCGGCGGCAGTGGAGCCGATTTCCTCGACGGCGGCCCAGGCACCAATGACCTGTACGGCGGTCCGAATCAGGACGAGTGCACCAACGGCCCCAACTTCGTCTCGTGCGAGGTGATCACCGCGCTGCTCAATCTGGTGACGGACGCCCAACGGTTCTCCCGAATGGGCCTCTGGGCCGCTTTGGTTGAACGGGACGTCTCGGACCGCTAGCGCAGCGACCGGTGCCGGACGGGTCGTTGTAGTCCGTCGCAGAAATCCCGTTCCTGGTTACGATTCCATCGTGCGTGTGGTGCTCTCGTCGTAGCCGAATCTGGGGAGATCCATCATGGACCGAGTCAGGATGCTGTTGATGGGGATCGCCCTGCTTGTGCTATTCGTGGCCGTGGTTCCGGCCGGGGCGGCGACGCCGATGTGCAATGGCCTCGAGGCCACCCGAGTCGGCACGGACGCGGCCGATACTCTCTTCGGCACCCCCGACGACGACGTTATCGTCGGTCTCGGTGGCGACGACACCATCAAGGGGCGGGGCGGGAACGACACCATCTGTGGCGGCATGGGCGATGACACACTGGTCGGCGGGCTCGGTGACGACATGCTGCGTGGAGGGTCTGGCCTCGATACCGCCGTATACGCCGACGCCGCAGCGCCGGTCAGCGTCGATCTTGCAGCGGGGACTGGTATTGGCAACGGCGTCGACACCTTGACGTCTATCGAGAACGCCGTAGGCGGACCCTTCGACGACACGATCGACGGAACCAACGGCCCCAACGAGTTGCGTGGCAGCGGCGGGAACGACACCATCGCCGGCGCCGGCGGCGGCGACATTCTCGCCGGCGGTGTCGGCAGCGACGACCTCGATGGTGGCTCCGGTAGCGACGTCATCGACGGCAACAGAGGCAACGACAACATAGAAGGCCGCAACGGCGCCGACACGCTGCGCGGTGGACCCGGCAGCGACACGATAACTCCTGGGGGCGGCAACGACGCCATCGATGGTGGCGGCGGGGAAGACACGGTCTCGTATCGGAACTCATCCAGGGGCGTCACCGTCGATCTGCTGGCCGGCACGGCCGCCGGGCTCGGCAGTGACACTGTCCGCGGTGTCGTCAATGTTGAGGGCAGTAGACACGCCGACGACATCACCGGCAATCAGGCCGGCAACCGGCTGGTCGGTCGGGGCGGCGCAGACGTCATCGAAGCTCTGGGTGGCGCGGATCTGATGGTCGGTGGCTTCGGCGGCGATGTCCTGATCGGCGGCGCCGGCCACGATGTCATCCAGGGCAACGAGGGCGCCGATCAACTCGATGGGGATGCCGGGGCCGACACCCTGGTAGGAGGGCCCGGCTTCGACGACCTGAACGGGGGCGACGGAGGCGACACGCTGAGGGGCGACAGCGGCTTCGACCGCCTCTTCGGTGAGAGCGGAAGCGACTCCCTCCACGGTGGTGCCGACAACGACGCCCTGATTCCCGGCCCCGGGGCGGACGAGGTCTTCGGCGGAGGCGGCACCGACCTTCTCTCGTACTACAACGCCACCGGGCCCATCACTGTCAACCTCGCCAAGGGCAGAGCTAACGGGCAGGGAACCGACCTGTTGGCCGGTCTCGAGTGGGTCGAAGGCTCGGTCTGGAATGACACGCTGAGGGGCGACGGCAGCCCCAACGTGGTGAGCGGCTTCGCCGGAAACGACACCCTCATAGGCGCCGATGGTGCCGACATCTTGATACCCGGGACAGGAAACGACGCAGTGTTTGGGGGCGCCGGTTACGACACGGTGTCGCTGGCCGATGCCGCCGGGCCGGTGCAGGTCGACATCGCGGCAGGAACGGCGACCGGGCACGGAACCAACACGTTGGCGACGATCGAGGATGCCGAGGGTTCGAGCTACGACGACGTGCTGCTCGGGGACGGCAAATCGAACCTGATGATCGGTCTCGAGGGCGATGACTTGATCTCCGGGCTCGGCAATCGCGACTTCTTGTTCGGCGACGCCGGCTACGACACCTTGAACGGCGGCCCCGGTTTCGACGACTGCATCGATGGCGAGGTCAACTTGGCCTGTGAGGCAGTGGCCGTCCTGGAAGCGCCGCTGCCACAACCTGCCTTGGTCGGGGCACCCGACTGGTCGCCCGGGACCCGTTTGCTCGTCGTCGCCGACGTCTGGCTGGAGCGCTATCAACGCTGAGCAGCGAGTTCGGCCTCTGTGCGGCTGAAGACGTCCTTCGTCATCTGTGTCCTGAGGGAACTCGCCAGAGCGATTATGTCTCCATACTCTGACTCGATGCGTTCCCGTGAGCTCCGCGGACCCTTCTTCAGGGCTTGTGAGAACCGCAAGACGATCGCGCAGGGCGAATATCGCGTCCCGTGTTGCGTCCGTCACCAGGAGGCCGCCTTCCTTGTAGTACCAAGTCACGAGGCCGCGGCGAAGCTCGTCCAGTTGCGTCCGATCAGGGTATGGGTCGGGCTTCTTGGGAATCACTTCGAAGCAACTCCAGAGCTTCTGGTACTGACGGAGCCGTAGGTTTCGCAGGTCGCGATCGGTGCTGAACCTTTCGCTGAGAATGCTGAGCCGACGGTCGTTCCGAAAACCCTGGGTCAGCGACACGATCGCGGCAATGAGGGCGAGGCCCCCGGTGGTCCAGGCGACCGCGAGTTCTAGTTCCATCCTTCGATCCCTTCTCGATGTCCACTGTCGGCCTGAGTCGCCTCACTCTTGCCTTGAGGCTACGCCGCGGTCAGCGCCCGAGCCGATAGGCCGGGACGCAACCGTGCTCCGACGCCTCGCGTTGTCGTGGCGGGTTTCACGCTCCCGAGCACCTGATTCGCCGCCGCTCCAGGAACCTATTGCGGTGCCCGGGCGTCCTACATACTGTGACGTTCATGCTGCGCAAACTCACCGCTCTGGTTGCCTGTGCGATCGTGGCCTCCAGCTGCGGGAGCGACACCTCACAGAGCACCCAAGACATCGTCGACGTCACCGACGTGGCGGACGTCGGTCAAGCGGCACTACCACCTCCGATGCAGGAGGGTTTTGCGGTCGAGTTGATCGCCGACGTGACCGAGCGGAACACGTCGCCGGGGGCAAACGGCGTTGCCGTGAACGGAGTCGTGGCGGGTACGAACGACTTTGCCGTCCGCTTCTTCAAGGAGGCTATCGGGGGCTCGGGTGACAATGCGGTAGTCGGAAACTACAGCCTGAGCACCGCACTTCTTCTCACTATGGCCGGCACCAGCGGGGCCACTACTGACGCCTTTGGCTCACTGCTCGGCGTGGACGGCGTCGATCCCGCGGAACTCCACCCGGCCGTGAACGCGATCGACCTCATCTTGGAGGGCCGGGCCGGCGATGGGCTTGAGATCTCCACCGCAAACAAGCTGTTCGTCCAGGACGGGCTCGCACTACACGACGAATTCCTCAATACCGCCGTCGGTTCGTACGGCGCTCCAGTGGCTGCCGTTGACTTCGGCGGTGCGCCCGAAGATGTCGTCACCGCGGTCAACGATTGGGTGTCGGCGGCGACCGACGGGTTCATCGAAGAGCTCACAAAGGGCTATTCGCCCTTGACGGTGGTGGTGCTGGCCAACGCCACCTACTT
>Ga0209567_10001725_pt1 | contig 10926 bp, 10 predicted proteins | sample COG_12_FD_184756 | JGI IMG/M metagenome (GOLD analysis project Ga0209567, IMG submission 184756) | Pelagic marine sediment microbial communities from the LTER site Helgoland, North Sea, for post-phytoplankton bloom and carbon turnover... | ecosystem: Environmental > Aquatic > Marine > Neritic...
CAGAGGGAGCTGGTCGTGTAGGACTTGCCTCGTGCAAATATACGACCAATTTAAATTTGGGACAATCGTTTTACATTCTTATTTTAGCTCTAAAGCATTAAATAAATAATACTTTTGCTCAAAAAAGCTTCCAATATTGAGCTCATAAATCTTAAAACATAGAAGTACAATTGTATATGAATTTTATCAAGTTTTTCATCCCTGTAGTAATAGCCATTTTATTCTTAGCCTGCGAAGGGGATACAAAACCCAAACAGTTATTTGAAATTGAGTTAGCTGGCAAGAAAAATGAGTTTAGAAATCAGGAGTTAGTAGCTATATCCATAAAAAATAAAAAAGGAAAAACAATAGATAATGTAAGCTATTCAATCGATGGCAATATTTTAGAAATAAAGGAGGACAAATTAAATCTCGATATAACCCGATTAGGGTTAAAAGAACTTAAGGCTGTTATTGAATATGAAGGGAATACGGCAGAAATAACGAAAAAGATAAAGGTTTTATCTGGCACAGCCCCTGAAATTTACACTTATGAAATTGTCAATGAATATCCTCACGATTTAAAAGCATTTACCCAGGGATTAGAATTTTACAATGATACATTATATGAGAGTACAGGTAGTGGTGGAACTGCTAAATCATTCATTAGAAAAATAGATTTCAAAACCGGCAAAATATTACAACAAAAGGACCTGGCTAAAAATTATTTTGGAGAAGGAATTACAATATTAAATGACAAGCTTTATCAACTCACATGGCGCAGCGGTTTGGGCTTTGTATACCGCCTTCAGGATTTTAAAGAACTTAATAGTTTTCAATATGGAGCGAGTAAAGAAGGATGGGGACTCTGTAATGACGGAAAAATGATTTATAAGAGTGATGGTACAGAAAAAATTTGGTTGTTAGATCCTGAGACTCTTACTGAAGTTAGTCATATTGAAATTGTTACCAACAAATCCATTTTCAATAAGGCTAATGAATTGGAATATGTGGATGGTAAAATATATGCCAACGTCTGGCAAAAGGAAAGTATGATGATCATTGATGCGGAAAGTGGGGCGATTATTGGAGTGATAAATATGGCCGGATTGAAGAATAAGGTTAAAAAGCATGACAATCTAGATGTTTTAAATGGAGTTGCCTACAACCCAGCAAGAGGCACTTTCTTCGTCACCGGGAAAAACTGGGACAAACTCTTTGAAATAAGAATCAAGAAAAAATAAGATGAAGGCTTTTGAAAAAACATTAGTTGTACAATCTGGTGATCTTGATGACCTTAATCACGTAAATAATGTCCGCTATGTAAAATGGATACAGGATATTTCCAAAGAACATTGGCAGCATCTGACTTCTAAAGAAATTCAGGAGCGTTTTATTTGGGTAGTACTTAATCATAATATAACCTATAAAAGCGCCGCCGGTTTGGGTGAGGTTATTCTTCTTAAAACATATATTGAAAATTCAAAAGGAGCAATTTCGACAAGGATTGTTGAGATGTATAACGCTACAACGAATGTCCTTTTGGTCCATTCGATAACAACTTGGTGTCTTCTAAATCCCGAAACATATAAACCTATACGAATTTCAGAGGAAATTCGTTCTATTTTTGCAGATGTGACAAGGAATCCTAGTTGAAGTGATATGCGCCAAAGGCTTTTTATTATACCAATCTTATTGATACCGCTACTCTGGTGTTCTTGTAGGAAGGATTTTCAATACGACACCAGCAGTGGAAATTTGGAGTTTTCAAAGGATACGGTCTATTTAGACACCGTATTTACCAATATTGGAAGTAGTACGTATTCTTTAAAGGTCTATAACCGATCTAATAACGATATACAAATCCCCAGTGTACGACTGGCACTAGGCAATAATAGCAACTACAGATTAAATGTAGATGGTGTGGCCGGAAAAGAATTTGAAAATGTTCCTTTAATGGCAAAGGACAGTCTATTTATTTTTATAGAAACAACTTTTGATATTTCGGTAATAAACGAGAATGAATTTTTGTATACAGACGCCATCCTTTTTGATGAAGGGCCAAAACAACAAGAGGTGCAATTGGTTACCTTAATAAAAGACGCGATATTCCTTTATCCTGCCCAAAATGCAGATGGAACTAAAGAAACTTTACTCTTAGGAGTAGACGAAGATGGGAATGAAATAAGAATAGAAGGATTTGTACTTACTGATGAGCAACTAAACTTTAGCAACGATAAACCCTATGTCGTCTATGGATATGCGGGAGTGGCATCAGAGAAAACGCTTAACATAGTCGCAGGCAGCAGGGTGCACTTCCACAAAGATTCGGGAATATTGGTAGGAGAAGGGGCTTCCCTTAGTATTAATGGCACTATAAGCCTGGATACGCTTCTTTTGGAAAATGAAGTAATTTTTGAGGGTGACCGACTGGAACCTGAATTTTCGGAGGTGCCCGGGCAATGGGGAACCATTTGGCTGGCTCCCGGAAGTACTAACAATACTATAAACCATCTTACTATAAGAAATGCTTCTGTGGGATTGCTGGTTGAAGGTGATCCGGCCTTAAATCCGCCAAAACTTTTGGTTAGTAATTCTCAGATTTATAACAGTCTGGCTATAAATATTTGGGTAAGATCTTCCTCAATTAATGGAGAAAATATGGTTCTCGGTAATGCGGGGAACGGCTCATTAGTTTGCGAGAATGGTGGCAGTTATTCATTCTTACAGAGTACCATTGCTAATTATTGGAGTAACGGTTTCAGATCGGGAGCCGCATTGCAAATCAGTAATTATAATCCCAATGAGGTTGCAGGTGCAAACGGACAAGACCTGTCTGCTAGTTTTATAAATTGTATTGTAGATGGTAATACGTTTCTTGAACTCTCATTAAATTCTAATGGGATAAATTCGTTTGACTTTTCTTTCACCAATTGCCTGATAAAATTTAAGGATACAAATAATCAATTTAGTACAGACCCGCTGTATGATTTTGATAATGAAACCTACTATAACAACATTTTTCTGAATGAAGATACTGACTTTTTAAACACGGCAAAGAACGATTTCAGGTTGGGTGATTCTTCTTCCGCAATTGACAAAGCAGACCATGCAACAGCATTGCTGGTACCCTTAGATATTCTGGGAATAGATCGCACTACTGAACCCGATGTTGGTGCCTATGAATTTATTGCTGTAGAGCAGAACTGAACTTTAGTGACCAGTTTTGAGGGAATTTTCTTTCAATATTCTTGATTTTCAACACTTTATGTAGAAAAACCTTAATTATTCTATGGTAAAAATAGGGTGTCTTCTCGATTAGGTTTACTACTTTGTACCCAAATAACCCGGCATGGAGTATTCTTATGGCATTATAGATTCCGACGCCACCTCAAATTTGCAGTTGCAGCACTATTTGGAGGACTATGGGGATTTTGTATGCACTAGTCAAGCTAGAAACTGTGAAGATGGCTTAAATGCTATTCTTAAATACAGTCCGGATGTTGTTTTTATTAACCTAAACGACAAGGCTTTTGAATATTTTCACATGGTCACTGAATTGTATCAGTATGTAAAAAATATTCCGATTCTGATTGGGATCTCGAAAAGCAAGGAACACGCCTATAACGCAATAAAAAATAATTTCTTTGATTACTGGCTTATGCCTTATAATGAATTTGATATTCGCAAGACCCTGTTACGTCTTAAAAAACAATTGCCAAAAGAAGATACTTCACATACGCTATGTCTAAAATCTTACAATGATTACCAATATCTGGATACCAATGAAATACTTTATTTAAGGGCAGACAATAATGCGACAGATTTTATCATGAAAGACGGCAGCACTATAAGCGCTTATAAAACGCTAAAGACCTTTGTAAATCGGTTACCCTCCAATTTTATACGTGTTCACCAAAGTTATATCCTGAACACCAATTATGTTTCCGGAATTAATTATGGAAAATCTACATGCTTCTTAAAAGTCAGGAAAACACAACTGCCATTCTCAAAATCCTATAAGGAGAATATAGACGGGTTAAAAAAGATTTTATCAAAAAACACCATTTCTCCCTCCAATTAAAGGAATCCTCTCAAAAACCTATCGAATACTCATAGAATAGGTACTTATGCTATTACTTTTTTTATTACACAATAAGTTTTTGGCTATCCCACTAGATTAGTCTCATGCTAGTCAACAATAATTAACCTCTTTAAAAATTTAAATTATGAAAAAAGTTTTAAGCATTTTCGCAATAGTAGTATTTAGTGTTGGATTATATTCCTGTGAAGCAGATAACAGCGCTGAAGATCAGGCTCTATATGAGCAGGGAACGGGTGGAGATGATACCCCAGATGGAGATAGAGGTAACTAAGACTCTATATAAATACAAATATTCAACCCTCACAATTTTTATAAATAATTAAAAAGCCTTAAATAGTGTATTTAGGGCTTTTTAATTATCTTGTATTAGAAGCAATTAGTTTCTAAGTGCTATGGTAATTAAAAAACATATAGTTCTAATATCTCTACTACTACTTTTTTTTTCCTGTAAAAAAGAAAATCAATCTACCCATTTAAATGGTACGGCTCCTACAGCAGATAGCACCCAGGTTTGGATCAAAAAGGGAACAAATGCAAATCTACCTTTAAAGGCCCGGGAGGAGTTTTTACAAAAGGCCTATAGCAATGCTATTAGTGAATTAAATGATTCTTTAAGGTTGAGTTATTATTCCAAACTTTCCTTGGTTTATCTACATTTACAAGATTCCATAAATTTTAGAAGGGTAAACAAAAGTGCCATACTTCTCTCAGAAGAAATTAAAGATTCTCTCACACTTGCTTACTCGTTATGGGATCTTGGGGTTTTTTATAGGGATAATTTTATTAAGGACAGTGCCTATTACGAATATGGAAGGGCAGAAAAAATTTATACCGCCTTAAAAGACGACAATCATAGGGCCCAGTTACTTTATAGTATGTCTCTTATACAAAAAGATATAAAGGATTATACCGGTGCTGAAATTAACCTCATAAAAGCCATTGAACTTCATCAACCCTTTGATAACACAAAAGAACTATTTCTATGTTATAATTTATTTGGAACTGTTGCCAAAAGCTTGAATGAATATGATCAATCGCGGACCTATTTTTCCAAGGCAGCGGAATATCTCAATAAATTACCGAGGGATTCGAAGGACAAATATCAAAACACACTGAACAATAATATTGGGAATTCCTATAAGGAACAAGGAGATTATTTGCAAGCTATTCCATATTTCGATAAGGTAATAAGCACAGATAGTTTGCGGTTTGAGAATCCAAAAAAATACGCCCTTGCTCTCGATAATCTAGCGCATAGCCAATTTAAAACTGGCAAAATGAAAATTTCCGAAGCCAATTTAAAAGAGGCTTTGGAAATTAATATTCAAGTGAACGAGCTGGATCAAATTGCTATGAGTCACTACCATTTGGCGGAGTTTAATTTGGTTAAAAGAGATACTTCATTAGCGCTTGCACATGCTGAGGAGGCGCTTCAATTGGCCAAACAAAGTAATGATAACGAACTTGTTCTTGAAACATTAAAGCTATACCCTTTGTTAGACCCGGAAAATGCACCGTACTATCTGAAGGAATATTTGGTTTTAAACGATAGCCTGCAGGAAGAAGATCGCAAGATCCGAAATAAATTTGCCCGGATCCGTTTTGAAACCAACGAGTTTATAGCAGAAAACCAGCTTTTAGCCAAGCAAAGACAACTGTGGATAGGTATTGCCATAGGCCTCTTTTTATTGATTGTTGCCGTTCTTGTTATTATTTCTCAACGCGCAAAAAACCGAAATCTGCGATTTCAACAACAGCAACAGGAATCCAATCAGGAAATATTTAATCTCATGCTCGAACAGAACCAAAAAATGGAGGAAGGAAAACAGTCTGAACAAAAACGAATTTCAGAAGAACTGCATGATGGCATACTGGGTGAGATGAATGGTATTCGCATGATGTTGTTGGGTTTAAACAAAAAAGTAGATGAGAATGCCATAAGTATGCGCGGAGAGGCCATTGAAAAGTTACAAGGTGTGCAGGAGGAGATACGGACAATTTCTCACGAGTTAAACGATGCTTCTTATCAAAAATTCCATAACTTTATAATATCCATTGAAGATTTATTAAGAAATATTTGTGAAGCAGCTAATCTGGAGTATCATTTTATCTATGATGAAGGTCTTGACTGGGATACCTTAAGTGGCGATATTAAAATTAATCTTTACAGGGTTATCCAGGAAAGTCTTCAAAATTGCATTAAACACGCCGGCGCTACAACTATTAATCTTGATATGGACTCAACAGATAATGTATTAAAAGTAACGCTAAAGGATAATGGCCGGGGCTTTGATGACAAAAAAGGCAAGAAAGGGATTGGCCTTAAAAATATTACTTCCAGGGTAAATAAATTAAACGGGGACTGGAATTTAAAGAGCAAACCAGGGAAAGGAACCTTAGTAACTGTGCAAGTGCCATACGTATTAAAGGAATCTGAAAATGTAAGTCAGATTAACGGAAAAGAAAAATTTAAGACAGTAGAAAAAACATAATCATGAAGACGATTAGGATTTTAGCGGTAGATGATCATGAAATGACCACCTTGGGGTATAAATTTATTCTTGAGGATACAGAATTTGATGATTTCAAAGTTTTTGTAGATACCGCCAAATCCTTTGATGCGGCCATCGAAAAAATAGAAAACTCGGTTAACTCATTTCAATATGATATACTCTTACTGGACATACAATTGTCCCAGGCTACCGAAGTTCCTGCGAAAACAGGGGAAGATATAGGGATTTTTGCAAGGAAGGTCGTTCCTAAGTCTAAAATTGTATTTATGTCTTCATTTAGCGATAATTTCAGAATAAACAGTATTCTTAAGACTGTTGATCCGGAAGGGTATATGGTAAAAACTGAAATAGATCAAAAGTCATTACAGGCTATGGTCCTAACTGTAATGTCCAATCCCCCCTATTATACTCAGAAAGCCCTTGCGGCTATTCGGAAAAAAATGGCTAATGATGATATCGTCCTGGATGAGAAAGACAAAAAAATACTTCATTTCCTTTCTATAGGTACCAAAACCAAAGATATGGTTAATCATGTATCCTTATCACTTCCCAGTATTGAAAATAGAAAGCGGCAACTGAAAGCGGTTTTTGGTGTTGAAAAACAGAATGATCAGGCCTTGATTACCGAATCCAGAAACAGGGGTTTCATCTAAATTCAACTATTTTTTTAAGGTTTTCCAACTCGTTCTCGTCATCGGGTAAGTTTAATATTTACAAAATACCAGCAAAACCTTATTTATTCTATGGTTTTTATATAGTACACTGTTAATTTTTAAAATTAATTTTGAATTGAACCACATTTTTTTCTGTTATCATGCCCAACAAACAGGATAATTTTAGAGATAATCTTAGACTTAAACTAGACGAAAACCCACAAATAAAGGGGTTGGTCGAATTTAGAAAGAGTTTGGAAAAAGATTATTTTTCCAATGTCTCTATACGAAATTGCTCTACAGATAATGACAGGGAAAATTTGGTCATTGAAATGGAATGCAATTTTAAACTGGTTGAAATACTTTCACATTTACAAAAAGGTACCTGGGGCAGAATGTACTCAGCAAAGAATAGCTGGTCTAAAGGTTCCCCATTTTCCAGGGCATTGAGCAACTTGAATAAATTGAATCGCAGGAGAATAGAAATTGAAGAATTATCTATTTTTTTAAAAGATTCCTCGATTATTATTAAAAATATCTTTGAAAATAGTATTGAACAACAACTTCGGCAGATTCTTCAAACTATTGCAGAACACTATGTGCATTTTACCAGGAAGCTTACTGAAACGCCCTATGAAATATACATACCTGTATTTGAGGAAGACCTCTTTGAAAATGATACTAAGCTAACAAATATTAAAGACGGAAATAATAGTAAAAATGACTATTTTGAATACTGGGGTCTTTATTTCGACTCAGAAAAAGATGCCGTAATCTATGACCTCAAAAATAAATCCATCATTTTTGGTGACTTATTTATGTTAAATCATTGATTAAAATGGAAAACTAATAATAGGGCTATTGGTTTTCCATTAAACGGCTTGCAATTTCCCATTTTTAAATAACGGTAGGTTTTTCATTAATTTATTTACCTTTTCTTTTACTTTCACAATCACTTCTTCCGTTTCGCGATGAGTTATAACTTCATCTATTAAGTCTACAATTACAGTCATATCCTTCTCTTTAAGGCCTCTGGTAGTTATGGCAGCTGTTCCAAATCTAATTCCTGAAGTTATAAAGGGTGATTTATCATCAAATGGAACCATATTTTTATTTGCAGTAATATCTGCTTTAACCAGAATGTTTTCAGCATCCTTTCCTGTAATATTTTTATTGCGAAGATCTATGAGCATCATATGATTATCTGTTCCTCCAGAAATTATCTTGTAATCTTTTGCAACAAAAGCCGCTGCCATGGCCTCAGCATTTTTCTTTACCTGCAGCATATAATGCAAAAAGTCGTCCGAAAGTGCCTCACCAAAAGCTATTGCCTTGGCCGCAATTATATGCTCCAAAGGTCCGCCTTGATTTCCGGGAAAAACGGCAAGATTAATTAAGGCTGACATTTTTCGTAAATTTCCATTTTTCAGCCTAATTCCAAAGGGATTTTCAAAATCCTGCCCCATTAAAATTAACCCTCCCCTGGGGCCTCTAAGGGTTTTGTGTGTTGTTGTTGTAACAAAATGACAGTGTGGTATAGGATCATTTAATATCCCTTTTGCGATTAATCCCGCCGGATGTGCAATATCTGCCAGTAAAAGTGCATCTACACTATCCGCAATTTCACGAAATCTTTTAAAATCCATATCCCGGGAATAAGCAGAAGCCCCCGCGATAATTAACTTTGGGCGTTCCTTTTTGGCTATTTCCGCAATTTTATCGTAGTTTATTACACCAGTTTCTTCATCTACACCGTAAAAAACCGGACGATAAAGCTTTCCGGAAAAATTAACGGGTGAACCATGAGTAAGATGTCCTCCATGTGAAAGATCAAAGCCTAAAATTGTATCCCCAGGATTTAAACATGCCTGGTATACCGCGGCATTAGCTTGTGATCCCGAATGCGGTTGGACATTTGCGTATTCCGCGCCAAATAATTCTTTTGCTCTGTCTATTGCCAGTTGTTCTACCTTATCTACTACTTCACATCCCCCGTAATAGCGCTTCCCGGGGTATCCCTCAGCATATTTATTAGTTAGAACGGACCCCGCAGCTTCCATAACTTGTGGACTGGTAAAATTTTCAGAAGCAATAAGCTCTATCCCATTTAACTGCCGTTCTTTTTCTGCGGCAATTAGGTCAAATATTTGATGGTCGCGTTGCATAATTTTCTTCTTGTGTTAAATGAGGCGTAAAAGTACAAATTGCCAGACTTTAATAAGAAGAAAATAATATATTTGATTAGGAATTTATCAAACATAAATTAACAATTATATCATGCTGTCAAAATCAAATGATCCATCCAAAAAAACCTGGCTACCCGTGGCCCCTAATTCTGATTTTCCAATACAGAATATTCCTTTTGGTGTTTTCCTGACACGGGATGATGTCATTACAATTGGTACAAGAATAGGAGATCATGCCATTGATCTTGGAGCACTGCATCAACTGGGTTATTTTAATGGAATTCCACTTACAGATGATATTTTCCTTCAGGACACTCTAAACGATTTCATTTCGGATGGCAAAAAAACCTGGCGTTTAGTGCGTAACAGGATAAGTGAAATTTTTGAGATTACTAATCCAATACTAAAAGAAAATCAGGAACACCGTAAAATTGTCTTATTCACTTTGGATGAGATAGAAATGCAACTGCCTGTACAAATTGGAGATTATACGGATTTTTATTCAAGTAAAGAGCATGCCACTAATATCGGTACTATGTTCCGCGACCCTGAAAATGCCTTGTTGCCTAACTGGTTGCATATTCCAATTGGCTATCACGGCAGAAGTTCCACTATAATTCCCAGTGGGAAGAATATTCGAAGACCTATGGGACAGACATTGCCCAAAGGGGCTAACCAACCTGAATTTGGACCTTCTAAAATGGTTGACTTTGAATTGGAAATGGCCTTTATTACAACAGACGCGAATAAATTAGGAGAATCTTTACCTATTGACGAGGCTGAAAATTATATTTTTGGACTCGTTTTATTAAATGACTGGAGTGCCAGGGATATACAAAAATGGGAATACGTACCCCTGGGGCCATTTATGGCTAAGAATTTTGCTTCTTCTATTTCACCCTGGATTGTTACCATGGAGGCTCTTGAACCTTTTAGGGTTGAAAGTCCAAAACAAGACCCCAAACCACTACCCTATCTTCAGCAACAAGGAAAAAATAGCTATGATATTCATTTGGAAGTTTCGATTGCCCCTGAGGGTGAGGATCCTACGACAATCACAAAATCTAACTTCAAATATATGTATTGGACTATGGCCCAACAGTTAACTCATCATACCTCAAATGGATGTAAGATACTTAGTGGCGATCTTATGGGAAGTGGTACAATTTCTGGTACAACCCCTGATTCTTATGGTTCAATGTTGGAATTGGCGTGGCAGGGAACTAGGCCTGTTAGCCTTCAGAATGGGGAAAAAAGGACTTCAATTCAAGATTTAGACACCATAACTTTAAAAGGATTTTGTGAAAAAGATGGTGTGCGCATCGGGTTTGGCAATGTAGAAACCAAATTGTTGCCTCCCTTGTAAGATATTCTTTAATTGAGTAACCTATAAGATCATTTTACCGAATTTATACGATACATTATCGTTTTTCGTTATGAACTATATGCGTTTTGGCACAGCTATTGAAAACTGCTGTTAAAACCCTTAA
>Ga0209567_10001727_pt1 | contig 10925 bp, 3 predicted proteins | sample COG_12_FD_184756 | JGI IMG/M metagenome (GOLD analysis project Ga0209567, IMG submission 184756) | Pelagic marine sediment microbial communities from the LTER site Helgoland, North Sea, for post-phytoplankton bloom and carbon turnover... | ecosystem: Environmental > Aquatic > Marine > Neritic...
CTAGAACAATCAATGTATGTGCACTTGAGAAAACATCTCACCTACAATAAAACTGCAGCTGTGCAAACTAGAGGCGAGTTCTTGTCAAGAAATTGATTACCAAAAGCTCTTTAGTTCAAATATTTTAGAGATGCACCAAACATATTTTCTGTATGTGTTTCATGCATTAACCCATTAACTGATAGAACCGCATTTTGACGCATTTGGAAAATATCCTATTTGAAAACATGATGAAAAATGGAGAATTTTCTCCTAAGGAGCAAATTCCCAATTTTACATCATGTTTTCAAAACAATTCAAAAAGTAGAATTTTTTTTTTGAAAAATTCGAAAATTTGAATGATTTATAGAAAATGATGTCATAGTCTAAATATAGCATATGAGGTAATGGTTTAATATCTCAACGGCTCGCCCAATACATGCATTATGCTGAAAAGATCATCATCAAACTTTTACCGTGTTAGACAAGATTCATTGAGTTGGGCTTTACGGCACCGCGACATTATATGGTGCCAAGACACGAGAAAAGTTAACGGACCCACATCTCATTTACATCCAGATCAAAATAAGGGGTACGGATCCAGAAACTTAATACAGACACTTTTTCTACTTTCACGATCAGAGAAAGGTCAAGGTCACCGAGAAAAAGTTAACGGACCCACATCTCATTTACATCCAGATAAAAATAAGGGGTACGGATCCAGAAACTTAATACGGACACTTTTTCTACTTTCACGATCAGAGAAAGGTCAAGGTCACCGAGACCTGTTTTTTGCATCTTGCACATCTATTACTCCTGATTAACATTTCTGCCAAGCATCATGTGAATCAGGTTGAAACTAAGAAAGGAGTTCAAAATACATGGCTTGCAGCAACAATACTGTCCAGATTAACTATTATTTATGCCAAGTATTTAGTGAATCGGGTTGAAACTACTTTCAAAGCCTGCAGCAGTAACAATAGCTCACCCCGAGCATAAGTTCAGGTTAGTTAAAATATGGCGACTATTTCAAGAATTCAGTTGGATATTTTTTCAAAGTTAATGTAATACAACAAAATCAGTAAAAGTTTGTCCCATTTTTATAGCACACTGTTTCCACTGGATTAATTGAAGTATTCTAAAATAGAACTGATATAATTAGCTTGGAAATTAGCTTAGAATTGTAAGTACATCAAAGGGGATGGGGGGGGGGCTGTTACCCCACAGGGGTTTGACCCTCAGAATAAAAAATATTTATGGGATGCTCTAGTGTCTCCCAACCATAACCAGAGCCATCGCAAGATGGCACCCTCGACTATTACGGGCTCTTTCTAGGTGCACAAAAAACCTTGACCAAAATTCCATCAAAGGCCATTACTCACAGAAAATCAAAACCAGATCCCCAATCTCTTATTACAACTACTACTCGGCACCTCAGCCAAATTCGACAGAGTAGGACTAGTGACAGACTGATCCAGTTCAAATAATTTCACCGATATTTATACCTAAAATCCCACCGATTTGTTTGTGAGCTTCCGTGGGATTTGGTAGGAATCCCACCAAATCCCACCGACGAATACAAAGCTAATTGTCTATTAAAGAAGCGGCGAAATCGATCGGAACAGATCTATGACATTAAAATATTAACAGTTACATCCGATAAACATCTCACCTCACCTAAGATAATTTACATCGTTTGTTCTTCTTGTCAACACTGATGCTTCTGGTGAAGTTTTGTAAGATTCTGCCCATTAGTCTTTGAGAAGATTTTTAAGTATCTTCTTAAAGATTATTTCTTTCTGTTGCCATGGCAACCAGAATAATGATGGAATCAAATCTGTCTCGTATCACTTGTTCCTCTTGTCCCACTGACGCTTCTGGTGAAGTTTTGTAAGATTCTGCCCAGCAGTTTTGGAGGAGAAGATTTATAAATATTTTAAGGTTTTTTCTTTCCATTGCCATGGCAACCAGAATATTGATGGAATAAAAATTCTGTCTCATATTATTTGTGCAGGCCTCATAGTGGCATGGTCCAAAAAAGTAGGAAAAAAGTAGGAATATAAAATACCAAAAAGTAGGAAAAAAGTAGGAAAAAGTAGGAAATAAATGTGAAAAAGTAGGAATGTTTTGCCGCTAAATAATACATATTTCAAGCATTTTCATACGTCTTTTGCATTACGGCGCAGCATGTTGACGATGAAGTTTGTAAAAGAAACTTAAAATAAGGTCCTTGCTATCATGTTTTAGTGATTGTGACATTTTTCTATGGGGTGGGTGCGGGAGGGGTGTCCCCTCCCGCGCTGCGGTGATTTTGTAATTTTTAGTTTTTAATGGTGTGATTTTAGCCCTCTTTTTTATATTTTTTTACCTTTTCCAATGAAAAAGTAGGAATAGTAGGAACCTTTTTGAAAAAGTAGGAAAAAAGTAGGAACACTTTAAAAAAGTAGGAAAAAGTAGGAAAAAGTAGGAACCGCTATGAGCCCTGTTTGTGTCCCCCATCACATTGATGCTTCTTGTGAAGTTTTGTAAGGTTCTGCCCAGCAGTTTTTGAGAAGATGATTTTATATTGCTGACGCACAGCGGACGACTGACGACGGACACAGCACTACCCAAAAAGCTCACCTTGGCACTATGTGCCAGGTTTCGAGCTAAAAACTGACATTCATTTACCTCTGGTTGCAAAGAGAAATGGACTGTTGCCATTTATTTTGACAGTTTTTCGAACTTGTGGATCTGCAATGAACTTCATGCCTGCCTTTGCAACATCTGGAATCAACACAGGTGTCCCACGGTGAAGCTGAAATCATACTTGTACATTGTTGTGCATGTCTACCTTCATTAAGTAAAGTTTATGTAGTATCATTATTATGCTGTATGTACTTTGTATATTATCCCCTCCTGAAAAGCTAAATCCAAATTAAATTTTGACAACATGTTACTGCATTTTTATACACACGAGCTTGATATTGCAACCTATCAATAATATAATTACGTTATGATATTTTATATTGTGATATTAAAGCATATCAGATGGCCTGTGCGAGTGACTCCTAGAATTCCCCTCTCAAATGTCTGAAGACATATTGTCCCAGGTCTTTTCAAACTGCGTATAATGAAAATTGCAGGTTTTCAAGAGCCCAAGGGCTCTGGGGCCGCTCACCTGAGTAAAAGAGCACTATAAGGCAAAGATATACGTGTGCGTGTGTGTGCGTGGGGACGGCAGAAGGCAATTAGGTGATGCTACATACCAAGCTCTAGGCTTTGTGGTTTCAGAGAAAGTGATGTTTAAAGATATTCCTATGAAAAACTGATAAGCTCCAGGGTGTTTAGGATTTTCGCAGAAGATAGAGAATTTTACCGCGTTTCTGATTTTGCAAATAAAGTTTGCAAACGAGCAAAAAGGAAACATTATTAATGTGGGAGAAAACTGTGTATAACCTGTATGTCTCTTTCCCAGACAGAAATGTTCAACCAATTCGTATCACCTGAGAATAACGGCACCTACAGGTTTCAAGGAGATTAAGCTTGACTGGTAACAAGATTTACTAGGAGCTGACTTTGTGACCTACTTTTAGAGTCCAAAAGGGGCAATAACTCCATAATTTTTTAATGAGGCATATAAAAATTATGTCACTCACATCTACACCTAGTTATAAATGCATATGCAAAATTATATGTCAATTTGTGAAGAAATGTAGAAGTAGTTTGCGTCACAAGATTTTGCAACAAACAAACAGACCAACCGACCAACCAACAGACTGACTTCCAATATACCGGTCCCCCTCTCAAACTTTGTTTGTGGGGGTATAAATTTGGCAAACAAGTTATGCAATCACTTTGCACTGTCCCATCAAACACAAAGGTTTTCACATAGATCTGTACTACATGAACTTGTGAAAAATGTACACTGCATAATTATAATATATTCTTACCAAATCATTGCAAATCATTGTTCCAAGAAAAAAATAACCTAGACCATCTTCTAAATACAACAACCATTTGAATAATCATGCCAATTAGCACTAGTAAGATTAGGAACAGCAAGACAATAAGTGTCAGAAGACAAGCAAATGTTATGTCCACCATTTTGAAATGAATATTTTGTCAAGCTTTGATTGGTCAAATTTCATAACCCCATAAGCAAATATCCTTTAAAGCCCACAATGTAAGGCCAAAACACCCCATAACCATGGCAATTTTAAAATGTTCCAAGGCAAAACAACATTGAAATTGATCACTTATTAATCTTACCTTTCCTCTGGTTGTCATGATCTCCTGTGTCTCCATCAGTTTTTGTTCAAAGGCCGTCAGGCTGCCAACAATTGTGGAGTCTTTTGCGCCTTCCACTCTAGCGCCATAGTCTGTTAGCCTTCAAAAAATTACAAAAGGGTGATTAGTTTTTTTTTCCTGGACGTTGTTGTTGTTATTAACACCATGTTCACACAATGAACAGCCAACAAATTCAGTATGTAGATGCTTCAAATTTGTTTCAGGATTTACGACAGTATATAACATTCTCGTGTGGTTTGGGCTGTAGCCCAAGCTACTTAGCTCCCTTGTAAACCTCAAGTTGGTGCCGGGGTTCTATCTTAGGTGTGCGTGAAAGATGCACGCTTGTAATAAATTATACTTTTTTTCCCAGGGCTCCATGTTAATATGAAAGTTAAAATACAGGAACCAGGAAAACACGTCACAATTTTCTCCCTTCGAGACTGTACAAGAAGAATCAATAATGTGAACCGTATCTTGGATCAAGTGCTTACATTGGCCTGCTTGGCCGAGCGGTATTGTCCGCGAGATATTTTCTTAAATTTGTTTTTGTAATCTATAGGTCATAGGTTCGAATCACACTAGACGATAACATGTTTTTTTCTTTTCTAGCTCACCTGAGGTCTGCTCAGGGTGAGCTTTTGTGATCACTTGAATGTCCGTCGTCAGTCAACTTTTTTAGTGTTTACAGGCTAGAGGCAACATTTTTGGATGAATCTTCCTCAAACTTGCTCAGGGTGTATGCCTTGATGATATCTCAGTTGAGTTCTATAATGGGTGGGGGTCGGGTCAAAAAGTAGGTCACTAGGTCAAATCGTCGGAAAATCTTGTTTACGCTCCATGGGCCACATCTTTGGCCCAATCTTCCTCAAACTTGCTCAGGATATTTGTCTTGATGATATCTCGGACGAGTTTGATAATGGGTGGGGATGGGTCAAAAGTAGGTCACTAGGTCAAATCTTAGTAAAAGCTTGTTGCCACTCTAGCATAATCACCATGAAACCTTTTACTCTCAGGTGAGCGATGCAGGGCCATCTTGGCCCTCTTGTATTTTCTTTTTTATTGTATCTCCTGTTTTAACGAAGAATACCAGATGTGAATTTGTCATTTCTTCATTTATTTACTTCTAGATCTGTGTTTCAAAGAGTTCAGTAGATAGAGCGCTCTGACTGCTTAAGTAAATTGAGTATAGCTAGCAAACCAAATCGTGAATGTTTTTTAAAACACGTCCAAATATGATGCCCAATCTATTCTTTCAGATAAAAAACTGAATAAAAAATTGTTCCAGACGAAGTTTCTCAACTAGAAATGTGTCCATGATACACAAATGCCCCCGCTACAACTTAAGTTCCAACTAAAAACTTTACTCTTTCCAAAAAAGTTTTTCTATCATTAAGGGTCAAAGGTAAAAGTAAAACTCAGATTGATGTAGTTTTTCTTGCCTGTAAGTCACATAATGAATAAAATATGGCGCTGATAAGAGTTTTTAACTGTAGGGGTCAAGGTCGAGGTCAAGGTCAGGGTGATCTAAGTGGGAATAAAAGATTGATAAAGTTAAATTAATGACACATCTCCTTTCCGTCTTGTATCAGGATGCAAAGTTTTATCCATCTAAGACATACAGTAAAGGAAATATGGCCTATAAAAGGCTTTTCTACAATAGAGGTCAAAGGTCGAGGTCAGAGTAATCTAACTTTGGTTCATGACACATGTCCTTTTAAAGATGTACCAACATGCCAAGTTTCATGCCTCTAGGAAATATGGATAAGGAAAGATGGCCAGGAAAAGCTTTTATATTATAGAAGTCAAAGGTCAAAGTCAAGGTCATAGCAATGTGATTTCAGTTTATGACACAAAGCCTAGCCAAGAGGCATCAGCATGCAAAATTTCAGAAGATTTTTTAAGGTTTACCTATATAAGTCTATGTAAAACTGATAAGCCCCAGAGCGGGGCCATTGTTAGTCCGGAGGTTATAATTTGAACAAACTTGGTAGAGGTCCATTAGGTGATACTACATACCAAATATAGAAGCTCTAGGCTTTGTACTTTTGGAGAAGAAGATTTTAAAAAAAAACTTTATTGTTTTGGGCTATTTTTAGCTCCTGTGACCTAATTAGGCAATGGACCCGAACCATTTGAACAATATTGAAAGAGGGTCACGTGACACGAGTGTGAAGTTTGGTTGAAATCCTTCAAGTGGCTATGTTGACGCCGCACGACGGACATCACACAATCACAAAAGCTCACCATCAGCACTTTGTGCTCAGGTGAGCTAAAATAAGCCTACCTACCAACCTATCTTTTATTGAAGGCGTAACAGGAAAAAAACACTTTCTTTTTTTATGCCTTATTGCTTTTTGTTACCCCTTTTTCTGAAAAACAATTGCTTTTTTTTCATAATTTTAAATGAGTTAATACTCAGATACTCCCCTTATCTGTAACCCTGTGACTGTTAGGGCTGGGCGGTTAGCACTTTTTGTTAGGTTCCGTTCGGTTATTTGTCTTCGGTTACGTTTTTTCGGTTCAGTTTCGGTTACCGTTTTTTCGGTTCAGTTTCGGTTCAGCCCTCATGTTTTTTAAATTGAAGACAATTTTGTAGGATAACAATGTTCAGAAGTAAAATATTCAACTGTTTATCAGAATTTCACTAAAATGCTATCTTTATGCAATCAAATGACTATATAAGAAAATATTTTAAATGTTTAAAAAAGTTCATTTTCATTCTTTAAGCAGGCTTACAAACAGTATTCTCTCAATTTATACCGTCTCATTGGGCAAATACTGTTGGCTTATATTAAAATACGAATGCACTGATTAGTGAATACAATTTTTTTTGAATGGTGTTTTACGGCACTGCAACACAATATAGGCTATATAGCGCCGGTGAGTGTGTGGTAAATGTGAGAGTGAGTGCGTGTGCCGAGTACAGTGGGGTTGTACCACTTTGCACCCTCGAGCAGTGAGTGAATTCTCCTCCCCCATCCCACTGGGGGCGTGTGTAGAGTTCGATGGGGTTACACCATTCTACACTCTTAGGCAGTGAGCGTATTGTATCATCCCCCGGTCCACAGGGGGCAATGACGACACTACGACAAAATACTTAACCAGTCAAATAGTGCTGGTGTGTATGCAGTGTACGTTTGGGTGTTTACATGTGTCGTTGTTTGTTGGGGTTCCAAACCAACTTGCACTCTCCAGCAGAGGGTGAATTCTATATGCCCCCATCCCCGGGGGGAGGGGGGGGGGTTATGTGCATGTTAGTCATCTAACATGCCCCGAACACCGCTCAATGCTATCTTGATTTTGAGCATTGCAAAATGTTCAGTGCACATTAGTGCCACCGGTAGACCACATTGAGGCTGCACATACGTTACCGGTGGGCAGGTCTATTTATATACCCCCGGCCTGCAACTGAAATTAAACATAAAAACCTCAACAGACTTTCTACTTAAAGTTTCATAATTCCAGTATAATTGTCATTTTTTTTATCATACATGAATTCACAAAATACAAATACAATTTTGATAATTAGTTTTAACTTTAATAGTAAAACAAATACTTAGAAACTGAGAAAACAAACTGAGTATTCAAAGCAGGTGTTTGAATAGGTTAGGGTGAAAATAATACAGAAAACTTCAAAAAGGAGTTTTCTGTATAATTTTCATCTTGCTCTATGCAAATTTCTGTCGATGAGATCACAATTCACAAACAATTTACAATTGAAAATTTGGTAGTCTTTAACTGCTGAGTTGACCCATTACATAGCCGCAATCTTACGAATCTCAGATATAAGATCTTTACAAATATTATGAGAAATGGAGCATTTGCCTCAGAGGAGCAAATGCTCCATTTTTATAATATTCTTAAAATCAGGGGAAATTTGAGATTTAGATAGTTTTGTCATAGTCCAACATAGAAGTAATAGGTTAAGACATGAAGGTGATCGCAGAATGCGGAAGCAACCTGTAACTACATTACAAAGTCAAACTCTGTTTTAAAACAGATTACATGTTTTCTGCTTTGTAGTTAGTGTTTTTGCAGAACTATCAGCTTGTCATTCTGATCTGGTTACAAGCAAGACCTCTGAGCAGAAGAGAATAAAATATAATTACAAACGCGGACTAAATAGTAAAAAACCGAACCGAAATACGGCCCCCTTGAACCGAAAACCGAACCGAAAGATACGAACCTCGGTGCTCCGATAACTTGGTGCTCCGCCCAGCCCTAGTGACTGTATATGGGTAGGAGACAAAATATTAAATACCTGATAGCCTCTATCTCGCCTGGCCTTCTTCTGTTGTATGAGACCAGTTTTGCACACAAGATTTTGCATATGTGTGTATAATTGGCAATGTCAACGACCATCAAGTCTATGACTGTAAGTTGTGCATTGAGATATTCGTTTAACTTCTGAATGTCTTGTGGCTCCGGTAAATTGGGTCTTTTATTAAATTGTCTTTCAACGAGCAGGTTTCTTGCCAGTTTTGTAATCTTTGTTCCCCAGAACACGTTCATGGTTCTGAGGAAGTCTTCAGCCTCTTCTTTCTCCTTTTTTTCCTCCTTAATTATGGCCAACCCAATTTTTATGTTGGCAAGACGTTTAATGTCATGTCCAAGCTTGACTGCATTGGATGGTTTTTCCAGATTTTCTGCATCCTCTAAGTCTACGCCCGCTGTTGTCAATGTTGCCTTTGCAATGGAATGGAAGTATGCAGGCTTCAGGTAATTCGTAAATGTTTCTTCCGTTCTTGTCTCTTCTCTAATATTGCAAAGTAAATTGGCAACCAGCCTCATAATATCCCTGGTGTATTTACCACGTTTCAGTTTGTTTCCTATATTCTTCTCCATCCAAATGTTTCCCAACCCAACTATCAGTGGATCAGCTCTAGCAATGTTTCCTATCTGATCACAATTCAAAGATTCAAGGACTTCAGCACGAAGGGCCGGAGAGGCAGTTGCCTCAATTCTTGAAGCCACTATGTCCGATCTTGTAAGAATTTCTGCTTTTGTCAACTTTCTAGCGTTGCTCTTGATGCAAGCTGATTGGTGTCGAGTCATCATCTTTTTAGATGTCCAAACAAAACATTGAGGGCACGGCCCATAGTCCTCCAACTTGAACCGATCTTTTGGCCGGCGAAATAACAAAATTTCCCCCCTCTCGTTTTTTACACAGTTCAAGTTGTGTGTGTTGTCCATTTTTGCGCTGAGCAAGGCTATTTCTTCTTTTCGCTTGCTTTCATCAGCTATGTCATATATCTTCTTGACTTCTGCTCTGTCGAGGTGATTGCGTGTCATATGCTGTGATAAATTTGACACCAATTTTTCGCAATATTTGCATGAATGGTAACTGTTGTACACTCTTGGTTTTTTTTTAATCTTTCCAGACTTCGTGGTCTCAGATGTCTGAACTTTCTTTATATAAACTCTGGGAAACTTCTCATCTCTTAAAATTTCTTCTTCAATCAAACATTCATCATCATCTATGTCATCTATGTCAATACATTGTTCTGGATTTATATCTATATTCTCAGAAGGCTCACTGACTTTTTCATCAGCAGGTACACTGTCATCATGAATATTTAAATCAATCTTTTCCGCAGTGAGCTGAGACCATATTTCACTGTCACAGTCCTCACTATCACTTGCAGGAACGATAACTGTATGATGAATATCCGCCGCCTTTTTGTCCATTGGGTTGGGGTTTTCTGTGAAATATAAAGAAGTACGAGGGGTGATCAAAAATTACCTGGATTTTCTCAACTAAAAGTACAATGAAGTAGTTATTATCAAACAAAATATATCATTGTAATCCGCTTATCATTTGCTGTCGTTCTATACAGATTTTGTTAATTTTTGTTACTCAACATGTTCATAACAACTATTCTTATTGCCATGGAAACGTGTACCCGGGGCAGTCCAAAATAAAATCATGTTGCTCATACTTTGACTGTATTTATCTCTAAAACCAAAGCGTTTCTAATCACGAAACTGTGGTATAACGTCGTGTGGATATTTGTTATCGATGTCTGCGAATTTGACGACCTTTGTAAGTTGGAATCGAATGTAAGCATGTTTTGTTCACACGCAGTACGACTGCAGAGAAAGTAAAATTATAACAACGTCAAACTGTGTGAAATACAAAATATCTTCATACATGTATTTGTGTTAATCGAAGTCACAACATTACAAATGCGTTAAAAATTATTGAGACATTGTTTCCTAGAAAATTTTCAGTCGCTACTCAGTTTTTAAGTGACATCATTATTTAGGAGAATGACGAACTAATCTAAAAGATGACGACAATAGAGGCCTAAACAGAAAACACACGACGCCGCTGGTGACATCAAGATCCGACAGATTTGCAGATGGGTAACTGTTTAAGCTCTCGCAAAACAGTTTTATGTCAGTGGATGGGATTTCACGAATATTCAAGCTCCTCCCGCTGAATACCGTGCAGTATGCAACAGATTTATATAGAAAGAAGTCCAGACCATGGTACAAGCTACAGTTTAATCTTTGATCAGACACCAAGATTCTTGGCATCTGATCTGGATAATACTTTTGCACATGGAACATTAATGTCTTCATACCTGAGTATAGCCTTCCAACATTACTACATAGCTCATATAATGGAACAGTCTATTTGTCATCTTCAAATGTAGATTGTATTTCCGAGA
>Ga0209567_10001730_pt1 | contig 10914 bp, 9 predicted proteins | sample COG_12_FD_184756 | JGI IMG/M metagenome (GOLD analysis project Ga0209567, IMG submission 184756) | Pelagic marine sediment microbial communities from the LTER site Helgoland, North Sea, for post-phytoplankton bloom and carbon turnover... | ecosystem: Environmental > Aquatic > Marine > Neritic...
TGGAGTATTAGTTTATCTGGTTCTATGGACAGGCGTTTACGATAGAAGTAACACATGGGCAAATAAATAATCCTTACATAACCCGAAATTTTACGCGGATGAAACGGAAACCAGCTCGGTAACATGTAAAGTTCAGGGGGTACGGGAGCAACCCCTTTATAAGAATACAAATTTAGAAATGACAATATGAATTTACACCAACTTGCAGCGTACAGTGGGCCTCCTTTTTCATGTATCCAATTCAGTGCTTTTTTTAATTTTGGTTCCGACCCAGAATGATCTAAAAAGCGGAGGGCAACATAATTTATTACACTGGTAAAAACGGTACCAACTTTTGATTCCTGGTGTATTCCAAAACTACCATCGGCCAATTGATGTCTCAAAATATACCTGCTCATCTTGGTTTTTGTTTCCATGGTCATAGGCTGCCCGCATATTCTCATGGCAAAAATGTATAATGGCAAAAGAAAAAAGGGACCGTCATATGAAACAGGCCAGGTTCCTTCTTCAGTCTGATTTGCAGCCATCCAATGGTAAATCTTTTGGATAGCCTGCTCAATTTTTTGCTTGGGGTTGACCATTATCGGATTACAAATTTCAATTTATGGCAATTAAATCTCAGGTCTCTGCACAAGGTTAATTAATTCTGGATTAGAGGATTCAAATTACCTTGTAAATATAATTCAATTTAGTTTTGAATAATTGTCTTTATGAATACATATGCTTCTTTGTAGAGAACAAAATCAAATGAAATTTTTAGGTTTTGCTCCGAAAGCGATACCTTTGTGTAGTTGTAATATTAATGGTTCTAACTTTTTTCTTTTACTCAAGTTTCTTTTGAAGAAAAACAATAAAGAAACTTTTTTTAAGGATATTTAGGAAATACAAATGTCAAATACCGGAATAAATAAAGAAGTTGATGTCCTGATTGTTGGTGCCGGTATTGCCGGTGCAACTTTGGCTGCCAATTTGGCCAAAATGGGCAAAAATATTGTAGTAGTTGAAAGAGACTTAAGTGAAAGAGATGTTATCATAGGTGAATTGTTACAACCTGGAGGAGTTCAGAAGCTTGACGAGATGGGCTTCACTTCGTTTATAGACCATATTGATGCTCAGCCTGTTTTCGGTTATGATATTATTTTTGAAGAGCAGGATTACCTTATTCCTTATCCAAATAAAAACGGCGAACCTACTGGGTATGGATTTAGAAATGGTGCCTTTTTACAAAATATAAGAAAACATATACTAGGTCAGCGAAATATCAGAGTCATTGAAGGAACAGTTACCCATTTAATTGAAGAAAAGGATGCAATAGTTGGTGTAAATTATAAACGAAAGCTGGCGACGGATGAAGAATCCATAGTTGCGCATCTTACCGTTGTTACTGACGGCCCTTTGTCTAAATTCAGGGAGAAACTATCCAAACCGGTTAGTAAGGTGAACGGGTATTTTCTGGGTCTTTTATTGAAAAATTGTGAGTTGCCTTATGCAAATCATGGGCATCTTGTAATGGGTGATCACCCGCCAATGGTCATATATCCTGTGACTTCTACATCATGGAGGGTATTAATAGATTTTAAAGGAGAAAAACCTCCGAGGTTGGGCAGGGATTTTAAGAAATTCCTTTTGGAGGAGTTTGAAAACGCAATACCCAGATCTGCTCGCAAAGCCTTTGCAGCAACAGTAGAAGAGGGAAAATTCAAGACTTTTCCTAACCACAGACTTCCGGCTAGCCCCATTAAAAAAGCAGGCGCAGTTCTTTTAGGGGATGCATTAAATATGAGACATCCATTAACTGGCGGGGGAATGACTGCTGCTTTTAATGATGTACTTAGGTTGAGTAATAATCTGGAAAAAGTTAATGATTTTAGTAAAGGCAGGCAGGTTGGAAAAGCCATCCAAAACTTTTATGAAACACGTCACCTTGGAACCCAAACAACTAATATTTTGGCAGATGGCCTTTATGGGGTTGTTTACAATCCGGATTTAAGAAAAGCATTTTTCGAATACGTAAGCAGAGGGGATAAATATGCTGAAGAAACCTGCTCAATTCTGGCCGGACTTAACAAAGACAAAAAACTGTTACTGAATCATTTTATTGGTATGGCTCGGTATGGCACCCAATTAAAGATAAGTTCAGAAAAATCAGGAGTCGTTGTCACCGAATCCCTTACCATGGTAAAGGATGCAGTAGGCATTATAACCCCATTACTTCTTTCAGAAAAACCGGATCCCGGAAATAAATTAATGCTGGAAGCCTTAAACCGGATTATATAAAAGGCCCATAAAAATATATCTCAGTTATTAATTTACTTATTCGCTCTTAGAAGTTTTATTGTTTACTAGCTGAAATTTACTGTAGTAATATTGCTTAAAACTTGATTTAAGATTTAAGATGAGCAGAGTATTTAACTTTATAATTATTGTAATTCGAACTTTTATTAAATGGGGAAAATATAAGCCACTTAGTAAATATCCGTTTGGACATTTTTACTCCCCTATTGTATCCAAGGGTGAACTTGTTGAACTAGAGGACCAGATATGGGAAGAGGTAGGGCAAGACTTTATCTCAGGGATAAATTTGAACCTCGATAATCAACTTTTATTATTAAAAGAATTTTCTAAATATTATCCAGAAATGCCTTTTAAGGATGAAAAGTCGGAAAATCAAAGATATTGTTTTATCAACGGAGCATATTCATATACCGATGGGATAGTCCTTTATTCTTTTATTAGGCATTTTAAGCCAAAACGGATTATAGAGATTGGTTCCGGACATTCATCCGCAGTAATGCTCGATACCCGTGAGGCTTTTGTAAATGATATGAACCTTACATTTATTGAGCCTTATCCAAAAAGGCTTTATCGTCTAATGAAAGATACTGATAGGGATAATTGTACAGTTTTGGATACAAAAGTTCAAAAAGTTAAGTTAGAAAGGTTTGGGGAATTACAAAAGGATGACATTCTCTTTATTGATAGCAGCCATGTCTCAAAAACGGGAAGCGATGTTAATTATGAAATTTTTAAAATTTTACCTAGTTTAAATCAAGGAGTTATTATACACTTTCACGATGTATTCTATCCTTTTGAATATCCTAAAAGTTGGGTTTCTGAAGGAAATAATTGGAATGAGGACTATTTACTAAGGGCATTTTTGAGTTATAATAATCAATTTGAAATAGTACTTTTTTCACATTTTATTCATCAACAACATAAGGCAGCTTTTAAGGAGATGCCACTTACCTATAAAAATACCGGGGGTAATTTATGGATTAGGAAGATGTAACCCTTACTCCATAAAACTATAGGCCTCACTTATTTCATTGCGAAGCCCCATCACCAAATTAGTCTGAAGCTAAATATCAGGATTCTGGTTCAGGAAGATTAACCCCTTTTAGTAAAATTGCGACACCCATCATTGCAAGCCATATAACTTTGACATGAAAAACGGGTTTGTAGATTTCAAAATTATCGGGAATACCCATAATGATACCCATTGCCGCGAGACCCAATATAAGGGTAAACCATCCCAACAACGCGTTGACAATTTTCCATTTTACAAACCCCAAACCTAATAATACCAGGCCAACCCCGGAAAATATACGTCCAAACCGCACAAAACAAGTAACATATTGGTTTGTAAAAAGAATATTATCCATGAATTCTTGAATTTCAGCAGCTGATAAGCCCATAGTCTTACCAACTCCCCAGGCCCCGAAATTATAATAAAATGCAGATGCAATAGCCAGCGTCATCGTTCCAATCACCACCATTCCAGCACCCGGCACTAGAACAACCCTGTAGGGTTTTTTGGCTGTAATTGAGGCAAGGGCAAAAATAGCTATCGCCATGGTGACCCAGCCAAAGATATGAAACCGAAACATCCATATCCAATACCATAGATCTTCACCAATTGCAGTAAAGTCTGAAGCGACAATATACTCACCAATATGATGAGGTGAAAGTGCCCAGCCACCCCATAATAAAATAGCTGCAAAAATAAATGCCCACCCAGTGAATTTGGTTTCAATATCTTTTTTCATGGTATAAAAATTTAAAATTCAATTCGTTACTATGTAGAATTATAAAGTAGCTGCGTTTTTATTCTGGTATTTATCAAATTTCTTATTGCCAACAGGAGTTTAATTTCGCAAAAATAGATATCCACATATTTTACTATAAAGCGTATATTATTGCTTAAAATGAAATTAAAATACCATTGCAAATAATGTACCTATGTTATTGCGTAGTCTGTAACTTCCGCTAATTTATGTAGAGATACTTGCATATCACTGTCAATAAATACGGCATGGTTGGTAGGGATCTCTTTCCATAAATTCCTGTCATCTGTCAACATTTCCGACGAAATTAAAGCGGCACTTCTTTTAACGATACCCTCTTCTATTTCAAGATCTCCAGTTTCATCATTAAAACTGCAAGCGATCTTTTCTGCAAAATGAAGGGAACGATTGTCCGAAGCGGCATCAGTGCTATAGCGTGTAGCGATCATTCGATGGCCGTTTGACAGCACAATATTATAATTGGATGTGCTATTTATTCCCTTGCTTTGTTTTAAATTTTCTATATCGCTAAAGGTCTTGTTGAAGCAGGCAACTAATTCTTCTGGAGTTGCGGGTTTTTCAATACCCATTTTCCTGAAATTCGTCATGAATAAAGCCAAAATATATTGGGTATCGCTCTGTCCTTGAATCCATAAAAACGCTTCTTCATCTAAAAGAGATACCAAGTCAAGTTTTATTTTCTCAAAATCTTGGATACCCCCATTGTGCATCATTAAATGTTCGTTGTATTTAAGAGGATGACAATTTTCCTGGGAAACACCACCAGTCGTGGCCGCTCTAATATGCGCCAAAAAACAAGTAGTTTTAATGATGGAGGCATTGTTCAATAAATTTTGATCATTCCACGCTGGTAACACCGATTTATATAATCCAGGTTCCTCCTGAATATCTTTATAATACCAACCTAAGCCAAAACCATCTCCATTTACTGTCATAAAAGATTCTTCAGCGGCATAACTTTGATGAACCAATGAATTTGCCGGCTTAACTAATATATCTTCAACGATTATTGGACTCCCTAAATAGGCTACAAATCTGCACATAATAATTAAGTTTTAAAAGTGTAATAAAGTTACGAAATTTGCACTATATTTTTGACCTTTTCCGCCCTAAAGTTTAAACAGAAAAGGGACTTTTTAGGTTTTTCAATTTTTGGACTAAAGACTTTAAATTTTTGCAGTTCAGCCACCTTAATCTGAAGTCTATTCCAATAGGAAAATCACTTATGTAGGTTGATTAAGAAGTAAGTTTTCGCAGCTGGGATAGCAACAGTATAGAGCCCCGGTGCTCCCAAAAATTGGCTCCCAAATTATTAGATACAATTTATGTGATTTCCATAACTCAGGAGGACTGAACCTTTCTATAGTGGAAATATATCTTTAAATCGCGCTATATGGTACCCTTTTGACAACACCTCTTTAGATTCTGAGTTATTTGGGTTGAGTAGTGGATTGGTATGATTCATATGAATAAACCAAACTTTGTTTTTTTCATGAGCAGGCAATTTATCAAAAAGTTCCATGCTTTCTAATACCGTTGGATGTGGAATCTCAGAAATATCCCTATTCTCTATTTCAGTTTCACTAAAAAATCCCGCATCGAGAAATGCATAGTCAACCTGTTTTATCTCATCAACAATATTGGTTTCCCACTTATACCATTTATCAATATCCGGGATAAAAAGTACCGTTTTATTCGGACCTATTATCTTGAATCCGACAGTTTCTGAATATTCATCGCGATGTGGCACAAGAAAAGGGATGACACTTAAATTTGAAGTAAGTGAAATTTCTTGTTCATTATTCAAAGTTTGTATCGATATATTCTGATTCTCTACCAGCTGACTCCATGGACCATTTTCCCTTAAATATGATTCCATTACGGGCATTGCAAACACATTAATGTTTGAAGCACCCATTGCTTCTGTTCCAAGATACATCAGGCCTGTATAATGGCCAATATGGGCATGTGTAAGAAAGATACCATCAGCTGTCTCATTTGTGTTTTTTGGAAGGTATTTTTTTAATAGTTTAAGCTGTTCCGTAATGTCGGGGGTTGCATCAAACAGATATTTCCTGTTATTTTCAGGATCAACAACACCCAGGGAGACTACTTTTCTGCTGTCGTCCGGATTTTGGAAAAGAGCACGGCAACATTCTTTTTTACAGGCAATATGCGGGGAACCGGCATCTTGTACATTACCAAGTATTATCAAAGAAGTTTGAGTTGGCATATTTTGACCTACCACAGGTGTCGTTATTGTTTTGTGTGCATTATTACATGCAAATAGGCAAGAAAAAATTAGTAGATATAGTTCTTTCATTCAAATCAATTTATTTGTAAGAAGGAATAAATTCTTCCAGCACTGCCTTTTTAATTAACTTGGGAGGAAGTAGTCCTTGTCCTAAAACAAAATCATGAAAAGCCAACTGGTCGAATTTATTTCCCAAAATTAGCTCGGTTTCGGCCCTTAGTTCCATTAGTCTTAAATACCCATTGAAATAGGAGGTAGCCTGCCCGGGACCCCTAAACTGATACCGTTCCAGTTCTGATCTTACCAAAGCTTCAGAAAGTGCTATCTCGTGGCTTAAGATATATCTTGCATCCTCTGGTGTAATTGTTCCCAAATTCAATCCCGGATCAAGAAAAGCGCGGCCAGAGCGGACTAACCTGCTCCATAGGGTCATAAATTGTCCTTCAATAGGAAGAAACGGTTGTATTATCTCTTCCGCGTATAAGGCCCAACCTTCTATATTGACACTATTAGCAGCAAAGATGACCCGTGCTTGGGATACCCCTCTTTCTACCATGGCCGTAAACTGTAATTCATGACCGGGACGACCTTCATGGGCAGTCAGCGGCCAGGAAGCAGCCAGGTGCGTAAAATCGTCAATCTTTAATGAAGTACCGTCTGAACCTCCTGTTGCCTTTAAAGGCAATACAAACTCCCCGTATTCGCCTGTATTCCCAATGAGACGCGGAGGGCTCATAAATGGGGCAGGAGCAGCTGCACTTTCCGCAGGAGAAGCCAAACGAATTACCATTTGCCTGTCGGGTAAAGTTAATATCTGCCGGTCTTTTATAATTGCTTCAATCTCCTTGATCTGTTTCCTGTAAACCGTTAAAATGTTTGCACTGTCTAATTGTTCTTCTTTCATTGAACGAAGAACATCCCTGTAGTCGTCTGATTGGTAATTATTTTTGGTCGCAATAATTTTACCTAGTACTTGTAATTGGGTCTGTAGTTCTTTAAAGGCCACCATAGCTCTTCGTTGCAATTCTTCTATAGGCATATCCACCCCATATTCCTTTAAATTAAATGAATAGATAGCCAAAGGAAGTCTAAAATCTGTTCGTGCATTCGGTAAAATCACCTCCCTGATATAATTGTGATAACTTTCCAATTGTGAAACCAACTTTTTATAGTCTTTTTCAAACCCTTTGATCTTATATTTTTTAAACAGACCTTCAATTTCTTTAATATATTCATCACTGGTTTTTAGGTCGCGTTCTATTTCTTCCTTATACGGCGCAATTCTGTTTCTGTTTTTGTGCCATTCCCTTTCCATTTCTTCACGAGCCAGCTTAGTTAAAGGCACATAACCTTTTTCACTACCCACATATTTTTTTAAACGCACTAACGCCCCCTGTCTGCTCTCTTCTGGAATACGGTCTTCCAATAAACTGCGAATCCCCCTATATATCATGCTAGCGGTATTGTAATAGGGGAGTAGATAGGTTTCTTCCAGATTTATTTCTTCTATCTCGTTTTCTGTATTTTCTATTAAGATTAGAAGATCTTGCTTAACGAGTTCATCTTTGGTTTGAGGTAGTTGTGTTTTAAAATATTTTGCAATCTTATTTAAGTCCAAAAGAGCTCGTTCATTAAAACCTTCTGATAGATCAGAAATTTGGTCATCTAATCCGTCAATTCCAAGTCTTGCGGCAGATTCCGGGTTGTTCTTTGCAATTACATCAAGCAGTTTCTCCGTATGCTTATTACTTTCTGCAATCCATTCAGGAGTATCCTGGGCATAGCCGTTTTTAATACCGAGGATATATAATACAATGATTAAGCCTAGAGAGGCTGTTCGCCGGTTTTTAAGGCAATTTATCATTTGAATTATGCTTTAGTATTATCTTTTGCTTTGAGGTTTTCTATCACCTTCATAAGCTTTTCCTGAACTTCCGAAGCAAGACTGCTTAAAGCCTCATTTTTAACAGGACTCATAGAAGCAATTGGATCTACAGCAGAAACTTCAACTTCACCATTTTCATTCTCTTCAACAATTACATTGCAAGGAAGAAAAACACCAATTTTATCTTCACTTTGTAATGCCTTATGGGCAAAATGAGGATTGCAGGCCCCCAAAATCTTGTATTTCTTAAAATCAACGTCGATTTTATTTTTTAATGTCTCTTTCACATCTATTTCGGTAAGTACTCCGAAACCTTCTTTTTTAAGTTCTGTGGTAACCAGTTCGATCGCTTCTTCAAAGCTTTTTCCTTTTAAAAGGGTATTAAAATAATAGCTCATAGTTTAATTTACATTTAGTAGTGGATAATTATAAAGATTATAAGAATAATCAGAAATGTATTTATCATAATTTTATTTAGTTGCATTTACAAAAGGTTAATAGTAGTTGAGAAAACATATTTTTATTTTAATGATTTCCAGTCTTCCCACGATATCTCTCTTCCCGGATAGGCCACACTTTCAAAAGGCCAGTCTTTTTCAATCCACTCTTTAACAGAATCAAATAAAATAGCATCCAGTCCTTTATCCAGCATGCTCGTTCGAATCCACATACTTATTCTGGCGTCATAACCACCTTTAGTTGTAGGGTTGATATAGAGGCAGCCAATAACTTCACTTTCATCTGGCGAAACTACAGTATAAGCAAAAGAACTTCGCATTTGAAATTCTTTCTGGTGCCATCCCAAATCTATCAAATCCTGTTCAAAAGTTAGGTCACTGGACGGCCAACTCGATATGGGAAACATTTTCTGTAAATGATCAATGCTGGTCATTACCGCATCATAGTCCTTAACCACATCATTCACCGTAAGCATCCTTATTCGGAAGTGCTCATTCTCAAGTGTGTCGGGAATAGCAAATTCTGGAGGGACAAATGGGACATTCTGCCCGAATATATTCTCCGTAAACAACAAGGTAAGGGTAAGGACGGCTAAAGAGATCTTTTTTTTCATTATAATTGATTTGAATTACAAAGAAGGTCATAAGACCTTTTCGGCCGATAATTTAGATAATTATCATGGAATTATCGGGAAAATAGCTTTGTAAATGAAAATAAATCCAGTCGGTATCAATTATTTCTAATTGATACCGAAGCAAATAGGTTTTATGTATATTCCTATTTTTAGGATACTTTCAAAACTATCCGATATCTGGCTTTACCCTGTTCCAAATGCTCCATAGCTTCATTAACTTGCGACAGCGGAAATTCTTCTACCATCGGATAAATATCATGCCGTACACAAAATTCCAACATTTTCAGAGTTAATGCCGGACTTCCCAAAGGACTACCCGCAACAGATTTTTCGCCCATAATGAGAGAAAAAGCCGGAATAGCCAATGGTTCCAGTACGGCTCCAACATTGTGAAATCTGCCTTTAGGAGCAAGTGCGGTTAGATAGGAATTCCAATCCAGGGTGACGTTAGTAGTATTAAGAACAAAATCGAGACTACCTGCAATGGATTCCAATTCTTTTTCATCTCTGGAATTAACTATTTTGGTTGCTCCCATTGCCATTATTTGGTCCTTTTTATCAGGGTTAGAGCTAAATGCCACCACTTCGCACCCCCATTTATTTAAGAATTTAAGGGCCATATGCCCTAATCCACCAATACCAATAACCCCTACACGATCAGTGGCTTTAACACCTGCCAGTAAAATTGGATTGAATACGGTAATCCCGCCACATAGCAGGGGGCCAGCCTTTTTTAAGTCGATGCCTTCAGGAAGTGGAATTGCCCATGACCAATGGCTTCTTACGTAGTCGGCAAATCCACCATGCCTCCCAACAATCGTTCCTTCCACGGTGTCACAAAGATGATGACTCCCATCCATACACTGCTTACAATGCATACAGGAGGCTGAATTCCAACCCAGACCTACCAAATTTCCTGGTTCAAGGTTTTTTACATCGCTACCTACAGCAATCACTTCGCCAGCAATTTCATGTCCCGGAACAAATGGGTATTGCGTCATACCCCATTCGTTATTGAGCATACTCAAATCTGAATGACAAATACCGCAGTAGTGCACCTTAATATCCACCTGGTCGGTTCCTATTTCAGGTAATTCGTATTGGAAAGGAATTAATTTATCGCCAGCTTCATTTGCGGCATAAGCGTTAATAGATTTCATAATTTTTTTTATGTTATAAATTGTTTTGACTAATATTCTCTATGCAGATTAAGGACACTAAAATAAGGTTTAACAATAATAAATTAATGGTAATCAAGTTAAGTTTTTGTAAATCTTAAAAACAAAATCTACTAAAAGTTTTTACAATCAATCGTAATAACCTTATCCGCTTTTCGTCAGTCTTAAGTAGGAGATTATTTTTATTACAAAATGTATCTATTATAAGCTAATAAAAAAGGTGGCCCAAAAAAGTGACCACCTCTGATTTTAATATGTAATTGGCTTACTCTTCTTCCTCGAGTTGAGCAGCAAGACCATGTACATCAAAATAGTCTGACGACTGTACAATCTTCCCATCATCGTTGACCGAAGAAAGGTTAAAAAATTTAACGCCTATTTCTTTTCCGCTTTCTGTATGAGTAGCGGACCAGGTGCCG
>Ga0209567_10001732_pt1 | contig 10912 bp, 8 predicted proteins | sample COG_12_FD_184756 | JGI IMG/M metagenome (GOLD analysis project Ga0209567, IMG submission 184756) | Pelagic marine sediment microbial communities from the LTER site Helgoland, North Sea, for post-phytoplankton bloom and carbon turnover... | ecosystem: Environmental > Aquatic > Marine > Neritic...
GACGAGCAGGATGAATATGGCATGCTACTGTTCTCCGACATCGCCAAGAAAGTCATCGCAAAGAATCGCGCCCTTGACAGGGTCAACGTATACGAGATCATGGCCAAGCCCGTCCTCATGGTGCGGCCTGACATGGAAATTCGCTACTGCGCGCGCCTGTTCGACGGCTTCGGCATCAGTCATGCGCCAGTCGCCGAACACGGCAAGATCGTCGGCATGGTCAGCTATTACAGGCTCGTGTTACACGGTCTGCCGGACCTCGATTGATCGCAGGAGCGGCACGTAGGAGAGGAGCGGCACGTGGGAGCGGCTTCCAGCCGCGACTGATCGCGCCACGATGGCGCTCCTACAACGGCTCGAACCTCGCCTGGAAAAACCTCAGGTACTCGGGTTCGTAAACCATTTTCAGGCCACGAATCTCTTCGCGCCGTTGATAAAGATCGATGACGGCCTCTGCAACAACGTCCATGTGTGCCTGGGTATACACCCTGCGCGGAATCGTCAGGCGCACCAGCTCGAGTTTGGGCAGACGGTTTTTCCCGGTCACCGGGTCTCGGCCTGCAGACACGTTGCCACGCTCCATGCTGCGAATTCCCGCTTCAATGAACAGCTCGGCGGCCAGAGTCTGGGCCGGGTACTGTTCCTGGTCGATGTGCGGCAGGAAGCGCCTCGCGTCGATGAATATGGCGTGTGAGCCAATCGGCTTGACAATCGGAACACCCGCCGCTTCGAGTTTTTGCCCAAGATAGCGAACCTGGCCGATGCGAGCGGCCATGTGTTCTTCCTTCACGGCTTCGCGGATGCCTTGTGCCATGGCCTCCATATCGCGTCCGGCCAGACCGCCGTAGGTGTGCAAGCCTTCGTAAACAACCACCAGGTTCTGGGCCTTCCTGAACACTTCGTCGTCGTTGCAGGCAAAGAAACCACCGATGTTGACGAGCGCGTCTTTCTTGGCCGACATGGTGCAGCCATCGGTCATATCGCAAATTTCGCGCAGAATCTCGCGTACGGGTTTGTCGGCATAGCCTTCTTCGCGCTCACGAATGAACCAGGCGTTCTCGATCGTCCGGGTCGCGTCCAGCATGATGGGGATGTCATGCTCATCGCAATAGGCACGCAAGGCCCTTAAATTGGCCATTGAAAACGGCTGGCCGCCGGCCATGTTTACATTGCCTTCGAGGCTGATATAGGGCACACGGTCTGCGCCGACTTCCTGTACCAGGGCATCCAGTTTGTCCATATCGACATTGCCCTTGAACGGAAACGGACTTTCCGGGTCGTGCGCCTCGTCGACGATAACATCCACAAACGTACCGCCGGCCAATTCCTGGTGTAAGCGCGTGGTCGTGAAGTACATGTTGCCCGGGACGTAGTCGCCTTGCTTGATGAGTATTTGCGACATGAGGTTTTCGGCGCCGCGGCCCTGGTGTGTCGGCACCAGGTGCTTGTATCCGTAGTATTCCCGGACCACCGCCTCGAGGTGGTAAAAATTCTCGCTGCCCGAATAGGCTTCGTCGCCGAGCATCATGCCGGCCCATTGTCGGTCGCTCATCGCGGAGGTGCCGGAGTCGGTCAAGAGGTCTATGTAGACATCCCGGCTACGGGTTAGGAACGTGTTGTAGCCGGCTTCGCGAATGGCTGCGAGGCGTTCCTCGCGCGTCGTCATCCTGAGCAGTTCGACCATTTTGATCTTGTACGGCTCAGCCCAGTTATGGTGCGTATGTTCGTTCATGGGAAAAGACGATAATCCTCTCCGAATGGGCTGGCGATACGTAGAACTACCGCGATTATCCCGCTGACGGCCGGATTCCATCCGGATTACTAACTTGGCATAATTGCGCGAGGTCGATGGACCCGACCGTAGAGAACTAACCTGAAAGAAGCAAAAAAGAAGGAAATTCCCTTGTCTATCCGTTCGGCCTGCACTACACGTGCGCCAATAGCCCTGAGTTTGTGCCTCATTTTGGCGCATGCTGATCTTGCCTTTGCCCAGTCGCGGGATGACGCGGTTATCGAAGAGATCATCGTGACGTCTCGTTACAGGGCCGAGAAGCTGTCGGATGTGCCTGACTCGATCACAGCGTTTCAAGCCGCCGACATTGAGCGTTACCGGATAGAACGGATCAATCGCGTTGCGACTCTGACGCCGAACCTGCGCTTCTCCGACGACCAGGAGGTTGGCGTGAGCACGCTGGTCATTCGGGGGGTGCGGCAGAATCGCGGTACGGGTCAACCACCCGTGTCGTTTCGCATCGACGGGGTCAGCGCGACCAACAACCTGCTGACGACGCAAGAGCTGTTCGACATTGAAAGCGTGGACGTTTTGCGGGGCCCGCAAGGTGCCTTGTACGGGCGTAACGCCATTGGGGGGGCAATCCTGATTTCGACGAAACGGCCATCGACCGAGCCCGAATACAAGCTGCGTTTCTCGGCGGCCGAGGGTGAGGACTACACCGTTGCCGGCAGTGCCTCGGGCCCGCTGGGGAGTGAAGACCTGTTGTACCGGGCGTCATTTCGCTGGCAGGACCGCGAAGGCCAGCTCAGGAATTCTTATCTCGACAACCAGTACGTCGACTACAAGGATTCGGCATCATTTCGGGGCCGTTTGCTGTACAAGCCCAGCGACAAGCTGACGATCGACCTCAGAGGACAATACCAGGATCAGGAAGGCGGATCCGGCTACTTCATGCCGGGTAGCGAGGGCTTCCTGCCGCTGCCGCCACCCAATCCGCCGATACTGTTTGGCAATCCGACCTACGAAATCCAGTCCAACCGCATTGGGAGGTCGCTTGTAAGGTCATGGGAGACATCGGCCAAGATCGACTATGATCTCGGTTGGGGAACGCTGACGTCCATAAGCTCGTACACCGAAGTCGATTCGGGTAATGATCAGGATCTCGACCAGACCCTGGTGGAGGCGATCGACATCATCGTCATTGACGATTCGGAGACCTTCGCCCAGGAGTTTCGCCTGGTTTCGAATTCGGACGAGGCGCTGCGCTGGGTGGCCGGCGTGCAGTATTTCACTCAGGATCGCTTCCGTTCTCTGGCAACTACATTTCTTGGCTTTCCGGTGCCGCCGGCCGCACAGGACCTCGAACTCGAAGACATCGCGGCTTTCGGCAATCTGAGCTATGACCTGACCGATGATCTCGAGCTGACACTCGCGTTTCGCTACGACGAGGAAAAACCGAAAGACAAGACGCAGGGCCGCAGCGAGACGTACAGCAAATGGCAGCCAAAAGTCAGCCTTGGCTACAGCTTTCGCGAAGGCTTGCTGGGCTATGTGACCGTGGGCAAAGGGTTTCGCGCCGGCGGTTTCAATAACCTCGCGCCAGGAAGCAACTTCGAGCCAGGCTTCGACGATGAATCGCTCCTCAGCTACGAGGTCGGTGTAAAAGGCACGGCACCTGGCGGTCGCCTACGTGGCGGTTTGTCGCTGTTCTATATCGACTACGATGATCAGCAGTACTTCCTGTTCGACCAGACCGGCACTCAAGCCAACATCAACGTCGACAAGAGCGAAATACTGGGCGGCGAACTGGAATTCACGGCGCTGCCGACCGACGCGCTCCGGATCGATGTTGGCGTCGGGTTCACCGACAGTGAGATCAAAGAATACGACGACATCCCGGGCGTGCTTGTCCCAGCCAGTGCTATCGTTGGCCAGAAAGTGCCGGGCGCCCCGGTGTGGAGCCTCAACCTGGCCATGCAGCATACCAAGGCGCTGTCGGGTAGCCTTGATCTCGTCAGCCGACTCGACTTCGAGCACCGCGACAAGACCTACTGGACACTCGATAACGTCGATACTCAGTCGGCTTACGACCTTACAAACCTGAGTTTCACGCTTGAGAATGAAAGATGGTCGACCCGCCTGTTCGTCGACAACCTGTTCGACGAGGAGTACATCGAGTGGTTCTTCGCGGCGCGCTTCATTGGCCTGCCTGCCGATATCGCCTGGCCGAGCAAGCCGCGGCAAGTTGGGCTGGAGTATTCGCTCAGGTTTTAGCGTGCTTCGTGAGGAACCGATCGAGGTTGTTGGCAAAGTCCTGACGATCCCGCTGGCTCAGGGCGGGCGGCCCTCCGGTGTCGACACCGCTGGCTCGCATGGTGTCGAGGAAATCCCGCATGTTGAGGCGCGCCCGAATATTCTCGGTGGTATGCAGTTCTCCGCGGGGACTGAGCGCATGGCCGCCCTTGTCGATCACCTCGGCGGCCAGCGGAATATCACTTGTGATCACGAGATCGCCAGCCCCGAGCCGTTTCACGATCTCATCGTCGGCAACGTCGAACCCTCTCGGCACCTGCAGGGTGTTGACATAACTCGAGTTGGGAACCTGCAAGGCCTGGTTCGCTACCAGCGTTAGCTGCGTGCCGGTGCGTTCGGCGGCCCGGTACAGGATTTCCTTGATCACCACCGGACAGGCATCGGCGTCTACCCAGATTTTCATCGATTCCAGCCCTGCTGATGTGTCTTGGCTGAGTCTACCCCGCCCGCGCTCAAACTTGCCTGAAATCGGCCGATAAATTAGCATCCGTGCACCCTCTGAAACCACATCGGCAGACCCGCGTCTGACCGGTTTACGCAGGCTGCATATTGCCGTACAATTATCTTCCTGGAATCGAGCCAAATAGATTTGAAAAAACAACGACTTAACTTCGGATTGAAGAGCGGGCGACAGCTTTGGTGGTGGCCCGCGATCGCCGTTATGTTGCAGTTGTCAGCCTGCGCCCATCGGCCTGTGATAACAGACTCCAGCGCGGCTGTGCAGTTTTCCACGGAAGTCAGCGAGTGCCGGAATTTGCTGGCCGCCGAAACGGCAGGCGGCGCCGAACTGGATGCGTCCAGAATTAGCCTGTTTAACTGGAATGTGCGCAAGAAACGCGCCGAGCAATGGCGTGAGGACTTCGATGTCTACGCCGGCGGCGCCGATCTCGTTCTTTTCCAGGAAGCCTCGATTCGCGAGGAGACAATTGCCGAGATTGACAGTTCTCTCCATTGGTCATTCGCGGCAGGCTACAGCAAGTTGGGTGAGATAACGGGCGTCATGACGATGAGCGGCATCAAGCCGCTGACGCAGTGTAGCTTTGTGCATTCCGAGCCATGGTTGCGCACGCCGAAAGCGACCAGCATCACCGAATATGGACTGACCGACACCGATCAAACATTGGTCGTCACCAATGTACATGCGGTGAATTTTTCCTTCGGTACCGGAGCCTTCGAGAAGCAGTTCGAAGAGATTCGCCAGGTGTTGGCTAATCATGACGGACCGATCATCTTGTCCGGTGATTTTAATACGTGGCGTGGCAAGCGAACACAGATCGTTGAAGACCTGGCGACCTCGCTCGGGCTGATCGCAATCGACTTTGAGAAAGACCATCGCGTGCGGATTTTCGGGCATGCGCTTGATCACATTTACGTTCGTGGCTTGCGTACGCTGGATGCCAACACGGAAGTCGTGGACTCGTCAGATCACAATCCAATGACCGCAGTTCTCGGTATGTAATGAAGCGGCACGGGTTAACGCTGCTGCTTTGTCTTGCCCTGGTGTCTCTCGGACACGCCGACGATGTAATGAATTCCGAAATCGATTACATCCTGAACAGCGTGGCAAGCAGTGACTGTGTATTCATCCGTAATGGCAAAGAACACGGACCACAAGCGGCCAAAGATCACCTGAACCTCAAACGGCGTCGCGGCAAGCGCTATTTCTCGAGTGCAGATGAGTTCATCGAGAACCTGGCGAGCAGCAGCAGCTGGAGTGGCAAGCCATACTACATCCGCTGCGGCGATGAAAAGCAGCAGCCCGCGTCGGAGTGGTTCACCGAGGTACTTACGGAGTACCGGAACGCACAGTAAGCAGGGATTCAGTCTTTATTCTTTTCGCGAGTTCAGTCGTTGCTCGCGCGTCAGTTCGCGTGGATGCCGGGCTTTGCGCAGGCCATCCAGCTTGTGGGCAACGGCGAGTAGCGGATGGCGTAGCAGCATCCGAGGTCCGGCATACCCCATGATCGCCCGGGCTTGCGCTTTGCGGGCCGGCTTGTAACAGTGAATCGGGCAATTGGCGCAGGTCGGCTTGTCCTCGCCATAAGGACATTTTTGCAGTCGTACCTCGGCGTAATCCATAAACTCGCCACAAGATTCGCAGAGGACATCGCTGGAGCTGTCATGGTGGGCCGAGCAATAGATGCCGACCATTTTCGCCATCGTCAGCAGCTCGCGGTCAAGACGTTTCTTTTCTGTGTGCATTCGCGAATACACTATCAAAAACCAGGGCTCGAGTTCGCTCTTCCTGGTCCGGGCACGTCTTCAGGAAGAAACCTGCCGCAGCTCTGCGGCGCCAATAACGGCCGGAATCGTCTCGACATCACCGGTAGCGATCAGGTTGGCTCCGCTGACGCCTGGCACATCCGGCAATTCCCGCAGGAACTCAGCTGCAATTTCCGCACCGGACTGCTCCGGCGAACTCGCCTCTGCCAGGCGTTTCACGATACCCGCCGGTATCGCTTCGTGCCGCATATTTTCGTTGAGCAACCGAGCGGCCTCGGCCGTGTGTGGCACTGGTACGGAAACAATAATGCGGCATCGATGTGTGATTCGCGCCGCAACCAGTGCGGCGATGTATTGGCGCAATTTGTCCATATCCAGACACGCTTTTGTAAGCACAAACCGGGCACCCGCGTCGGCTTTAGCGACCAGAACCTCCGGCCCCCGGTCAGGGGCCGGTTTCAGAACATTCGCAAGGGTTCCGAGATAGAGTTCAGGCTCCTTGTTCTGCTTTTGAAAGTCGCTCAGGCGCTTCGCTACCCGCAGCAGTTTAACCGAGCCTACTTTCTTGCGTTTCTTGAGCTGTGCGCCGGACCTCCCCGACAGCCTGTCGCCGCGTTGCAGGACCAGGCTCGTGACTCCGATAGCGACGGCACCGAGTAACTCGCTGCGGATTGCGATCCTGTTGCGGTCGCGCGAAGCAACATGCAACACCGGGTCGATATCGTTTGCCAGCAGCAGCGAGGCAGCCGCCAGGCCCGCCATGTGCACGGTGCCATGCGGATTGGCCGGCACTGTAATCGCATCTACCACGGCCGATAAGCGTTCCGCTTGTTCAATGACTCCCCGTCGACCGGTGTCCTCGACCAACCGAAGTTGTGCCGTCAGAACAAAGTCCTTGCTTCGGATCGCTTGTTGAAATGTGCTGCTAATTGCCAAGGCAGGCCCGGTCTCGTTTCAGCGTGTAACGCATAGGATCAGAATAACATTGCGGCGGGCGAAAATTCGGCTGACGACTGCAATCTGCAATTCCCCGGTTAGACGTCGTATTGCGGGTAAACGGTGGAAGCGTATAGAGTAGTCGCCTGAAAGATCCGAACGACGGTAAATTGCATGGGCGAGCCCGCGGCTTCCAAAGCCAGCTTCAACGAAGCCATTGAACTCATCAACTCGGGTGAGCGTGCCAGGGCCGAAGAGATCTGTCGCGAGGCTATCCGGAACAATCCCGACGACGTCAATATGACGGCCTTGCTCGGCGCCATGCTCCTCAAATCCCGCGAAACAAAAGAAGCTGAACGCTTCCTGCGTCGCGCGATTCAGCTTGCCCCAAGCTTCGCCAAACCGCATGAAGATCTTGGCTACCTGCTCGTCGAACAGGGGCGGCCAGAGGAAGCTGCTGAGGTTTTGAACAAGGCCACTCGCCTGGATCCGAGCCTGGAGCGCGGCTATTTATACCTCGGCAAAGCGCTGGCGATGCTCGGCAAGGGCAAGGAAGCCGACGTCGCATTCGAACGCTCGTTCGAACTCAATCCTGTGCGCAAAAAGCTCGCGATTGCAGCAGAACATCAAAAAGAGGGGCGGCTGGACGAAGCCAAGATACTGTATCGCGAGGTATTGCAGGGCCGGCCGGACAACGTGGATGCCCTGCATATGCTGGGTCGAATCGCTATGTCTGAATCTCAATTGGACGAGGCGGAACGACTTTTCCGTCGTGCGGTTGCAACTGCGCCAGATTTCACGGCCGCTCTCATCAATCATGGGCAGGCCTTGAAAGAGCAGGGCCGCTTCCAGGAGGCGATTGGCAGTTTCCGGCGTGCCATCGAGCTGGAACCCCAGAACGTCAAGGCTCACTTCCTGCTGGCCGGTACGCTGGCGCCATCGGCTTTGACCTATGAGGCGATCGAAGCCTACGAACGCACATTAGCACTGCACCCCGATCATGCGGGCGCCCTGCTGGGTTACGGGCACGTGCTCAAGACGGTCGGTCGTCAGGAAGAGGCGATCAAGTCTTACCGCGAATGTATCCGTTTACACCCGAACAATGGACCGACGTACTGGAGTCTGGCGAATCTCAAGACCTATCACCTCGAATCGGACGACATCAAGGAAATGAAGGCGCAACTGGAGAGGAATGATGTCGGCAAGGAGTCCAGGATCAACTTCCTGTTCGCGCTCGCCAAGGCTTACGAGGATCGCGGCGATTACGATACCGCCTGGGATTTCTACGGCAAAGGCAACGCCGAGCGCCGCATGTCGGAATATTACGATCCGGTCAGGGCGGAAGATGTGAACGACCGAACCATCGACGTATTCGACACGGACTTTCTGGCCGAACGCAGCGGGCAAGGTTACCCGGATCCCGCACCAATCTTCGTGATCGGCCTGCCTCGCTCAGGCTCGACGCTCATCGAACAAATACTCGCCAGCCATAGCCAGGTCGAAGGAACGGCCGAGTTACCGTACGTATCGCATTGCACCAGCTCGCTCAATCTCAACCGGGCGGATGGCGTGAATTATCCCGAGGCGGTGCGGGAGCTCGGCCCGGATAACTGGAAAGCGCTCGGCAAAAGATATTTGCAATTTGCTGAAATGCACCGCACCGAAGGGGCGGCGTTTTTCATCGACAAGATGCCGAATAATTTCCCGGCTGTGGGTTTCATTCATTTGATGTTGCCGAACGCGAAAATAATCGATGCGCGCCGGCACCCGTTCGATTCATGTTTGAGCTGCTTCAGACAGCTGTTCGCGAGGGGCCAGACATTTACCTACGACCTGACCGATATCGGCGAATATTTCCTCGAGTACCAGCGGATGATGGATCACTGGCATGACGTACTGCCGGGCCGGGTTCTGACCGTCCAGTACGAAGAGGTCGTACAGGATTTCGAAAACCAGGTACGGCGCTTGCTGGAGTACTGCGAATTGCCCTGGGAGGAGTCCTGTGTGCGGTTCTATGAAACCGACCGCCCCGTGCGTACAGCAAGCTCAGAGCAGGTGCGGCAGCCCGTGAATACCAGGGCCGTCAACTTCTGGCGCAATTATGAGGAAAAACTCGACGAGCTTTTCGAAGTCCTGGAGCCGGTTCGCGACCGGTACCGCCAATATGAGGATATCAATCGGCCCGAACCAGAAGACGTCTAAAACCGGTACGGCTGAATACCTGTCGATGCTGGTGCCGCATAAGGTATTAGGCGCATTTTGTGCGAGCGAGGCAGAATGGGTCATTGCCGCCGCCCTCGCAATGTTTCTTTCCCTACACGCTGCAAAGTAGCGAGGTTCGCGCCGTTGTAGTATTTTGGACAGAATAATTCGCGAATTAGGCAGCTTGCGCAATCAGAAGTCTGCTAAATTGGCTGACGGGGAAATCAACATATCGGGGGGTATGTGAATGTCGACTGACAATTATTCGTCTGAGGTTTTTTCTCGGAACAAGCTGAGTCTGGCGGTTTCCGCCGCATGCGCGAGCGCCGCACCTGCCGCGCTGGCCCAGGAGGCGGAAAGAGAAGGCTTACGCCTCGAAGAAATCGTCGTCACGGCCACAAAACGCGAAGCCTCGTTGCAGGACGTGCCGATGGCGATAACGGCGTTCACGGACGCGGATATCGTCGCCGAAGGATTCAAGCAGCTCGACGACTACGTCGCGCAGATCCCGGGCCTGTCGTCGGCAAGACGCGAGCCCGGCGGCCAGAACATCATCATGCGCGGCTGCGCTACATCGGGTGTCGCCTTCGGGGCTTCACAGAGCACGTCGATCTACCTCGATGAGCAGCCCATTACGAGTGCCGGCTTCAATCCGGATCCCCGCCTGATCGACATCGCACGCATCGAGGCGCTCAGCGGGCCACAGGGCACGCTCTTCGGCGATTCGTCACAGTGCGGAACGCTGCGCATCATCACGAACAAGCCGGATGCGACCGAGTTCAGCGGCTGGGTGGATCTGACCGCAATGTCGGTAACCGATGGTGACACGGGCTATGACATCAGTGCCATGGTCAACATTCCGTTCGCCGACAACAAGGCAGCGCTCCGATTCGTCGGCTTCCGCGCTGAAGAACCGGGCTATATCGACAATGTACTCACCGACAGCCCGGGCGGCGTTGCGGTCGACGATCGAACCGATGAGGAGACCGGTGAACTCATCGGCACCGGGCTGCCGTGGCACCCGGGCGGCACGTTCGACAACTCGGAGTTCGTCAAGGACGACATCAACGAAACGACGGTCACGGGCGGCCGCGCCGCGCTGCGTATCGCACCCGGCGACGACTGGACGCTCGACCTGCAAGGTTTGTACCAGGAAACCGAATCGTCTGGCTTTGGAGACGTGGATTTACCCGAGGATTTTCACGCCGGGGACAATCAGCTGGGTGAGCACAAGCAGGCGCGTTTCGGCGATGAATACTGGAGCGACGAATGGTACCAGCTCTCCCTGACGCTGGAGGCGTCGCTCGGTTTCGGTGAGCTGACCTTCTCGGCATCGTACATGAATCGCGAAACTTTCTACGAGGCCGATTCTACGGCCTACCTGGCCGCCTGGCAGGAGTTCTTTCCCAACAAGTACTACTACGCAATCTATGATTTTGGTGGCGACCCGCAGGCCAGGTCTTTCGACGACGGTGAATCGGACCAAACGTCCTTCGAGATTCG
>Ga0209567_10001733_pt1 | contig 10905 bp, 13 predicted proteins | sample COG_12_FD_184756 | JGI IMG/M metagenome (GOLD analysis project Ga0209567, IMG submission 184756) | Pelagic marine sediment microbial communities from the LTER site Helgoland, North Sea, for post-phytoplankton bloom and carbon turnover... | ecosystem: Environmental > Aquatic > Marine > Neritic...
AGTTTCTACACCCTGCTCGTGGTCTATCCGGTGTTCCTGGGCCTGGGGATGCTCGGAGTCAGGCAGGGCTTCCTGACCTTCCCGGTGGTGCTGCTCGGCAACGCGATCGCGGGGCTTGTGGCTGCCTGGGTCATCTCGTGGGGCGCTGAGACAGACATAGCCCCGGTGAGTGCCCCGCTGGTCGAATGACGTCGGAAGCTAGCTACTGGCTGCGCCTCCAACTGTTCATGGCGGCGATCGGCGCCGTCACCTGGTATGCCGGCGTCTTGTTCGGCAGTGAGTTCACGTCGGGACTGGGCGTCGGCGTTCTCGCGTCGGCACTCGCCCTGAGGGTTCTTCGCGGGCGAGCCGATGCGGAGGATCACGAGGTCTCGCAGGAATGAGAGGGCGCGACCGCGCCCGCGACCGCGCCCCTCCCCAGGACCAGCCGTCACTCAGTCGTTGACGCGGCAACCGTCCATGCACCCCTGCTTCCACTCGTCGCAGGCTTCCTGGTCGAACAGGCCAAGCGTCTTCTTGCACCCGAGGTGGATCGCGTCGCAGTAGGTCATGCACCACGACTTGGCCGTCTCCGCTTGCGCCGGCGGAGCGGTGACCGATCCGAGTGCGGCGAGCGCGATGGCCGCCCTCAGGACCCCGATTCTGTTCACCATGTGCTGCTCCTTTCGCGTTCGTCTCGTGTTCACAGGGAGGCGATGTTGCAGCCCGCCAGGCAGCCGAGGATGTACCACGTGCACTTCCACGAGTCGATTCGTTCGCAGTGCTGTGCGGCCATCTCGGCACAGTAGTCCTGGCATTGCGCCGGTCCTGCTTTTGCCGCCGCCCTCGCTGGCGGGGGTACCGACAGCGTGGCGAGAGCCAGTACGAGCCACAGTCTCTTCATCAGGGATCTCCTTTCAAATGGAGTCATGGTTTGGAGGGCGCGACGTGGCGGCGTAGCGCCGCGACGTCGGAGTCCTCCAGGGGACCAGCGTGTCGCGCGACCAGCCTGCCGGCGCGATCGATGATTAGCGTCGTCGGAACGACTTCGATGCGGAAACGTGTCGCGAACCGGTCGATATCCCGGGGCACTGCCACCCGGGCCCCGGGCAGGTGCACTCCGGCGTACGCGACGGCCGCCTCAGGCCCCTCGAGCCCTATGACAGTGGTCAGCCACGTCTCAGTCGCGGCGAGACGGTTCCACGCGGGGGCCGCGCGCTCGCAGGTCGGGCATGTGGAGCGGAACACCAGGAGCAGGTTGTCGGCACCCCTCTGGATCAGCACGGAGTCGCCGGTCTCCGCATCGATGAGCGCCGGCGACTGCTTCACGCGTTCGCCAGGGTCCAGGACGGACCGGTCAGCGATCCAGGGCACCAGGTGCTCCCGGGCCAGGAAGAAGAGGGCTATGACGGCCACCAGGCCGACGACGATATCCAGCGCGAGCTCCCGAGGTTTCCGTCTCGCCATTCCGCCTCCGCTCCCGTTCGGTCCCAAGCGCGGCGGGACGTTGCCGGGAGGCGTTCATCTCCCCGTCAACTCGGCGGGTCCGGAGACCCGGACTCCGATGAGGTGTTCCGTCCGACGGATCCTCAGATGACGGGTCCTTGAGTGCGTCACTCCATCGACGGTCATGTCCGAAGCCACTCTGTCGCTGCCCGAACGAGACCGGGAATCGCCCGAAGACGCTCTATTGCGTCTCTACGGCCACTCCCGCTTTCGTCGACTGCAGCGCCCGATCGTCGATGCCATGCTCATGCGACGTGATGTGCTGGCCGTCCTCCCGACCGGGGCAGGGAAGTCGATCTGCTTTCAGCTGCCGGCCCTGATGACCCCGGGAGTGACCCTGGTCGTCAGCCCCCTCATATCCCTGATGCAGGACCAGGTGGACGCGCTCCGGCGTCGCGGTCTTCCCGCCTCCGAGTTGACATCGGCCACTCCAGGTGACACGCGGCGCCGGACGCTCGACTCCCTGGCAGCGGGTAATCTCCGCCTCCTCTACGTGTCGCCCGAGATGCTCGGTGGACAGCGGTTTCGAAGATTGTGGGCCGACAGGCGCCCCAACTGGCTGGTGGTGGACGAGGCCCACTGCATCAGTGAATGGGGCCACGACTTCAGGCCGGACTACCGACGCATCGGGGAGTTCGCCGCCAACCTCGGCGACCCGCCGATCGCGGCGTTCACTGCGACCGCCACTCCAGCCACCCGAGCGGACACGGAGCGGTGTCTCCGCCTGCGCGAACCGCTTCGGGCGATCGCATCGGTTGACCGACCCAACATTCATTGGAGCGCAGCCCGGACCCGGTCCCGGGCGGAAGCGGTCGCTGGTGCCGGCACCACGGTTCGCCGTGTCCTGCGAGCCAGTCGGGCAGGTGCGGCGATCGTATACGTCCCCACGCGATCCGGGGCGGCACATGCAGCGGAGGCGTTGTGTCGACTCGGGGTGCGCGCAGCGTACTATCACGCCGGCATGGAGGCTGACGCCCGGCGCGCCGTGCAGGAACGGTTCCTGGGCGGCGGCATCCGCGTGGTGTGCGCCACGAGCGCGTTCGGCATGGGAATCGACCACCCGCACATCCGCCTGGTGTGCCACTGCGGCATGCCGGGTGCCCTCGAGGCCTATGTGCAGGAAGCAGGACGCGCGGGTCGGGACGGGGAGCCGGCCCACGCCAGGCTTTTCGCTACCCCGCGAGACCGCGAGATTCAGTCGACTCTGATCAGGGGAGGGGGGCGCGGGAAACCGGAGGCACGGCGTCGTTCGAAGGTCCGTCTGCAGGCGATGATGGGTTATGTTTCCACCCGCCGGTGCCGCCGGGCGTACGTCGCCCGTTACTTCGGAGAGGCGCCACCTCGCTGCTCGGGCTGCGATCGATGCGGCGCGATGGGGCAACCGTGACGGCCGATCAGGCGTCTACGTGATGTTGGGGACGGAACCGTTGGACCGCGCGAGACGAAAGAACCGGAGGAGACGATGAAGCAGCGGCGATATGAACCGTGGGCGGCCGTGATTGCGGCCGGTGTCGTGACGCTGGGGGGGGCGCGGAGCGCAGTGGCGCAGGACGTGACCTCGCTCGACGAGCCGACGACCGCGTACGGCGAGCCGTTCAGTCTGATCGGAGGCATTCGGGAGCTGGACGACGGCCGCGTGCTCGTGTCCGACGCCTTGGAAGAGAAGCTTTACGTGCTGGATGCCGAGCTCAAGGGGGCCGAGACGATTTCACGCAAAGGCCAGGGCCCCGACGAATACCGGCAGCCGGATGGCCTGTTCGCGTGGCCCGGTGACTCGACGATGATGGTCGATCTTGGAAACGGCCGGATGACGATCATCGGGTCGGACTACGGCTTCGGCCGAACGGTTCCCGTGGTGCAAACTGAGGAAATGGGACTCCAGATCATCATTCCCGAGGGCGTGGACGGCGCCGGGTACCTGTACTACGAGCCCAGGGGTGGCGGCATGATTCGCGACTCCGCCGACATCGTGCGGTGGTGGTCGGACTCGCAGGCCGAGGCTGAGCCCGTAGTTCGGATCAAGCTGAGGGACGTCACCGAGCGTACCTCCGGCGGGGCTAACGACATGCGGCAGGAGGTGAGGCCGGTCCCCCTGAGCCCCGAAGATGGCTGGTCCGTGGGACCGGACGGTTCCGTGGCAGTGGTTCGGGTCGGCGACTACCACGTGGATTGGGTGCGCCCGGACGGCTCGGTCCTGTCCGGCTCTCCGGTGCCGTTCGACCCTGTGTCGGTGAAGGAGGCAGACAAGGAGGCCTGGGCCGAGGATATTGCGGCCAACGGCATGATGATGATGGTCTCGAATGAAAACGGACAGATGAACGCCAGCATGAGGCGCGGCGGCGGCCGGACGCCGGGCGTGGATGGTTTCGAGTGGCCGGAGGTGAAGCCTCCGTTCGTGCCCCAGTCCGTGCGCGTGGATCCGGCCGGATTCGTATGGGTGGAGAGATACGTGCCGGCTGGCGACGCCCCGTTCCTGGACGTGTTTGATGGAGAGGGCAACCGGGTCGCCTCCGTGGCGATTCCGGTCCGGAGCACGCTTCGGGCTTTCGGGGACGGGACCCTGTACCTCACCAGACGGGATGACCTGGGATTCCAGTGGCTCGAGAGGTACAAGCGGCCTCCGATCTGAGGCCATGCCTGCGACGCAGTTTCCTCTCGCCGGGTGGCGGATTACCTTGAAGCGGGCGGCGTTCAGCGGACGTCGCCCGCGTTTTTCTGCAGCTCCGGCTGCGGCTCGTGGCCGCCGGCCGACTCGGAACGGAAGGTACCTGGATGACCACCTTTGACCTCTATCTCGAAGACCATCACCTGATGCTGAGGGACATGGTCCGCGAGTTTGCGGAAGCGGAAATCGCCCCGGTCGCGGCCGAGCTTGACGACCGAGAGGAATTCCCCTGGGAGAACACGGCCAAGATGGCCGAATTGGGTCTGTTTGGTATTCCCTGGCCCGAAGAGTACGGTGGGGCCGGAATGGACCTGATGGCGTCGGTGATCGTGTCCGAAGAATTGGCCCGCGTCGATGCCAGCCACTCGATCGCCGTGGGCGCCCACACGTCGCTGTGCGGCACGCCGATCTACCGGTGGGGAACGGACGCGCAGAAGGCCAGGTACCTGACTCCCCTGGCCAGCGGGCAGGTGATCGGCGGATTCGGCCTCACCGAGCCAGGCTCCGGGTCCGACGCGAGTGGCATGCTCACTACCGCCGTCCGCCAGGGTGACCGATACGTGCTCAATGGCCAGAAAACCTGGATCACGCATGGGGGCGTGGGCGAGGTCTTCGTGGTGGCTGCCGTCACCAGTCCGGGGCAGGGCAACAAGGGCGTGAGCGCCTTCATCATGTCCAAGGAGACCTGCGACCTGGAGCGGGCGCTCGAGGTCGGCTTTGGACACAGTCCGGACCTCGAGCCGATGCCGGGATTCTCAGCCGGCGACAAGCTGCGAAAGCTGGGTTGGAACGCGTCTGACACCCGGGAGTTGATCCTGGAGGATGTCGAAGTGCCGGCGGAAAACCTCCTCGGCGAGGAGAACGACGGCTTCCGCGTGTTCCTGGATACTCTGGACGGGGGCCGGGTAGGGATCGCCGCGCACGCCGTGGGCCTGGCCCAGGGGGCTCTCGAGCAGGCCCTTCGCTATACCAACGAGCGCGAGCAATTCGGAAAGAAGATCAACCGTTTCCAGGGCATACAGTTCAAGCTCGCGGACATGGCGACTCGGATTCACGCCGCACGACTCATGACCTACCACGCGGCCCGCCTGCGGCAGGAGGGCCGGCCGCACAAGCGCGAGGCCTCCATGGCCAAGCTCTTCGCGTCCGAGGCGGCCATGGACGCAACGATCGACGCCGTCCAGCTGCATGGCGGATATGGCTATTCCCGCGAGTATCCGGTCGAGCGGATGATGAGGGATGCCAAGATCCTGGAGATCGGCGAGGGGACCAGCGAGATCCAGCGAATGGTCATCGCCCGGGAGTTGCTGAACGACCTGTCCTGAGGGGCCACATCGGTGGCCCGCTGGCCGCTTCGGCCCTACATTGGGTGCCGGACCCGGGGCCGTGCGCACCAGATCGCGGCCCCGTTTCCTTTATGGCACATGGATATACGAGTGCATCGTCGCCGGCCCCCCGGGGGTGACCGGATGGCGTTGCGCTGGACTTGAGCCGCTCGCGCTGCAGCGCCGGCGGCTGCGCCCCTTTTTCCGGGGCAGACGGGATAAGCGGAAACATGCGACGTGAGATCGTGATCAACGCCCTGGGCAGCGAGTCCAGGGTGGCCATCATCGAGGACGGAAGCCTCGTCGAGCTCATGAACGAGCAATCGGACGAGGACCGCATCGTCGGTGATCTCTACCTCGGCAAAGTCGAGGCAGTCCTTCCAGGCATTCAAGCCGCCTTCGTCGATATCGGCACGGAGAAATCGGCCTTCCTTCACGTCTCGGACGTCTCGGAGGTCGAGGAAGACGACGACGACAATGGCGGTGGCAACGGCGGCCGGAACGGAAACCGGCGAAACCGGAAATTCCCTCCGATCCAGGACGTGATCGAGCGAGGCCAGGATCTCCTGGTGCAGGTCACCAAGGAGTCGATCGGCACCAAGGGGCCGCGCGTCACGACCCAGGTGTCGCTGCCGGGCCGCTTCATCGTCTACATGCCCGATTCGAAACACGTCGGCGTTAGCCGCAAGATCGACGATCGCGAGGAGCGCACGCGCCTCCGGAAGATGGCCCGCGAGGCCATCGGGCGGGATCAGGGCGGCATCATCATCCGGACCGTGGGCGAGGAACTGAACCAGAAGACGCTGGTGGCGGAGTTCAAGTCGCTGCGAAAGACGTGGGAAAAAGTGCAGCGGCGGGTCGAGTCCGCGAAGGCCCCGGCATCGGTACACCGTGGAGCGACGCTCACGTCGGGCATCATTCGGGACCTGTTCAGCGAGAAGGTCGATTCACTGACGGTCGATTCGGAGGAGCTGGAGCAGGAGGTCAAGTCCTACCTGGGGCAGGTGAGTCCCGAGCTACTGGATCGAGTCAAGCTCTACCGCGGGGATGTTCCGATCTTCGACGAATTCGGGGTCGAGGAAGACATCCGGGCCGCTTTCCGTCGACGGGTGGACCTGAAGTCCGGCGGCTACATCGTCATCGAGCACACCGAGGCGCTGGTATCGGTGGACGTGAACACGGGCCGCTACACCGGCAAGAAGGACCCCGCGAAGACCATCTTGAAGACGAATATCGAGGCTGCTGCCGAAATCACGCGGCAACTGCGGCTGCGCGACGTCGGTGGCATCATCGTCTGCGACTTCATCGACATGGATGAACTGGAGAACCGGGAGCGCGTGCAGCACGAGATGCGCAGCCACCTGGGGCGCGATCGAGCTCGCACGAAGATGTTCACCATCTCCGAACTCGGACTCCTCGAGATGAGCCGGCAGAGAGTGCGGCCGAGCCTCGTCCAGACGGCGACCCAACCCTGCCCGAGCTGTGGAGGAACGGGCCGCGTTCTCGCTCCCGACACGGTGGTGCGGCGCCTCGAGCGCGCGATCCGCCGGGCTCGGTCGGCGGGAGAGAAGAGGGACCTCACCTTGCGGGTTCACCCGGAGGTGGCTCTCTATCTCCTGGAAGAGGAACCCCGCCTCCTGAAACGGATCTCGGCCGAGCTTCACCTCGAGCTCGACATACGGGACGACCCGCTGATGGGACACGACGAGTACAAGCTTCTCGCGGGCCCTGCTGACACGGACGTGACCGGCAAATACGCGGTGGCCTGAGCGACCCAATCGAGATTGACGCACGGATCTATTGCGCCTATTATTAGGGGCTACAGACCAAAAAACCGGATACAGGTGAAGAAGGCAGATGTACGCGATATTCGAGGCCAAGGGAAAACAGTGGCGAGCCGAGCTCGATGCCACGCTCAGGATGCCTACGCTGGACGCCGAGCCCGGCGACCGCGTGACGTTCGACCACGTGCTCCTCGCGGAGCGCGATGACAAGATCATCGTGGGACAGCCGTCCCTCGATGGCGCAGCCGTGGCTGCCGAAGTCATCCGGCACGGCCGAGACGACAAGATCATCGTCTACAAGATGAAGAAGCGGAAGGGCTACCGCCGCAAGCAGGGCCATCGCCAGGGCTTCACGGAAGTGCGTGTCCTGGACATCGACTTCGGCAAGGGCAAGTCAGTGGCGCCGAAGGCCGAGGCCGACAAGCCGACCGCGAAGAAGCCGGCGGCGAAGAAAGCGGCTCCCAAGAAGGCCGCTCCCAAGAAGGCCGCTCCTGTCGAGGCCGCGGTCGTTGAGACGCCGGTGGTGGAGGAGTTCGACATTACGGATTCTGCCCGCGCGCTTGCGGAAGAGGCCGGAATCGACCTCGCAACCATCGAGGGCACCGGCAAGGAAGGCCGGATCTTGAAGAGCGACGTTCAGAAAGCCATCAAGAATCGTGATGAGGCGTAGTCATGGCGCATAAAAAGGGTGTCGGTTCCAGTCGAAACGGACGCGACAGCAACCCGCAGTACCTGGGTGTGAAGAAGTACGGCGGCGAGCGGGTGCGGGCCGGCCATATCATCGTCAGGCAGCGCGGTACCCGGATCCACCCGGGCCGCAACGTCGGCCGGGGTAACGACGACACGCTGTTCGCGCTGTCGGACGGACTGGTTCAGTTCGCCGACCAGCGGGGCGGCCGGAAGATCGTGAGCATCGTCCAGGGCTGATCATTGCGGGCGGGGCCCGCAACCGGCAGTTCGGCGAGTGCAGAAGAGACGGCCCCGACCTTACGAGGTCAGGGCCGTTCGTTCTTCCGGATGGAACGACGGCCTGCTAGCGGCCCGTGAACTCGGGTTCGCGTTTCTCCAGGAAGGCGCCGACGCCCTCATCCTTGTCCGCTGTCGAGAACAGCAGTCCGAACCAGGCGCGCTCGAATTTGAGGCCTTCGTCCAGCGGCATTCGGCGGGCCGCGAGAATGCTCTCCTTGGCGGCCTGCAGCGCTATCGGCGACTTGGACGCGATCGTGCGGGCGATCTCGAGCGCCTTCACCCGCAGCTCGTCCGCCGGGAACACTGAGTCCACCAGTCCGATGTCCAGCGCTTCCGCCGCGTCGATCAGCACGCCGGACATGATCAGCAACGCAGCCCGACCTTCGCCGACGAGGCGAGGGAGGCGCTGCGTGCCGCCACCGCCCGGGATGATCCCCAGGTTCACCTCCGGCTGCCCGAGCTTGGCGCGATCGGACGCCAGCCGGATATCACAGGCCATCGAGAGCTCGCAGCCCCCTCCGAGGCAGTATCCGTTGATCATCGCGATGATCGGCTTCGGAAAGTCCTCCATCAGAGAGTAGATGTCGCTCTCCTGCATCGATCGGTACTGCTCCACCGCGCCGGCGTCTTTGAACTCGGCAATGTCGGCGCCCGCGATGAAGGCTCGGTCTCCTGCTCCGGTGATCACGACGACACGCACGTCATCATCATGTCGCAGAGCCTCGAGCGCGGCGAAGAGAGACTCCCGCACTTGTTTGTTGAGCGCGTTCATCTTGTCCGGCCGGTTCACGGTGAGCAGGCCGACCCGTCCCTCCAGCTTCTCGAGCAGCAAGACCTCGCTCATGTCACCCCCCTCTGTATTACCACGGGTAGAATCCCTGTCCGGTCTTTCGTCCGAGCTTTCCTTCTTCCACCAATCGTTCCAGCAGCGCCGGCGGCCGGAACCGCTCCCCGAGTTCGGCGTGCAGGTAGCGGGCGATCCGCAGCCGAACGTCGAGCCCGACCAGGTCAGTCAGGCGAAGCGGCCCCATCGGGTGCCGGTAGCCGAGCTCCATCGCGCGGTCGATATCGTGCGCCGAGGCGACGCCGGACTCGAGCATCCGTATCGCCTCGAGCCCTATGGCCACACCGAGACGCGACGAGGCGAAGCCCGGTGAGTCGTTGACGACGATGGGCTCCTTGTCGAGCGACTCGACGAAACTCCGGGCTCGCTCGACGACTCGCTCGGCGGTTCGGTCGCCCCGCACGACTTCCACCAGCGACATGATGTGGACCGGGTTGAAGAAATGAAGACCCACCAGTCGCTCGGGTCCAGGTACTGCATCCCCGATCCGGCTGATCGACAGCGACGAAGTATTCGAGCCGAGAATCGCGTCCGGGCCGACGTGCGCGGCGAACTCCGACAGCACTCGGCGTTTGAGATCCAGGTCCTCCGGAACGGCCTCGATGACGAGTTCCGCGCCCGTAGCCGCCTCCGTCGGGTCCCCGGTCTCGCTAAGGAGATCGAGGGTCGCGTTGCGCGCTGCGGGTTCCACCTTTCCGAGCTCGACGCCCCGGTCGAGGTTGGCCTCGATGAGGGCCAGTCCGCGGGCCCGGGCCGCCGGATCGACATCGAACAGGCGCGTCTGGAAGCCGGCCGCCGCTGTGACCTGCGCGATGCCGTGTCCCATCGTCCCGGCGCCGATCACGACGACCGGACCCCTCGGGGGAGGGAAGGTGTCGCAGCTCATTTGCCGCGACCCGGATCGGCCGGGTAATCCCACTCGATGGGTCTTCGCCGGATCACCGCGATTGCCTCGAACCCGTGCTCCTCGGCCAGCTGGTTGGCAGCCTCCGCTTTCGCGCTGACGAACAGGCGCGCCTCGGTCAGCTCACGCTCGCGCGCCCAGCGATAAGCCTCGTCGAGCATTCGCTTCAGGAGCCCACGTCCGCGGGCCTCCGGCCTGACGAACGGGGTCTGGATCCGGGCGTACTTCGGCGGATGAAAGTACGAGGCGTTCTCCTCTTCGAAGCACGACAACATTCCCTCCAGCGAGCCGTCCGCTCCCATGACGACGAAGACGTCCGAGTCTTCGCCGCGGATATGACTCTCGAATACGGCCCGCCGGGTCCGGATCGCATCCGGCGGCATGTTTCTGTACGCCGGATTCACACGGTGGACCCGAATATAGTGGACCCACAGCGACAGGATCTCGTCGAGGTCGTCCAGCGTAGCGCGCCGCACCGGATTCACCGTGGTCATCGGTCCTCGCTTCCCGCGTCGCCGCCGAAGTGCGGCGTGCGCTTCTCAACGAAAGCCCGGGTCCCCTCGAGCGCATCCGCCGATCGGAACGCCTCGTCCTGGGCCCGTACCTCGAAGTCGAACATTTCCTCCAGTCCGGCGGATGGAGAACGCCGCAGAGCTTCCTTGGCCAGTGCGAGAGCGAGGGCGGGCTTCGCGGCCAGGCGACTCGCCATCTCGCGAACGGCGTCTTCCAGCTCGTCGTGCGGCACGACCCGGTTCACCAGGCCCATACGCTCGGCCTCCGCGGCATCCAGCATGTCGCCCAGGAAGAACAGCTCGGCGGCGCGCGCCCGACCCACCAGGCGGGGCACCAGCCAGCTGCCTCCCCAATCGGGGGCCAGCCCGATTCGGTTGAACGTCTGGCCGATCGCCGCCCTGTCCGAGGCGATGCGA
>Ga0209567_10001734_pt1 | contig 10905 bp, 12 predicted proteins | sample COG_12_FD_184756 | JGI IMG/M metagenome (GOLD analysis project Ga0209567, IMG submission 184756) | Pelagic marine sediment microbial communities from the LTER site Helgoland, North Sea, for post-phytoplankton bloom and carbon turnover... | ecosystem: Environmental > Aquatic > Marine > Neritic...
CCTGGTGGACTTTACACCGAAGAACACATAGATCGTCTCTACAAGCAGGTTAAACATGCTTCAGGGCTTGATCTTGAATGTATTCTTGGTGAATACCCTCATTGGTGGTGCAAGATGACAGCCTTTAGAACGCAAGGGCCTGTTTTGTACTTCGATCTTGATACTACGATTGTCGATGATTTAACGCCGTTGATTGAGATTGCAGAAAGTGAACGCTTCGTTACTTTGCGAGATTTCAATTATCCGGATAGAGTCGGATCTGGCGTGATGTCGTGGAATGGAGATATGAGCCACATCCATTCTGAGTTCGCAATCAACCCTAACGTGAACATGAATACTTTTCCTGGTGGCGATCAGGACTTTATCGGTGAAGGTCATCATTCACCTGAATATTGGCAGGATCTTCTACCGAATCAGATTCAATCGTACAAATTACATGTGAAGAGAACCGGCATTCATCCTGATTGTCGTGTAATTGCATTCCATGGGAAACCTAAACCTTGGGATATCAATGAGTTAGTGAAGGAGTAAGAGAATGAGTGCAAACCCATTAGTAGACGCTGCTGGACTTGGTGACGTTGAGATTATCATCCGTCAGGCAATTGTCGATCCGCCAAGCATGGCTACAACGGTAGATGCTACGGTCAGTGCTGCTGTGACTGATGTTGAAATCGGTGACTTTGTAATGCCTATCGCGCCATATGATTTGCAGAGCATGATTGTAAATGCCGGTCCATCAGCCTCAAATACTGTTGATGTGAACTTCTACAATGCCAGTGCTGGTACTGTTGATCTTGCCTCTGGCACATGGACATTTATCATTCTTAAGCCTGGACAGATTTGAACCAAGCCCTCCAAGAGGCTCTATCTCAATTAGAGTCTCGAATAGCTCAGCGTAAACTCTACAGACATCGCCCATACGGGCATCCAGAAACACTATGCCCTGATGGCGAGCTGTGGAAGCAAAAGCACGAACAAGGTGAATGGTGCGAATGGTCAAATAAGCCTTGGCAGTATGATTTCCACGAAGCCGGAAAAGACAATCAGGAAAGACTTGTTGTCTGTGGAAACAGGGTAGGTAAGTCAGAATCAGGCGGTTATGAAGTAGCCATTCACATGACTGGGGATTACCCAGACGACTGGAAAGGCATTAGATTTGATAAACCGCCTCTTATCTGGACCGGTAGCCCTACAAATGAGACTTCAAGGGACATTATCCAAAAGGCTTTATTGGGTGGAACTTCAAAGGAAGAACTAGGAACCGGGTTTATTCCAAAAGAGCGCCTTCATGAAAGGCCAAAGATGCGTCAAGCAGGCTGTTCTGATGTTGTTGACCTTTTTAAGGTCTCTCACAGCTCAGGAGGGGTTGCAACCTGTGTGATGAAGACATACGAGCAGGGGTGGAGGAAATGGCAAGGAACGGCTCCACAAGTCGTCTGGTTAGACGAAGAACCTGATGATTATCGTATATACACAGAAGCTTTAACCCGTCTTCTGACTTCTCACGGAATCATGATGGTGACGTTTACTCCGTTACTTGGGCAGACTGAACTTGTCAGGCATTTCCAGCATTCAGAGAATGAAGGTGTTTGGATAGGAACCGCCACATGGGAAGATGCCCCGCATCTATTAAAGGAAGAAAGAGAGCGTATGATGCGCTCATACCCACGGCATGAACTTCAGGCTAGGACGATGGGTGTACCCATGATGGGTGAAGGCGCTGTGTTTACAACGCCTGAAGAGGACGTTGTTTGTGATCCGTTTGAAATCCCTCATTACTTCGCTCGTATTAACGGTATTGATTTTGGCTTGGATCATCCTTTTGGTTGCGCCAAGCTGGCTATAGACCGTGACAGAGATATTATCTATCTCTACGACGATTACAGGAAGAAAGGTGAGATTAACTTAGCTTTCCATGCTGAGAAGATCCGAAATCCCAATCCATGGATTCCAGTGGCATGGCCCCATGATGGTGCAAAGCGCAGTCCTGGAGCAGGTGATAAAGAATCGCTATCACTGAAAAACAAGATGAAAGGTTTAGGGGTAAACGTCCTAAACAAGTCAGCACGATATAAGAATGATCGTGGTGGCCCTCAACCTGTCTGGCCGATTATTGAAGAACTGTCTGAACGTGAAAGAACAGGACGGTTCAAGGTATTTTCGACCTGTAACTATTATCTTGAAGAACGGCGTAATTATCATCAGAAGATAACTAAGTCTGGTGATTCAGAATTAAATCAAAGACGTGACGATACTCTAAAGGCATGTTTTTACGGCGTAATGATGCGTCGATACGCAAAGACATTCCATTCAAAGGCTGTCAAACGTCCAACAACTTCATGTTTCAGCACAAGGGTTAACTATGCAATGGACTAGAACACATCTTCCGTCTAGCCGCGCTCAATTAGAGCAGTTTGTAAAAGACAACAATCTACACCCATTTGCGGTTACTAATTACAAAGGCCGTGATATTTTCTTGGCTGAAACTGAATTAGAGCTTGATAAGCCTGAAGAATATCCATGGGGTTATTATCAAACTGCATGGTTTGTAACACGGCCCGATTCAATGGAAAAGATGGATGGCGGTAGTTGGTTGGAGTTTGAAGCCATGCACGACATGGAAGCAAGCTGGACACCACAGACAAAACAAGAAGCAAGAATTGAAGCGACGATCAAGATGGCGATGAACTGGATTGACAAGAGTGAACAAGCAGGGAGATATGATTCCTAATGGCTGATAAAAAGTTCACCAAGTCAGACAAAGACATCATATCTGAAAAGATTGTTGACACCTTCTCCAAAAGAAAGGGAGATCGACACATTCTTGAAAGCCAGTGGCGTGAAATAGATCGACAGATCGCTATGGAGCCCGGTTTCGACGTTCAAAAGCAGCGTCAGGGTGATATCGAGTCAAAGAAAGCCTGGATGGCTGAAACAGAACTTCCTAACCAAGCAGAAACCCTTGAAATAAGTACAGCTGATGCAAGACGCTTGATGATGCCTAACGGTGTCGATTGGTTTTCAGCCCATGCTGCTTTGACGGATGATTATTTGGAAAGGGTTGATTTCCAGTCATTAGTCGCCGGTGATCTAAACGAAGTCCCGAGTCAGGTAGATCAAGACAATGCTGATAAATTGGTCCAGGGCCTTTTAACCCACTGGCACAATCAATATGACTTCAAAGGTAATGTCGATTTAATCAACGCCGAAGCATTCAAATATTCCATGGGTGTTGGTCGTGTTCGATATGTGAACAAACGTGTCTTCCTACACGAGACTAAAGGTGTTCAGTTCAAAACACACAAAATTCCAATGCTTGTACCACGGAGTATTAAACACACCTATTTAGATGATACTTGCCATAGTTTGAACAACGAAGGTCAGATTGTCGCCCCCGGTCAGATCTTTGAATATAAGCAGTATGCCAAAGATATCATGATGGCGACTAAAACAGGTTCAACAGATGTCAATTTAATGACTGGAGGTTGGATACGAAACGCTCTGAAAGGCTGGGATGAGGACGAACAAGTCCAGGTAATTGAGTGGGAAGGCGATATGGTTGTCAATCGTAAATCGACTGGTGCCATGTATCTTCCAAACGCCATTATTTCAGTTGCTGTCGGGTCTAGGGATGGAAAGTCAGAACGGACTATATTCAGAATCCGCAAGAATGACGTTCCATATACCTCTTATATCCTATTCCCGTACCACAGAGAGCACATTGACAGTCCTTATGCCACGTCTCCATTGATGAAGGGTCGCCCTTTACAGATGGCTTCTACGCAAGCCCTTAATCGACTGATGGAGTGGGCTTCTTTACAGCTTCAGCCACCACTGACAAAAGACGCTGATGCTGATACAGACCCTGAAACGTTTCCAGGTGCGGTATGGGATGAAAGCGTTACTCCTAATCAGATTGGTGATGGTAATGCCATGTTGGCGGTATTTCAGGCCCTGCTAAGTCAATACAGTGATGTAACGGGTACCACAGCTCCTAGATTGGGCCAGCAGACGCTTTCACACACAACGGCATTCTCAAAAGAGGCTGAATTGGCAAGAGCACAGATCAGGGTTAACGATTATGTTAATTCTACGCTCGAAAGCCCTCTAACTCGTTGGTTACATATAGAATATCAGTTAGGCCGGAAGAATATGGGCGATGAAATGTTCTATATCCGTCCCTATCAAGGCTTTGTGAGAGTTAGAAAGGAATTCTTACCTGATTTTGTTGAGTTCGAAGCTTTTGGCGCTGGTCAATCAGCCGATGAGAATGTGAAATTCCAGCGGAGAATGGCAGCGTTCAATCAAGCCGTTCAACTGGATCAGTTGGCTATTTCACAAGGCAATCCTCCTTCACTCGATATCAATGCATCTATCCAGCAAATCCTTCGTGAGGGTGGCTGGACTGATATTGATGTATTAACCCCACAACCACAGGCGCAGGAGATTGCCCCTGAATTAGTCAACCCTGGAGCCGGTGTAGCCGCACAGCAAGCTCTAGCCTTTGGACAGAGATAATATGTCACCAGAAGCCCAAGCCCTCTTAGAGGGGCTTTACGGAAGACCGGAGTGGAAAGAGATAATCGAAGAAATTGAAAAGGTTAAAATTCCACGATTTAAACCGATCAAACAACCAGATCACCAACAAGAGGCCCAGTTTTATAACTGGGTTTTTTATTCGGGTCGTGCTTTAGAGAACGACCGTATTACTAAAATCCTAACAGGAGAAAGAAACCATGTCCGAGGTTAATGAGACCAATACAGAGGCGCAACAGCCATCTGCTGAGGTTGAAAACGCTCAGGAACCGTCTCTCGACAGCCTACTGTCTGAATACGATGAGACACCTAAAGAGGAGCCAAAACAAGAAGCTCCTCAACCGACCGCACCTACCGTTACAGCAGATGTTCAAGAATTCATGGCTCGCCAGATCAAGAAAGAACAGACCGAAGCGATCCAGGAATCTGCGAAAACGTTGCGTGAGGCTGCTGGACAAACCCATCTATCTGAAAAGTGGTTCGAGGGGCAACTTCATGTTGCCGCCAATCAAGATCCACGGATATATGCTGCGTTTGAGAACAGGGCCAATAACCCTGGAGCATGGAACGCTATTCTTAAAACATTAGGCAAGGATATTGCCAAAGAACTGACGCAGCCACAGACCGATGATGCATCCACAGAATCATGGAACGCTGTAGAGGCTAGTGTGCATAGTGCATCAACCTCAAATCAGGCGGAGAAACAGCTTAACTGGGCAGGAATGACCGATTCCGAATTTATGGCAGCTAAGTCTAAGCTTCGCTAAGGAGTAAATCATGGCTTTAACTACTTCGGGTACTAGTACCCTTCAAAAACCCGTTAACACGATTTTCATGCAGACGCTGCTTCGTACTGCAAAATCTCGTGCGGTTCACTTTCTCGGCACCACGCCTAGCAGCATCCAGGAAAACATGGGTACGACTACGGCAACGTGGCGTCGTATTACGATTAACTCTAACCAGCGTGGTACTTTGGCAGAGCAGGCAACTACGGCGTATATGAATACCCGTAATGCCTCAACGCTCCAGATCAGTGCACCGACTGCAACGGCATTGAAATACGGTAACTTCGTGATTCTTAACGAAGAAGCCGACATCATCAACTTTAATGGTCAGACTGACAAGATCGTTGAAGTCATGGGTGTAGATGCTGGTGATTACCTCGACATTCTCCAGAGGACTGCAGAAGTAGCCTGTGTAACACTTATTTATGCAGGTGGTGTTGCTTCTGAAGGTGCTGTTGTGTCGAAGATCACAAAAGCGTCTATTCAGTCAGCGGTTAACACCCTGGACAAGAATAAAGCCCTTACCTTTACGCCGATGACAACCGGCAGTCAGAACTTCGGTACGACCCAGCTGATGCCTGGATTTATCGGTATTACTCATCCTGACGTAGCAATCGATATCACTCAGCTTGCTGGATTTAAGCCTGCTGAAACGTATGCCGGTCAGGTAGCTCTGTTCATGGGTGAATACGGTTCCATGACGGTAGCCGGTCAGACTGTCCGCTTTGTTTCCGGTCAGAACGCTGACGTTGAAGCAGATGCTGGTGGCTTGACTGGTGCTACTGGTCTTCGTTCTACCACTGGTACGAACATCGACACCTATACGACCTTGATTTACGGCCGTGAAGCGTTTGGATCGCTTGGTTTCGGTGCAACTATGCCTGATGGTGCGTTTATGGCTGGTGATGATGTAAGTGCTATTCGATTGATCTCGAAAGGTCTTACGTCTGGTGGTACCTCTGATCCTTATGAGGAAATCATGACAATTGCGTATAAGTTCTGGCACGCAGCAACATGTCTTAATACGGCATGGGCTCGTGGTATCGTTTCTGGAGCTACTGCGCTTTAATCTATACCCCCCCTCTTCGGAGGGGGCTTTTTAAGAGGTAATTATGTCTAGAGTTGCAATACTATCAACAGATGGCCGAAGTGAATTCCAGAGGATGTCTCGCAGGGAGATCTGGAGAGCATTAAAGAATGCTAATATTCCACACAAGGCAGGATGCACCTCTGAAGACGGGATTAAATTATTGCAAGCCAATCAAGTTAATCCGATGGAAGTAATTGAGTGGGAGCAGATTCAAGTACAGGATGAAAAAGGCAATACGACAATCCAAAATCATCCTAAACGTGTACAGCCTCAGCATTCAGAGCATGAGCTTCTGAAGCGTGAAGAAGAAATGCAGAAACGTCTAGATGAAGCAACAGAAAACGAAAAGGCTTCGAACGAGAAAGCAGACGTGCTTGAAACTCAGATGAAGGCATTGGCTGATCAGGTAGAAATGCTGACAAAGGCTCTACTCGAGAAAGAGTCAAAGCCCAAAAAGACAAAGGAATCAGATCCTCACAAAATGAAGTACATGGCGTTCAAGAAATGGTGTAAAGATCGTGGTCATGAGCTTCAAAAGGGTGAGAACAAGGAAGACATCATTGCCAAACTAGAGGCTACGGATGAAAACATTACTTGATGGAGTCAATGAGGTCTTAAAAAGGGTTCAAGTAATAAGTGAGACAAACATACTCACGACCCTGACAGACTCAGGCAAGCAGACCTTCATAGACCTTGCAGTTCAGGCGTGGAATGAATCTGTTGATCAGATCTATTCCAAGGCTAAAAAGATGCGCCCAAGGCAGGGAGAGGAAGACTATATCACTCTGATAGAGAACAAACGGTCTTACTCTTTGCCTTGTGATCTTGTCCAGATTAGATGGCCATTACATGAGGAAACGCAGGGTCTTTATATCCATGAATACCCTGGTGGATACGAAGAACTAAGGAATATACAGACACAGCCTGCCAATTACACTGGTTCAGCAACATTTGCAGCAATTGATCCTATCCAGGGCGATTTGTATTTAAATCGAGTTCCGCTAGCTGGTGATGCAGGTGAAGTGTACAGGTTTTTCTATTGGAAGGATTTGGGTCTTGAGCTAGAAAGTGATCAGTTTCCCTTCTCTGATACTGTTTTTAGAGCGATGGTTCCTGTTGTTGCTGAGGTTTGGCGATTCTATCAGAACAATCGTTTTACGACAGATGTAGCAAAGGTTAATTATGGAAGGGCTGTAAGAGCGTTATTGCAGCAACCGAGACAGACCGCTTGGGTCAAGCGTTATGGCGGTCAGATTGTGACAAACCCACTAGGACAGAATCCATTCGACGATGCCTGATTTACTCGGACCAGAAGACTCAACAATAGTCCTTAAATTTGGTGGTGGCGTACACTCCAGGCCATCAGAAGAGGATATTGACCAAAGGGAATGTAGCGATGGCACTAATTTCGAGCTAGACCTACAGAACTTCCACTTTCGCAGAAGGAAACCTTTTCAGTTTCTCGGACAAGCACCAAATCAATCTTCGATTAGGGGCTTTGCCACACTAAAGAAAGCAAGCACAAATCAAGCCAGTTTACTCGTACAAGCCGGTGATACTGTCTACGAGTTTGACGGGACCACGTTTACAAGCAGAGGATCTGTCTCAGCAGGATCGAGGTTAAGAGGTAGAATTTCGCATAACTGGCAATTAAGCCCTGAAGTTGTACTAATTACAGACCTTACGCTAACTGAAAATGTTAAACAGTGGGATGGAACAACTTTAGCTGATGTTACATTCACAGATGAATTAGGTGGGGCATTTGGCGACTTTAAAGCGAAATACTGCGTAATTCAGAATGAAAGGGCTATTTTCGGTAATGTTATAGACGCAACAGCAACAGCCTTACCGCAAATTATGATTGGCTCAAAGGTCAGTGATTACACTGAAATAACGGTCACAAGCCAACCAAGCTCAGCACTTGGCGAAGATGATCCATTCTTTATTACAACGCCAGACCTTAGACCTATTAATGGGATGGTTTCTGCGTTTACCATTATTGCTTTATCAACTCAAGAAGGTCAGTTCTATCAATTAGTTGGAGCAAGTGCCAAGGACTTTGCATTCAAGGAGTTCTATCCTGAATCAGGCGCTTCTGGTGATGAATCGGTTTCCTTCGTTGGTAATGATATCTTTTTCGGCAGACCTGGAAGGGTTGAATCATTAACAGCCAATGACAAGTTTGGTGATGTTGAAAATAACGATCTTAGTGTCGGAATTTCAGATCTGCTAGAAGATTATGATGAATGGCACATTGAATACAGCCAGAGAACACAGAAAGTCTACTGTTATCAAGATGGCAAAAATGAGATATGGGTATTTTATAAGCCGCTGAGAAATTCAGAGATCTCGCCATGGTCGAAGATGACGACCAGTCACTCGATGAACATGGACCCAAGTGCTCTAATGCGGGCCTATTCTCCTGACGATGGTCTTGAATATATCTATTTTGGCGATACAGCCGGTAATTTATATCGGATGGATATCGAAGATCCAGGCGGTGACGGTGGATTAAACTCAATAAGAACTGTCAGGGAATCAGCATTATTCAGGTTTCCAGGTGATACAGAATCATTTGTCATGCAGGGATGGGTTAAATACAGAAAACCTGTTGACGATATCACATTAACTCTAATATTCAGATTTCAGGGACATCATATTTACAGGCATCAAATTGATGTGACATTGAAAGCTCCACTTCAGAGGTTTTTTTATAGTGACGGAAACTACTACTCAGGTGGTATCTATTACGGAAGCATCGTCGGTGAAATCGGACAAGAAATCATCGGTGTCCCCGGAAAGAGTACGGAAGTCCAAATCGAAGCAATCCTTGACGGTAAAGCGGACTTCTCAATCTCAGAAATCGGACTCCGCTTCACGCTCGCTAAGTAGGACATTAAAGCGCAAACCTCAGTTCTGGGAAATGACAGATAAGGATTTGAGGTGGACATATGCTGCTTATAAGTTAGGTGCTTTCGGTCCCATTACAAGCAAAAGTCCAGAGCAGTTTAATCAGGAATTTCAAGATCGTGTCATGTTGCATGATGTTGTCTTTATGATGCAATCCGTTACTGAGAAAGGCCGTATTCCAGTTGGAATAACATTGGGTAAGTTTATGGGGCCTATACTGTTTTTAGGTGATACGACGTGGTTTCCATGGGCATCTTCCAGAAATAAGATGGAATGTGCAACGCACGTATTAAACGAATTGAGGCGTGAATATATCGTTATGCTGTTTTGTGATTGGAATGAGAAGGAATTTTACGTGAATATCGCTAAACATGGTGTTATTCGGCGGGTTGGAAAGATCTGTGATTTGCTGACAAGTGGCGATTCTCCGCTATTCCAGACAAGAAAGGTTAGGTCATGAGCAAACTATTCGGTGATGCTGGTAAAGTCTCTAAGCCTTTACGGCGGTTTAAGCCAACAGAGTTTCAGACATCTGGTGCTTCTTTAAAAGCCCTACCATCTGAACGAGGGACTGCTGGGTTTTCCATAGAGCAGACCCCATTAATCGCTCAGCAGCTAGGCATGATATCAACCGGTGCTGAACAGGCAGGACAAGCTTTAGGCGATCTTAGAAGTCAGGTAACTCCAGGGTTTGGACGATTAACTGAAGCTGGTTCAGCAGCCATTCAGAGCCAACGTAGACGCGCTGTAAGCAATCTAAGGGAGAACCTTGGTCGCAGGCGTGTATTGGGGTCTTCGTTCGGTGAAGACGCTCTATCAAGGGCTGAAGCAGAGTTTGGACAGCAAGAGGCTCAGTTTAGGGCTCAAGCAGGGTTGCAGGAGCTTGAAGCATCAAGGGTTCTTGCACAGCAGCAATTTGAAACATCAATCAAAGGGGCTGAAACCATAATCAATCAAGCTAATTTTGAAACAGGACTGGCTGCTCAACTATCAAATAACCTTAATTCCACTATGGCAGGTCTTGCGAAAGCAGAAGCTGGCATTAGGGCTGACAAAGCAGCCTCTATTGGTGCATTAGCAACAGCAGGACTCACTGGATTAGGAACTGCGCTTGGTGGGCCTATATTAGGTGCTGCTGGTGGCGCTATAGCTGGAAGTGTATTCCCTGGACAACCAACCCCCCCTGGATAAGGAACATAACATGGCATTTACACAAGGTGTAATAGGTGGATTGGCTGCTGGTCAGCGGTTTGCAGAAGGCGCAAGCAGATCTGAAGCACGGAGGCAGACGCAGATATCCGAACAACAGCAAGCCCGTAAGCAGGAAGTTGAAACCGCTATTGATGATGTAGCTAAAACAGCAAAAGAATTAAATGAACAGTTTTCAATCCAACGTGCTGCAGCTCCATCGGCAGAGGATCAAGCAAAGATCGATCAGCAGTATGGTCAGATGTTCGACAGTATTCAGAGTCAGGTATCAAGGGTTGCTACAGAAGCAGCTGAAAGCGGTGTTCCAGTAGACCCTCAGATTGAGCTTTCAAAGCTTATGGCGGTAGGTAAATTACGTGATTTACGTGCAGAGCA
>Ga0209567_10001735_pt1 | contig 10904 bp, 8 predicted proteins | sample COG_12_FD_184756 | JGI IMG/M metagenome (GOLD analysis project Ga0209567, IMG submission 184756) | Pelagic marine sediment microbial communities from the LTER site Helgoland, North Sea, for post-phytoplankton bloom and carbon turnover... | ecosystem: Environmental > Aquatic > Marine > Neritic...
CTCAAGGTCAGCGCAGACCGGCGCGAATATTATCGGGCCAACCGCCTGTTTCAGGAGACCGAGCTGGTCCTGGAGGCCACCTGCGAGGCCTGCGGGCCGCACGAGTAAGCGGCAATGCAGGAGCGCAACGGCCGCGGCTTTCTGTCCGGCATGCTGCTGGGCGTGGTTGTCAGCCTGCTGACGGGTCTGATCGGCGTGTACCTGCTGATGGTGCTGGATATCGTTTCGGTAACCGTAGTCGATACGCCCGGCGTCCAGGCCCTTAGTGAGTGGACCCGACGCAACCTGGGTTTGTCGGTGCTGCCTTTCGCAATCACCCTTGGCCTGTATCTTCACAGCCTGCGCGCACTGGCCAGGCGGCTTGACGACAGCTCGCCCCAGAATGAGGTTGGCCAGCTTGAGCATCTGACCGACGTCTGGACCAGCCTGTTCTTTGGCATCGGGGTAATCTGGACCGCGATCGGTATGCGCAGTGCGCTGCTTTACGCGCTGGGAGATCCGTCCATGGCAGCAGAATCAGAGTCCTTCGCTATCCTCTCGCGGCTGGTGGACGGCGGCATACTGACAGCGCTGACAACCACCATTGTGGGTGGTATCGGCGGTTATATGATGCGCGTGATCAAGAGCTCGTATCTGGGCACGAAACTGAGCCGCTATTACGAAGAACAGGAGCAACGTCATGCCGCGCGGGTCGAACACCTGCTGCGCGATATCAGGGAGTCCATTGGCAGTCTTTCCGCAACACCGTCAGCCGCGGTATATGAACTGCTCGAAGACAAATGATCCGGCGTAGTCGCAGCACGAGATATACAGCGGCAGCCGGGACCACGGGGAGCGATACCGATGCACTGCAAACGGATGTCATGCGCTTCATGTCCATCCTTGGCCTGTGCCTGATGGCTGTGTTTGCGCTGGTACAGAGTATTCCGCTACAGGAGAAAGGCCGCACCCGGCCGGAGCCGGAACTGGAGAAGTTGCATGAGGCTATCGCCTTCCAGCAGGAACGTGCGCGTGTCCTGCAGGCCGATCTGAAGCGCCTGACGGCGCAGATGCGAACTGCACAGGAGCGCAGTACCAGTGCACAGCAGGCGCTGTCATCAGCGCAACAACAACTGACACTGGTTGTCGAACAGACGCAGCAGGCGCGCAGCGATCGGGACCGTTTGACCGCTGAGCTGGATGTTCTGAGACGCCGGCTTGCACAGGGCCGCGGTGATCTGGTCGGTATTCAGCAGGCTGCCCGGACGAAGACACACTCGCTGCGCGAACTCCAGCGGCAACTCGGCGCGCAACAGAAAAAACTTGATGACATCAGTCAACGGACCAGTGCCCTGAAGAGGAAAAAGCAGCCGCCGCCTGAACCCGGACCAGGCAAAAAGGGATTCACCCTGAGGTTTGCCTCTAACGAGGCCCTGCACCGCCTGGTGGCGGCGGGCACAGTCAGCCTGTACGGAATGGCGGGGAAACAGGCCTGGCACCTGTCGCTGAGTGCAGGCAGCCCGGTTTTCGCACCTGGCTCATTCCCGGGCTGGTTTCACGAAATGGCACCATCAACGGTACCGGCCGAGTACGTCCGGACTCTGGAGAAATCAGTGAACCGACTCACACAGTCATCTCTCGTCTGGGGCGTGCAACTGCCCCCGGCAACAAAACAGGGGATAGCGTCCCTGACCCGTGGTCTGCAGGGTGGAAGCCTGCTGATAGGCGCCGACGGTCAGGTAACGCTGGAGGCGGAGTGACGCGCTCATGGGCAGACGCTTCACTCTCCTTGTCACCCTGAGCGCGCTGCTTTCGGCGGGCTGTGCTCAGCACCCGACGGGTCCGGCACAGGGCGAAGGTTCATCGCTGCAGCACTGGCTTGACACTGAGCTCGCCCCTTATCTGGCACAGCAACTCGGCCAACATCCCAGGTTCAAGGGCGAGTCCGTTATTCTGGTGCGTCTGGATGGCCCCGACATTCAACCGGACATTGACGGTCTGACCCGCAGCATGCGCGACCAGCTCATGGACAGCCTGCTGACTGACGCCGGCGTACGCCTGCCCTGGCAACCGCAACAACAGCCGGCGCAGCACCATCGCCGGCTGGATCAGGTGGAGTGCGGAAGAATCCGTGACGCGAACTACTACATCGGCATCGAAATCACCCGCAGCGCGACTGCTCACTACCGGGTCGCGGTGCGTGCTCTGGACGTTCGCGCAAGCGAGTGGGTCAGCGGATTCGGCAAGCGCTGGTCGGGCGCCCTGACGTCCGGCGAATTGCGCGCCCTGCAGGAGCGTCGTAGTGATGAATCCCTGCGTGGTCTCAGGGTGCTGCCCTTCAGTTCCGGGCATCCGGACCTGGCAGCCAGCTATCTTGCCAACAACCTGAGCTGTCTGCTGCGTCAGCGGGAAGAAGAGGATCTGGTCATTTACGTGGAATCACTGAAATCCGATCAACCCGGGCTGCGCACACTGCTGAGTCTGATCGGCAACAATCTCTCGCGTTACCGGGAGGTGCGTGTCACCGACACGAGGAAGGAATCGAATTTCCTGCTGCGCGGTGAGGCCCACGAGGTCCAGCCGGGGCTGTATCAGCTGTGGGTGGTCTTGCACCCGAAGGACTCGGGTGAACATCTCATCGGTATGGACACCGCCACCTATGTCCGCTTGCTGCCGGCGGGTGATGGCGCCGGACCCAGGCGGCGGGCAAACAAGGTGCGGAGCGGAAAACCGGCCATTGCCGGGATGGAACTGGTACGCCGGCACAGCGCTACTGGCGACAGTGACAGGTGCACAGAGCAACAGGGCGGTGAATCCGGCGACGCACAGGTCGCGGTGGATTGCCCGCTGCTGGAACTGAGCGTCGAACGGGCTGACCAGGTCTTTGTGTTCGTGCACGGCAGCAAAGACGGCGTCAGCCGCCTGTCACCCGGGAGCTGCGCTAACAGTCGCGAAGCCACAGTGAATACAGCGGCGAAGCGTAGCTATCTATTCCCCGCCGGGCGTTTTTCCAACTCGGATTGGCCCACCATCTACGCCATCGCTGTCAGTGGATCAGACCTGGCGCGACAGTTCACAGGACTCCTGCAGGTCCTGCCCGATGCCTGTGGTAATGCCGCGGGCATGCGCGCAGACAACGACGGCATGGAGCAGTGGCTGGGCAAGCTTGACCGCCTGATAGCCACGAGCAGCGAGCACGCGGTGTGGACAGCAAGGCGTATACCATGATCAGAGCAACAGGATTTCTGTTGGGCGTCTGTCTGAGCGTCGCGGCTTTGCTGCTGCTCCTCGACAGCCGGGAGAGTCGGCAGCCGGCAAACGTTACGCAAGCCACCGGGAACACCACAGTGGCAGAGCTTTCAGGGGTAGCCGCGGCTATAGCCGAACAAGTGGATGTTTTACATGCAGAGAGTGAACCTGACCAGGTGGTTGCAGCGGACCCTGAACCCGCGACGGCTGACGGTGAACCACAGAGCGGCTTTGTGGAAACCACCGGAGACATCACAGCGGAGGAAGATTCAGAGGGGTCCACGGCCAGTGTGGCAGGAGCGGATCCTGTACAGGCAGAAAATGTATCTGACGGGGTGATTTCTTCAGACCATGAATCCCGGACGACCGACAATGAACCACAGAACGGTTTCGAAACATCCGGGCTGGACCAGGAACACCGCCTCGACGTGCAGGCGGAGGCGCAAACCGGGGATTCCGACCGGGAAAACAGCGGCGCTGGCGGTACCTACCTGTTCTGGAGCCCATTCCGCAGCGAGTGGTCGGCACGGGGTTTCGCGGGCCGCCTGACAGCGGCGACACAGGTACCCGTGGAGGTCATCAATGCGGCACCGGGGGAGTACCGGGCGGCATTCAGTTACCAGGATGAAACGGAGCGACTGGCGCGGATCAAGCGCATTGAAACCATCACCGGGCTGAAACTGGAGTAGTCATGTCGCGGCTGCAATATACTCTGATGCTCTGCCTTGCAGTACTTGTTGCCGCACCGGCAATGGCCAAAACGGACGCTTCGATCGACGCCGGCGCACTGGAAGCCAGGTGGCAGACCTTCTCCAGGACCGCAGCGCAAACCCAACCGGCGCTGGATTTCCCTTACGCCCACTGCTTCAAGCAAGCAGCTGCAACCCATAAGCTGCCGGAAACCCTGTTGCTGGCCGTTGCCAGGGGTGAAAGTGATTTCAAACCCACCGCCCGCTCGGACGCCAACGCCTACGGACTGATGCAGATACTCTGGCCCGGCACGGCAAAACATCTGGGGCTGAATCGCTTGTCCGAGCTACTGGAACCGTGCACCAACGTCGAGGCAGGCGCACGCTATCTCAAGGAACTGCTGCAACACTACAAAGGCAACCTGCACCGTGCGCTGGCGGCCTATAACTACGGGCCATCCCGTATTCCGGTATCCGGCGGCAAGCTGCCGGACGGGGCCGTATGGTACAGCAGCTATATCCGGCGTCATCTCGATTACGTCCTGAACGGCAGCCGAAAACAGCCGCGCGGTTCAGCGCGCAGTTCCTATTCGGACCAGAACAGGTTGTTCGTTATCCGCTTTGCCCGCCCCTACCGAGCGGCGGCTTTTGTCGAGAGTCTGCAACCCCGCTTTGGCGAGATACGTCTGGACTGGTTCCGGCGTCCGGATGAGGGGTTCGACGTGGTCATGTTGTACGCCAATGAAAGAGAGCGGGAGCGAGGGCAGCAGCTGCTCTCGAACATGGGGTTCTGAGCGCCATGAAACCGGAAATGCGGACACTGCTGCTATTGTGGACCTGGGGTATGACGGCTCCTGCGCTTGCCGGTGCCTTCCAGACCTATGCCACCGTGGTGAATGTACAGCCGATCGTGGAGACGACGTATGAGCCGGTAACACGCAGGGTCTGCACCGACCCGGACGTCGCCTTGCGCGAGTTCACCGAGCTGTCGGCAACCATCGGTGAGGATATCCGCCGCCAGAATCGCTTGTGGCAGACGCACCGTTCCTGCAGCACCATTACAGAAAGACAGGCCCGGGAACGGGTAAGCGCTTATCGGGTGACCTACCGCTATCGCGGCTACACATCCACCACCCAGCTGTCCTACCACCCCGGTGACCGGATGCCGGTGAATGTCAGCCTGTCACCCCTGCCCTGATTGGCATTTCAGTCGATCGAGTAAATATATTGATCTCAGTGCCGCTAGATTGCGAAACCTGCCATACTGCCTGACACCAGACCAGCACGCGCCACTTTTTCGCAGGCTCCTGATCCATAACGGTTTTATTTTAGTCTATAATAGTGAGCATGCATATCGGACGAAAATATCAACTTCAGTTCAAGGCCATCAGCTGGTTGCTGATTGCCGCTATATTTGCGTTGACCGTCCGGCCCATGCATGTTCATTTACAGCATATCGACCATGCGTCCTCGCTGACACATGAGCATGCAATTGATCTGCATTTTGCAGTCGATAGTATCGCTCCCATCCATCATGAACACGCGGCAGTGTTCCCGGCAATCGCCGACGCAATGCTGAAGAAGCCCGGCGACAATCCTTTGCTGGCCGCACTTTTTCTCTGTCTGTCGATCGTGTTGTTGGGCGTTGCGTTCGCTAATAAACAACGCCCCATCATCAGTTTCATCCAGCCAGGACCCGGCTGGTTTTTTATAGCGCCACCCTTGCGCGCTCCTCCCTGCCTTTAATCACAGCTGTTTTTGGAGTTTTACCCCGGTAAGCGCGCGGGGTTGCTGTGTATATTGTTACTCATGCACAGCCGTCAGTCTGTTGATTCGAGCGATCCAAAAGCTCGGGAGGAATAACATGCGTATTTGGATAGTCCTGCTACTCGGTATCCTGGGGTACAGCAGCAGTTTTGCAGCAGAACCTCGAGTACAGAGCCCACTCACTCTCGAAGAGGCTCTGGTCGCCGTACTCGAGAACAATCCCGTGTTGTTAGCCGGCGATTATCAGGCACAAGCCGCTGCCGCGAAAATCCGCCAGGCAAAACAGTCAACACCGGTAAAGGCAAAACTGGAAGTGGAGAACTTCGCCGGATCTGGCGAATTCAGCGGTGACGACTTGCTCGAGGCCACCTTAAGTCTCGGCAAAGTCCTGGAACTCGGTAACAAGGCGGGTTTACGTGGCGACATTGCCCGTAACGAAGCCGCACTGCTCGGTAACGAACAGGACGCAGAGCGGCTCGACCTGCTCGTTGAAGCGGCGCGTCGGTTTATACACGTGGTGGTCGATCAGGAACGCCTGAAGATCGCCCGGGACAATCTGGCACTGGCCAAACGTACTGCTGCCATCGTGCATGAACGCGTCAGGGTCGGAAAAAGTCCGGACACGGAACGGCGCCGAACCAGGATTGCCGTGGCCCGGGCCGAAACGGAACTGGACCATGCTACACACGAACTTGCGACTTCGCGGCTGCAACTGTCTACCCTGTGGGGAAAAACTGAACCGGGTTTCTCCAGTGCCCGGGCCTCGCTGTTTGCTCTAAATCCGCTCGGGTCTTTCGACGAGCTGGCGCAACTGCTGGAGCGTAATCCCGATCTGACACGTTTTGCCAGCGAACAGCGACTCGCCGAGGCCCGTCTGCGCCTGGAGCAATCGCGCCGCAGAATGGATATCGAGCTGTCCGGCGGTGTTCGTTACCATAATGTCACCGATGATAGCGCCCTGGTACTCTCGGCAAGTATTCCCTTCGGCTCGAGATCCCGGGCTGCACCCGGCATCGAATCGTCACGCCTGTTGTCCGATCGGCACCCCCTGCTCTACAAGCAGCGTCAACTCGAATTGCACGCCAGCCTGTACGCGATCTACCAGGAACTGTCGCACGCCTATTCCGCTTCGCGGACCCTGCGCGAACAGATCGTACCCGAGGCGGAACTGGCCTTGCGTGATTACGAGACCGGATACAGGTCGGGTCGTTACTCGTTGCTCGAGTTAAGCGATGCCCAGAAAACACTGCTCGATGCACGGCTGGAATCCGTGATGACGGCCGCTGACTTTCACAATTACCGTATCGAGATTGAACGCCTGACAGGACAGTCCATGTCTACGGGAGCGCCCCAATGAAACAGTCTTCTACCCTTAATGCCGCCTTTATCGCAGTGATTATCATGCTGACCGCTGCCGCTGCCTGGTGGCTCCTTGATTCAGCTGATGTGCCGGCCGAAACCGCCTCTGATCATGGGCATCACGCCGGCCATGCGGAAGACAATACCCCCAAGGGTCCGCATGGCGGACGTTTGCTGAGTGAAGATCCGTTTGCGATTGAAGTCACTATCTACGAACGCGGGGTGCCTCCCGAGTTTCGTGTCTATGCCTACTATCAGGAGCAGCCGCTGGCGCCCGAAGAAGTCACATTAACGATCGACCTCAGCCGTATCGACAAGCAGGTGGATCGCTTCAGTTTCGTAGCGCAGGCGGATTTCCTGCGCGGCCAGGGGGAAGTATCAGAGCCTCATTCATTCGATGTCACCATCAACGCCACGTACCGGGACAAAACCTACCGGTGGCACTATGAAAACCACGAAGGGCGCACACAAATAGGCGCCGCATTGGCATCCGCCTCCAATATTGAAACCGGGATCGCGGGTCCCGGACTCATTCGCGAAACACTGACACTCACCGGCCGGGTACAAACCGATCCAAACCGGCTTTCCCATGTGCGCGCGCGTTTTCCCGGTATTGTGCAAGCTGTGAAAAAGGAACTGGGTGACACGGTCAAGGCCGGCGAGGTTCTCGCCACGGTACAGAGCAATGAAAGCCTGCAGACCTATGCAATCAAGGCGTCGATTGCCGGCCTGATTGTGCGCAGGGAATTACAGACCGGTGAAGCGACAGGAAACGATCCATTGTTCATTATTGCCGACCTGTCACAGGTATGGGTTGAACTCGATGTCTTCGGCCAGAATCTGAACCGTGTGCAACAGGGCCAGACAGTCGTTGTGGAATCCCTGAATGAACAACCGGTCAGCGGTACGATCAGCTGGATTTCCCCGTTAGCCGCGCACGCCAGCCAGAGTGTGAGCGCCCGCATCGAACTGGCGAATGACAATCTTCAGTTACGCCCAGGTCAGTTTGTGCGCGGCCAGATCACGATTTCCGAGCACGAGGTTCCGCTCGCCGTTCGACTGTCTGCTTTGCAGACATTCCGTGAGTTCGATGTTGTTTTCGCGAAGTACGGTGAAAATTACGAAGTACGCATGTTGACGCTGGGAAAACGCGATGACCAGCGGGTGGAAGTGATTGCAGGCCTGAAACCGGGCGTGGAATACGTCACCGGCAACAGTTACCTGATCAAGGCGGATATCGAAAAATCCGGCGCCAGTCACGATCATTGAGGGGAAGTGGCATGCTAAACCGATTAATCAGCTCTTCGCTCAAGCACCGCTGGCTGGTATTGGTAGCGGTGACCGGTCTTGGCGTTCTGGGGCTGTATAACTATCAACAGCTGCCGATTGATGCCGTCCCGGACATAACCAATGTACAGGTTCAGATCAATACCGAGGCACCCGGCTATTCGCCACTCGAAGCGGAACAACGGATCACGTTTCCGATTGAAACAGCGATGGCGGGCATTCCACGCCTCGACTATACACGTTCGATTTCCCGTTACGGCCTGTCTCAGGTTACCGTGGTTTTCAAGGATGGCACCGATATCTATTGGGCCAGGCAGCTGATTAATGAGCGTATCAGCGAGGTCAAGGAACAGCTGCCACGCGGTATCGAGCCACACATGGGACCTATTGCCACCGGCCTCGGCGAAATATTCATGTATACCGTCTCGGCTCAGCAAGACAGTGAGCTCAGCCCGATGGATCTACGTACCATTCAGGACTGGATAGTGCGCCCCCAGCTGCGCCAGACACCCGGTGTCGTCGAAGTCAATACCATTGGCGGTTATAGCAAACAGTTCCACGTACTGGCGGATCCGGACAAGCTGTTTGCCTATGACCTGACCCTTCAGGACCTGGTAACCGCGCTTGCCCGCAACAATCTCAATACCGGGGCGGGTTACATTGAACGACAAGGTGCGCAGTACCTTATCCGCTCTCCCGGACAGCTAAAGGACCTGGACGACATCCGTGCCATCACGGTAGCTCTGCGTGATGATGTCCCCATCCATCTCGACGCCGTCGCCGAGGTCAGCCTCGGCAGTGAACTGCGTACCGGGGCTGCCACCCAGGACGGCCAAGAAGTGGTGATGGGAACCGTGTTCATGCTGATGGGCGAAAACAGCCGCTTAGTCGCGCGGGACACGGCCGAGCGGTTGAAGGCAATCAAGCCGTCCCTGCCACAGGGTGTTGAGCTGAACCCCGTCTACAACCGGACTTCACTGGTAGACAAGACGATCGTCACGGTGCAGAAAAACCTGGCTGAAGGTGCATTGCTGGTCATCGCTGTTCTGCTGTTTTTACTGGGCAACTGGCGGGCTGCACTGGTGACGGCAGCGGTTATTCCTGTCGCTATGTTAATGACGATAACCGGCATGGTTGAATCCAACGTGTCAGGCAACCTGATGAGTCTCGGCGCACTGGACTTCGGCCTGATTGTCGACGGCGCAGTAATCATTGTCGAAAATTGCCTGCGCCACCTGGCGGCCTATCAGCGTATGCACGGCAGTATTCCCGATACAGCTGAACGTCTGCGCGTGGTCAGGGAAGCGACCGTTGAAGTCATCCGACCGAGTGTCTTTGGCGTGATAATAATCCTGATTGTCTATGTGCCGATCTTTGCGCTGACCGGCGTGGAAGGCAAGATGTTCCACCCCATGGCCTTTACCGTTGTGACAGCCCTGCTCTCTGCATTAATACTCTCGGTAACGGCAGTACCTGCCGCTGTTGCGATTTTTGTGCGCGGCCAGGTGGCGGAAACAGAAAATCCCGTCATGCGCCTTATGCGCAACATCTATCAGGCCAGCCTGCATTGGGTCATGAGGCATCGCTGGCCGGTAGTGGCCGGTGCGCTTGCGCTGGTGCTGCTTTCCGCCCTCCAGGCATCCCGTATGGGCACCGAGTTTGTACCTAACCTCGACGAAGGCGATATTGCCATGCATGCCCTGCGTATTCCGGGCACAAGTTTGAGTCAGGCAGTGGAAATGCAAAGCCTGCTCGAAGGCCGCATAAGTGAATTCCCGGAAGTCTCGAACGTGTTTGCAAAACTCGGTACTGCCGAAGTCGCGACCGACCCCATGCCGCCGAGTGTGGCCGATACGTTTATCATCATTAAACCACGAAGTGAATGGCCCGAACCCCGCAAACCAAAGGCTGCACTTATTGCTGAGATGGAAGCCGCCGTTGAAGAGATACCGGGTAATAACTACGAGTTCACCCAACCTATACAGATGCGCTTCAATGAACTGATATCAGGGGTACGTTCAGACCTGGCCGTCAAGGTTTACGGAGATGACCTGGATACACTGTTGGCTGTCGCCGAACAGATAGAAACAGTCGTTGCCGAGGTGCCAGGGGCGGCTGATGTACGTACTGAACAGGTGACGGGGCTGCCGATTCTGACGGTGAATCCTGATCGCGACCGTCTCGCCATGTATGGACTGGACGTGGGCAGCGTACAGGAAACCTTGAGAATCGCCATAGGCGGAGAAATGGCCGGACAGGTATTTGAAGGTGACCGGCGTTTTGACCTGGTGGTGCGCCTGCCGGAATCGCTGCGCAGTGATCTGGATATACTGGGCCGCCTGCCGATACGCCTGCCATCGAACCAGCAAAGCGAAGTTAGCGGCGATGCGGATATGCTCGGTGTCGCCCGCACACCACCACATTTTATCCCTTTGAGTGAAGTCGCCAGCATCGAAATGACGCTGGGCCCCAACCAGATCAGCCGCGAGAACGGCAAACGCCGGGTTGTGGTCACGGCCAATGTCCGCGGGCGCGACCTGGGCAGCTTCGTTACCGATGTGCAAAACGCCGTCA
>Ga0209567_10001736_pt1 | contig 10903 bp, 6 predicted proteins | sample COG_12_FD_184756 | JGI IMG/M metagenome (GOLD analysis project Ga0209567, IMG submission 184756) | Pelagic marine sediment microbial communities from the LTER site Helgoland, North Sea, for post-phytoplankton bloom and carbon turnover... | ecosystem: Environmental > Aquatic > Marine > Neritic...
TGTTCTTGGGTGACGACGATCTAACCAGCGCGGCGATCCAGCTCGCGGGCGCGGGTCGCAAGGTGACCGCTGTCGATAGCGACGAAGAGATTCTCCAGATCCTGGCCCGTCACGCTGCCGAGCATGGTTGGGAGCACGACACGGTGCACCACGACTTACGGCAACCGATCCCCAAGGGGATGCGCGGTCGCTACGGCGCCGTGTTTACGGACCCTCCGTATGCGCTCGAGGGTTTTCGGCTTTTTGTCAGCAGGGCGGCGGAGATGCTCAAGCCTGATGGGAGGCTTTACGTGTGCTTCGGCCAAAGCCGCCGGGCCAGCGAACGCGGCCTGCAGAAACAGCGTGTCCTTGGCGAGGCTGGTTTCCTGATCGAGGCAGTCTTCGAAGATTTCAATCACTACGACGGCGCCGAAGCGATCGGGTCGCGCAGTGCGCTTTGGCGGTGCCGGGTCACTCCCGAGACACGTCCATTGGTCCGGGGTGAGGTCGAAGGCCCGCTATACACGAGCCGCCCTCCCAGCACGTAGTGTGCGGATCTTTTCGCCCGTGGTCGGCTTACCTCCTCGCTCACTCCCTGCGAGGTACGGACGTACCTCTCAGTCGCTCCCTGCGGGGGCGCTCGACCACGAACGAAAATCTCTCGCACACTAGGTAGGTGGATCAGCCACTGGCGGCTTACCTGCTCGCTCACTCCCTGCGAGGTACGGACGTACCTCTCAGTCACTCCCTGCGGGGGCGCTCGACCACGAACGAAAATCTCTCGCACACCAGAAGGGGCGGTTTTCGGGCGCTGTGTTCTTGCTTGGTTTGTCAACTGTGTAGCGGGCTTTGGGCCGCTACGGGCGATCGTTGATAGCGGTATGGGCAACCCTGGAATTTGCGGACTTGAAGGGGCTTGGGCGCCGAACCTCGAAAGTATATGACATCTCATGGCCCTACATGGCACGTCACTGATTGTCATGTGGCCGTACCGGTGGTAGATCCGATCGCATGCGCATCAGCAACAGTTTCTCCGAAGGCGAGATTCAGGTTCTCGAATTCATCCTGCAAACCCTTCTGCGCGGCGGCACCCCCTCGATGGCCACCCGCAACAAAGACTTCGCGGCGGTTTACCGCAAAGTCATGACGATGAAGAAGCGCGTCGAAGAGAAGAAATCACAAGCCAAGATTTCCTCTTCTGTCGGCACCGTTGCAGCGGCCGACGACGACGATCTTCATCGCAAGGCCGGCTGACCGGGTTGACTGGTTTGGGTCCGTCACGTAAGCGCGGACCGCTATGCTGACCCCGCTGAACGTCCCGCTGATCGTTCTTCGCGGCGGGCGTGTTCTCGACCCCTCTCTGGGCCTCGACGAGACCGCTGATCTCGTGATCGAAGCGGGACGCATCAAAGACGTGGGGCGCGATGCGGGCGCTGCCTACCAGGCTGGCGAAGCGGTTCGCATCATCGATGCGTCGGGGCGCTGGGTGTGTCCAGGCTTCATCGACTTGCACGTGCACCTACGTGAGCCGGGGCAGGAGTACAAAGAAGACATCGGCTCCGGTTTGGATGCCGCGGCGGCCGGCGGTTTCACCGCGGTTTGTCCGATGCCAAACACGAAGCCGACCAACGATACCCGCGCGATCACCGAGATGATGATCGCGCGCGCACAAGAGCATGGCGGCGCCCGGCTTCTGCCCTTCGGTGCGGTGACCAAGGGGCAAAAAGGCGCGGAGCTCACCGAGATGGCGGACTTGCGTGATGCTGGCGCGATCGGAGTCAGCGACGACGGCCTTTGCGTCATGAACGCGGCGGTCATGCGACACGCGATGGAATACGCTCGCACCTTCGACCTTCTGGTGAGCCAGCACTGTGAAGATCATCATCTGACCGAGGGCGCGCAGATGCACGAAGGCGCCCATTCGACCCGGCTCGGGCTGCGGGGCTGGCCGCGCGCAGCCGAGGACATCATCGTCGCGCGAGACTTGATTCTCGCGGAGACCACTGGCGCCCGATACCACGTGGCCCACATTTCGAGCATGGGGGCGGTTCGGCTGATTCGGGAGGCGAAGTCCCGCGGCCTGCGTGTGTCCGCCGAGGTGACGCCGCACCACCTGCTCCTCACCGACGAAGCGCTCCTCAGCTACGACACCTATTGCAAGGTCAACCCGCCCCTGCGCGAGGAAAAAGACCGCGCGGCCCTGCGCGAGGCGCTCGCGGACGGCACCATCGACTGCATCGCGACCGACCATGCTCCGCATACCGACCTCGAGAAAGACTGCGAGTTCGAGGCGGCCTCAGTAGGGATCAATGGGCTCGAAAGCGCGATCGGGTCGATGTTCCAGCTTGTCCGCGATGGAGTGCTCAAGCCGCTGCGGTTCGTGGAGTCGCTCTCGACGGCCCCCGCCCGATTGATGCCGGACTACGAAGGAGGCTCGCTTCGGGCGGGGCGCCGCGCCGACATCACGCTCCTCGACCCCGAAGCCCGATGGATTCTCGACAAGGAGGCGCTACGATCCAAGTCGCACAACACGCCGTTGCTGGGTCGTGAGCTGATGGGGAGGCCCGTCATGACGATTGTCGGGGGCAAAGTCGTGCATGAGTTGGGAACATGATCAAAGAAGCGCACCTGGTACTTGCAGATGGAACCCGGTTTACGGGGCAGAGCTTTGGCGCCGAAGGTGCGGCCACCGGCGAAGCCGTCTTCACGACCGGCATGACCGGCTACGAAGAAGTGCTGACCGACCCGTCGTACTGCCGTCAAATCGTCACCATGACCGCTCCGCAAATTGGCAACACGGGCATCAACATCGAAGATAGTGAAGCCCGGCGCCCTGCCCTGCGGGGCTTCGTCGTGCGAGAGCTGTCCGCCGTCGAGAGCAACTGGCGCACGAAGGAGTCGCTGAACGCGTATCTCGAGAAGTGCGGCATCGTCGGAATTACGGGCGTCGACACGCGCACACTCACTCGCCACATCCGAGACGTCGGCGCTCAGATGGCCGCCGTCGGGACCGAAGACCCGGCGACACTGCACGACCGTGCGAAGGCTGCGCCTCCGATGACGGGCCAGAACCTCACGGGAGAAGTCACAACTCCTGAGGTCTACCAGTGGACCGAAGGCAGTGGGGTATGGTCGGAGCCGCGCGAGGGCGCGCGCCCCTGGCACGTCGTTGCGATGGACTTCGGGGTCAAGCTTAACATCCTGCGCTGCCTCGTCGACGAGGGGTGCAAGGTCACCGTCGTTCCCGCCACCGCGAAAGCCGAAGAAATTCTCGCGCTCGATCCGGACGGCATCTTCTTGTCCAACGGCCCTGGTGATCCGGCAGCGGTGTCCGGCGGCATCGAGACGGTCCGGGAGCTCCTCGGACAGCGTCCCATTTTCGGGATTTGCCTTGGACATCAGTTGATGAGCCTCGCGCTGGGCGGGCAGAGCTACAAGCTCAAGTTCGGCCATCGGGGTCTCAACCAGCCAGTCAAAGACCTCAAGACAGGGCGCATCGAGGTCACCACCCAGAACCATGGCTTCTGCGTCGACGTCGACTCTCTCACAGACAAGTGCGAGCTGACTCACCTGCACTTGAACGACCACACCTGTGAAGGGATCGAACACGTCGAGACAGGCGCGTTCAGCGTTCAGTATCACCCCGAAGCCGCTGCGGGTCCGCACGACTCGCGTTACCTCTTCCGGCGGTTTACCGATGCCATCGCGCGCGCACGCAGCTGACCTCGAACGGGTGCTCTCCCGTGCCGCGGAGGAGTGCAAATCCAAACGCGGTGTTTGGTTCGGCGACGGTCTGCCGCAGGCGGTGCGAGGCGCCATCGAGGCACTCGGCAACATGACCCAGAAAGAGCCCACGGAGCTCGCGTTCGTCGAAGTGAGCGCCGTGTCCCCGCAGGGACGAGCAACCACCGACGCAGATCCTCAGGCGTTGGAGTGTCCGGTGGTCGGCCTAAGCGCCTCCGGCCTCGACGACCTAGGCGCCCTACTCGGCGCCCCTTCCGAAGCAGGGATTCAGATCAGCCGACTCATTTGCCCGGTGGCTGTCTTCGACTTCAACGAGGACGGCGTCCAAGTCCGCGAGGTCCGCCACGGCCTGACCGCGGCCGATCTCCAGGAGAGGCTCGCCGTGACGCTCTGGGCTGGGCCGGATCTGAAGGAGTTGGGTACGCACTAGCCCGACGTCACAACGAACGGAAACCCACCGCGAAACCGCTGACCGCAGATCGCAAACCGCGGGTCCGCTGACCGCTCGATCGCAAGCCGCTAGCGCGCGGATCGCGGCTGCTCGGTTTGGGGGGGTTGGCGGTTTGGCGGATCGCGGTTCAGCGGTTCAGCGGTTTGCGGGGCGCTCGTTTACGCTGTCGCGTAAGCTCGCGGCTCAACACCTGTCCGGTGTGACTCCTCTTCCGCTTCGCAATGGTCTCCGGCGTCCCTTGCGCCACGACTCGGCCGCCGTGGATGCCGCCTTCGGGGCCCAGGTCGATGATCCAGTCGGACGCTATCATCACGTCTGGGTGGTGCTCGATCACCGCGATGGTGTCACCTCGTTCGACCAATCGATCGAGAACGCCGACGAGGCGGTCTACGTCGTCGCGGTGAAGGCCGGTGGTTGGCTCGTCCATCACGTACAAGGTCGGCCCCGTGTTGAGGCCAGCCGCGAGCTCAGAGACGAGCTTGATTCGCTGGGCTTCACCGCCGCTCAGGGTATTCGACGGCTGACCCAGATGCAGATAGCCGAGGCCAAGCTCGTCGAGGAGCTCGAGTGGTTGGCGAATCGTCCTGACGGGCGAGAACACCTCGACCGCTTCGGCGACTTCGAGCTCGAGGAGCTCGCCGGCGTTGAGTCCTTGCCACCGAACCGCCAGTGTCTCTGGGGTGAAGCGCATGCCGTTGCAGGTCTCGCACGGGACGTCGACGTCGGGGAGGAACGCCATCTCCACGTGAATTGAGCCCTGACCCTTGCACTCTGGGCACCGGCCTTGCTCGACGTTGAAAGAAAAGCGGCTCGCCGTGTAGCCGCGCGCACGCGCTTCGGGCGTCCCTGCCAGGAGTTGGCGCACCGTGTTCCAAATGCCGATATACGTCGCCGGAACCGAACGCGGTGTACGTCCGATCGGGCTCTGGTCGATCTCGATCGCGCGCTTCATCGATTCGAAGCCTTTGATCTTCTTGAAGTCGCCGGCCGGTGAGTCGTTGACCATGCCGACCGCCTCGCGGGTAGCGCGCAACAACACCTCACGAACCAGGGAGCTCTTTCCGGAGCCGCTAACTCCCGTCACCGCCACGAAGCGCTCAAGAGGGAAACGGACGTCGACATTCTCGAGGTTGTGGTGGTTCACCCCGGTCAGCTCCAACCAGGAGACTGCCCGCGTGCTACGGCGTGTGGCGGGCACCTTGGGTGGGCGTTCGAGGGCCGCGGCGGTGACCGAACCTTTCATCGTACGCAGCGCGCCTTGCGAGATGACCCGCCCGCCGTGCTTGCCGCCCCCGGGCCCTACGTCGATGACATGATCGGCAGCCCGAATGGTGTCCGCGTCGTGTTCCACGACCAGGACCGAGTTTCCTCGATCGACCAGGCCTCGTAGCGCGCCGAGGAGACGCCCGGTGTCGCGCGGGTGCAAGCCAATGGTGGGTTCGTCGAGCACGTACAGGACGCCGGTGAGCCCGCTGCCGAGTTGCGCCGCGAGGCGGACCCGCTGCATCTCTCCGCCGCTCAGCGTGTTGGCCGCGCGGCCGAGGCCTAGGTAGCCCAAGCCGACCTCCTCGAGGAAGGAGAGGCGGCGCAGCGCTTCGCGGAGCGGCGTCTTGGCGATGGTCGCGTCGCGGCCCTCGAGGTCGAACTGCCGAAGCGTATCGACCGCCTCCGAGACGCTTTGATCGAAGAGCGCGGTGATCGACAGGTCATCGACGGTAACCCCACGGGCCAAAGGCGAGAGGCGGGTCTGGTCGCATTGGTTGCACAGACGCGTTGCAATGCCGCGCTTGCGCCGGCGGCCACGCCACTTCTTCTCCACGATCTCGCCGCGCCCCTCGCATGCCGGGCACTGGCCATGCCGCGTGTTGAAGGAGAAGAACCTCGGATCCAGCTCGGGGTATCCGCGACCGCAGCTTGGGCACGCTTGCTTGCTCGAGAGCTGCATCTCGTCGTTGCCTGCGATCGCCCAGGCGGCCCCGTCTCCGACGTGCAGGGCCTTCTCGAGCAGGCTCAACAAGTCGGAGCTCTTCGCAGAGACACGGCCGACCACCAACTCCACGTCGTGTTCGGTGTAGCGGTCGAGCTTCATGCCGGCCTCGAGCGGCTGGAGCGTGCCGTCGATGCGCGCCTCGGTGAAACCGTCTTTCATGGCCTTCTTGAGGAGCTCGCGGTGAATGCCCTTTCGGCCGCGCACCACGGGCGCGAGCAGCGTGAGCTTCTTGGCGCCAAAGCGGCGCGCTACATCGTGGACCAGCTGGCTCGCTGGGCGCGCCGCGATTGGTACCTCGCAATCGACGCAGTGGAGGACACCAATGCGCGCCCAGATCAGCCGTAGGTAGTGAGACACCTCGGTTACCGTGGCGACCGTCGAATTCGCCCCTGCTCGCGTCATCCGCTGCTCGAGCGACACACTCGGTGGCACCCCGACGACCTGGTCGACTGACGGCCTCGGAAGTTGTGGCATGTACTGCCGCGCGTACGGCGAAAGCGTTTCCAAGTATCGCCGCTGCCCCTCGGCAAACAAGACATCGAACGCCAAGGTGCTCTTGCCGCTTCCGCTCGGGCCCGTGAGCACGACGAGCTCGTCCCGCGGGATTTGAACGGTGACGTTCTTGAGGTTGTGCTCGCGGGCCCCGGTGATTCGGATCTCGCGAAGCGGCGCGCTCGCCGACTTGGCCTTCTGCCGGTTCGCCGCGCGCTTGCCCTTTGACTTGCCAAGCGCACGGGCGAGGTAAGGCGCTGTCTGAGACCCCTTCTTTTTCGCCACAGCTTCGGGCGACCCGTCCGTGACGATCCGGCCGCCGCCGGCTCCTGCGCCCGGACCTAGATCGATCACGTGATCCGCATGCGCCGCGACGTGCATGTCGTGCTCGACGACGATGACCGTGTCGCCCCGATCGACCAGATCGTCCAGTACCTTCATCAAAGGCTCGACGTCGTTGGCGTGAAGCCCGGCAGTCGGCTCGTCGAAGATCAGAAGAGAGCCCGGCGTGGCGCGCAACAGCGCTTCGGCAAGCTTGAGCCGCTGTGCCTCGCCGCCGGACAGCGTGTTCAGGGGCTGCCCCAGCCGAAGGTACCCGAGGCCCACGTCGAGAAGCGGCTTGAGAGCGCGCGCGAGGATGGCGTCGTCGACGAAATGCTCCGCCGCCTGGTGTGCCGTGAGCTCGAGGACGTCGGCGATGTTGAGGCCCAGGTACTCCACATCGAGGACCGGCCCGACGAAGCGCCGTCCCTGACACTCAGGACAACTGAAGACGACGTCGGCCAGAAACTGCATCTCGACCGTTTCCGCGCCATCGCCCCGGCACGCCTCGCAGCGTCCACCGGCCACGTTGAACGAGAAGAACCCCGGCTTGTAGCCACGCTCCTTAGCGAGGGGTTGCTGGGTAAAGCGCTTTCTGAACGCCTCCCAAATCTTCAAGTATGTCGCCGCATTGCCGCGTGAAGTTCGGCCAAGCGGAGCCTGATCCACCCCCACCACACCCTGGAGCGGCTCGAATCCCGTCACTCGGTCGTGCTCGAGGGGCGACCCATCCGACTTCAGGCCGAGCTGGCGCTGAATGGCAGGCAGCAAGGTTTCGAGGACCAGGCTGCTCTTCCCCGAGCCACTGACTCCGGTCACGCAAGTCATGACGCCCAGCGGGAACGAGGCATCGATCGAGCGCAGGTTGTGCCCGGCCGCGCCGGTCACTTCGATCCACCCCTTGGGCTCGCGCCGAGTGTGGTCGACGGCCCCATTGGCCTTGAGAGCCGCGCCGGTCGCGGTCTTCGCTTTGCGGAGCGCTGACGGGGTGCCGTCAAAAACGATCTCGCCTCCGTTCTCGCCGGCGCCCGGGCCGAGCTCGATCACTCGGTCGGCGCCGAGGATCATCTCCGGATCATGCTCGACGACGACCGCAATGTTCTCGTCCTTCGAGAGGGCTCTAACGACCCCGAGCAATCGCTCCACGTCCCGTGGATGCAGTCCCACCGTCGGCTCGTCGAGCACGAACATCGCGCCATTGAGCGTGGCGCCCAGCGCGCTCGTGAGCGCGACCCGTTGGGTTTCGCCTCCGGAGAGCGTCCGGGAAGTTCGATCCAAAGAGAGGTAGCCGAGGCCTACATCGTGCAACGCCCGCAGCCGTCCGATCGCTTCGCGCCACAGGAGCGCGGCGCCAGCATCGCCGGTGAACCGCGTCTCCTGCTTCTCCAAGAACGACAAGGCATCCGACGCGGGCAAGGCGTAGAGCTCTGGAAGGCTAAGCCCATCGATGCGCCAGGCGAGCGCTTCGGACTTGAGGCGCGTGCCGTTGCAGTCCCCACATCTCTCGTACTTCCGGTAGCGGGAAAGGAAGACGCGGACGTGCATCTTGTACGCCCGCGATTCCATCCATTTGAACCAGCTCCGAATCCCCCACCAGCCTTTGGGGTAGCCCACCGCGTCTCCGTCGATGAGCCAGTCGATTTGTGCCGGGGTCCAGTCCCGCAGCGCCTTGTCGAGTGGGATTCCAGCCTTCTTCGCGTTCTTCTTGAGCTCGCGGCGCTCCCATGTCGTCGCCTTGCCCTGCCAGGCGCGAATGGCTCCTTCATCGGGGGACAGGTCGTAGTTCGGGATCACCCGGTCGAGGTCGATCTCGATGGTGCGCCCGAAGCCGCGGCACGTTTCGCACGCGCCGATGGGGCTGTTGAAGCTGAAGAGTCCGGGTGTTGCGCGCCGAAAGGACCGATCGCACGTCGGGCAATGAAGCCCCTCGGAGAAGCCGAGCTCCGCGCCCCCGGCGGACCAGACGGTCGCCCTGCCTGCGCCCCGGCGCATGGCGTCTTCCAGCGCCTCGACCAGTCGCGCCTGATCTCGAGGGCGCGCGACGGTTCGGTCGGCCACGACATCGAGGTGCGTGCTTCGACCGTTCGTCACGTCGCTCGGCGGGACCTCATCGAGGTCGCGGACCTTTCCTTTGACCCGAACGCGCCGGTAGCCTTCGCGAAGCAAGCCCTCGCGGACGCCAATGAAATGCTCCTTGTCGGCCACGGCAACCGGGTACGTGACCAGCAGCTTCTCTCCGGCAAGCTCGTTCATCACGCTTTGCGCCGCGCGCGTCGGAGCATCCCGGTGCACCAACTCCCCGCAACCGGGACAGTAGAGCTCGGCCGCATGGGCCCACAGATGCTTCGCGTAGTCCGCGATTTCGGTCATCGTCCCGACGGTCGAGCGGCTGGTCCGCACCGGTGCTTGACGGTCCACCGCGATCCCCACCGGCACTGGGTCGAGCTCGTCGACCGGAGGTCTAGAGAGCCGCTCCAAGAACTGCCGCGCATACGCGCTGAAGCTCTCGACATATCGGCGTTGGCCTTCGGCGTAGAGAGTTCGAAAGGCGAGCGACGACTTGCCCGCGCCCGAAGGACCCACGATCGCGAGGTACGTACCGGGCGCGATATCGAGATCGATCGAACGGAGGTTGTGCGTGCGCGCGCCGCGTAACTTGGTGGGCTGCATGGGCGAGACGGCTATCTCTAGGATGACAGGCGGCGATGTCCAGCCAGGAAAACCGTCTCACGCGGAGCTGGTGCTTATCGACGTCCCCAGCGCCTCCGAAGCACCCAGGTGATGCCCAGCAGCAGCACCGTGAGGAAAATGAACCAGGGGCTGGAAAGCGGTTCCTTCGAAACCAGTCCCGCCGCTCGCCGGCTCGTCGACGCGAGCTCGGCCAGCGCCGGGACATCCTGGGTGCCGAGGAACACGCGGCCTCCCGTTTGTTCGGCGACCGCCTGAAGCTGCTCGGCCATGGTCTCGAGATCCGCGAGCTCGTCGCCGCTCTCTTCGACGATGAAGACCTCGCGTGCGAGCTCTTTGCCCTCCACCGAAGCAACCACCTCGTAGGCTCCTGGCTCGCTGGGTGCGCGGAGGGTGGTCTGGAGCTGCCCATCCTGATCGGTGTCGACGACCGCGTCCCCCTCGTCATCGTCCCCCGGTTGATAGTGGAGCTCTGCGCGCGCCTTCTTCATCGGACGATAGTCATCGTCCCGGAGTCGCCCCGAGACAACGAGCTCAGCACCGACTCCATAGCGCTCTCTGTCGGTCGAGATTCGCGCTGGCTCGAGCAGCGGGTCGCGCGTGAGCCATCGAATCATCCGGTCCCAGAACAACTCATACTCATCGGAGCCTACCGTGGTGTCATCCGAGGCGAACCGCCAACGCCATGACGCATCGGTCGTCATCGCGGCCACCCTTCCCCGGCCGGCCTCCCCGACGACGAGAATGGGAAGCGGTGCGCCGCCATGGAGCCTCGCCCTCGGGTGATGCAGCAGCACCTGCGCTTCCGGTTTGATGGCGCTCACCATGTTGGCGCCGTGCAATGCGGGAAGCGCCTTCCACGTTTGCCTCGTGAGGGCCGGGTCCGGACCCAACGCGACAATCGGATGCCTCGCCAGTTGCTTGCTGACCTGGGCCCGATAGCTGCCCTTGAGCACGCCGGGCGCTCCGAGCTTCACCGGCAAGATCTCTTCGATGGCCGTGCCCGCATACCGCCCCTCGGCGAACGAACGATCGCCTCCGATCATCACGAATGAGCCACCGCGTTGCACATAGTCTCGAATGCGCGGCAGGTACGTTTGCATCTCGTAGGGCGCGTAGTCGAAGTTCTGGAAAATCACGACGTCGAAGCTTCCGAGATGTTCGCGAAAGAGCTCGTCGGTCGGAAATGGGATCAGAGCGAGCTCGTTGGTCGGTGCGGCGGTCAGGTCGGCCGCGGC
>Ga0209567_10001738_pt1 | contig 10896 bp, 10 predicted proteins | sample COG_12_FD_184756 | JGI IMG/M metagenome (GOLD analysis project Ga0209567, IMG submission 184756) | Pelagic marine sediment microbial communities from the LTER site Helgoland, North Sea, for post-phytoplankton bloom and carbon turnover... | ecosystem: Environmental > Aquatic > Marine > Neritic...
GAGATCGAGTTCGCCGCCGACATCGCTCGCCTCCAGCAGTTTCTTCAGGTCACCAATCAGGCCGTCGGACACGTCGATCGCCGCGCTCGCGCGGCCAACAAGGCTACAACCCGTCGCTATGCGCGCGCTCGGGCGCAGGAATCGGTTGACGAGGAAGTTGTCGTGCACGCCGCGACGAAGCAGCTCGAGGCCGGCGGCCGCATCACCGACCGTACCTGTAACGAATATCGTGTCACCGACTTGTGCACCACTGCGCAACAAAGCCCTGCCCTGTTCGACCTCCCCGGTAATGTGAACCGTCGCTACGACCGCGTCCCCGCTGGTCGTATCGCCACCAACGAGCGCGACGTCAAATTCTGCAGCGGCTTCGAACAAGCCGTTGGCGAAGTCGGTAAGCCACCGCGCGTCTTTCTGCGGTATGGTCAGCGCCAACGTCATCCAGCGCGGGCGCGCACCCATCGCGGCAATATCGGAAAGATTGACGGCCACCACGCGGTAGCCGATGTCGGCCGCACTCGAGTCGGAGGGAAAGTGCACGCCCTCGACGAGCGAATCGATAACCTGGATCTGGTCGCGCCCGGGTTCGGGCTCCAGCACGGCTCCGTCGTCGCCGATACCCGTCACGACCCCCGGCGTAGTCACCCGGCGATCGAAATAACGGCTTATCAGCTCGAACTCATCCACCGGTGTTTGCTTGTACCTCTGTTTCACGCAACGATTGTGCGGCGACGTCCAGGCACGCATTGATGTATTTGTGCCCTTCGACCGAGCCGAAGCGCCTGGCGAGATTGACGCATTCGTTGATTACAACCTTGTAAGGAATATCGATGCGCGTTTCGAGCTCGTACGTACCGATCAGCAGTATACCGAGCTCCACGGGATCCAGCTGTTCGAGCGGCCGGTCGATCAGGTTGTCGATGGTCTTCTCGAGCTCGGCCTGCGCCTTACAGATTGCGGGAAGCTGCTCATCGAAGAACGCCTGGTCTACACGTTCGTACGCGACCTGCTCGTGAAACTGCGCCAGCAGCTCCGAGGCGGAGTGCCCGGCGATCTGCTTCTGGTAGAGCGCCTGCAACAGCAGTTCACGTGCACGCGTTCGCGCGCCTGTTCCTTTTGAACCGGCATTACTCATGTCACAAACCTTCCAGGTATCGGTCGATCAGCTGTTAGTCGATGCGTCGCAACAAGTTGACCATCTCAATGACGGCGAGCGTGGCTTGTTCACCCTTATTGCCGGCCTTCGTTCCGGCACGCTCTATAGCCTGCTCGATGGTGTCAACGGTCAGCACGCCATGGCCGATCGGGATACCATGCTTCTGCCCCGCGGCCGTAATGCCCTTCACACATTCGCTGGCAACGTACTCGAAGTGCGGTGTGCCGCCGCGGATGACAGCACCCAGCGCGATGATGCCGTCGACACGGCGCGTCGCCGCAATTTTGTCCACGGCTATCGGCATCTCGAATGCGCCGGGTACACGAATAATTTCAATGTCGGCGTCTGCCGCGCCGTGCTGCCGCAGGCAACGCAGTGACCCTTTGATGAGTGAATCAACGATGAATTCGTTGAATCGCGCCGCCACGATGGCAAATCTGCCGTCGCGAACGATAAGGTCGCCTTCTGTTGTCTTGATCCTTTCCATGGCTTGCCGTCGCTCTCAGACGTACTCCGTGATCTCCAGGTCGAAGCCCGAGATCGCGTACATGTGCTTAGGCGCCGATAATACACGGATTTTGCTGAGCCCGAGATCGCGAAGAATCTGCGCGCCCACACCGTAGGTGCGCAAGACCATGTCACCACTACGGCGATCGTCCAGTTCATCCCTGTGCTCATCCAGCGATTCGACGGACTCCATGAAGTCGCGCGACGTTTCCTGGTCGCGCAACAACACGACCACGCCGGCTTCTTCGTTCGAGATACGTTCGATCGCGCTGTGCAGCGGCCATCCGAGCGAGCGACTCTGGACACCCATTACGTCGCCAAGCGTGTCCTGCAGGTGCACGCGAACCAGCGGCGCATCGACGGCGCCGAGGTCCCCTTTCACCAGCGCGACATGCACTGAGCGGTTAATGCGATCGTCATAACAGAACATCGTGAACTCGCCATACGCAGTCTCGACGACCTGCTCCGCGATACGCTCAACGTTGCGCTCTTTCTCGAGACGATAACGGATCAGATCTGCAATCGTCCCGATGCGGATACCGTGCTTCTTAGAGAATTTCTCGAGATCGGGACGACGCGCCATGGAACCGTCCTCATTGAGAATCTCGACGATCGCCGCGGCCGGTTCGAGTCCCGCAAGACGCGCGAGGTCACAACCGGCCTCGGTATGTCCCGCGCGTGTGAGCACGCCTCCCGGCTGTGCCATCACGGGAAAAATATGCCCGGGCTGGCTCAGGTGCTCAGGTTTGGCATCGGGAGCAACCGCTGCCTGGATCGTCTTGGCCCGATCATGCGCGGAGATACCGGTGGTAATACCCTCGGCCGCCTCGATCGATATCGTGAAATTTGTCGCATGATGTTCGTCTGTGTCGCTCACCATGAGCGGTAAGCGCAGCTGCTTGCAGCGTTTGCGTCCGAGCGTCAGACAGACGAGTCCGCGCCCGTGGGTCGCCATGTAGTTGACGTCCGCTGCGCGGACCTTCTCGGCCGCCATGATCAGATCGCCTTCGTTCTCGCGATTCTCGTCATCGACCATGATGACCATCTTGCCCGCGGCGATATCAGCGATGATTTCATCGATATCGCTGAACGTGGAATCGTGCGCACTCGGGTGCATCTTTGTATTGTCAGGCATAACCATGCGCCTTCAGGAATTCGATAGAAATGCCGTCACCATCCTTGCTGAGCAGGCGCTCGATGTAACGCGCCAGAAGATCAACCTCGACGTTGACGACGGTGCCAACCGCGTAGTCATCGAAAATCGTGACCTCGGCCGTATGTGGAATGATATTCACTGCGAAGCTGTTTCCCGATACTTCGTTGATGGTAAGGCTGACGCCATCCACGCAAATTGAGCCCTTTTTCGCCACGTAACGCGAGTATTCCGCAGGAATCTCTATTTCGAGCCGTATCGATCGGGCGTCGGCGGCTCGCGACGTCACGGTGCCGGTGCAGTCCACATGACCGCTGACCAGGTGACCGCCGAGGCGTTCGCCCAGGCTGATCGCCGGTTCGAGATTCACCGGCGAGCCGATCTCCAGTTTGCCCAGCCCTGTCACGTCCAGCGTTTCTACGGACACATCGGTGTCGAATCCGTTGTCATGGAGCGCGACGACGGTCAGGCATACGCCGTTGACCGATATGCTGTCGCCAAGCTCGTAGTCGGACCACGGCAGGCCCGTCGAGCTGACTGTCAGCCGCACGTCGCCGCCCTGGCGCTTGATGGCAGAAATTCTGCCCTTTGCTTTGATGATCCCGGTAAACATCAGTGCTTAACTCGTGCGGTTATTCTCGTGTCATCGCCAATGCGGCGAACATCGCATATATCGAGGACCCTGCGGTCCGCAAGTGCCAACCAGGATGGCGTACTGAACATGCCCCTGGTTTCGCTGCCCATTATGTGGGGTGCCTGATAAATCACAAGTTCGTCGACCAGCTCTTTTTCCAGCAGGTAGCCGGTAACGCCCGGACCCGCCTCCACCAGAACGTCGTTGACGCCACGCCGTGCAAGCTCTTCAAGGACCGCGCTTATGTCGACCGCATCGCCAGAAGCCCCAAAGGAAAGGACTTCGGCACCGGCGTCGTTCAGACGCGAATGATCGTGGCTTCCGGTACAGCAGATCAGGGTCGCGCCCGGCAAGGTCAACATTCCGGCCGCCAGGGGCATGCGCAGGCGACTATCGAGCACGACTCTGAGCGGTTGCAAACCGGCGATCGTAAGCTCTGTCAGGCGTACGTTCAATGACGGATCGTCCGCCAGCACCGTACCGATACCCGTCATGATGGCGCCGGACCGCGCTCGCAGCCGCTGCACGTCATCGCGCGCCTGAGGCCCCGTTATCCACTGGCTCTCCCCGCTTTTCATCGCGATCGCGCCATCGAGGCTCGCGGCGACTTTGACGCGCACAAGCGGACGATTGCGCGTTACGCGAGCGATGAATCCGGCGTTGAGCAACTCGGCGGCCGAGCTCATCAGACCGACTTCTGTCGCTATGCCCGCCTTGTCCAGCCTGTCGAGCCCGCGGCCGGCCACCTGAGGAAAAGGATCCTCCATCGCCGCGATCACCTTGCCGACGCCTGCGTCTATCAATGCCTCGACACAAGGCGGCGTCTTGCCGTGGTGATCGCAAGGCTCCAGCGTAACGTAGACCGTAGCGTCGTTCGCATCTTCACCCGCTGCGGCCAGCGCGTTGATCTCCGCGTGAGGCTCGCCGGCAAATTCATGCCAGCCTTCGCCAACGACGACCTCGTTCTTCACGATGACGCAACCGACCATGGGATTGGGATGTGCCGAATACAAACCGCGAGCTGCAAGTTGCAGAGCACGCGCCATGTACGCGCAATCGGAATCGGAAAACGCGGGCATGGTCAGCGATTCTTCTTGCCCAGCAACTCGGGCAGCAATGACATCTGCTCTCGGCTCGCGGCCGTCTCCGAGATTTTCTGCAGACGCTTGATCTCGTCCTCGAACTCGGTGATGTCCTGAAAGCGACGATAAACGGATGCAAAGCGCACGTAAGCCACCTCATCCAGCGCGCGAAGTTCTTCCATGACGAACTCGCCGACCAGGCGCGATGGCACTTCGCGCTCGCCCATGGTCCGCAGTCTGTGAATCAGGTGTCCGACCGCCTGCTCCAGTTGGTCGCTGGGCACAGGACGCTTCTCCAGTGCCCGCACCATGCTGTTGCGCAGCTTGTTCTCGTCGAAAGGCTGGCGAGAGTTATCGTTCTTTACCAGCCGCGGCATGACGAGTTCGGCTGTTTCAAACGTCGTGAACCGCTCGTTGCAGGCAAGACACTGCCGGCGCCGGCGAATCTGCCGGCCATCACCCGCCAGGCGCGAGTCTATGACCTTGGTTTCTTCGTTGGCGCAAAACGGACAATGCATAGCTGCCTAATTCTCTGTCAGGCAATCAGGCGTACACCGGGAACCGTTTGCAGAGATCCAGCACCTGGCCCTTGACGCGCTCGATTGTTTCCTGATTTTCGATATCGTCAAGTATATCCGCTATCCAGCCACTTAGCTGACGGGTTTCCTCCGTACCGAAGCCCCGCGTCGTGATCGCGGGCGTGCCAAGCCGCAGCCCGCTCGTTACAAACGGCGATTGCGGATCGTTCGGCACCGAATTCTTGTTGACCGTGATATTTGCGCTGCCGAGAGCCGCATCGGCCGCCTTGCCTGTAATGCCGTGATCGATGAGGCTCACGAGCATCAGGTGGTTTTCGGTGCCGCCGGAAACGATCGGATAGCCGCGCTCCGCCAGCACATCAGCCATTATTTTCGCATTCTCGCAAACCATGCCCTGGTAGTCCTTGAACTCAGGCTCCATCGCTTCCTTGAACGCAACGGCTTTGGCGGCGATGACGTGCATCAGCGGCCCACCCTGCGTACCGGGAAAGACAAGCGAGTTGAACTTCTTCGTCAGCTCCTCGTTTTCACGCGCGACGATAAGTCCGCCGCGGGGGCCGCGCAGTGTCTTGTGTGTCGTGCTCGCACAAACGTCAGCATACGGCACCGGATTGGGGTAATGCCCCGTGACAATGAGGCCGGCGACGTGCGCCATGTCGACGAACAGGTACGCGCCGACGCTGTCCGCGATCTGGCGGAATCGAGCCCAGTCGGCAACCTGCGAATAGGCCGAGAAACCCGCAACGATCATCTTCGGTCTGTGCTCGAACGCAAGCTCCTGGATCGCATCATAGTCGATCAGTCCCGTCTCGGGTTCCAGGCCATACTGAATAGCGTTGAAGAGTATTCCCGAGAAATTGACCTTCGAGCCGTGCGTCAGGTGCCCACCATCGTTAAGGCTCATGCCGAGAATCGTGTCACCGGCCTGCAAGAGCGCCAGGTAGACCGCGACATTTGCCTGTGAACCCGAGTGCGGCTGCACGTTGGCGTACGCGGCGCCGAACAGCTTCTTTGCTCTCTCAATCGCAAGTGTCTCGGCATCATCGACGTACTCGCAGCCCCCGTAGTAACGCTTGCCCGGGTAGCCCTCGGCATATTTGTTCGTCAGCACACTGCCCTGCGCCGCCAACACCCGGGGGCTGGCGTAATTTTCCGATGCGATCAGTTCGACGTGCTCCTCCTGACGCCGGTTTTCCTGTTCTAAAGCTTTGGCAACTTCGGGATCGAAAGCCTCGATCGTCGTCGATGTATCAAACATCCGGGCATACTCCGTACGAAGGGGGGGGGTGAGAAAAGAACGCGATCTTACCTGTTTAACGGCGGAGATGGCACCGTCGACACAGGCTTAGCGTGTTTCGACGAAGGATTGCACGACCCGGGTCCAGGCCCGCGCCAGATTGCGCCGGTTGTAGCCGCCACCACCCGTACCTATGATCCTTCCTTCGCAGTATTCGTCGGCGAGGCGGCACAGGGATGCTGCCGCCTCCGCGTGCGCTTCTTCGCTCCAGCAAAGGTGGGTTATGGGATCGCCCTCCAGGCTGTCCGCACCGCACTGCATGATGATGAATTGCGGCTGCGTCGACCTGATGTACGCCTCAACGCGTGGCCAGGCATCGCGGAAGTCGCGGTCGTCCGCGCCAGGTGCCAGCGGGATATTCAGCTTGGTGCCACGCGCCCTTCCTGTGCCGGTCTCCTCGGCCGCTCCGGTTCCGGGATAAAGAAACCGGCCGTCCTCATGGAGGTCCGCGAACAGGAGGTCCGGATCGTCCTCGAAACCGTAGAAAACGCCATCGCCGTGGTGAGCATCGATATCGACGTAAGCGACACGCCTGAGCCCGTATTGCTTGCGCAGGTACTCGACCGCGATCCCACAGTCGTTGAAGACACAGAATCCCCCGGCGCTGCCGCGCGCCGCATGGTGCAGACCGGCGATCGGGACAAAAGCGCGCTTGTGGTTATCGTTCATGATCTCATCGACAGCGCAGAGTACGGCGCCGACCACTGCAGACGCGGCGTCGTAAATTCCAGGCACCGCCGGCGTGTCTCCAGCATCGAGCCAGCCCTTGCCATCCGCGGACATGCGGGACACCTTGTCGATGTATTCCGCCGTGTGAAACAGCGCCAGCTCGTCGACGAGCGCCGGTCGGGGGTGGCCGTACTCGATCGCATCGCCGAGACCGGCTTTGTCGAGTTCGGCGTGGAAAACGTCGTGACGGTCGGTGCCGAATGGATGCGGATCGCCAAACCCGTAGGCGGCGATTGACTCTCCCCGGTAAACAAGCACGGCGTCGCTCATGACGTGGGGAACCTCATATTTGTTTTCTTGTGGCGCAGCATACCTGATAATGCGCGCTCCTTAACAAGCGGTCGGACAATGGCACAGTACATCTACACCATGAATCGCGTAGCCAAGGTCGTGGCTCCCAAGCGGCACATCCTTCGGGACATCTCCTTGAGCTTCTTTCCCGGCGCCAAGATCGGCGTGCTCGGGCTCAATGGCTCCGGCAAATCGACGCTGTTGCGCATCATGGCCGGTCTCGATACCGAAATCGACGGCGAGGCGCGCCCCCAGCCCGGCATCAAGATCGGCTATTTGCCTCAGGAACCTGAACTCGACCCGAAAAAGGATGTGCGCGGCAATGTCGAGGAAGGCGTCGCCGAGATCAAGGCACTGCTCGATCGTTTCAACGAAATCAGCATGAAGTTTGCCGAGCCGATGGACGATGACGAGATGAACGCGCTGCTCGAGGAACAGGGCAAGCTGCAGGATGCGATCGACGCCGAAGGAGCCTGGGAACTCGAGCGCAAACTCGAAATCGCCGCCGATGCATTGCGCCTGCCGCCATGGGACGCGAACGTTACCAGGCTGTCAGGCGGCGAGCGCCGCCGAGTGGCTCTGTGTCGGCTGCTGTTGTCACAACCCGACATGCTGCTGCTCGATGAGCCGACCAACCACCTGGATGCCGAGTCGGTGGCCTGGCTGGAACGCTTCCTGGACGAATACCCGAGCACAGTGATCGCAGTAACCCATGATCGTTATTTCCTCGACAACGTCGCAGGTTGGATTCTCGAACTCGATCGCGGTCACGGCATTCCCTGGGAAGGCAATTACTCGTCCTGGCTCGAACAGAAAGAGGCCCGTCTGCAGCACGAAGAGGCGGCGGAAAAAGCGCGCAGGAAGGCCATGCAGCATGAGCTCGAGTGGGTTCGCAGCAATCCCAAGGGACGCCAGGCGAAGTCCAAAGCGCGCTTGCGGCAATTTGAAGAGATCTCCTCGCCCAGTTACCAGAAGCGCAACGAAACGAATGAGATCTACATTCCGCCCGGACCGAGGCTCGGCGACGTCGTGCTCGAGATCAAGGATCTCAGGAAAGGCTTTGGTGACAAGTTGCTCGTCGACGGACTCAGCTTGCAGCTGCCACCTGGTGGCATCGTCGGCGTCATCGGACCGAATGGCGCGGGTAAAACCACGATGTTCCGCATGATTACGGGCGATGAGCCGCCGGACTCGGGCACGATTCGCCTTGGCGACACCGTAAACATCGCAAGTGTCGACCAGTCACGGGACAGCCTGAATGACGACAAGACGGTCTGGGAAGAGATCTCGGACGGCCAGGACCTGATCACCGTCGGCAATTACGAAACCTCCTCGCGCGCTTATGTGGGTCGTTTCAATTTCCGCGGACAGGACCAGCAGAAGAAGATCGGTTTGCTGTCCGGCGGTGAACGCAACCGCGTGCACCTCGCCAAGACGCTGCGCGCGGGCGGCAACTTCCTGCTCCTCGATGAACCAACCAACGATCTGGATGTGGAAACATTGCGCGCGCTTGAAGAGGCACTGCTGGAGTTTCCGGGCTCGGCCGTGGTGATTTCGCATGACCGGTGGTTCCTCGACCGCATCGCGACGCACATCCTCGCATTCGAGGGCAACAGCGAGGTCGTCTGGTTTGCCGGTAACTATGCCGACTATGAAGAAGACCGTCGGCGAAGGCTCGGTGCGGATGCGGCAAACCCGCACCGAATCAAGTATAAGAGGCTGAGTGCCTGAGAGGTTACAATCACTCGAATTGCCCTGATAACGCGTCCCGTGATCGATGCGGCACGCGAAGGCGTCGGTAATTGGGTAAAGTAAGTATTTCATGATTATGTTAAGCGCGGACGGCGGCAATCGATCAATGGTGCATACTGAGGTTGCGAATTGATTTGACGAATTCTGCCGTCCGACCAAAAGAAAGAACAAGGACGAAATGACGATCGTTTTAGACAGAGATCAGGGGATCGACAGCGGGCTCGACGAGCGCATCGGCCTGGAGTGCCCCTACTGCGGCATGTATGCCCACATGAGCCCGCAGTCGGTACCAGATGCGGCTTCCCTGCTTCGCGACAGACCCAAACAGGTTGGACTCGTTTACAAATGCGATGCCTGCGATTCGCCCGTGTTCCTGCGCTTCGCGGTGCGTGAATACAAAGACAATCGCGTAGAGCTCAATCGCAACTTTGTAGAGCTCGAGCGGCCCAAGGAGCGCTTCGCCTTCTCGTACTTGCCGAAGCACACCGAGATTCTATTCCGGGAAGCGTTGTCCTGTTACTCGGGTAATAATTTCAACGCTTTCGCGTCCATGTGCCGGCGAGCGTCAATTAGCGCATTTGACGTGCTGGGCGAAGGCGGCAAGTTGCGAGCATTCGAAGAGGTCATGGTCGCCCAGGAGATCACCGGTATCGACGATGATTCGTTCGCGCCGATCAAGGCAGTGCTATTCGGATCCGGTCAGCACGAGGATCTGCCGATGCTCGATCGCGCTCAGGCCGGCATCCTCCTCGAAGTATTGAAAGACATGTTCTACCAATGCTTCGTGCGTCGCGGAAAACTGTCACGAGCCATCAAGGTGCGTCGTTTCTTCGTTTCGGAGCATAACGACAACCTGGCCTCCGCCTGATAATGGGGACATTCTGCTTTTCTCCCATGGAGAAAAGCAGAATGTCCCCGATTAGCCGACGGCCACCCTCGCATTACGAAACATCCGCATCCAGGGTCCGTCCTCGTCCCAGTCGTCGGGGTGCCACGAATTCTGGCGCGTGAGGGCCACGCGCTCCGGGTGCGGCATCATGATCGTCACGCGACCGTCGTCGTTGCTGAGCCCACAGATTCCATCCAGCGAGCCGTTCGGATTCGCCGGGTACTTGTCGGCGACCTCGCCGTAGTTATCGACATAACGCATCGCGACGGTATGGGACGATGCGTATCGCGCCATGTCATCGAGGAAGACCGCCCGACCTTCACCGTGCGAAGTTGCGATCGGCATGCGCGATCCAGCCATTTTCTGCAAGAACAGTGACGGGCTCTCCACCACCTCGACGAGACTCAGGCGTGCCTCGAACTGTTCCGACTTGTTGCGCAGGAACCTTGGCCAGTTTTCAGCACCGGGAATCAACTCGCGCAGGTGCGACATCATCTGGCATCCATTGCAGACGCCCAGCGCAAATGTATCGCTACGCTCGAAAAAAGCGGCGAACTGGTCGCGGGTACGCGAATGGAACAAGACCGATTTGGCCCAGCCACCGCCTGCGCCCAGAACGTCGCCGAAGGAGAAGCCACCGCAGGCAACCAGGCCCTGGTAGTTGGCCAGCGTGTCTCGACCACTGAGCAAGTCGCTCATATGAACATCAACAGCCGCAAAGCCGGCACGTATGAAGGCCGCTGCCATCTCGTTCTGGCTGTTTACACCCTGTTCCCGCAGGACGGCGACACGGGGTCTGTCACCGCCACGATAAATGCGCGCGATGTCGTCCTTCGGGTCAAATCGGAGGTCGACGTTCAGGCCGGGATC
>Ga0209567_10001741_pt1 | contig 10885 bp, 11 predicted proteins | sample COG_12_FD_184756 | JGI IMG/M metagenome (GOLD analysis project Ga0209567, IMG submission 184756) | Pelagic marine sediment microbial communities from the LTER site Helgoland, North Sea, for post-phytoplankton bloom and carbon turnover... | ecosystem: Environmental > Aquatic > Marine > Neritic...
GGATGCCTGGCGAGTGAAAGCAGTAGCGGAAAATTATCGACCAACAAGGGTTACCTGGTGGTATCACTCTTCGCAATCATATTGATATGGACTGCCGACCTGCTAGAGATCATCTCCTTCGCTTCACGTGCTTTCGCACTGTATTACCTATTGCAGTGTGTGGTTGCCCTCATCGCGAGCCACCATTATTACGAGCGCAAAGCCTACCGCCTGTGCTGCACACGCTTTGCTACAGTCGCAACCATCCTGGCTTTTATTGTGGTATTCGCCATCCCTGCTGAATAGGCACCGACAAGAGGCTTAGCGAGCATTCATGCTGATTGGTACTATGGTGCGTAACTGATGGAGAGAAGATATGAAGCTTCTGGTGTGTGTTGACCTTTCTGAATCCACAGAAATAATTGTGAAAAAGATCGAAGAAATTGCCAAAGCACTCTCAGCAAAGGTGTGGCTCCTGCACAATGCAGTGCCTGAGCCAGACTTCGTGGAATTTAAAGCGGATCCACAAGCGGCTCGGGAATCCCTTGCGAAGAAATTCAACGGCGAGCATCGCCAGATTCAAGAGCTTGCAAACCGAATGCGCAAGGCAGGCCTGGATACAACAGCGCTGCTTGTGCACGGCGCAACGGTAGAAACAATTCTAAAGGAGGCCTCGGAACTGGAGGTTGACATGATTGTTGTAGGTTCTCATGGACGAGGCGCAATGTATCAACTTCTTGCGGGTAGCGTCAGCGAAGGGGTCCTTCGTAAATCCCGATGCCCGATCCTCGTTGTCCCAACACATAGACGCACCTGATCCGACAACGGGGTCAGGTCTAAAATTCCAACACCTCACTCAGTCGTCCGGACTACATTACCCTTTTCATGTCTGGTTCTGGCCGGTTTTCACCGTTGCCGGCCTAGCAACAAATAGGGCAGCTAGATGCAGCGAACGGCAAGTATCTACCCTATTCCGGTCCTACAGTCGCTGCTAATATAAACAATCACTGAAAGACAAAAACCGACCCGAACCTGACATTCCCGATATCCTTGGGGAGGACCGGAAAGTACTGAAAGAGGACGTTCAGGTATAGATTGTGAGCTGAGAGGTGGACCCCGGTAGGCGGCGCCCTTCGAATTGTTGATCTCTGTGGTGAAACCCGTTGCCGAGGTGCCGACGATGGCCGAACGGCTGCCCGGCAAAACCGCCGCCGCCAATCCGAATTCATCGACAGCCAGCGCCGCTGACGAGTGAGTAGCGGTGCCGTCCGGCAATTGTTTTACCTCCACCTCGATCCCTTCAGTATGGTCTTTACAGATTTCTTCTTGATTTGCCTTTAGACAGTTTGTCGGCAAACATTGCGCGATCCGCCTCCTTGAGCAACTGGTCAGCGTTGCCTGCATCGTCAGGATAAACGGCAATACCGACACTGATCGATGGAATGACCTCATCCGCTTCCAGGGTAAAAGCCGTCTCAAGGGAGCCACGTAGGCTCAATTCCGTCTTTTCGGCATCTTGACGCTCATGCAGATTTTCTAGAATCACAGCGAATTCATCGCCGCCAATCCGGGCTGCGGTATCAGACTCACGTATGCAGGCTTGCAGCCGCTCGCCGATGGTCTTCAAGAATATGTCTCCTGCTTTATGGCCTAAGCGATCATTGACAGACTTGAAGTTATCCATGTCAATAAAGAGTATCGCTAGCTTTTTGCGATTGCGTTCTGCCCGGGAGATGGCGGTAGAGAGACGATCGTCAAATAATAGTCGATTGGGTAGATCGGTCAGGTAATCGTGGCTTGCGAGTCGCAGCAGACGTTCCTGCACTTCAGCAGAATGTGTTACGTCACGCAACACCGCAGTAAAAGTCTTTTCGCCGCCATAACAATACATATATATCGATGACTCGGCTGGAAACTCCTGACCGTTTTTCCTAAGTCCGAACACGGACTTCTGATGGTGCATGATCAGATCATTCCCCTCGTTTCGCGCAAATTCCTCCACGTGTCCTTTATGAGTGGCGCGAAACCTCTCAGGGATAAGCAACTCTATCGGTTGCCCGAATACCTCATCGGCTGAATAGCCGAAGATTTCTTCGGCACCTTTGCTGAACAGGATGATCTTCTGTGATTCGTCTATCGAAACGATAGCCTCATAAGAGAAACGCAACCGTCGTACGAGAGAAGCTATATCCTGGCGAAGTGTCTTGACGGCACTCCGATGTGGTTGATCCAAATTATTGCGTATGCTCACAAGCTGCTTACCAAATCTTTTCCTATGAACTCGTGAGCAGTCAGCCAACTGCTTGTTGCGCGCATGAATATAACATCATGGCTGAGTACCGCCAATTCGACAAACGTCATAAAGCACGGTCTTAGCCAATACCGTCATTGGCCGAACATCACGTTGAACCATTCGTTCGATTAAACTCGTTCTAATTTGCATGGGTGCTAAGTTGATTCTCGATTTGCAAGCTCTTCTTCTATCATTTTTTTGAGCTTGACTCTGCAATCAGTGACCTTGCAGTGGCTGGCATGCCTGCAGCAGAGCTGAAGATCTCGAATCTTATCATCTTCTACATCCAGCATGCAGACCAATGCGATCTCTTCTTTTTCACACTCTGATTCGGCCTGCTCCAATAATGTGACCGTATTGCACCCCTCGACAAACCGCTTTCTTGCAAAAAAAGCGATATGATCAAAATCATAATTCCCTAGGCATCTTGGATTGTGGCAGACCATAATGTTGCAGCCCTTGTATTTCTGCTGAGCAGTCTTGTGTTGAGCTATCTATTTTTGGCATTTTGCCCCTTTTCGAGTGATGGGCGTTTGATATGGATCAACAAAAGGCAACGCTATCCGAAGGAAGTCTTGGTCGTGATGCTGATCTGAATTACCCTGCTTTTTTCTTGCAATACCAACCAACTCCATCAGGCTTACAATTACTGCTTCCGAAACCAGCAATTCAATGATTTGTAGACTCATTTTAAGCCAAACAACTCTCGAATGACCGGGGCGATTCCCGGCGATCAGCCGATTTTTCCAACTATCTCAGCGTGGACGGCAACCATCGGCTAAATACACGACATTAACGAACCTTCCCAGCAACGGCAGGTTAACATCGGTAAGCGGTTATTCGATTACAGGACGGCTCCAGATCAGCGTCCGTTGAATACTGACTTGAGTACAAAATGGGTAGGAATAAAGACGAGTAGCGGATACGCGCACATCAGCAGCACCAGGTATAAGGGGCCGGACACCCACGTTTGAGGTGGGTTACCTATACCAAACACCCAGTTGAGGTTCCTATCTGGATCGGTGGCCAGATAGCAGACCGGAAGCAGGACCCACATCAACAGCGTCTGCGCATATACGGCCCGCGTGTCGTAGCCCAGCCGACAGATCATCCAGAGTAGCAGTACTGGGAGAATAACGTGGAACAGGGAGAAGAATTTGAACAGTGGCGTATAAAGGGTTCCAAACATGTAACCAGTGCCATTCAGACCGATTACATCGAAACCTGCAATCAAGCGCAGAAAAAAGTCCAGATTCCAGGCAAGCTCCGGCAGCAACACGCCAACTGCCATCATACTGGTCAGAAAGCGGTTTTCCATCCAGAGCGCCGGCACGGTAGCTAAAAGCGCGATATCTGATAACCAGAGAAAATTCGCAGGACCCCGTTCCACCCAATAAATAGGCACAAGGACACAGACAAATATCGTATAGGCTGTCTTTATCCACGCGGAAAGCATCATCACGATATTAATTCAGGCATCCCTTAGTAAGACTTCGTGAATATGTTAGAGCATCCGGGGTACTTCCTTATTGCGTCAGATACTCTGCGTGACATCCAGATTGTCATGTAGGGGTAGGTTCTCCCCATTGTGACTGACAAAGTTGGCCAAGTCAGGCTAACTGACGGTAAACGGCCATTCTGTTTGGCTATTAATGCTTGTGTTTGGTTGCTGCACGAAGCTCTGCCATAGCCGAAGAAATCACGCGAATTGCGGAACGCATTAAGAGCCACGTGAGACCTAGTGCAACCACAATATCAGGCCAGCCTGAACCAGTGAACCAGACTGCACCAGCCGCGACGAATACAGAAATATTTGATGCTATGTCGTTTCGCGAGCACTCCCACACTGAGCTCATGTTTACATCCTCGTGGCGGTGACGCCACAGAAGAAAAAGACAAATAGAATTTGCAGCAAGACCCAAAAGGCTAAATATACCCATAACCTCGAAGACAGGGACGCTTGGAACAAATAGCCTATAGGCTATCTGAGCAACAACCGTTAACGCTGCGAGCAAAATAAGTGCTCCCTTGAACAGCGCAACCTTGGCCTTGATGGCGGCACCCCTGGAAACCGCGTAGAGGCTGAGGCCATAAGTCAACGCGTCTCCAAGGTTATCCAAACTATCTGCCAGCAGAGCTGATGACTTACCATAGAGCGCAGCAGCAATGATGACCAAAAACATTAGAGCGTTGATTGCCAGGACAATTTGTAATGTCCCGCGCTGCCGCTCACGTAACCGTTCCAGTGAACAATCGTTATTACAACATCCACTCATAATGGCGACCTTACTACCATTCGGCGGACGATTGGCGAAAAAGAAAATTGTTGGATAATGGTGGCTTTGGGTCGACTCATGCCGATCAGCAGATTTTTATTATGGAATCAGTGTGTAGGTCGATGAACGAAGTACAGCGTAAGTCACTGAATGTCTTGAATGTACTGGAAGCGGCCATCCCCACTAAACATGGTGTTACTAAATAAGTACTTTCCTCAGTTCAGGTAAATCTCCATAACATGCAAAATGCAGACAAAACGCATTTATAATCAGAGGGACCGAGGATGTTTTAGATAAAGAATAACCTTTCCGAAAAGAGCATTTGTTCGTCGAATGGTCGTTAGGCAAATAATATAGAAAAACAAACGGGGTACCTCTATGAATTTGTATTCCAGGTTGCTATTAATTCTGTTTAAAAGCAAGTTTGCAAATAAGATTGCTGTGCTTGATGGGAGTTCTTCATGGTTTTGGGGTCTGGCCGTTTGATTGTGATATCAATTTTCATTTAACCAATGCGCGGTATTTTGCGTTGTGTGATCTGAGCCGTATTTATTATATGGGTCAGGTCGGGGTTTTACTTAACATGATCAAACGAAAGTGGTTGCCAGTAGCGCAGGCACAAGAGATCACTTATTTGAAACCGATAAAACCTTTTCAGCGTTTTGAGGTTTTGACCCGCTTCTCCTATTGGGATAATAAATATTGGTATACGGAGCACAAGTTTATAGCCGGTGATCTGCTTTGTGCCGTGCTACAGGTCAGGGGTGTATTTGTACATGGTAAAAAAGTTGGGTCTTCACTGGATCAAGTGGGTAAATGCCCACGACACAAGAGAATCAACCGCGTGCCCCAGGGCACCCTCTCCTCCAGAGGACCCTCTCTCGCCTGTCGGCGATTCACCTTGTCTTGCTCCGCAATTCACCTTGAAGGACGCTAAGGACGCGAAGGAAACAACGATTGAAGCATTGAGGATTTTTATTTAAAACTGCGTGTTAAACTGCATTAACCTCTATATCAGAAAACAAGGTTTTTACTTCGCGTCCTTAGCGTCCTTCGCGGTTAGGCTCTACAAGGCCTGAATGACCCACTAGATCAGGGGAAGAGCCAAAAAGTTATTCCAATGCGCAATGTTTTAGCGCTTGCCGGTGAGGATGTGAAAGTTCCTGATAAACCCGTCAATGTTGAGCATTGGCAAAAACTTATTGCTGCAAAGAAAGGAGCTTCAAAGGATTTCGATCAGTAGAATAATAGGGGGCGATGAGATTCAATACCATGGAGATGGTTTATGGATTTCCCGTACAGTGAGGATTGGTACGGATGCGCCGGACGATGTTTCGATTGTCCGGGAAGAACTGCTGGTACAGAACTAGGCTTACTCAGATCAAGGGCGGGTACCCGTCGACGAAGAAGGATTTATACGCCATGCTCGGTACCCCTTCTGGAGCTGAGTACGGAGGTTGGGGTGATGGCCGGTATCTCTTTTATCTTCTCGTAGGTGAAGCCATCGTATACCACAACCTTATTGCCGCCCCATGAAGAGACAAACAGGTATGCGCCTCTTGCTGTGAACTCGGGGTGCACCGCAGCTTCGCCGACCTCAATCTGTTTTATAACCTCCAACTTCTCCACATCGATTACGTATATGTAGCGATGGGTCTTGTTATCGGCGATAACCGCATCTGACAGCACGTGCGGCGCGCCGGGGTGTTTGCTGGTGAAGAGGCCGCCCGCCGACAATGGGTTGTATTTGCGGGAAGTTGGTATATTGGCAATGTGTTCCATCGTGGCTGGATTGAAGACTGTCATCGTACCCTTCCCACTGTTGGTTTCAAAACATAGTTCACCCCAGCATACACTGGCATGAGGTACCGGATCAGTGCCGATGGTGCCCTGGTATGCGGTACTGTCGTTCCCGATATCCTTGTACGTGTCGAGAATCCACAGCTGGTTACCCTTGTGGTCCGCTAGCATATAGTATCTGCCACCATCAGAGACAGATGCATCGTGTATGTCGGCGCCAGCGTCTTTAAACCTTTTTATTATCTTAAACTCAGGAGCGGTCTTCATGTCTACAATCCATACCTGACCGGCATCCTTCCACGCGATCGCCATAAGATCCTTGACTCCGCCGATATCGGTGATGGAGGAGCAGCGGGAAGCCATGATTTTTCCTCCAACCAGCGCCTCTGGTCCAGAGATACGCTTGAGTATCTTAAGATCCCTTGCATCCATAATGACGGCGCTACCGGGGCTGTAGTTACCGGCAAAAATGTACTTGCCGTTCATGCTGATGGCTGAGCCTCTTGAATCCTTGCCTATGGTCTGTTCGGCGACAATCTTCTGCGCTAGCAGGTCGACCTTCGCGTAGTAACCGTTTCTGCCCATCACATAGTAGTAGCGGCCGTCGGGTGAGAACACGGGGGCGTGTGCTTGTGTGGTGTTAGGAAGGCTGATCCTGTTTATGACCTCAAGGTCTGTTCCATCGATTACGAGGATACTTTTGTTATCCCTTTCGACGACAACCATCAAGTTTCCGGTACCGTAGGTGAACGGTTCCTTATCCGCATATGAGATGTTCGGTCCTGCGGTCGTTGCCAACATTACCAGGACAGCAATGCAGTCGAACAAAGTAATGATGGGAGTTTTCATGCCTCGTACCTGGCAGGATTCAACAAAATCAGAGATTACAGGTAAGCTCTATAATTTCGGTATATCGCTAACAGTTTGATAAACGAGAACTCGTGTGTCGTTATCTATTTATAGCTTTAATACGTCCTTCGATGGCAAAATAGCTCTAAATCCGGAAGATAGCAAACGTACGCGGCAATCTCCGCTTCAGATACATGGATTGCGGGTCATTGGCTCTGTTTCACTGAATTGATATCGGGTTTATCTGCCTGTCGAGGCCGTGTACTATGCAAAAAATGTTCGGGTATAGTCTCAAGCTACCCCCGTTTTCATATTACCTGCTGCCACCGGACTATTTCTTGAGGATGTATAGTTTCCGGGTCATTTTGTTGCTGTTCGCGTGGTGTCTACCGGCGAACCCCGGTCGCGCGGCTGATTTTCGCGCCGGCAACCTTGAGGGCTTGTTTGATCTGACGCTCAGTTACGGCGTTGGCGTTCGGGTGGAAGATAGCAGCGAGCGGCTGGTAGCGATCGCCAACGGCGGCGAGAGAACCTCGGCGAATAACGATGATGGCACGCTGAATTATGACACCGGCATTATCTCCAATGCCCTGCGCATGAACGCCGATCTCACCCTGGCCTGGAGACAGTTCGGTGCCTACGTGCGGGGCTATGCCTTCTACGACTATGAAAACCAAGATCAGAACCGCAAACGTACGCCGCTGAGCGACGATGGCAAGGACATTATAGGCAAGGATGCCGACCTGATGGAACACTACGTTTCGTTTCGCACGTCGGCCCGGCAGGTGCCGTTGTTCTTCCGCCTGGGTGACCAGGTGCTCAACTGGGGGGAGAGCGGTTTCATCCGTGATGGCATCGACATCATTAACCCCTTTGACCTGGCGGCGCTCAACCAGCCGGCGACCCCGCCCCGCGACCTGCTGATCCCGCAGGGCATGCTCTGGGGGGCGGCTAATCTGACCGAAACCTTCGCCCTGGAGGCCTATTACCAGTACGAATGGAAGCGTGCCCGGTTGCCCCCGGTGGGGTCCTTTTTCTCCACCAATGATCTGCTCGGCGGGGATGGCATCAACTTTGCCATGCTCAAGGCGGGACAGTTCTCCGACCTGGGTACAAACCTGGATGAGGCCTTTGCCCTGCCGCCGGGCACACTCGGCTTTGACCGGAATTTCTTCAAGCTGCCGGGGCTTCGCAGCCGGGAACCGGATGACCAGGGTCAGTTCGGTGTGTCGCTGTCCGCCATCCTGCCCGATAATCGGGCGACCAAAGTGGCGCTGTTCTTCGTGCGCTATCACAGCCGCTTGCCCCTCATCAGCGGGCGCACCGCCAGCCAGGCTGCCATTGACCAGACCTCTCAGGCGGCCGTCGATAGCCTGGCCGCCAGCCTGGTGCCGGCCTATGAATCCACCGGGCTGACACCGGGCGAGGCAGCCGATGCCGCTGACCAGACCGCCGGAGACCTGACCACCAGCCAGTATGCCAACCAGGCCGGCTATCTGATGGAATATCCCGAAGATATCTCCATGCTCGGCTTAAGCTTCAGTACGGCCACCCTGAGAAGCGGCACGCTGCTGTCCGGGGAAGTATCCCATCACAGGAATTTTCCGTTTCAGATCAGCCTCAACGAGGTATTCTCTGCCGTGCTATCGCCAATAGAATTCTCCGGCGGCGGTGACAGCGCCCTTGGCAGTTTCGCTGCCAATGACCGTGTCAAGGGTTACCTGAAACTCGACCGGACCCAGGCCACGCTGGGGGTCACCCAGCTGTTTGGGTCGCGCCTGGGCGCAGCGCAGACGGCCGCGAACGCTGACATCGGCTGGACCCATGTGCATGACATGCCGGGCAGCGACCGGCTGCCGCTGCAGGGCGTCGAACCCCCGACCAGTAATTCGGTGGGCTACCGGCTTGGCGGGTCGCTCATCTACGCCGGTGTTTTCGGCGGCGTTACCCTGGTGCCACGGGTACTGTTCACCCACGACGTGGATGGCATTACACCCGCACCGGTCAGCACCTTTGTGGAAGGACGCAAGTCGCTGACGTTTGGGCTCGGGGCCAGCTACATCAACCGGGTGACAGCGAATCTGAGTTATACCGACTTTTTCGGTGCCGGCGACCGCAACCTGTTACGCGACCGGGACCTGGTCCGGTTTCGGGTCAGTTACAGCTTCTAGGAGTCTTGCGATGCACCAGCTGCCTGTATTCGTCTTTCACCTGCTATTGGCCTTAACCGTCGTCAAGCTAGCGGTTGCGGACGTCACTCCCGAACAGGCTAACCGGCTCGGTGGTGCGGAGCTCACTCCGCTGGGGGCTGAGCGTCGGGGTAACGCCGACGGAACCATTCCGGTTTGGGACGGTGGCATCACCGAACCACCGCCCGGGTATCAACACGGTAGCCACCAGGTTGATCCCTACCCCGATGACGCGGTGCTGTTCAGCATCAGCGCAGAAAACCTGCAGAGCCATGCCGACAAGCTCAGCGAGGGCCAGCAGGCCATGTTGCGTACCTATCCGCAGACCTGGCGCATGGACATCTATCCGACGCGCCGCTCGGCGTCCTATCCCGAGTGGGTTTATGCGGCGGTGAAGTCAAATGCGAGCACGGCGCAGCTCGTCACCGAAGGCAAGGGCGGCGTAGACGGTGCCAATGTCAGTTCACCGTTCCCGATCCCCGCGAACGGTCTCGAGGTGGTCTGGAATCATAATCTGCGCTGGCGCGGTATCCGCGTTAAACGCACTTTCGGTCAGGCCGCGGTGACCCGCAAGGGCCGTTACACCGTCAGCCTCGCGCTCCAGGACGAGGTGTTTCCCTACGGGGCCCGGCCCGGCGATCCGCTGCGGGTGGATTTCCCGAACATACTGCTGGCGCTCAAGAGCAAGTTTATCCAGCCCGGCCTGATTGCCGGCGAGGGTATCCTGGTGATCGACCCCATCGATCAGACGCGGGATCCGCGTAAGTCCTGGTCCTATGACCGGGCGCTGCGGCGGGTACTGCGTGCGCCCTACATCGGTAATGACTATCCTGCGCTGCGCACCGACAACCTGCGCACCGTGGACGAATTCGATATGTACAATGGCTCACCGGGGCGCTTCGAATGGAAGCTGCTGGACAAGCGGGAACTGTACATCCCCTACAACGCCTACCGTCTCCACAGCAAAGCGCTCGACTACGGCGACATCCTCCAGCAGCACCATATCAACCCGGCTGTGGCCCGCTACGAGTTGCACCGGGTCTGGGTGGTGGAGGGTACCCTCAGGCCGGGCATGCAGCATGTCTATTCCCGGCGGGTCTTTTACATCGACGAAGACAGCTGGCAGATTGCCGTAGCCGACAACTATGATCAGGACGGCAAGCTGTGGCGTACGGCGGAGGCGCATGCCCTGAATTACTACCAAGTCCCGGTACACTGGAGCACCCTCGAGGTCTACAATGACCTGCAGACCCAGCGCTACCTGGCCTCCGGGCTGGATAACCGGCGCAACCCCTACCGTTTCTTCGATACAGCCGATCCGCGCGAGTTCAGTCCCAATGCGCTGAACTATTACATTCGCTGAGTCCGTTGCCTGCAACCCACTCTTACCATTCAGCCAAAATTTCGGAACGGCAACTATGCAGCGGAATCAGACATACACGTATCGTCTTGCACTTGTGTAATCCGCTTATGCCCGGGAAGCCAGGTATGGCAAAAGC
>Ga0209567_10001742_pt1 | contig 10885 bp, 12 predicted proteins | sample COG_12_FD_184756 | JGI IMG/M metagenome (GOLD analysis project Ga0209567, IMG submission 184756) | Pelagic marine sediment microbial communities from the LTER site Helgoland, North Sea, for post-phytoplankton bloom and carbon turnover... | ecosystem: Environmental > Aquatic > Marine > Neritic...
GACCTCGAACAGCCGCTCGGCCAACGGGTCGCCCTGCGCCGCCTCGGCGTCGAAGTACGATCGTCCGCTACCGTCGGGGAGCTCCCGATCGAGCGTGAACTTGGCCGCGTTCGGATTCGGCGTGCTTTGCACGGTGATCTGTAGCTCGGCCATGCCGCTTCCTGTGCTGTCCCGGCAGGTTCAGCGTCCTGCCAGTCGTTGATGATACCGTCCGGGAGCCGGACGGGGCTATCCGTAGTTCTTCCTAGGCTACCGGGATTCCTCCTCGATCGCCGTGGCGAGCATCTCGACCGCCGCCTCGAGCAGCGCATCCGTGATGATCAGGGGTGGCGTGAGGGAGATGACGTTGCCTTCGGGTCCTTCTGCGATCAGGACCCAACCGCGGCGGAGCGACTCCACGACGACGCGGCGAGCCAGATCGCCATCCGGATCGCCATTGTCGTCCACCAGCTCGATGCCGAACATGAGCCCCCGACCCCGTACATCACCGATGCAGTCGCGACCCGCGGCCAGGTTCTCGAGCCTCTGTTTGAGGCCTTCGCCCAGCTCAGCGGCTCGCGCTGCCAGCCCTTCCTCCTCCAACACCGCCAGCGAGGCCGCGGCGGCCGCGCAGGAGAGCGGATTGCCCGAGAAGGTCGCGGTGTGGATCGCTTCGCCCTCGGAAGGAGGCCAGGAATTCATGACAAGGGCCGTGCCGATGCAGGCCGAGACAGGCAGGCTGCCCGAAAGCGCCTTCCCGACACATAGCAAATCGGGCACGATCCCCTCGACCACGCAGGCGAACCGTGCGCCGGTCCTGCCCAGCCCGGTCATGACTTCGTCCGCGATCAGGAGCACGCCGTTGCGGCGACACAGCCCGTGCAGACCGGCGAGGAAGCCCGGAGGCGGCACGACGATCCCTCCCCGCCCCTGAATCGGTTCCACGATCACCGCTCCCACCTCCCGACCCTCTTCGCTGGCCAGGAGCCGCTCCACGTCGGCCAGCGCCGCCTCTCCGACATCCGCGGGTCCGGCCAGGCGGGGCGGCGGGCGGAACGGATGCGGAAATCCCGCTCGCAACACCGAGCGGTTGAGCTGCGCCTCGAAGGGTGCCCTGAAGCGCTGCCCGTCAGTGAGAGACAGCGCCCCGTAGGTGAGGCCGTGATAGGCGCCGGTAAAGGCGATGACGCCCGGCTTACCGGTGTGCAGACACGCCGTCTTGAGCGCGATCTCGACCGCCTCGCCACCGTTGGTGCCCAGGATCATCTGTGGATCCTCGTACGGGCTGAGCTCCGCCAGGCTCTCCAGCAGCGCGATCTTGGCTTCCGGTGGGTGGACGTCTCCCATGCCGTGGGGCAACAGGGCCGCCTGCGCGCGGATCGCGGCGACGATACGCGGGTGGGCGTGGCCGGCGGCCGCCACTCCGAACGCGGCGGTCAGATCCACGTAGCGGTTCCCGTCCGCGTCCCACACGTTGGACCCCTCGGCACGCTCCCACACGACCGGGAACGACTCCGTCACCAGGGTCATGCCCCGCGATTCGCGAGCGGTCAGCTCTCTGGTCAGGTAACTGGAGCGGGGCCCGGGTGGTGGAATGCGGATGTCTGGCAGCGAGTTGGCCAGCTCGGTAATCTTCACGGCGCGTCGGACCTCCTTAGCGGGGGTCGGAAGCCTAGCCTCCGCGGCGGGCAGCGTCAACGAGAACACGAGGTCGAATGGAGCTCCAGAATAAGGTCACCATGATCAGCGGCGCCTCCCAGGGACTGGGTGAGGCGCTGGCCCGTCGCTTCGGCCGTGAGGGGGCCCGTCTGTCCCTGTGTGCCCGCGGCCCGGAAGCGCTTCACGCCGTACGGGACGAGCTGCGGTCCGAAGGCGTGGATTGCCTCGCCATCTCGGTCGATGTGACCCACGAGGAACAGGTGGCCGGCTGGGTCGAGGCCACGTTGGCCGAGTTCGGTCGGGTGGACGTTCTGGTCAACAACGCCTCCTTGCTCGGCCCCCGGGTCGCGATCGCCGACTACCCGCTCGACGAGTGGGAGCGCGTGATGCGGGTCAACCTGACCGGTGCCTTCCTGTGTGCGCGGGCCGCCATACCGGCGCTCCGCGAGAGCAAGGGGTCGATCATCAACGTCTCGTCCGGAGTCGGCGACCACGGCCGACCGCTGTGGGGCGCCTATTCCGCCTCCAAGAACGGGCTGGAGGCGTTGACCCAGATGCTGGCGGGCGAGCTGCAGGAAGACGGGGTGCGCGCCAACACGGTCGATCCGGGCTCGATGCGAACGGTTATGCGGGCGGCCGCCTACCCGGACGAGGACCCGCAGACGCTGCCTCTTCCCGAGGAGGTGTCGGACGTCTTCGTGTACCTCGCTTCGGACCGCTCACGCGGAGTGTCGGGACAGCGCTTTCGCGCTAAAGAATTCGAAGTCGCACGGCGATGACGTGGCGCGGCGTCTGAGCATCACGCGGGTCGTCGTGCGGCCCGAGCGCCTGCGCCACTACCTGGACGCGTCGGAGCTGTTCAGGATCGCGGCCGCGCGCGCGGGAGGGCACTTCTGGCTGTTCGCCGACGACTCGACCGCGAATACCTACTTCGAGTTTCGCGAGGCGGCTGACGTGGAGCGGCTGGCCGCCATCGAAGCGGCCGCTCGCACGATAGATCCCGATCGAGCGGGTGTCCTGGAGGAGTGCTGCGCGACGCGCGACGCGGTCGCCGTCTGCCGGGAAGTTCCGTCGGAAGCGCCACGCTAGTGAGGGCGCCCCACCTGCCACGCGCCTTCCGGCTACCAGTCGTACACCGTCCAGTGGCCGCACTCGGGCGAGCCGCACACCAGTCGCACCCGAAACGGGGAGTCGTCCGACCGGGGCGCCGAGTGCTGCTCGACCATGCGCGCCATCTTGGTGGCGCACACGGGGCACTCGGGCTCGCCGCCCGGGATGGGTCGCGCCCGGTCCGCCTTCTCCAGTTTCATCGCCTCGTCGGCCGGTAACAGCGGCCCGAGTCCTTCGAGAGAGCCCATCCGGTAGCATAGGGAGCGAAGCACCCGGGACGCCACCGGAGGAACTGGCCGGGCGGCCGGGATTGTTCGCCGCGCGCGCGTTCTCTACTATGCGTCGTGATCGTACGAATTCGCAGAATTAGGGCGCGATCGGCGTTCCTCGTCTTTCTGGTCCTGTACGGCGTGGTGGGCTTGCTGGTGGGTGCGGTGGTGGCCGTTGTCTCCTCGATGGACCTGCCTGCTGGTGCGCAGCCGAACATCCTGAACCGACTCGGAATGTGGTCGCTCGTGGTCTTTCCGGCTGGTTACGGGCTGTTGGCAGGTATCGTGGCGGGCATATCCGCGACACTGTACAACGCCGCCGCGGCACTGGTCGGAGGCATCAAAGTCGAGATTCCGGATATCGAGCCGGTGTGGCCGGACACCGAGCGCGGATGAGGCGGCGGGTCGCACATGCAGCTTAGTCGGGAGATGAAATGAACGAGACGGACACGACATTCTTCACACTGGAAGAAGCGAATCGCACTCTTCCGCTGGTGCGTCGGGTGGTGGAAGACATCCTCGATAGCCACGCGGAGCTGGAGCGTCTGGCCACCGCGCTCAAGGACGCCCGCGAGGCCGGCGACGATGAGACGGAGCGTTCGGTACGAGCCGCGGCGCAGGAGACATCCTCTCGCATCGATGGGTTCGTGAGCGAGCTCGAGAAGATCGGGTGCCTGTTCAAGGGAGCGCCGCAGGGCCTCGTCGACTTCAATTCGTACCGCAACGGCCGCCCGATCTTCCTCTGCTGGCAGTTCGGGGAGGAACAGATCCTCTACTGGCACGAGCTGGATGCGGGCTTCGGGGGACGGCGTCCTCTGGAGGCGGAGGCACTGCCGGGCGCCACCTGAGTGTGAGGTCGGCGTCAGCCGGTCCGGACCGCCATCAGCCGGTCAGGAGCTGGTTCGCGTCGTACCCTGCCGTCTCCAGGATCCTCACCGCCGTCTCGCCGATCTTGCTGTCCGGCGTCGAAGCGCCGGCGGTGAGGCCGATCTCCACCTCTCCGTCGGGAAGCCACAGCGTGTCTTCGACGATCGTCTCCCCACCGATAACCTTGTGTGAGATAGTCCCCCGCGTGGGGTCGATGCACGCCGCATCCTCGATGTGGTAAGTGCGGGTAGACTCCGCGCACAGATGGGCGAGGTGGTTCGTGTTGCTGGAATTGTAGCCTCCGATGACCACCATCAGATCTGGGGGCTCCTCCATCATGGCCACGATCGCGTCCTGCCGGTCCTGAGTGGCCGAGCAGATGGTGTCGAAGCTCCGGAAGTGCTGATCGATCGCGTCGCCCCCGTAGCGGTCGACGAGCTCCTCTCCCACGCGTGCCGCGATCGCCAGCGACTCGTTGGCCAGCATGGTGGTCTGGTTGGCTACCCCGATCCGGACCAGGTCCCGAACGGGATCGAAGCCTTCCGATGCGCGGTCGCGGAATCGTTCCATAAAAGCTTCGGAAGTCAAGTCACCCCGGATGGCGTCGCACAGGAGCTCGGCCTCGCTCATGTCTCGTACGACGACGTATTTCCCGCCCGGATAGCGACGCACCTGCGAGGCCGTAGCACGTGTTTCCTCGTGGTAGTGCTTGCCGTGTACGACCGCGGTGAAGCCGTCCCGGGCGTAGCTCTCGACTCGCTTCCATACGTTCAGCACCGAGCCGCAGGTCGTGTCCACGACGACACACCCGATCTCGCGCAGCATCTCGAACGCTTCCAGCGGAACGCCGAAGGCGGGGAGGATCACGACATCGTCGGCCGTAATCGGGCTGAGATCGAAAGCTCCGGCGCCGTCCGGAAACAGAAACTGGATGTCACGATCGCGCAGCTGGCGGTTCACGAACGGGTTGTGGATGATCTCGCCGATCAGGAGGATCGTCTTGTCCGGGAATTTGGTGCGGGTCTGATACGCGTACTCGACAGCGCGATCCACGCCGTAGCAGAAGCCGAAGCTCTGGGCCAGCCGCAACCGCAGCCGGCCGGCGTCAAGCCGGTAGTCGCGCTCCCGGAGGAGGCCGACGAGGGCGCTTCCGTATTCAGATTCGAGCACGGGCACGACCTCGTCCTTGAGGCCGAGTCCGCGCCGGAAGTAAGTCGGTGGCGTTTCAGTCATTTATCAGGGCAACCCCGTGGAGTTATGCGGCGACCGGCATACAAACTAGGCGTTCGGCCGACTGAACGCTTCAACCAGGAAGCGCGCTTCCGGAACCGTGGGCTTGTCCGTTGCCGCCGCGTCACCCTTTTCTCGCCGCAGGGCTCTCGCCACCAGCATGGCTTTACGCGTGCGGCTCGTGTAGGCTCGCCGGCTTACTGAATCGAAGCCCGAGCGCTCGATCTCGCGGCCGATGTCCGCATAAATGAGAAGCGCGGAAGTGATCGCCAGCCGGCAGTCCGACGGAACCAGCTGAATTCCGGCCCGGGCCCTCGAGTAGAGTCGACCGGCATCATCGAGAAGCCGCCGCACGACGCCGGCCAGTGCCGGACTGAAGCGGGGATCGCCAAGCCACGGACCAGGATCGATACCGGCCTCCATCATCCAGTCGGCCGGCAGGTAGAGGCGGCCCTGCCGCGCATCCTCTCCCACGTCCCTCGCGATGTTGGTCATCTGCATGGCCACGCCAAGGTCCGAAGCGCGCGCCAGGGCCGGGGCACTCCGCGCGCCCATGATCGCCGAGACCATCACGCCGACGGTGGCCCCGACCCGGGCGGAGTAGGCGTACACATCGGAGACCGTCCGGTACTCGTGGCCGGAGAGATCCCACACAAAACCCTCGAGCATGGCGTCCGGTACCGTGCGCGGAATCGCGTACTCCCGCACTACCGCGGACAACGAGCGATCCACCGGGTGGTCGGCCGGTTGGCCCGCGTATGCACCGTCCAGGCGCCGGCGCAGCTCATCGACCGCATCGGGCCTGGCGCCCGGGCCATCGACGGCTTCGTCGGCGACGCGGCAGAAGGCATACAAAGCGGTGACAGGACCCCGTACGCGACCCGGCAGTAACGCCGCCGCCACATAGAAGCTCTTCGAGCCGACCCGCAGAATGTCCCGACAGCGGGCGAGGTCCTCTTGCCGCAGGCTCGGGCTATCGGAGCCGATTGGCATCGGGAACCACCTGGTCCAGCACTCGGGCGGAGGACAGCACGCCGGGAACGCCGGCACCGGGGTGCGTTCCGGCTCCAACGAGGTACAGCCCCTCGACCTCTTCGCTCCGGTTGTGGGGCCGGTAGTAGGCACTCTGCCTCAGCAGCGGCTCGAGACCGAAGGCGGAGCCGCGGAAGGCGAGCAGCTCGTCCCGGAAGTCCGGTGGCGTGAACAGCCGTGAGGTGACGAGCGATGCTTCGAGGCCGGGCATTACCGCAGCCTCCAGGTACTCGCAAATCGCCCGCCGGTACGGCTCGGCCGTGGTCTCCCAGTCGGTATCCGACTCGAGGTTGGGGACGGGCGAGAGGACGTAGAACGCCTCGCAGCCGTCCGGAGCCAGGGTCGGATCGGTCGCGGTCGGGCGGTGCAGGTAGAGGCTGAAATCGTCGGCCAGCCGCTTGAAGTCGAAGATGTCGCGCAGGAGGCCCTGGTATCGGGGGCCGAGGAGAATCGTATGATGCGCGATGTCCGGATAGTGACGATCGGTGCCGAAGTACCACACGAACAGGCTCATCGAGTACTTGGAGCTCTCCAGCTTGCGATCCGTCCAGCGCCGCCGCTTCACGGACGGCAGGAGGTTGCTGTAGGTCCAGGCGGAATCGGCGTTGGAGACGACGACTTCGGCCGGGATCTGCTCGCCCGATGCCAGACGCACACCGGTGACTCGACCGTCGGCCGTGGTGATCTCTTCGACCGTTTCCGAAAGCCGCAGCCGGCCGCCTCCATCGGTGATCAGGCTCACCAGCCCGGACACCAGGGCTCCGGTGCCTCCAATCGGAAAGTGAACGCCCCAATTCCGCTCCAGGAAGGCGATGAGCGTGTAGATCGACGTGGTCGAGAGCGGGTTTCCGCCGACGAGGAGCGGATGGAAGCTCAGCACCTGGCGTATCCTCTCATCCCGGACGTAACGGGATACGAGGCCGAACACGGTCCGGTAGCTCTGCAGCCCGATCATAGCCGGCACGATCCGCACCATGTCCATGGCCGAGCCGAAGGGCACGTGGCCCAGGCGCTCGAACCCGACCCGGAAGATCTGCTCGGATGTGCGGACGTACTTGTCGTAGCCTTCGACGTCGCCGGGGGACAGCCGTCCCACTTCCGCCCGCATGCGATCCGAGTCGCCGCTGTAGTCGAACGTCTCGCCGTCGTCGAAGCGGATTCGGTAAAAGGGATCGATCGGCCGCAGGTCCACGTCGTCGGCCAGCCGGCGGCCGCACAGCTCCCACAGCTCCTCGAACAGGAACGGCGCGGTGATGACGGTCGGTCCGGCGTCGAACGTGAAACCATCCTGGCGGAAGACGCGGGCACGGCCGCCCGGCTGATCGTGGCGCTCGATCACTTCGACATCGTAGCCGCGCGCCAGCAGCCGAACGGCGGCGGCCAGACCGCCGAACCCGGCTCCGATGATCACGGCACGGTTCATTTCGCTTGACATGGCGACGCAATCTATCGGGGTGGCGTCCGGTTCAAAACGAGCCGGAAACCGGAGGCGCACCGCGGTCGTTGAAATTACGGCGATCGTTGCGTTCGATGAAGATGATTCGGACCTTCATGCGTTCGGAATCGACCAGGCAGGGAGGACAGACCAATGCGGTTGAATATGTGGGCGATGGCGGCGCTGCCCTTTCTGGCAGCCGGCCTGTCGGGACAGGAAGCGGCGCCGGCGCCGCTGGAGGCCGGATTGTACGCGAGCCGGCAGTCGTTTTCGACCATCGTGAAGACGCCACCGCTGGGCAGGCGGCAGACGGGCATTACGGTGAGCTATGCTCTGCATGACGTGACTCGCGACGGCGAGGACCTGGCCGCCAGCACCCGCTTCTGTTCGGTGGAGCCCATCCCGTTCGGCGGCGTGCAGTCGAGCATTCGTGGTGAGTTCGTCGCCGCGATGCCAACTCCGACCGTCGCGGTGTCGGTGGAGGGCCCCGCTGGCGGACCCTGGGCAGTCGAGTTCGAGGAGTGGACGATGGTAATCGGCGCCGAGCTCGAGAACCCGGCCTCGGACCCGCTCCCCACCGACAAGAAAGACGCTCGGGTAACGGACCCGGATGGCGACGGCAAGCCGGGCGCCTCCGTCCACCTCAGTGGCAGGGTGAAGGGCCGGACGTACGTGGTGCAGCGCCTGACGCGCCGCATGCACGGGACGCTGGCGGCCGACGGCCACATGATCGGCACCCTCACCGGTCGCGCCGAACAGGTCACGCTCGGAGCCAGCAACCCGCTGCTCAGCCGCTTCAAAGCGGTCTTCCTGGACGAGACCGTGCCCGCCCACAATCTCTTCGACTGGTTGCCGGTCCCGGAGGGTACGACGTGCGCCGACCTGGCCGAGATGAGTGAGTCCCTTTTCGAATAACCGGACCGCCGGTCCCGACGGCATGACCTCCGACTTCGTCATCCTGGGCGCCGGCTGCTCCGGCCTCAGCCTGGCCGTCCATCTCGCCCGAGCCGGTCTCGGGGAGCGACGCATCACGATCGTGGACCGTCGCACCCGATTCGAGCGCGACCGCACCTGGTGCTTCTGGAACGCTCTCCCCCATCCGTTCGAGCCGGCCGTCTCGCACCAATGGCCCGAATGGGAGGTGCGGACCGCGGGCCGCTCCGTCACGCGGCGCAGCCCCGGGCTGGTTTACCAGCACCTGCCCGGCGACCGCTACTACCAGCAGGCGCTGGCGGAGCTACGGGACCATCCCGGCGTCGATCTACGATTGGGAGTAGACGCTCGGGACGTCGAGGAAGCGGAAGACCGGGTAGTCGTAACGACCGACGGCGAGCCGCTTGAGGCACGGATGGTGTTCGACAGTCGGCCACCCCGCGACGAGAGCTCTTCCGACAGCGGTGGGCGCTCATCCTCGGGCCCGGAGCCCGCGACAAGCGAAGACGTACATCTTCTACAGCACTTCCGGGGCTACTTCGTCCGCTCGGCGCGCCCCGCGTTCGACCCGGAGCTCGCGACGCTGATGGACTTCGGCGTCGATCAGAAGCGAGGCATCCACTTCATCTACGTGCTGCCCTTCGCCCCGGACCACGCCCTCGTCGAGACGACGTACTTCAGCCCTTCCACGCTGGGTGAAGACGTGTATGAGGCGGATCTCCGGGGCTACCTGGACCAGCGCCTGGGCTCCGGGACGTGGGAGGTGACCGACAGCGAGCGAGGCGTGATTCCGATGAGCACCCGGCCCTACGAGGCGCGACCGGGCAGACGCTGGTGTCGGATCGGAGTGGCCGCGGGTCTGGCCCGACCCTCGACCGGCTACGCATTCCTGGCCATTCAGCGGTTCACCGGGCGCCTGGCCAGTCGCCTGGCGGCTACCCGAAATCCGGAGGAGGTGACGCTGCCGGAGGTCCGCCCCGCCCGGACGCTGTTCCTGGACCGGGTATACCTGTCTTATCTGGGGCGCTTCCCCGAACGCGCGCCGGAGATCATGTTGCGCCTCTTCGAGGCGACGCCGGCTGACGTGCTGGTGCGTTTCCTCTCGGAGACCGGATCGGTGGCCGACGACCTTCGGGTCATGCGGGGCATGCCGAGCTCGCTCGCCGTGGAAGCGTACCGGTCGCGTCGGCTGTGGCTGCCTCGCTGAAGCTGAACCCTGGCGATCGGAAACCGGACCGAACATGAGCAAGTTGTGGAACATCGGCAGGCCGCTACCACCGCTGACGGGCGAACTACCCGTACTGCCGGGACCCGACTGGGTGCAGGCGAATCCGGAGCGTATCTCCGCGCACCTCGAGCGGGCCCTCGGGCGGCCAGCGGGTGGGTGGTTCGTGATCGACGCCTCGATCCGCATCGCCGACAAGCCGCTCAAGTACGTGATCGACGGTCGGGAGCTCGTCGTGTGGCGCTCCGGTGACCGGATCATGGCGGCCCCCAACGAGTGCCCGCACATGGGTGCCGCGCTGTGCGACGGTTGGGTCGAGGACGGACAAATCGTTTGCCCGTGGCACGGCCTGGGGCTCGGCAACGAACCGTTCGGGGCCTGGCGGCCGTATCCGGCCCGCGATGACGGCGTCCTGTGCTGGGTCCAGCTCGATGTCGGCGAGGAGCCGACACCGGAACCGATCATTGCGGAACGCCCGGCCGAGTTTTTCGACGGGGTCATGCGAATGGAAGCTGGCTGCGAGCCGGAGGACGTCATCGCCAATCGGATGGACCCCTGGCACGGCGTGCACTTCCACCCCTACGCGTTCGGTCGGCTCGAGCTGATCGAGCTGGATGAGGACAGCGTGACCGTGCGGGTCGCGTTCCGCGTTCTGGGCCCCGTGGTCATGGAAGTGGACGCCCGCTTCCACAGCCCGGAGCCGCGCACAATCGTGATGACCATCGTCGAGGGCTCGTTCAAGGGATCGGTGGTGGAGACACACGCCACTCCGATCGGCCCCGGACGCACGGCGATCATCGAGGCGTCGCTGTTCACCTCGGATGCGAAGCGATTCAAGTACGCGCTCAAGGGTCGGAACTTCGCCCGCTCGCACATCATAAAGCGCGCCGAGACGCTGTGGGTGGACGACGGCGCCTATGCGGAGCGGCGGTACGAGATCCGGACGCGCAACGGTAGCTCAGCGCATGAAGCGGGCGAGCACTCCGCGCCGCGGTACCGACCATAGCGGCTCGGGTTGAACCGACCAGCGGGCCAGCAGCTCGTTGGCGGCCAGCATCCCGGATGCCACCGCGCGCTCCATCAACGCGCTGGGGATAGGCAGCCGCACGAAGTCGCCCGCCACGGCCACGCCGGGGAACGGAGTTG
>Ga0209567_10001744_pt1 | contig 10877 bp, 11 predicted proteins | sample COG_12_FD_184756 | JGI IMG/M metagenome (GOLD analysis project Ga0209567, IMG submission 184756) | Pelagic marine sediment microbial communities from the LTER site Helgoland, North Sea, for post-phytoplankton bloom and carbon turnover... | ecosystem: Environmental > Aquatic > Marine > Neritic...
TGATAAATGTACAATTGTACAATAGGTGAAGAAATATGAACTTAATAGTAGATACTTCAATAATCATCGCAGTAATTACAAACGAAAAGCATAAAAAACAATTGGTAAAGGCAACCAGGGGCGCGGATTTAATTGCTCCTTCATCGCTTCATTGGGAAGTTGCTAACGCTTTCTCGGCAATGTTTAAACGGAAGAGAAGTAATATAAAACAGGCAATTGCTGCTCTGGAGGCATATCATCAAATTCCTGTTCGTTTTAGCGATATTGAATTAGGCATTGCTCTGGAGCTATCTCACAATTTAAATATTTATGCTTATGATGCATATGTCATTGGATGTGCATTAAAACATAATGCTGCTTTGATTTCACTTGATGAGAGATTATTGAAGGCGGCCATAAAAGCTGGAGTAAAAATCAGAGAGGTATAATTATGACAACATATACTTTTTCAGAAGCACGTCAGAAATTATCATCTGTTCTTGAACAGGCAAGAAGTCAGGGAGAAGTGCTGATCAAAAGAAAAGACGGGTCGTTATTTGTAGTAAAACCAGTTTCTTCAAAGCGATCACCCCTGGATGTCTCTGGAGTGAATCTCAATATCAAAGCTGAAGAAATTGTTGATATAATTCGTGAAGTTCGCGAAAGATAACTGATAAAGAAATGCAGATAACCGGACAGTAATGTTTGAACTACTATTGCCATAATTCGTGTCTTATATACCTGTCATCCAAAATCGTTGTTACTCTTTGATTTCCCCGTCCAGTTCAATGCTGCTGCCAGCAGTATTTCTGATATACTGAAAAGATGTCCCTTGATCTCTCAATCTTTCAGGAAGCAGCCAGAGCAATCAGGGAAGGACTCTCAGATACGTTCACTTCCCTCTCAGGCTCATCGGACGCCCTGCTGTTTTCAATGATTGACTCTTCCTGTCTGCTTCTCTGCCATACGGAAGAAAGGGCCGGTGAATTACATTCCGATGCGGTTTTCTGGTCAAAACTGCTTGGAGTTGACCCGCCGGTGCTCATACACCCTGTCGGCAGCCCGGAACACTTAAGAAGCCTTTCCCGCCTGTATGCTCACAAAAAGGGGAAATTTATTACTTCAATCGACGCTGCCCTTTCCCCCTTATGGCCAATGGAAGAGTACCCTGTCATCTTTGTAGAAAAGGGGGATCTTTTAGAGAGAGAGCTGTTGATAGAGGAGTTGCATAAACAGGGTTATTTGAATGTCCCGATAGTATCAGGGCCCGGTGAGATGAGTATCCGGGGTGGCATATTAGACATCTTCCCCCCTGACATGGAACAGCCCGTCAGGATAGAATTTTTTGGCGATGAGATTGAGTCTCTAAGGTTTTTTGATGTCGAGACACAGTTATCGATCAGGGAAATAAAAGAATTACGGATATGCCCGGTAGCAGAACCGGGAGAGGGCCCAAACCTGATAGGCCTTTTACGGGACAGCAGGCTTATAGTAAATGAACCCGATGACATAAAAAGGCACTATCACGATCTTGATCAACTGTTGGAGGATAAAAAAACAATCTCTTTTACGTCCCTCGCCCTTGAAGGAGAGGGGGTCAATTGTTCCATAAACAGTGTCGCAGGATTCGGTCTTCTACGTGATGAACGAAAAACAGTAGACGATTTTGTCAAAAGGGTTAAGGAATTAAGAACACAGTACTTCATTCTGATGGCCTGCTCATCGGAGGGTCAGGCAAGGAGGCTGAAAGAACTGTTTACCGAGCAGGACGCAGATGTTGCTGTTCTCAGCAGCACTATACTTCAGGAAAAAACATACAGTCCCTCTATAGCAATAGGTGATGTAACCAGAGGGTTTTCATATCAGGACATAATAATTCTCAGTAGTACGGACATCTTTGGTCCCCCTCCTGTATTCAAGTCCATAAAAAAATCCAGAGTATCAAATCTGATTTCCTCGATAGAAGAGTTTAAAAAAGGGGATTATCTCGTTCACATTGAACATGGCATAGGCAGGTTTTTAGGAATCAAAAAAGAAAAAATTGAAGGGTATGAAGATGACTTTGTGACCATCGAATATCTGGGAGGAGATAAAATCTTTGTACCCCTTGAGCGGATAAACTATGTTCAGAAGTATCACGCCCCTGAAAATATTAAACCGAAAATCGACAAGCTCGGGGGGAAGACCTGGCAAAGGACCAGGCAGAAGGTCCAGAAGAAAATCAGGGATATGGCCGAAAAGCTTTTAAAGATTTATGCCAGAAGGACCACAGCAGCAGGAAATGCTTTTACGGGTGACACAGAACTGCACCGTGAATTTGACGGGTTTTTCCCTTATGAGGCAACGCCCGATCAGTTATCTTCCATCAATGAAATAAAACGTGACATGGAGCAGGCAGTTCCCATGGAGAGGCTTTTATGCGGCGATGTCGGGTATGGCAAAACAGAAGTAGTGATGCGGGCATGCTTTAAGGCAGTCTATGATTCAAAGCAGGTGGCGGTACTTGTACCCACGACAATACTTGCAGAGCAGCATTATGAAACCTTTGTCTCAAGGTTTTCTGCATTCCCGGTAAAAATTGATTTTCTCAGCCGCTTTAAGGTCAGGGCTGAACAGAAGCAGACTGTTAAGGCACTTTCGGAAGGAGCGGTGGATATCATAATCGGTACTCACAGGCTGCTGGGAAAAGATGTCAGTTTTTATGACCTTGGTCTGCTGGTCATTGATGAGGAACACAAATTCGGAGTAACCCACAAGGAAAAAATAAAGGCGATCAAGGCACATGTTGATATGCTTTCGTTATCTGCAACTCCGATCCCCAGAACTCTTCATATGGCCCTTTCAGGTATCAGAGGGATGAGCACAATAGAGACCCCCCCGGAAGACAGGCTTGCCGTTAAGAGCACTGTTGCACGTTTTAACCCCACACTCATCAGGGAAGCGATCCAACATGAGCTGGACAGAGGCGGACAGACCTTCTTCGTGCATAACCGGATTCAGGATATTTATGAGATAGGAAGTTTTCTTCAAGGGTTGGTGCCCGAGGGCAAAATTGGTGTGGCCCATGGACAGATGAAAGAAAAAGAGCTTGAGCAGGTCATGCACAGGTTTTTTCATAAAGAAATTAATATCCTTGTTTCAACAGCGATAATCGGAGCCGGTCTTGATATACCCTCCGCAAACACAATAATTATCGACAGAGCTGACAGATTCGGTCTTGCAGACCTGTATCAGCTGAGAGGGCGTGTGGGGCGCTCCAATATCAGGGCTTATGCCTATTTTTTAATTCCGGGAGAAGATATCATCACAGAGCAGGCGAGGAAAAAGCTCCAGGCCATCCAGGAACTGAGCTATCTTGGCGCAGGGTTCAGGCTTGCATTGAAAGACCTTGAGATACGGGGCGCGGGTAATTTGCTTGGAGCTGAACAATCGGGACACATCGAGGCGGTCGGATTTGATATGTACATGGAAATGCTTGAAAATACCGTTGCAGAGCTGAAGGGTGAAAAAATGACACCCCGGATTGAACCTGTCCTCGAACTCAAGGTAACGGTAATGATTTCTGAGGAATATATTGAAAATCCCGACCTGAGATTAAGTGTCTACAGGAAAATTGCCTCGGCAAAAGACACCAGCTCCCTTAAAAAGATTCTTGATGAGCTTAAAGACAGATTCGGCACACCTCCGGAAGAGACAAAGAGGCTTCTTGAGATAATGGAGCTAAAGGTTATGGCCATGAAGCTTTTTATCACTAAACTCGAAAATGTCTCCGGCAGGATAAGAATCCTCTTTGCCCATGAAACACCCGTTACTCCTGATCAGATATTTTCCCTTCATAAAACCAGAAAGGGCCATATCAGATTTTTGCCTGAAGGGGGAATAGAACTTGATCTCGGAAAGAAAGAATGGAAAGAAATTTTCAGAGAACTTAAAAGAACTATGGAAGAGCTTGGGAGTGTTGATGTGGCATAAACTGAATTTTAAAAAAATCTCCGGTGATATCGGAAGCCGTCAATAGCGGAAAAAGTTATGTTGCACAAAGCCTGGGCCAATAAGTAAAATACGTTTAATAACTTCCCATTAATTTCATTATCTTCAGGAGACTTCATTGAGCCTTTTTTTTATAACTTTTTTTACCCTCTATGGATTGCTTCACCTCTATGCATTTATGAAAGCCAGAGCAGCCCTGTCCTTCGGGGTTAAAGCAAGCATCCCCATCATTGCCTTTCTGGCCCTCATGACCTTTGCTCCAATGATTGTCCGTTATCTTGAAAATTTTGAATTCGAACTATCTGCACGGGTGATGTCTTACATTGGCTATATCTGGATGGGTATCCTGATTTTGTTCTTCTCCCTGGCCCTGTGTATTGACATCTACCGGCTGCTGGTTTATCTTACCGGTCTGATATTCCAGAAGGATTTATCTTCCCTGTCTTGTTCGGCAAAGTTTTCTTTTTTCATCCCCCTCATATTTGCTATAGCCGCCGGTAGTTACGGATATTTTGAGGCGAGAAATATTCATGTTGAGCATTTAACGGTAAAATCATCCAAGATTCCTGATGAACATAACAATATTAGAATAGTCCAGATTTCCGATGTCCATGTTGGCTTAATAGTCAGAGAAGAGAGGCTGAAACGAATCATTGGTAAAGTGAAAAATGCAGCCCCTGATATTCTGGTATGTACAGGTGACCTTGTTGACGGTCAGATCAATAAGCTTGAAGGACTTGCTGAACTATTCAGGGATATTAAGCCGCGGTACGGGAAGTATGCAATCACGGGAAATCACGAATATTATGCAGGGCTTGATCAGTCGCTGGACTTTACAGAGAAGGCCGGGTTTAAAATCCTGAGAGGAGAGACCGTTGATATAGCCGGAGTACTCAACATCGCAGGAGTCGATGACAACACTGGCAGGCAGTTCGGCCTTTCCGCCGGAGAGTCTGAAAAGGAAATCCTTTCCAGGCTTGATCCTGCAAAATATAGAATATTACTGAAGCACAGACCTCTTGTTGATAAAAATGTTCTTGGTCTCTTTGATCTTCAAATTTCAGGCCATACTCACAAGGGACAAATCTTTCCTTTCAGCTTAATCACAAAACTGTATTATCCGAGGCATGCAGGGTATTTAAGCCTGCCAAACAATTCCCATCTCTATGTGAGCCGGGGGACCGGTACATGGGGTCCGCCGATTCGTTTCCTTTCTCCCCCTGAAGTAACGGTGATTGAACTGGTGCATGAAGATAACAAGTAGGGGCAATTCATGAATTGCCCCTGCAAAATTCACATAACCATTGAAATATCTGTCCCTTATTGACTTGACGAATATCGTAAAGGTATCCTTCTTAAAATGGTAAAAATTGTCTCAACCAATAGAAAGGCCTATCACGATTATCATATTCAGGAAACCTGTGAGGCCGGCATATCCCTTCTTGGCACGGAAGTTAAGTCTTTGAGAGAAGGAAGGGCCAATCTTAAAGAGAGCTATGTAATATTTAAGGAAGGTGAAGCATTTCTCCTGAACTGCCACATCAGTCCCTACAGTCACGGTAACATTCAAAACCATGACCCTTTGAGAACGCGAAAGCTGCTCCTTCATAAAAAGGAGATAAACAAACTGTGGGGCAGGACAAGTCAACAGGGGCTTACGGTGGTCCCCTTAAAGATTTATTTCAAAAACGGCAGGGCAAAGGTGGAAATAGGCCTTGCCAAGGGGAAGCGACAGTATGAAAAAAGAGCGACCATAAAGGAAAAGGAAGCTAAGAGGGAGATTGAACGGCACCTTAAAGCTCACAAATAACATTATTTGCTGCAGGGGCAATTCATGAATTGCCCCTGCATTCACATTTCACATGTTTACTTGTCTGTCAAAGCCACCAGTCCCGGCAGGTCTTTCCCCTCGAGTAATTCCAGCGCTGCTCCGCCCCCGGTCGAGATAAAGGATATGCTTTCAGATACCCCCGCCCTGCCTACGGCAAGGTCTGTGTCCCCGCCACCGACAATGGTAAGTGCATAGGCGTCAGCAACTGCATGTGCAATGGCAAAAGTGCCGCGAGAAAATGCATCCACTTCAAAAACCCCCATGGGCCCGTTCCATAATATGGTCTTTGCACTTTCCAGCGCCTCTGAGAAAAGCTTTACAGAGGCAGGTCCGATATCAACGGCCTTCCATCCGCTGGGCATTTCCTGTGCAGTAACAAGTTTTGTTTCCGCAGCCGGTTCGATACTTTGTGCAATAACACAATCTACAGGCAGGTAGAATTTAATGCCCTTTGATACAACATGCTTTCTTATTTCACTGGCAAGGTCAAGCATGTCCTTTTCAACAAGTGAGTCCCCCACGTTATATCCTTCTGCCCTGAGAAACGTAAAGGCCATCCCACCGCCAACAATGACCTTGTCAACTTTGTCTTCGAGATTCCTGATAACATCTATTTTACCCGATACTTTGGCACCCCCGAGAATAGCAACGAAGGGTCTGACTGGATTGTTGACGACTCCCTTCAGATATTCTATTTCCTTTTGAAGAAGGAACCCTGCTGCCGATGGGAGGAATTTAGTAATACCTACGATTGAGGCATGGCTTCTATGGGCAGCTCCGAAGGCATCGTTTACATAATAATCAGCGAGCCTGGAAAGTGATTTGCTGAACTCCTCATCATTCCCCTCTTCTTCGCTGTGAAATCGCATGTTTTCAAGAAGTATTATATCTCCCGGAGCCATTTTGCTGACAGTATCCTCGACTTTGGAGCCAACGCAGTCGGGGAGGAAGGCCACCTCTTTTTTAATGAGGCGCTGCAATCTCCTGGCAACGGAGGCAAGACTGTATCTTCTATCAGGCTTGCCTTTGGGCCTTCCGAGGTGAGAGGAAAGAATTACTTTACTCCCTTCATCTATTGAGTAATTTATTGTTGGAAGAGCCGAGCGGATTCTTCTATCGTCGGTTATATTGAGGTTCTCATCTAAAGGTACGTTAAAATCAACGCGTATGAAAAGCGTCTTTCCCTTTATGTCCAGATCTTTGATGGAGAGCTTATTCCAGACACCTTTGATCGGTAATGACTGACTCTCTTCCATTTCTTAATCCTACCTCTTGCCGTCGATATAAAGCATTAAATCTTTAAGACGCGTGCTGTAACCCCATTCATTGTCATACCATGAGAGAACTTTTACCATATTTCCTTCAAGCACCCTTGTGAGAGGGGCATCAAAAATGGATGAATGAGGATTCCCATTAACATCTATAGAAACAAGAGGCCCATCTGAATATTCAAGGATTCCTTTCAGCGGCCCTGCTGCAGCTTCCTTAATGGCGGCATTTACTGCCTCAGCAGTGGCTTCTTTTTCAAGTTCAGCCACAAGATCAACAACAGAAACATTCGGGGTAGGAACTCTTATTGCCATTCCGTCGAGTCTGCCTTTTAAGTGTGGGAGAACAAGCCCGACAGCTCTGGCCGCACCTGTTGTTGTTGGAATCATTGACAACGCAGCGGCACGAGCCCTTCTCAGGTCCTTGTGAGGGAGGTCAAGTATCCGCTGGTCATTCGTATAGGAGTGAATGGTGGTCATGAGACCGCGTTTAATGGTAAATTGTTGATCGATGACTTTTGCCATTGGAGCAAGGCAGTTCGTTGTACACGATGCATTCGATATGATTTTATGATCAGCTACATTAAGACTTTCTTCATTAACGCCCATGCAAATAGTGGCATCAGGCTCTTTGGCAGGTGCCGAGATGATGACCCATCCCGCGCCTGCATCGAGATGTTTTGACGCCCCTGCCCTGTCAACAAACCGGCCGGTGGATTCAAGAGTGATATCAACTTTCAGGTCTTTCCAGGGGAGTTGTGCAGGGTCTGTAATCGCTGTAACACCTATTTCCCTGCCATTCACAACAATGCTGCTCTCTTTTGCCTGAACATCAGCATTAAAGATTCCGTGAACAGAATCATATTTCAACAGATGCGCCAGTGTTTTTGCATCAGTAAGATCATTAATTCCTGCTATCTCAATTGCATTTTCTCCAATACATGTTCTTAAGAAATTTCTTCCAATTCTTCCAAATCCGTTAATACCGACACGTAGGGCCATCATTTCCTCCTGATATAAAATTTAAAGGTAATTCCGAAATCCGCATTCCGAAATCCAAATTCTTTCACACTTCCATAACTTCTTCTTCTTTATGAGCAACGAGCTCGTCGACCTTTTTTATATAAGAATCCGTAAGTTTCTGGATTTCTTCTATTGAGCGTTTGGTTTCATCTTCGCTTAAATGTTCTTCTTTCTCGATGTGCTTCATTTCATCGTTGCCGTCACGCCTGATATTTCTTAAAGCAACTTTTGCCTCTTCCCCTCTTTTATGCACATGTTTCACAATTTCTTTCCTGCGTTCTTCAGTAAGCTGGGGAATAGATATTCTGATGATTTTCCCGTCATTGCCCGGGTTGAGACCAAGGTCAGATTTATGAATAGCTTTTTCGATGTCCGGTATTGTCTTGGGATCCCAGGGTTGAATGGTGATCAGTCTGCTTTCAGGTACACTGAGTGTTGCAACATGACTTAAGGGGGTAGGAGTACCGAAATAATCAACCATTATGCCGTCAAAAATAGCTAAAGAGGCGCGGCCTGTCCTTATGCCCGCAAGGTCTTTTTTCATGACATCAATTGTCTTTTCCATTCTCTCAGCTATTCTTTTTTTTGCTTCTTTCTGCATCAGATTTTATCCCCCCTTTACAATGGTCCCGACTGTTTTACCCTCCAGTACCCTTTGTATGTTACCTTTTTTCATAAGGCTGAATACTATTATCGGCAGGCTATTATCCATGCAAAGTGATATTGCAGTTGAATCCATAACCTTAAGTCCTTTTTTCAGAACATCTATATACCTTATTTCACGGTATTTCCTGGCCCGCGGGTTTTTTACCGGGTCACTGCTGTAAACGCCGTCGACTTTTGTTGCCTTTATTATTATGTCCGCCCCGATTTCGACTGCTCTTAAAGATGCTGCGGTATCAGTCGTGAAATAAGGGTTGCCAGTACCGCAGGCAAATATCACAAATCGTCCCTTTTCAAGGTGCCTCACCGCTCTTCTCCTGATGTACGGTTCAGCAAGTTCGCGCATTTCTATGGCTGAAAGCACTCTTGTCGGCATCCCGTTAATCTCAAGGGCATTCTGCAGCGCGAGAGCATTGAGTGCTGTTGCCAGCATCCCCATATAGTCGGCAGAGGTCCTTTCCATACCCTCTGCGCTTGCCTCAAGACCCCGGAATATATTACCGCCGCCAATAACAATGGCGATCTGAACTCCCAAACTCAAAACACCTTTAAGCTCATTTGCTATATATTGAACGATTTTTTGATCGATTCCAAACTGTTTGTCGCCCATGAGGGCCTCACCGCTCAATTTTAGCAGGACCCTTTTAAATTTGGCTTTTCCGGTTTTCATATAACTATATCAGCTTACTTTCTCACCAAGCTGATATCTGACAAAACGTTTGATCAAAATGTTTTCTCCAAGTTTGGCGACTTTTTCTACTATCACGTCCTTAATTGTTTTCCTGCCATCAGGGTCCTTTACAAAGATCTGATCCATAAGGCATGTGTCTGCATAAAACTTTTCGAGCTTTCCCTCTATGATTTTTTCAACAACCTGGGGAGGTTTATTTTCTGTCTGAGATGCGTATATTGCTTTTTCCTTCTCTATCACGTCAGCAGGAACGTCCTCCCTTTTGACATAAGAAGGATTTGATGCAGCGATATGCATTGAAATGTCCTTAACAAGGTCCTTGTAATCGTCTGTCTTCGCAACAAAATCTGTTTCGCAATTAACCTCTACGAGAACACCGATTTTCCCCATGTGTATATAAGACCCGATCAAACCTTCAGAAGCCTCTCGTGAGGCTTTTTTTGCTGCCATCGCGAGACCTTTCTGTCTCAGGATGTCCAGTGCTTTTTCAAGGTTGCCTGCAGCCTCGGTAAGGGCCTTCTTGCAGTCCATCATGCCCACACCGGTCTGTTCTCTCAATTCTTTTATGTCACCTGCGGTAATATTCATCCTTTCACTTCCTCCTTCTCTTCCTTTTCTCCCTCATCTTCTTTTTCTTCTTCAGCTATTTTTTCCTCAATAGCTTCCTTTTCAGCCGCCTCTTCTATTGTCTTGTTCAAAATGCTTTTGCCTTCAAGAAACGCGTCGGACATTTTTGATGTCACAAGCCGTATTGACCTGATAGCATCGTCATTGCCGGGAACCACATAGTCTATATCATCAGGGTCACAGTTCGTATCAACGAGGGCTACAATGGGTATTGCCAGCTTTCTTGCTTCTGCTACAGCAATAGACTCTTTCTTGGGATCAATAATAATAACCGCCCCGGGCAGAGAATTCATTTCCTTTACGCCACTCAGGTTTTTATCCAGTCGCTGTCTTTCTGTTTCATACTTTGCCACTTCTTTTTTTGTCAGGAGCTCGTACGTACCGTCATCATTCATTTTTTCTATTTTCTTGAGTTTTTCTATTCCCTGCTTGACTGTCTTGAAATTTGTCAGCATCCCTCCGAGCCAGCGCTGATTAACAAAATAGGCCTGTGATCTTTGAGATTCTTCGATTATCACGTCCTGTGCCTGTTTCTTTGTCCCGACAAACAGGACTGATTCACCTTTACTGGCGAGATCTTTTACGAAGTTGAAGGCAACCTCGAACATCTTGACTGTTTTCTGGAGGTCAATAATATATATGCCGTTACGCTGCCCAAAGATAAATCTTTTCATTTTTGGATTCCAGCGCTTAACCTGGTGTCCGAAGTGCACACCAGCCTCCAGGAGTTCTTTCATTGTTACTACCATACATACCTCCTCAGTTTTTTCCTCCGTCCTTTCCCCCTAAATTCCAACATACTGGA
>Ga0209567_10001745_pt1 | contig 10876 bp, 15 predicted proteins | sample COG_12_FD_184756 | JGI IMG/M metagenome (GOLD analysis project Ga0209567, IMG submission 184756) | Pelagic marine sediment microbial communities from the LTER site Helgoland, North Sea, for post-phytoplankton bloom and carbon turnover... | ecosystem: Environmental > Aquatic > Marine > Neritic...
AGCCACGGAATACACGGAAATCACCGAAAAAACGATAAAAATTTTCCGTGCCTTCCGCGTTTTCCGTGGCTATTTAGATGACATTAGCTTAAGTAAGTACCATTCGGGTAAAGACATCTTTAAGCGCCCTTTCGCTAGCAATGATCGCTCTTTCTATGGGTTCACTGCCGCCAAACCCTTCCACCATTCACCAAGAGCAGACTCAAGAAGATGTTAAACACCTTCAAACCGGACAGCATCTTGGCGATGAAGCGGATCAGTATACAGACAGTCTATTGAGTCACTTTAAATCCGGTGGCACATGCAATACGCACTCACACACGATACGGCACTTTGCCAATACCAGATCAGCAAGCGTATGCGGCATTGCCTGCCACACTACATCGCCTTCAAACTGCTTGATATAGGTATTGTCCGTATGCTCAAGCAGGTTCCATCCTGAAACTGGTAAAGCCACCTCTGGCTACTAGACTATACATATCGGTAGAGAACCGAGGTAATGTGGGAGGGATACCATGGATAACCTCAACTTATGGCTTGTGGGTGGTGGTCTCTTTAGCGGTCTGCTGTTTGGTATCGTGGTGCAGCGTACACAATTTTGTATGGTCTCTGCGGTCAGTAATGCCGTTCTCATGCGTGATTTCCGGCACGCCCATGCCTATTTTGCAGCTCTGATGGTAGCCGTTCTCGGCACGTTATTCCTAGAAACCGGTGGATTGGTGGCAATCTCGGAGACCGGATACCGAGTACCACGGTATGACTGGCTCGTCATCATCGGAGGGGGACTGTTATTCGGGTTTGGCAGTATGCTGGCTGGAGGTTGCGCTGGTAGAACTACGGTACGGGCAGCAGAGGGTAATCTGGGAGCATTGGTTGTGCTGCTGGCCTTTGCGCTGACAGCAGCGACGACCTATTTCGGCGCACTTGAACCTTACCGGGTCTGGCTCATTCAAAATACGTCGATCCAGCTTGATGCAGGGGATTCGGCGCTATCAACAATTCTTGGCTTACCACTCTGGGTTGGACCAGCAGTTATTACAGTTGTCTGTCTTGCTGGGATATTTTCCCTGGGACAAACCAGACGAAGTTCCGGATTAATTGCAGCAGGAATCGTTGTCGGTGCACTGGTTGTCGCAGGTTGGTACATAACCGGTTATCTTTCTCAGGATGATTTCAGTGAACACCGTGCTTCATCAATCACTGTTGCTGGACCACTGGCAAGAGCGACGGTATTCCTGACGACAGGCAGTCTACCTGGAGGTGGATTCACCGTATCAGTACTGATGGGTATCGTGGCTGGAGCATTAGCCAGCGCACTTCTCACACGGTCTTTTCACCTGATTATTCCTGAGGCACAGCATTTGAAGCACTTGCTTGCCGGAGGGGCACTGATGGGAATCGGCTCCATTTGTGCAGGTGGCTGCAATATTGGAGCCGGACTGACCGGCATGTCAACTGGCTCGATCAGGGCACTTACAGCATTGGTGGCTATTGTCGCAGGTATGCTACTGGGCATTGCCTTGCTCACGAGAACAGAAAAGGTCGACGAGCGAGACTACCACCACCATCAGACCACGCACAGCGTTGGTGCCTGATATAGTAAAGTAGCGCCCTTCCCCCGGACAGGGCTATCAGCGACGTAAACCAACGAATCTTTCCTGCTCATGAGATTATGGTGTCCACCTTGCTATTCAATGAAGATCGGGCGTATTCGATTTAGATAGGTTCTCGAACCGTAGATTATCAATGCCGTTATCTTCGAGCTCTTCGCTGTAAACCCCCTCCAGTTCTAGTATTTTCGATACCCTTTCCTCAAACTCCATTTCTGCGTATTCCTTTTCACCGAACTGTTGTACCAGATCACGCACCGCAAGCCTATGCGGCAATGCCTCCCAGAATACGTCGTCTTCAAACTCTTCGATGTACCTCATGTGCTCAGACTCTTCGTATTCGGCTGTTGCGAAATACCCGTCTAAGTCTTTGTCGTATGTAATTAGATTCTCATACCCCATATCTTTGGCGTAAGAAAGAATCTTTTGATAAATGTCTGAATATTCCTTTGTTTCATCAGATGGACCTGTGCTGTGCGAATTTAATACCCACTCTGCGATTTCCACCATATCCAAAAGTTGTCGATACTCTTCCTTTGAAATATCTATCTTCATATCATTCCAGTTTAGTTTAAATTGTCTAAACTCATTTTGAGGTTGCCGATTTTTATCACATGCAATACAGTTCTTACAAAGTTTTTTTTTGATACTTGGATTAACTTATTTTACGCCACCACATCTGCTAGTTCGTCATACTGAGACTCGCTCTCATTATTTCTGTGCAAGCCTGTTCCTCGAATGAACACGGCTCTGCGAACAAACCCCAGACTGGCTACATCTACGGCACGATTATTGGCATCACCGACGGCGACACCCTGACCATCCTGACTACCATCAAGAAAACTGCAGAGATTCGACTTTCGGAGATTGATACTCCATAACGTGGTCAACCTTACGGCAACCGAGCTATGCAAGAATTATCCGCCCCCATCTTCCAGATGCCCGTTGCCGTCAGAGTAGTAGACATCGACCGTTACGAACGTACCGTGGGACGTATCTATATCGATGTCCTGGATGTCAGTGCCGAGCTGGTTCGGCTGGGCGCTCCCCCATCTCTGAAGCGTCGACTCCCGCCAGTCTGACCTTGTGCCAGGCTTTACCCTCGGACAATAACCACCAGGGTATCACCATTGACCACCCGAACCACTTCGCCTGTGGCGAAAATAAGAACCCAGATAAGCTGACGCTATCCTGCGCCCCGGGGTCTCTTCGCAACTGCTCCGTAGCGATTTGATTGCAATTTACTCACGCCAATACTCCGGCTTGTCCAATTGTTTTGCACATACTACTTTTCCACTGAAAGCCCGAATTGCCTCCGGATTCAGTGCTTGGACCATCCAAGCGTCTACATTCTTGTCAGCAATAGGATACGGCGCAGCAAATCCAAGTTTGCCCGCCGGTTTGAATCCATGGCATGAATAGTATTCAGGATATCCAAGAACAAATACCAAATCGATCCCTAAATCTGACAAAGCCTTTAACCCATATTCAATCAGCTTACCGCCAATTCCTTGCCCCTGAGAATCAGGCACTACTGCAAGGGGTGCCAGAATTGAAAGGGATAGAGGGGCTCTTGGCTCGAGACACGCTTTGGTGAACATAATATGTCCCACAGCTTGATCTTTTTCGATAGCAAGCAACGAAACTATAGGTTTTGCACTTTCGTCGCCCATGAGGTCGCTAACGAGCTTTGCTTCTTCGTCTGAACCAAACGCAGCACGCTCTACAGACAACACTTTATCAAGATCGACCTTTAAAGCTTCCCGAATTCGCATCTCTTACCTCAATTTGTAGTCTATTTTTGATGCCCTGAATAAACGGCTAAGCGGTCCGAGGTCCGACGACCGTAGTGGGCGCATTTAGTGCTATTGTAATATGCCGCCTACCTCATAAACTCAGTCGGCTTTTCTATTTCATAAATGGCTTCCGTGATACTTTCCAGTCTGCGTTCTAGAATGGTCTGAGCATCATACAGCCCACGGTTGTAATAGTAGGCTCGAACCTCTTCGGAGAAGAAGTCTAAAAGAAATTCAGCATCGAATTGACCAATTTCTTGATCAAGCTCATTTTTTAAATAGAGTTGAATCTTGCGAGTCATTACTTCTTTTTCTTCCTTAGAAAATTCAACCTTGGACATCTGCATTACTACTCCATTAAGCATTTATCAGTGGGCATTAGCGACGAAGGAGCGGAAGTGATGTAAACGGTCGGATGAAAGCAATGGTTATGTGACATACCCTTCGCTTGCAACCTCATTTAAATTGAGGTCCGGGTCACAAAAATAAAAAGAGATAATGGAACCATTTGCCCCTGTTCTCTTTACCGGTCCCTCAATTATTTCTACACCTTCCTTTACTACATGATCCATCGCATCTTTCGGCTTCAGCGATGTTAGAAAGCATAAATCCGCTTAGCCTAGGGTGGGATTCCCAGATATAGGCTCAATGTCCTTACTTGCCTGCTGCAGGTTAATTTTATGCTTTCCAATTTTTAGCGCCACCCTTCCTTCCCCAATACGGACGGGCTCCATCCCGAGAACTGACTTATAAAATGAGAGCGTTTCCTCGATATCCCTCACCGTCAGAACCAGATGATCCAAGCCGCTAACTTTCATTCTCCAGCTTCCTGGCACACGACGGCAAGCAAAGAGCGGCCCGGCGGTTTCGAGGTCCACTCCACGTGTCTTTTGACGGCGCTCGAATATATTGTTGTTCATTTCAACACTGGAATATCATCTGGGGAAATCATTACCTGAATACTTCTTGCAACACCAGGTTTCCTCGCAATTAATCCAAGAGCCTCTAGTTTGACCACCATTTGATGGACGGTCGGAGGGGACACCCTAAAATATCGTTGAATATCTGATTCAGCGGGTGATCGTCCATTCACCTTCATATACTGGGATATGAATGATAAGTACTGACCTTGCCTCTCAGTAATCTTGACAGCCATTGTATTTGCCTTGTTAGCCCTTTCATTGTTGATGCATCGTAATGAATACAATGTCATCGTGCGCAATACTATTTGGATATAGAAATTTCACGACCTTATAATTTCCAATTGATTTTCCACTAACGCTAACAGGGAAATCCAGACTTTCATCCTGAGGCAGGATACCAACTCGATACATTTCAAGAGCCAACTTTGACGGTACAGTCAATTTCAATAGATCATCGTACAATTTAAATTTAATACGCTGCTTAGGATAACGTTGTGATGCTACTGAATTACAATTTTCATACGGCACCAATGGCATCATAATTTCGTGTAGTTTTTTACCGTTTATAGATATATCTTTCATAAGGCTCCCGAAACATTCTTTGTGAGGGCTCCGAGAATATTGCCTGAAAGCAATAATTGTTGCGTGACTTTGGTGTAGTAACCCTTGGAATATCTCACTCCGCAATCCTATTAATGGCTGATCTTCGTGGATTACATCACAGTAATAGTGCAGTCAATTAGAAACAGGCTCACCCTGTCGTTTCCATTCCGCCAGAATCAGCCGGGAGAATAGTTCAGTCCTGTTACACTGTAACGCTTCACACAAAGAATCTGCCTTGATGCCGGTTTCCAGTGGCAAGGCAATCTGGAATCGCTTGATTTCGCCCCGTTTGATTTTTTCTCGATATATCCGCTGTCTATCTGCCGTCGATAGCGCCATGTGATCAGTCTCCGTTATACTGTAACGGCAGTATAGCACCGTTACAGTATAACGCCTGGTGCGGGGCAGCGACCTGACCCGACCCCTCTGCTGGCACACCGAATCGTTTAATAATCCTGATCGGTGACCCTGGACGCACGATCTCTGTCGGGGTATCGGCGGCAGGGGGCAGCCATCTGAAAATCCCAAACAGAAGCGGGCATTCTGCTTATTGCTCACATGGGACTCCGACGTCTTACACACGCTAACTTACTGGTGAATGCATGTGATGGTGCTGATCAAGCTCGTTTTATAATGAGCTATTTTTACAGCGATCCACTATGCCCGGGTAGCGAGTGACCAGTTAAGCTGATCACCGGCGTAATTCTTGCTGATCGACCGAGTACGGTCAGTTACCTGCCGTTCGACGACCTCTCGAACCGCCGTGGTTGTTTGGGTCGGCATACGGATAAACGTCACTAGGCCCCTTCCAATGGTATTCACGACTGGCAAAGGCCCTGCCCCCTATATTTGCGACGCTCCGCCTGATCCAGGACCTTCTCGTCAGCCGCCGGGCCTGGCTATGGAGTCCCGGAGAGCTGCCTCGATTGTCGACGTCGTTTGGATCGAACCGAGATCAATACCGAGCTCCACGATGGTCTGTGCGATTGGCGGCGAAATGCCCGAGATGATGGTCTTGCACCCCATCAGCACGGCCGCCTTCGCGATCTTGATCAGGTGATTCGCGACCGCGGTATCGACGACCGCGACGCCACCGATGTCGAGCAAGAGCGTGCTCGCGCGGCTGTCGGCGATGCTGGACAGAGCCTTGTTCATGATGTCGACGGAGCGCTTGGAATCGACGATACCCACGATGGGCGCGAACAACACGCCGTCCCAGATTTTCGTCACTGGCGTAGACATCTCCAGCAAAGCAAGGCTTCTCTTCTGGACCTCGAGGGTGATGTCAGACGCGAACTTCACGACTTTGAGGGGCCTTCCCTCCATGTCAAAGATCGGATTGTAGGAAGCCTGGAGCCAGACCTCCGCCCCATCCTTGTTGATCCGCTTGAACTCATCTGCGTCGTACTCACCGCGACCCAGCTTCTGCCAGAACTGGGCATACTCCAGCGATTCCGCGTATCCGGGATCGCAGAAGATCCTGTGGTGCTTCCCGACGATCTCATCGAGGCTGTACCCGAAGATGCGGAGGAAGTTCTCGTTCGCCGTAATCACCGTGCCGTCCAGCTCGAACTCGATCACAGCCTGCGCCCTTTCGATGGCGCGGATCTTCCCTTCGAACTCGGCGATCTGGAGCTTCGATGCGGTGACGTCCGTCGCGAACTTCACGACCCTGACCGGTTTCCCATGCTTGTCGAACACCGGGTTGTAGGAAGCCCGGAGCCAGATCTCCTTGCCTCCCTTCGCCAGCCTCTTGAACTCCGCGGCGAGGTACTCGCCGCGGCCGAGCTTTTCCCAGAACCCGGCATACGCGTCCGATTCCACGTAGTCTGGATCGCAGAACATCCGGTGGTGTTTGCCGACGACCTCGTCGAGTTCATATCCGAAAATGCTGAGGAAGTTCTCGTTCGCCGACACCACCGTTCCGTCGAGGTCGAACTCGATGATCGCCTGTACCCTGTCGAGTGCCTGATAGATGGCCAACAGGTCGTCGGGTGCCATCGTCGCCTTCTGGACTGCCTTCATCGTTTTTGCTCCGTGAGACTGAAATCGGTTTAAGGTATCATTGTAAAGGATAGTAGGCTACGAGGCCCGCATGAGCACCACCGAAGCCAGATACACCACCCCTCCCCACGAGCGACTCCCTTCGCAGCCCGAACTCCACGAGCCCTGCATCCGCGTAATGGCGCCCGGGCGCGGCAAGGAGCTTCCCTTCGACTGCTGGACCGCCTGCTTCCGCTGCATCGCGGAAACCAGCTGATCCGGGCGGCCGGATGCCCCTCTACGCCGACATCCCCCGAGTCGCCATCCAGGTGAGCCGCGATGTCGTGGTGGCCTCGATCCAAGGCGACCTCGACGACGACATCCTTGCCCGGTTTCGGGAGGATCTGCTGCGCCGCATTCACGAGACGGGCTCACGCGGGGTCATCCTCGACGCCTCCGGCCTCGAAACACTTGATTCCGATGAATTCGCCGCTCTGCGCCGCATCATCACGATGAGCACGATCATGGGAGCGGAGTCAGTGCTGGTGGGTCTGCGACCGGGGATCGTCTCCGCCCTGATCGAGGCGGACGTCGACGTGGACGGCCTGCGGTCTGCCATCAACCTGGACTCGGCCTTTGCCCTGCTCCAGGCGGCGCCCGAAAGCGAAGCGGGAGCCGATACGGACGCCGACCGGGACGACAACCTGCCGCTGGAGTCCGGGCAGATGCCAGGGAACGAGCAATGAGCGCCGAACTGCACCGGACGATCCGTACTGAAATAGACGCCAGCCGCACCGTGCTCGAATCGTCCCTGTACTCCCGGGAAGCGGGCTTCGACGAGACGCCAAGCCGCATGATCGCCACCGCGGTCTCCGAGCTGGTGCGCAACATCCTGAAGTACGCCGGCAGCGGAGAGATCCGGCTGCGCCGGGTGAAAGGAATGGGCGGCCGCGGGATCGAGATCGAGGCGGTAGATCAAGGCCCCGGCATCGCGGACTGCGCGGCGGCGATGAGTGACCACTTTAGCTCCGGGGGCACCCTGGGGCTGGGCCTGCCCGGCGTGAAGCGCATGATGGACGAGTTTTCGCTGGAATCGACTCCCGGGAAGGGCACCCGGGTGACGGCGCGCAAGTGGATCTGATCGTGGACGAGCTGCTTGAACATTCGAGCTCAATCCGGCCTTGCCTGGGTGAACGGCTGAGCGGAGACGCGGTGGTGATCCGGCCGCTAGAGCAGGGCCTCTTCGTGGCCATCGTGGACGTGCTGGGCCACGGGCCCGAGGCCCACGAGCTGACCCACGTGATCGACGCCTACCTGGCTCGCTACGGGACGTCCGAAGTGTCCGGCCTGATGATGCGCCTCCATCAACACCTGAAGGGCACACGTGGCGCTGCCGTGGGCCTCTGCGCCATCGACGCGGCCACGGGTCGAATCGACTACGTCGGCATCGGAAACACCGCAATGCGTCGCTTTGGCAAAGCGGAAACCCGACTCGTCTCGCAGGGTGGCGTCCTGGGCCAGAACATGCGCACGCCCCGGCCCCAGACCCTCCAGCTGGAGCCGGGGGACCTGATCGTCCTCTATACTGACGGTGTGAGCGACCGTTTCACCTCGGCCGACTATCCCGGTGTCTTGCACCACACGCCAAAGGAGGTGGCAAGCAACATCGTCCAGCGCTTTGGCAAGAACCACGACGACGCCGCCTGCATCGCCGTGCGGTACAACGCATGATCGCGCTCGGGCAGATCCACCTCCAACACCGAACATCGGTGTACGACGCGCGCAACAAGGTCCGTAGCCTCGCGAATGCACTCGGCTACGACCCGATCGAGACGACCCGCCTCGCAACCGCAGTCTCCGATGCCGCTCGGCAGCTGCGCCGCAACAACCGCGAGCCGTGCATCACTGTCGCCCTGGCGATGGATCTGTCCCCGCCGCAGCTCGTCCTCGACTTTGAATGCCGCGGCGAGACCCCGGAGATCACCGGACTGGCGGGATTCTTCGACGGCCTGAGTCGGACGGGCGTCCGGGACGGTTTCCAGGGTCTTCGCGCGCTGAAGTGGCTGCCGAGTCCAGCGTTCGAGGCAACGGACGCGTTCGTCGCCGAGCAGCGCGGGCGCATTCAGAGCCTCTCCCGCGAGGAGCTGATGGCCGAGATCCAGCAGAAAAATCGCGACCTCGAGCGGCACAGCGCGGAACTGGAAGCCACTGTGGCCCAGCGCACCGTAGAGCTGAAGCAGGCGATGGAGGTTGCCGAAGCCGCGAACCGTGCCAAGAGCGGTTTCCTGGCGAATATGAGCCACGAGCTGCGCACACCCATGAACGCGATCATCGGCTACAGCGAGATGCTGATAGAGGATGCTGAGGACGAAGGTAACGAGAGCGCAGCTGACGACCTGAAGAAGATCCACAGTGCCGGGTCGCATCTGCTTTCACTGATCAACGATGTGCTTGATCTCGCGAAAATTGAAGCCGGCAAGACAACCATCTTCCTCGAGACCTTCGATGTCGCGAAGATGGTGGGCGAAGTGGTGTCCACTATCGACACACTGGTGAAGAAGAACGGCAACCGGCTGAAGGTGGAGGTAGACGCGGCCATTGGCGAGATGCGAGCCGACATCACCAAGGTGCGCCAGGCACTCTTCAACCTGCTGAGCAATGCCGCGAAGTTCACGCACGATGGAGTGATCCGTCTGGTGGTGCAGAGTGAGCAAAAGGATAGCGTGGCCTGGATACGGATGTCGGTCTCGGACTCGGGCATCGGGATTCCACCGGAAAAAATCGACCACGTATTCAACGAATTTTCTCAGGCTGACGAGACTACTACGCGCGACTATGGAGGCACCGGCCTCGGATTGCCTATCAGTCGTCGCTTCTGCCATATGATGGGCGGCGACATCACCGTGGAGAGCACCGTAGGCGAGGGCTCGACCTTCACGCTCCGGCTGCCGCTGGAGGTGGCGGAGGCGGCCGAGGAGTCCGAAGCCACAGCCGAGGAACCCCGCCGGTGGTGATGCCGGAGCCCGGCGAAGAACATATCGTGCCGGTGGTCGACGACGATCCCAAGGCACTCGACCTACTCGGGCACACACTGCAAAAAGCCGGCATAAGAGAAATGGCACTTACTTAAGCTCCCAGTTGCCCCGCCCCGATCGAACCGCGTTGAATTTAGCCACGGAATACACGGAAATCACCGAAAAAACGATAAAACTTTTCCGTGCCTTCCGCGTTTTCCGTGGCTATTTAGATGACATTAGCGTAAGTAAGTGCCATTCGGCATAAGAGTGTTGACCACCTCTCTCGGACCTGCACGATTCTCTGCCACTCTATGCTCAGACAGAGGTGTGCAAATCCTGCGATGCACGCTTTTTTTGGCTTCGCTCGGCAAGATACCGCTCGGTTTGGAGCATCAATACCTTCTCTGCCAATGCACTAGCCAACAACAAATCAATAGAAACTCCATTTTTATTAGCTAATTCCTGGGCTCTCTCATGTAACGCATCAGGGAGCACTAGATTAATTGTACGCATGAGTTATCCTCTATTATCCGTGGCAATCCTTTTGGAGAAACAAACTGACTGTTTGGAAAGCTGCGTCAGCGGAAATACCCATGATGTGTCCCCCTCGAAACGTGACTTAAACGACACTGACAAGAATGCGCGCCGAATAACTTATGGGCAGCGAACGATTCACGCGAGTATTGTGAACTATTCACATTTACCGTTGCGCTCTATCGGACGACGGGGTGGATTTGAACCTAGATTCCGCAGTTGACCGCTCCGAGGGTATATTAACGTGTTGGTGTGCATGATCTTTCATGGATTAAATAGATTCACCGTTTGGGTGAATCGCTACGACCCGTGTAGCCGCCCTGAGTGCCCGCCTGGCTATGCAAAAAAACTCATTAAGGGCGCGCCATTAACTCATTTTTTTGCTACGCCATCCGAACACTCAGAACGAC
>Ga0209567_10001746_pt1 | contig 10872 bp, 7 predicted proteins | sample COG_12_FD_184756 | JGI IMG/M metagenome (GOLD analysis project Ga0209567, IMG submission 184756) | Pelagic marine sediment microbial communities from the LTER site Helgoland, North Sea, for post-phytoplankton bloom and carbon turnover... | ecosystem: Environmental > Aquatic > Marine > Neritic...
TGATGATAAAGTGGGGCTTGGTTCTAACATCGGCCACGGCTTATTCGTAGGTTGGGTTGAGCATCCTGATATCTTTTGTTGGGTTTCGTGCCTCAACCCAACCTACTTGCCAGCCATTTTTGTGCTATCAGCGGAACCCAACAAAATGGCCGAAGATAGAACTATCCCCCAAAAGTGCTTACGTCCCCATCGAAGTTACCCGTGTTGCTTCCTCTATGGTGGTGGCACCATCCAGAACTTTTTCGTAGCCCAATGCTTTTAATGCCCTATGGCCATGTTTCCCCAAATGCGTTTGGATTGCGTCGACCGTCGGGTTGGTTAAAATCAATGATTGAAGCGCGTGATCTAATTCCAACAGTTCGTAAATTCCAGTGCGGCCTTTAAATCCGGAATCGTAACACGTCGAACACCCCTTGCCTTTATACAACTGGATCTTTGCGGTTTCTTCCAGGCCCAGGGCTTGCAGTACGCCCTTGGGGGCGTAGTAATTGATCCTGCAGTCCGGGCAAATTGTTCTTACCAGACGTTGTCCCAGTGAAGCCAGCAGGGATGAAGAGATCAGATAGGGTGCGATATCCATCTCAAGCAACCGCGTGACCGCACCGGCCCCATCATTCGTATGAAGGGTGGATAGAACCAGATGTCCGGTTAATGAAGCCTGGATGGCGGTTTCGGCGGTTTCTCGATCTCGGATTTCGCCCACCAGAATAATATCCGGATCTTGCCGCAGCGTATGTCTCAGGACCTTGGCAAAGGTCAACCCGATCGATTCTTTGACCTGAATTTGATTAATATTCTCCAATTGATATTCCACCGGATCTTCAATGGTCACAAAATTCTTTTCACTGCTGTTGAGCATGGTGATGGCAGAGTACAGCGTTGTGGTTTTTCCGCTTCCGGTGGGTCCGCAAACCAGAATAAGGCCATAAGGGCTTCGCAGCAGCGACTTGAATTGATCCAATACCTGAGCGTCGAACCCCAATATATCGATATCCAAGATGGCCTGGCTCTTATCCAAAACCCTTAATACTACCTTTTCACCGTGAATCCCCGGCATAGAGGAAAAACGCAAATCCACGATGCGGCCATCCACATTTACCTGAATACGACCATCCTGCGGTATGCGCCTTTCAGCGATGTCCAGATCGGCCATGACTTTGAGCCTGGAAACCACTGCCGGATGCATTTCAATCTTGGGAGATATGAGGTCATACAGGACACCGTCAATTCGCACCCGCACGCGGAATTTGCCTCTTTGGGGCTCAATATGAATATCGCTGGCGCCGTCCCGGATGGCCCTCAGTAAAATCATGTTTGCCAGGTTGATGACCGGACTTCCGTCCGCTTTTTCAGCCAGCTCTTTAATTTCTTCTTCCGAGACTGACTGAAGGATCTCTATAGCGGATTCATCGATGCTGTTCATGACGTCATCGATACCCACATCTTCCTGATAACATTCATGGATGGCTTCCAAAATATCATCCGCGCGACAGCCTACCGGCTGAACCTTTAGATTGGTAATTTTAGAAATCTCATCCAATACAAAAAAGGCTTGAGGATCAGCGGTTGCGAGGGTCAAAACGCCATCGACCCGAAACATCGGAATGACCTTAAAAGAAAGGGCTTTTTCTTTTGGTAATACATGCACAATCCGGGGGTCTACCAAACCCTTACGCAACCAGATGTGCTGAATCCCGAGTTGCTCACCCAGAATGTTTTTCAATTCTTCTTCAGTGATCACCCCCTCCTTTATAAGAATCTGGCCGAGGGGTTTGGATTCTTTTTTCTGGAGACGCAAGAAATGGGTGAGCGCTTCAGCAGTAATTTTCCCCTGACTTACTAAAAGCTCCCCTAACTTCTTTCTCTTTGGAAGAAAATCACTTTTCATAGGACATCTTTTATGGCTTTGTGGATATCGTCATAGATCCGAAAAACCTTGATAAGCTCGGTTGCCTTCAATATATCCAAACAGATCGCGTTCAGGCCGATCAACTTTAGCGCGCCACCCCGATCTTTCAGCTCGCCGTGCATCCGAAGCAAAAGCTCAAGACCTTCACTGTCCATAAAGGAGATTCTTTTAAAGTCTAAAATGATTTCAGTTTTTTGTTGGTCCAGGCCGTCCTTGATCAAGGCTTCGAATTTTTCACAATTCTGATACGTCAACGACTCCTTGGGTGCGAGAATCGTCCGAGAACTGACGCTCGCTGTGCCGATTTTAGATGGTGTCATCTCGACGACTTTATCCGCCACTGCTGTCTCCTCTGATGATGGTTAAATCCTCCTCTAGAACCTCTTTGAACACATCAACCAAATCCGGATCCAGCTGAGTTCCGGCGACCTTTTCAATGATCTCAAGCGCTTCCTTTGCGGTTTTGCCTGGACGATATGCCCGGTTAGACGTTATGGCATCGAAGGTGTCGGCGACGGCAATGATCCGTCCCAGCATAGGGATATCTTCTCCTTTCAGTCCGTGGGGATATCCCTGACCGTCATATCGCTCATGGTGGTGCATTACGCCGGGAAGAGACGTTGACAATTGTTCAAGGGGTTTAAGAATATCGCGGCCCTTATTAGAGTGAGATGTGATAATGCTATATTCTGCATCAGTTAGAGCCCCTGGTTTATTCAATATGGTTTCAGGAATACCGATCTTCCCAATGTCATGCAACATCGAGGCCCAGTGAAGAGATTTACTTTGCTTCTCGTCCAGCTGGAGTCGGGTTGCCATGAGCATGGCGTACCGGTTGACGCGTTCAGAGTGGCCACGGGTATACTCATCTTTCGTCTCGATGGCGTAGACTAAAGATTTGACCACGTTTATCACGAAAACTTCTAAATCATCATACATGTCTGTATTGGCGATGACCATTGCAAGTTGTTCGGCCATCGAGCTCATCAGTCTCAATTCGCTGCGTCGGAATATTTCTTTGGAATCAAGTGAAACCAGACCCAGCCATCCATAAAAATTGTCCTTATGATGCATTTTTACAGCCAGGAAGCGAAAAGCTTCGGGATGCAACGCCTTGAATCCCGGTGTTTCTTTAGAATCGGCAACCAGAAAGTAATTATTTTTAAAAGCGGCGGCATTTTGAGGAATAGCCTCAATGAGGGTATCCACAAAGGCTTTCGGTTGGGGGATTTTGTTACCGACTTCCTTTTTAGTGACGAGTGTGTCGAACTCTTTGCGGTTTGGCAGTCTGGCAAAGGCCACCTCCGTGCGCATTGCTCCCAGAAGCTCTTCAGCCAGATCATTCAGCATGGCACTCGAAAACCTTAATGACTTTATGCGAGTTGCGATATTGGAATACAAATAAATGTCTTCAAAATTCCGAGTCAGTTCTTCGGTTATTTCTTCCACTTCGTTTTCAGTGGTCCATTTATCTTCCATCAATCCGAGCAGATCGGTGAGAAATTTTTCCATCTCCTTTGGTTGAGAGCTTTTTGGGCAAACAAGGCCTTCAGCTTCTGACTCGTTGACGCAAATTTTAGCGCAAGCAATCAGAGCGCCTATAACCTTATCTGCATTTTTGATTGGCATGCCAAACACTTCATGGCTCCCTTGAGGGCAGGCATGTTGAAATATTCCATTGCTGATCGTCTTGATGGATAGCTCCCGGATGTCCCTGGAAAAGGACATTTTCGACCGCTTACCGTTGGATGAAAAAACGGCCCTGTCTGCATCCCAAACCTCAAAGTGCCAACGGCTGATTTGAGAGAGGCTTGACAAAAATTGATTAAAGGGACTTAAGTTCATTATTCGGATGGACCTCCAAAGTATTGATCAATACAATCCACTAACCTGGAAGGGCTGAACGGTTTTTCAATAAACAAGGTGTCTTGCATGTCGTCTGTCCAGCCTTCCTCGTCTGCTGAAATCCGGCAGGTCATAATGATGGTCAAAAAGGACTGTTCCTTCTTGAGGCTATTTGTCAATTCGCAGAGCGTCTTACCATCCATTTCGGGCATCATGATGTCTGAGATCACCACATCGGGCTTTTGAGTTTTAATCAGGTTAAGACCCTCTTTTCCATTTATGGCTGTTATTACTTGGTATCCTCGTTTTTTTAGTTTGACTTCGATCACCCGCCGTATATGGGCTTCGTCATCGACCACCAAAACCTTTTTATTGTTTCCCAAGGTAGTATTCCTCCTTTGGTAATTTGATCGAAAACCGAGCTCCTTCACCGGGTTCGCTTTCGACATCAATCTCTCCACCGTGGAGTTGGACAATCTCTGAGGTTAACGCCAACCCTAATCCACTTCCAGGCATTTCTCTTACCATGGGATCTGATGACCGAAAAGATTTGTCAAATATACGCGGGAGATCTTCTTGCGATATACCGCAGCCGTTATCGATAGTATCGAAGACAATGAAATCATCCTGATCGGAGAGTGAGAAGGTGATATGGTTATTATCCGGCGTATACTTGACCGCATTGTTGAGCACATTGATAAGCGCTACTTTCAAGAGCTCTTTGTCGCCGACAATAGAGGACAAATTATCCGGTATGTTTTTTTCAATGACGATATGTTTCGTTTGAGCCGCCGTTTCGATAGCCGCCAAGGAATCACCAATTAATAATTCGGTCTTCACCAGTGACTTGTTTATCGCAAGGCTCCCCATTTCGATGCGTGATATGCTGAGCAGGTTCTGGATGAGTGAGGCCAATCGATCAGCCTCTGTATTTATGGTATTGTAGAACTCTTTTTGCATCTCTCCATCGTCGATCTCTCCCTCCATCAACATTTCGCTGTATGATTTGATACTTGTCAGGGGCGTCTTGAACTCATGCGAGATGTGGGCAATAAAATCTTTACGTGCCTCTTCGGCTAACTTTTCATTGGTTATCTTCCTGATTAGTATCATTTTGCCTACAAGGCCGCTTTCAATTTCCTTTAGTTCGGAAAAAGAAACGCTAAACGTATCTCCGGGAGCATGCTCGGGAAACGTAGTTTCGATATACTCACCGTTGCGGTAATTCATCCCATCTTCCTGCTGTGAAATGAAGGATTGGATATCGCTGTGGTTCAAGAGTTCAGCCAGCGAACAACCGACAGCTTCCGGCTGACTTTTCTTTAATAATTTCAGCATGTAATCGTTGACATGGCTGACGTCGTCTTGAATATCGACGATGATGATGCCCAGATTAAGGGAGTCAAGAATTGTGGCAATTTGCTTTTTTTCAAAAGCTGTGACGCCGAGCTTGGAAACCAGTTTCATATTGTCGACTTCGATTTTTTCGAGCTTTTCTTTGATTTGAGATAATGATTGCCCTAGATCCTTGACCATAAACGCAACACCATTGGTGCTTGGGGTTTGAGAATTCATTAAGTCAGATCCATTACAGGTGCTTTGGAGATCTTGGGAGAGTTTTTTTAGTGGTTGCAAGGTGAGCTTGATGCAGTAATAAAAAAACAGAACAACGGCAAAAAATAAAAGGGCAATCATTGCCAAAAACCTGATGCGTTCAAACGAGAAAAATGAAATATGGGGTAACTTAAAACCTAATCTGACCGTACCGGTCTTTTGCCCGCTTTCAAAGATCGGTTTGGCAAACTCATAGATAGTATTCTCTGTTCCGTTAAGTTGAAAGGTGTGTTTACTCAATCCCATTGCTTGTAAAGAGGCCCTTTGAACATCTGGGGGGATCTGAGAAGCGAAATTATTGGGGGCCAAAGAGACAAATGAGCGCCCTGCTTGATCATGAATGAAACAATAAACGAGCCCTTCGTATGATGAATATTCGGAAAGGGTTCGAAGAAAAAAGTCCTGTTTTCTACCCTGGAGATCTTTGGTCGGGTGCAGCGCAATGAGACTGGTCAAATAGCCGCCCCGGTCAAGTAGATCGTTTATTTTATAATCTTTTTCTTCATGGATGAGGATTTGCCCGCAGATTGCAATCCCGGTCATTACAAGTAAAAAGAGTATAATGCCTATTCGCAACATTTTGGGGACATCTAATTCGTTTGATTTCAATGTATACTTCCTTCTCGGAGAGATCCAATTAGTTGTTTTTAGAGCTTGATCAGTTGCATAATATGGTTAAAACAGTGGGTTATATAATTTCAACGCTCCCCTTTTCGGCAACTATTTAAGTGAATAAAGTGGTAAATCGGATGCTCGGTAAGGACATCAATCACGGTTTATCCGAAATAATTATCGGAAAACATGAAAAAAACTTTATACAATTTTAAAAAAAGCCCAAAATATAGCCTGGGAAATTTTGGAAGGATATGAACAGCTCATTTGGTGTTGATTTTTTGCAGGGATTTAAGATGAATATCAATTAAAGTGAATTTGATTTGGGACATGATTTATTATCGTTAATTTCGGCGGGGTTGTGGTTCGTATTGGATTTGTGAAAAGCTCCTGTGTTTTATATGTCTGGGGTATCTTTCTAAACCCTCCAGGGGCTGGTGAAATGTATTTTTGAGATAGCTTCTACTGCCTCCAGTATGGATCCCGCAAGGCCTTCTTGGTAATCTTGCCCGAACCGGTTTTGGGCAGTTCATCCAGAAAAATGATGGTTTTCGGTGTCTTGTAGGCGGCCTGATACTCTCTGCAAAACCGGATAATTTCTTTTTCGGTGGCCGATTCGTTTTCCCTGAGCACCACGGCGGCCGTTACGGCTTCTCCCCACTTTTCGTCCGGTACGCCGAAGACCGCGGCTTCGAGCACTTTGGGATGCATGTAGAGCACGTTTTCCACTTCGGTTGAATACACGTTCTCACCGCCGGTGACGATCATATCTTTGCGGCGGTCGACGATGTTGACATACCCTTCCGTATCGATAACCGCCAGATCACCGGTGCGAAGCCATCCATCGGCAAAGGCCTGTTCGGTTTCTTGCGGCAGGTTCCAGTAACCGGGCGTAACGGTATCCCCGCGAACCCAGATTTCTCCCACCTGCTGATCATCCGCCTTTATGGGCATGCCGGTTTCGTCGACGACTTTAAGGTCCACACCGATAAAGGGTCGACCGGTCCTGGATTTATATTTAAGCTGTTCATCCGGCGGCCGGTCCTGCAGGTGCTTTTTTAAAATACTGAAGGTCAGATAAGGACTGGTTTCGGTCATGCCGTAGGTTTGAATGTAATCACAGTTAAACGCTGCGGTAATGCTTTTGACCACCTGGGGCGCGATGGGCGCCCCGCCGCTTAAAATCACGCGCAGGCTGGAATAATCAAATCCATCGACCTTGGGGTGTTTGATCATTAGATTGAGCATGGTGGGAATCAGGTTGCTCAAGGTGATGCGTTGCTGCTCGATGGTTGCCATCACCGCTTCGGGCTCAAACTGGCCCACCATCACATGCCGACCACCCACCCAGGTAACGGCAAATGTGGCCCAGGCATCGGCCAAATGAAACATCGGCGCAATATGTCCCCAGACGTCACTGTCCACCAGTTTGAGTTCGGCAATAGTTCCCAGCGCATGCAGGCAGACGTTTTTGTGGGTCAGCATGACACCTTTTGGGCGCCCGGTGGTTCCACTCGTGTAGTAAAGATGGGCAACATCATTTTCCCCCACGGCCACAGGTTCAAAGGGGCCGGAATGGCTTTTGATGGCTTCATCATAACTGAAAAACGGGATTCTCGATGAAGCAACGGGCGTATCGTCGATCCAGATAATTCCCTCCAATGGCGTGTCTTCATCCAGGATGCCCTTGACCAGGGAGGCAAAGCGGGATCCGGCCACCAGCCAGCGACTACCGGAATCATTTAAAATATAGGCAATCTCTCTGGCGGCCAGGCGATAGTTGAGCGGGTTTAAAATGGCACCGATTCCCGCGGCGGCATAATAGGTCTCCAGGAACGCATGGGAATTGACATCCAGGATTGAGATACGATCTTTGGATTGAATCGACTGGGCCTGGAAAAACCGTGCCAGGCCTGTCACCCGATCACCGATTTGGGCATAGGTAAATGAGCGGTTGCCATCCACCACGGCAACCCTGTCCGGATACAAATCCAGCGCTTTTTTCAGTGTCATCCAGATGTCCAATATAATCTTCCTCTTTATTTTTTTCTGCTTAAATCTTCCCAATCCTCCACCCCGACCGGCCTAGTCGGGTCTTCGTATTTCAGGACTGTATTGCGAAGCGTCTTCAAGGCCGCTGGGGAATTTTCGATATAGGGCACAATCTTTAAAACAGGTTTACCGCGATCGCTGATTATCAGTTCATTGCCGGTTTTTTCTATTTCACGAAAATAATACAAAGCGCGAGGCATAAATTGTGATTTTGAAATCATGTTTTCCATGGCCGGCTCCTCGGTCATTTTGACAGTTTATCTTCATGGATATAATACCGTGGTTCTATAGGCTGTCAATCACAAATATGATTACCATTGAGATTTACGGAAAGGTATGGTTTTATTTAATGGCAAATTATATTCCAGAAAGGATCGTTTCAAATGGAACTGGACATCGAAAGCTTTGCTGAAGATTTTGACCCGAGTTTTAAAGTATTCCATGAGTTGATGGCCAAGAAGGTCGGGCAGGTCCTGCTGGTCTCAACCCCTTACGATGCCTGGATCATGGAGGAGGACTGCCGTCTTTCCGAGAGAATCATTCATGAATACCGCGGACTGAATCTGAGCAACCCTCCCCGGTTTACCTGGGTCTCCACGGCGGAAGATGCCCTTGCGGCGCTGTCTGAAAAAAAGTTTGACCTGGTTATTACCATGCTCCATCTGGCAGACATGGATGCCTTTATGCTGGGGCAGAAAATAAAGCAAAAAGATCCTGAGCTGCCGGTCATTCTTTTGACCCACAGTGCCCTGCCGTCGGAGGAATCCAGCCGGGTATTTATGCAGCCGCCGGGAATCGACCGCACCTTTGTGTGGTCGGGCAACACTGATATTCTGGTGGCCCTGGTAAAAAGCGCCGAAGACCGGATGAACGTCGACCGGGACACGGACCTGGCCGGCATCCGGGTGATTCTTTTTGTGGAAGATTCGCCCGTGTACATATCAACCTTGCTGCCTGTTCTTTACAGGGAGCTGGTAAGCCAGACCCAGGCTCTTTTACAAAAGGGACTCAACGAAGAACACCGCCTGCTGACCATGCGCGCCCGTCCGAAAATTCTGGTAGCCCGCAATTACGAAGAGGCCGTCGGACTCTACCAGGAGTATGAACCCTTTGTGCTGGGGCTTATTTCCGATGTGCGCTTTCCGCGCAACGGTAAACTGGATCATGATGCCGGGGTGAACTTTTTATCTAAAATCAAAAAGGAACGATTCGATATACCGCTGTTGCTCACCAGCTCTGAATCCTCCAACGCCGAGAAGGCCGCATCGATACCGGCAGTTTTTGTCGATAAAAATTCACCGTCCCTGATTGCCGAGGTGCGCTCCTTTTTTATGGAACAGCTTGGTTTCGGCGATTTCATTTTTCGCAAACCGGATGGTCGGGAACTTGCCCGGGCCTCCGATCTGGGTTCCTTTGAGAAGTGTATTCAAGAAATTCCCGAAGATTCCTTTGTCCACCACACCAGCCGCAATGATTTTTCCCGGTGGCTTTTTGCCCGCACGGAAATAAACCTGGCTTCAAAGGTACGTCCCATAAGGGAAGAGGATTTTTCAAGTGTCGAAAATCATCGCCAGTATCTTTGTTCGATTATTCATGCCCGGCGCCGGCAGCGACAAAAGGGGGTGGTGGTAAATTTTGAGGCCGGTGAATTTGATCTGGACACCGAATTTTTCAAAATCGGAAAGGGTTCTTTGGGCGGGAAAGCCCGGGGCCTGGCTTTCGTTTCCAACCTCCTGCAGCGATCGGCCGAGCTTCATAAAAAATATGATGATATAAACATTTTCATTCCCCGTACCATGGTGATTACCACTGAAGGGTTCGATGCCTTTGTTGAGGAAAATGATTTAAAGGGGCTTTCCAAGTCGGATGCCGGTGATGAAGAAGTTGCCGCTGTCTTCTGTAAGGCGGACTTTCCCGGGTGGATAGCCGATGACTTAAAAGCCTATCTGGCGAGGATCACCTATCCCCTGGCGGTTCGCTCTTCCAGCTTGCTGGAAGACGCCCAATTTCGCGCCTATGCCGGCCTTTACCGGACCTACATGCTTCCCAATGATCATCCCGATCTGCAAACCCGTCTGGAACAGCTGATTCACGCCATCAAGCTGGTATATGCCTCCACCTATTTTCAAAGTCCGCGGGCGTTCTCAAAACGGGTGGGTCATCGCACCGAAGAAGAAAAGATGGCGGTTATCATTCAGCAGCTCGTTGGCGAGTATTATGGGGAGTATTTCTATCCGGCCTTATCGGGGGTGGCCCAGTCTTACAATTACTATCCGTTTTCTAAAATGAAACCGGAAGAAGGGATTACCACCATTGCCATGGGCCTGGGGAAAACGGTGATGGAGGGAGAAAAAGCCCTGCGGTTTTCTCCCAAATATCCCCAGATCCTGCCCCAGCGGACCAGCGTGGAAGATATTCTTGAAAATTCCCAGCGCTATTTCTTTTCCCTGAAAATGGGCGGTCCGTATCCGGAACTTGGAATCAATGAAGATGCCAACCTGTCCAAAAGAGAAGTTGAGGATGTTGCCGATGATCCGCCGATGAAAAAACTGGCCAGCACTTATTTTCCCGAAGAGCATCGCATTCGTGATACCACCCACGTCCCCGGCTACCGGGTGCTGACCTTTGCCCAGATTCTAAAATTCGATGTATTTCCATTGGGCGAACTGTTGTCGGATGTGCTGGATATGGGCCAGGAAGGCATGGGGTGCCCGGTGGAGCTTGAGTTTTCGGTCAACTGGCCCCGGGACCCCCAAGGCAGGCCGGAGTTTGCTTTTTTGCAGTTGCGGCCCATGACGGCCAGGGCCGAACAGGGTCAGGTTGAAATCAGCCAAGAGAAT
>Ga0209567_10001747_pt1 | contig 10869 bp, 11 predicted proteins | sample COG_12_FD_184756 | JGI IMG/M metagenome (GOLD analysis project Ga0209567, IMG submission 184756) | Pelagic marine sediment microbial communities from the LTER site Helgoland, North Sea, for post-phytoplankton bloom and carbon turnover... | ecosystem: Environmental > Aquatic > Marine > Neritic...
AAGCAGCTGCATCGTGGATTGTTTTTTATCTTGACGGTGGCCTTCATCAGCACGACGGCGGTCGATTTACAGGCTGATCAGACAACGACCATTCGCATTCGAGAGCGGGTTGAAATTGCCGCTGCTGAGGTTTTGCTGGGCCAGATCGCCAATATTGCCGGCCATGATGTCCAGCTCAATCAATATCTGCAAGGCATTGTCATTGGCAAGGCCCCTTTGCCGGGAGATTCGCGCCAGTTCGACAGAGACCACCTGATTCAGCGCTTGAAGCAACATCATATCGACCTGACGGCGGTGCAGGTAGAAGCGCCACCACAGGTTAACGTCATCCGCAGCCACGTTCAAATTCAGAAACAGGAAATTGAAAAAATCGTTTCGGATTTTATCTTGCAGCACACCCCGCGGGCGAACACGACGATGCGCATCAGTGAGATCCAGGTTCCCAAAAGCCTAATCCTGCCCAAAGGACGCATCACCTATAAAGTGGCGGCACCGCGCAGCCGTCAGCTGATGGGCCGGTGTCCCATTTCTGTTGATTTCAGCGTTGACGGGCGGGTTCATAAAAAAGTGTGGGCGAATGCAATGATTGAGGTTTTGGGCCAGGTGGTCGTGACGCGCAAACCGCTTGGAAGGTACAAACCCATAACCGCGAACGATATCGAGGTGCGAACCCTGGATCTGGCCAACCTGCCGGCCAATGTGCTCTCTGATCCCGCTGCGGCCATCGGAAAACGTACCAAAAGAGCCATAGGTTCTCAGATGCCTCTGAGAGCCGATCACATTGAACTGCCACCCCTGGTCAAACGGGGAGACCTGGTGGTGATCATTGCCGAATCAGCGAGCATGAAGATTACGACCCGCGGGCAGGTCAAGAAAAAAGGACGTCTGGGAGAGCTCATCCCGGTGGTTAATTTGGATTCAAAGAAAATACTTCATGCCCGTGTGCTTGATGCCAACACGGTCAAGGTGGATTTTTAAGTGTTTCTTCATTTAAAAAGGAATATGTCTTATGCCTAAAACAACTCCGTATCTAATTGCGCTGACGCTGCTGGCGCTTTTTCTCGGCGGCCTGGTCGGTTGTGCGGCCACCCGGCAGACGTTGCCGCCGGTGGTGGAAACCATGCCAATGAAACATGACATGCAGATCGAATCCCAGCCACTTCCTGAGCCGCAATCCAACGGCTCGCTGTATGCGTCCGCCAGTGTGTTCAATGATCTTTTCCTGGATACGAAAGCCCGCCGGGTGAGCGATATTGTCACGGTTAAAATTTCAGAGTCCTCCAAGGCCACCAATTCAGCCGATACCAAAACAGGCCGAGAATCCGGCCTGGAAGCCGGTATCGACACGCTTTTTGGCACAGAAGACTGGTACCGTGAGGAGGTGTTGCCCCAAATACCCAGCTGGCTGCCGAGGCCTGATCCGTTTGGCAATCCATCGGTCAAAGGCAGTCTGAGCTCGGATTTCAAAGGCTCCGGGAGTACCTCGCGCAGTGGCGATCTGAGCGCATTTATCACTTGTCGGGTGACCGAGGTCTTTGCCAATGGAAACCTCTATATTGTCGGATCACGAGAAATTCTGGTGAACCATGAAACCCAGATGATCATTTTATCCGGAATTATCAGACCGCGGGACATCAATGACGACAACGTTATCCTATCAACCTTTATATCCAATGCCAAGATTGCATACAGCGGCAGCGGGATCGTTAATGACCGCCAGCGCCCTGGATGGCTGGCCAACCTGCTTAACTCAGTCTGGCCCTTTTAATCAGGCGTAACGAGGAAAGATTTACCATGGACAAGCGTTTGCATAACCCATCAGCCTTGAAATTGATCAGCATCGTGTTTTGCTGGGTTCTGATAACCATCGTTACTTTGCTTCCGAATGCCGAAGCGGTTCGCATCAAAGATATTGTCGATATCCAGGGTGTGCGTCCAAATCAGCTGGTCGGCTACGGACTGGTGGTGGGCCTGGAAGGCACGGGCGACAGCGATAGCTCCCTGTTTACGATTCAGTCACTGGCCAGTCTGCTCGAAAAAATGGGCGTAACCGTTCAGACGAGCGACATTGAAGATGTCGAAAATGTAGCGGCAGTCATGGTGACAGCCGACCTGCCGCCGTTTGCCAGCCTGGGCAACCGCCTGGATGTGCTGGTCAGTTCCATCGGCGATGCCGAAAATTTGCAGGGCGGCACACTGCTGTTTACGCCATTGCGCGCCGCTGATGGCAAAGTCTATGCAATTGCCCAGGGACCGGTCAGCACAGGCGGGTTTGCGGTTAGCGGAAACTCCGGTGATCAGGTCCAGAAGAATTTTCCGACGGTGGGTCGGGTTGTCGGCGGCGCGCTGGTGGAAAAAGTGCTGCATTCCAATTTTAACCAAAAAAGCGCGCTAACCCTGGCCTTGAAAGCCCCGGACTTCACGACCGCCAGCCGGGTGGCCCAGGCCATCAATCGAGCCTTTTACAACCAACTGGCGCACACCGAGAATGCTGGCGCGATTCGGGTAACAGTGCCCGAAAACTACCTGGGCAATACGGTCCAATTTGTAACAATGATCGAGAGCCTGGGGGTCACGCCGGATATGGTTTCCAAAGTGGTCGTCAACGAACGCACCGGTACCGTCATCATGGGTGAAAACGTGCGCATCGCCACCATCGCCATCGCGCACGGCAATTTGAGCATCCAGATCAACGAATCCCAGGATGTCTCACAGCCGCTGCCGTTTTCACGAGGCGGGGAGACCGTGGTTACACCCGAATCGGAAATTGTTGTTCAAGAAGGCAAAAATCCCATTTTCCTGGTGGAATCCGGCGTCAGTATCGGGGAGGTTGTCAAGGCTCTGAATGCTCTGGGTGTTTCTCCGCGGGACCTGATTGCGATCTTCCAGGCACTCAAAGCCGCAGGCGCCCTGCAGGCCGAATTGGAGGTTATATAATGACTGATCCCATATCATTTCCGAAACTGCCCGTGAACTTAGCGGATGTCGTCACCGATTCGCCGGCGCGGTTGCAACGCACAATCAATCAAAAAAAAGGCGTTTCAGGCAATGCCGCCAGCGATCCGGAGTTGGTTGAAACCTGTCGCCAGATGGAATCGCTCTTCATTAACCATTTGTTCAAAGAAATGCGCGCTTCAATTCAACGATCAGGATTTATCAGCGGCGGGCGGGCTGAAGAAATTTATACGTCCATGATGGATGCGGAAATGGCTGTCAAGCTTTCCAACAGGGGTGGGATCGGGTTGGCCGACATGTTGATGCAGCAGTTAGCGCATTCGACTTCGCAAGGCACACAGGACGATTCTGATTAGTCTTATGTATGTTATTTCTAAAGTTATTGGTAATTTAGCCGATAAATTAATATAAATGCTGATGGATTTAAGCCGGTCTAAAAAAAGGGCTACATGAGAATAGGGATTAGGAAAAACCTTATGGAACACCTGTTGAATAAACTAATTGGCTTACTCGCGCATGCGACCGAACTCTACCAGGCGCTGTTGGCTGTCGTCCAAAATGAAAAGGAAGCGGTTGCGGGGCTGAATTTAAAGCAGCTGAATGAGGCCTGCAAAGCGAAGGATAATATATTGTTGAAGCTGCGTATTCTGGAAGAACAACGACAACAGGTAATGGAGCGGGTAGCTGCTGAATTGGGATGCTCGGCCCTGGGGCTGACGTTAACCCGGCTGTCACAGCAGGTCGATAAATTTTATGCCCGGCAATTGCTGGATCGCAGCACCGATTTATTGGCGTTAATTCAAACCCTGCAGGAGGTGACGCAACAAAACAAGTCCCTGATGTCGCATTCGATGCAATTGATTCAGGGTTCTCGCAATTTACTCAATAATCTAATCGTGGCGAATCCGGTCTATTACCGCAGCGGCGATATGAATAGCGGCGAACAAACGGGTCGGCTGTTGAACGGTGACATCTAATTCGATGAAACGGGTCGTGCCTATAGGTAATATGAAAATCGCTCAGCTTCCGGACCGCCTGATTACGGATGCCCTGGGAAGCTGCTTGTGCTTGACTGTATATGATGCGGTTTCGGGTATTGGTGCTTTGTTGCATGCCATGTTGCCAGTGTCCAAAATAAATTTAAAAAAGGCGAGCATCAATCCGTTTATGTTTGTTGATACCGGCATACCCGCTCTATTTGCAGAACTGGGTGCCCAGGAAAATATAACACCCTGTGACCATTGGGTCGTCAAGGCGGTTGGATGCGGTAACCCGATGGGTCCCAAAGAGGTATTTAAAATAGGCGAGCGCAACTATCGCATACTGCGCGAACGGCTCGCACATGAACATGTTTCGTTAACGGCCGAAGATATCGGCGGCACGGCCAGCCGTAAAGTTTGTCTGGATCTGGCCACCGGAAAGACCATCCTTCACAGCAACGGTGCAGAGAGGGTTTTATGAGAGAATCAAAATTAAATGAAATTTTGGCCACGGTAAAATCATTCCCATCCATGCCCGGGGCGGGCGCCAAAATGCTAAGTTTGCTTGAAGGGCCCGACAGCACTGTTACTGAAATCGAAGAAATCTTGCGCTATGATCCGGGACTGACCGCCAACGTGCTTAAATTAGCCAATTCGGCTTATTTTGGCATTCCATCAAAAATCGGCTCTCTCAAACAGGCCGTCATCCTGTTGGGTTTAAAGCGCCTTATTCAACTGGTGGTCGCTTCCTGTGTTAGTTCCATAATGGATAAATCCGTTGCCGGTTACGATTTGCCGTCAGGTAATTTGTGGCGCCATTCGATTGCGGTCTCAATTGCCTCCGAGGCCCTGGTCAAGGGCAAAACACGTGTCAAGACTGAAGATGTCTTTACGCCGGGGTTGTTGCACGATGTCGGTAAGCTGGTTTTAGGCTCGTTCGTCAATCAAGAACTGGAGGCCATCCACAGTCTGGCTGCTAAAGGCATTCCGTTTGTGGTAGCGGAAAATATGATTCTGGGCACCGATCATGCTGAAATCGGTGCGCGCATTTTAGCGAATTGGAATTTACCTGCCGAGGTGATTAATGCGGTCCGCTGGCACCACGATCCCGATTCTCCCGATGCCAGTAGCATGCAGATGGATGTGATCTACCTGGCGAATATCCTGTGCCAAACACCGGATACCAGCGGCCCGGATGCCGGACATGCGGTTGAATTATCGCCGGCTGTTATCGATCGACTGGGAATTCAGCTTGATCAATTTGAAAGTATCTCAGAAAAAGTGGCCCACTGGGTGGATGAGCTATCGAACGCCTTGGCATTTAGCTGAGCATCGCAAAGGTAACCATACGATGGTTACGCTTAGGCCATAAACGGGTTTTCGATATGTTGATCGTAGCTGAAACCGTAAAGCCGCTATTGAGAAGGTTAAGGAAACAATTAATGGAAGCTCAAAAAATCGCAGTCGCTATTAAATCATTTCCCGGGATGCCTGGAACGGCAGTCAAGTTGCTGGGGCTGATTGATGATCCGGCCATGCGTGTGTCCCAGATCGAGGGGATACTGCGCCAGGACCCGGGCCTGACAGCCAATGTCCTCAGACTCGCCAATTCGGCTTATTTTGGCATTCCATCTAAAATCGGCTCGATTCGACAGGCGATCATATTGCTGGGATTGAAGCGTCTGATTCAAATGGTCATCGCTGCCTGTGTGAGCGCCATAATGGATAAGCCGGTACCGGGCTATGATCTGCCACCGGGTGAACTGTGGCGGCATTCGATTGCCGTTTCGGTTGCTGCGGAGGGTCTGGTTAAAGAGCTGAAAGTCGAAGCCGCTGAGGAAATATTTACAGCCGCATTGCTACATGATGTTGGCAAACTGGTTCTGGGTGATTTTGTTAAGGATGATTTTTCCAAAATTGAAAGGTCGCTTTCCCAGGGAATGAGCTTCGAGGTGGCTGAAACAATGGCATTGGGTACGAATCATGCTGAGGTGGGTGCCCAAATTTTAACCCGCTGGTCACTGCCGTCAGAAATTGTCAATGCGGTTCAATGGCATCACCAACCCGATACGGCTGAGCAAACCAACACCATGTTAGATATTGTGCATGTGGCCAATTTTATGAGTATCATGATCGGTATTGGCCTGGGTCGCGATGGTCTGCAACACCAGCCAAGCGCAGCGGTGAGCAAACGTCTCGGGCTTGAAACGGCTCATCTGGAAAAGGTGGCCAGCCAGACCATGCAATGGGTAACGGAATTGTCCGATGTTCTGGGTGGCGCCTAAAGGCGATTGACGTGGGGGCATATAATGATGAAAAACAAAGGAACGTACGATGTCAGATATTAACGGAATTTTGAACATCGCCAGCCAGGCCCTCATGACCCAGCAGAAGGCCATTAATGTCACCGGTCACAATATAGCCAATGTGAATACCCCCGGGTACTCCCGCCAGAGCCTGCAAATATCGACCAACACACCTTCGTATTCTTACATCGGTTTGATCGGCAATGGGGTTCATGCCGACGGCATCGAACGGATTTACGACCGGTTTTTGAGCACACAGATAAACAATGAAAACCAGGCCCTGGGCCACTGGGATGCTCAGAAAGGGGCGGTTGAAGTCGTCGAAATGATATTCAACGAAAGCGACGGTTACGGATTGAGTCAGGCCATGAGCAAGTTCTGGGATACCTGGCATTCGTTGATCAACAATCCCGCCGGGACAACGGAGCGTCAGGTGCTGATCACCAACAGTCAGGTTTTAACCAGCACATTTAACCAGCTGGATGCGGATCTTCGCAAATCTCAAAAAGATCTTGACCTTGCCGTTGAAGGCACGGTGGCGGACATCAACCGCCTTACCGAAAAGGTGGCTGATCTGAACGCGAAAATCCTTTCGGCCGAATCTGACGCCTCAAGCGCCAATGACTATCGCGATCAGCGAGAGCAAGCGCTCAAAGCGCTATCCGAATTAATTGATATCAATACCTATGAAGATTCCAATGGGGCGGTGCATGTACTGGTGGCCGATGGCCAACCGCTGGTGGGTGCCGGCCAACAATGGCTGCTGTCCACCCAGGTCAATGCCCAAAACCTGCACGATGTGGTCTGGCTGGACAGAAGCGGCACACCCACGGATATTACCGCTGATATTGATGGTGGCAAGCTCAAAGGCTACCTCGACGTTCGGGACGCGATTATCCCTGCTGATATGAATCGTCTCGATACCCTGGCCCAGGAGTTGATGGCCGACGTCAACGCCCTGCATCAGGCCGGTTTTGCCCTGGACGGGTCCGCCGGAGAGGTCTTTTTTACTGGCCTGGGCGCAGGCAATATCGCCCTAAACCCCAATATTGCCGCTGACCCGGATCTGATTGCCGCCGCTGCCGATGCGCTGACCGTTCCGGGTGACAATCGCCAGGCGATGGAAATCGCCAAGTTGCAATACCAATTGACGATGAACGGCAATACGGCCACCTACAATGACTATTACAGTGCGCTGATTCGAGATACCGGCAATGAAGTTCTCAAAGCAGACGCCTATTATCACCATCAATCGGATATGCTGAACCAGCTGGAAAATCGCCGCGAATCGATTTCTGGCGTGTCGCTGGATGAGGAGATGATTAATCTAATCAAGTTTCAAAATGCCTATACGGCCTCTGCTAAAATGATCAGTGCGGCCGATGAGTTGCTGCAAACGGTCTTGCAGATGATATAAGCAGTTATAAGGGGATGGGGTCGCGTACCGGGCGAGCCGGGTACCCGCTGGGGCATCCTGTTGTTATTAAAAACTGAATCCCTAAAGGAGGGGATGAATTTATGCGTGTGACGCAAAATACGATGACGCAATCGCTGGTGCGCTATTTGACAGCACAAAACGAAGCATTATATGATCGACAAACGATCATTGCATCTCAAAAGCGTATCAACAAACCATCCGATGATCCGATAGCCATGGGCAAGGTTCTAGATTATCGGCAAACCCTGTCCTCGATTGATCAATATCAAACCAATATTCAGATCGGAAAGACCCGACTGGATGAGACCGAATCCACTTTAAAGCTGGTTGATGATTTGGTGCAGGTGGTGCGGGCCATCGGACAAACTGAAGCCGGAGGCACAAATGAAAGTCGTCAACTGGCGGCAGAAGAGGTGAAAAAACTGTATGATCAGATTCTTGATCTGGCCAATGCCACCCAAAATGATAACTATCTGTTCTCAGGCTACCTGACCAAAACAGCACCCTTTTCACGCGATGATACCCAGCCGACCACCTACGATCAGTATACGGTCAGTTACAATGGCGATACCGGGGATGCCAGTTTTATCGTTGCCAAGAACACTGAACTGACCCTTGATGCCGACGGTCAGCCGATATTTCACAATGCCGCCGCCGGCGGTGTGAATATTTTCGATCACATTCGGGATTTGATCGTGGGGCTTGAAACGAATGATACAGATGCCATTTCAGCCCAAACGGGCATGCTGGATCAAGCCCGAACCCAGGTCAATAACATTCGCGCTGCCAATGCATCGATATATTACCAACTGGAGATTACCGCACGGCATTGGCAGAACTATAAGCCTAAAATCCAGGACTTGATGGCCAAAGAAGAAGAAGCCGACATCACCAAAGCAGTTGTGGAGCTGCAAAATATTGAGCTGGCCTATCAAACCACACTGGCCACTGCGGCGCGAATCATTCAACCGGGGCTGGTGCAATTTCTTAAATAGACGATGAAAAAAACAAACATCATATCGAGTTGTTTTATTCTGCTCTGGCTTGTCGTTGCTATATCCGCTTTCGGTCTGAAAAGCGCGGACATCGTACGCTTGAAAAAGGTCGGTATCAGTGATGCCACGATTCAACTGATGGTGCGTGAAAAGGTCGTTGAAACCGCGGCGTTTAGCGTTCAGGAAATTGTCGACCTGAAAAAGGCGGGGCTTAGCGAGAAAACCATTCAGATGGTCATTCGGGAGGGTTCTTTTCTCAAAGACACGGCTCCGATTATTTACGGCAAAGATGTTCGATCAATTGAGTTTACCACGGCTAATGACATCATTGCACTCAAGAATGCCGGCGTTAGCAATGAGGTCATTCAAGCGATTATCACCGTTGTGGGTGAAAGCACGGATACCGACCGACGCGACGCATATCGACTGCTAGAAGATATGCAAATTCGGGTCGACTTGCGGGACGGGGATTAACAACTTCAATTGCGGATTTTTGATTGCGGCCTGCGACGAGCTCAGCCGAGTCGATTGCAGATTGAAATATCAGCCGAACCGCACGTTTAAAATCCAAAATCTGTAATTTACAATCCGAAATTTTACCCGATGCCCATTTCCTGCCCCAAATGCATCTTTTACTATGTTACCTGGAATCCCAATTTCCCGCATGGCTGCCGCGCAATGGGATTCAAGAGCCGCCGCTCACCAATTCTTGAAGTTCGCCAGGTCATGACCGGTCAGGATTGTCTTTTATTTTATGCTAAAAAACATCGAAAAATACGACCGACGGATCGGGTCAGAAAAATGCGTTAGCCCCTGTCTGCAGTGATCCTTCTGGACACAAACGTCTTCAGATCATTTTTCTTGTCCGACCGTTACGGGTACCGTTGCGCGGGTGCGCAAATGGGCCTTTAAATCATGCTTGACCAGATCTGAAGCCTGTTTCAGCAACACGGGAAAAATTTGTGGATATCCACTTGATCGCAACTGGGTCTGAATTTGCTCGCGATAGTTCCTTTTGCCATCTTCCACCGTAGCTCTTAACATGTGGTAGAGATCCATCGGAGCGATATCTATGGGCAGGGAAAATTGGCCAACAATGGTTGTGGCCTCGCGGGCGATATGCTGCAGATAGTTATTGTTGTTCTGTGGTACGACTGTGTCCCGTCTGTCATGAAAGCGCACTGCCTCGCAAATTTCCTGGGGCACGTTAAACCGCTTAAGCACAATCGCGCCAATTTCGGCATGGCTCATTCCCAGGATATCCTTCTCAGTTTCACAGGATGGCGCATTCCGTGATTTTTTGATGGCCACAATTTGCTCATGTTCCGCTTTGAAATATACGGCAATGACAAGCTTGCCAATATTTTGCAGCGTTGCCACTGTGAAAAGATCATCCAACTGGTTGAAGTTGAGTATTTCGCCCAAAATCTTGGCGACCGCCGCGCAGACCTGGGCCTGTTTCAGGAATTTTTCAAAGTCAAATTGTTTGAGACGGCGCGTAAAATGATCCATTAATATAGAGGTGATCAAGATGTCTTTCATTTTGCCGTAACCGAGCAGTTTGACGGCGTAATTGATGGAGCGGACCTCCCGGCCACCGTAATAGGCGGAATTGGCGATATTTAAAAAACGGGCTGCCAAACTTGGTGATAATTTTTCAACAATGTGATCAAAGTTGCTGGCCGGACTGTTGAGTAAAGTGATGATATCAACTACTTCCGTGTCAACCAGTGGTAGCTTGTTGATTTTGGATTCAATTCTTGCGATGATTTCTTCGGTCGTCATTCAGATTCCTCCACGCAAAGGCTTAACCCGCTGCGGCCGTCTTGATAATGGCGGCGATTTTCAGAAGCAGCCCTCATTGATGCCGTGATACAACTCTAATAATTCAGGTAGCTTGAAATGATGCCACACCCCCTAAACACAACAGCAATAGGTATGCCAAATCAATGAAACCCGCCTGCAGTTGACTGTCGGACCCCGAAAAACCCGTCAAAGTAGACGAAATCCTGCTTGCAAGCTGCCAAATGGGCTCGGAAGGGTCGAAACCTATTGATACGGTTAATATTTTTGACAAAGCCTTGACGTGTTTTGCCAAAATCTTGTCGACCCACGAAAAAACCCTGTTAGGGGGGGGTGCCTAACAGGGTTCGTCGGAGGTGGGAATGAAGGAAAGGAGGAAACTTCATTCCATA